>ENA-UOWG01000457-UOWG01000457.1-activated-sludge-metagenome-genome-assembly--contig:-NODE-457-length-54376-cov-7.247547_pt1 | contig 54376 bp, 46 predicted proteins | sample MGYA00238147_ERZ761563 | MGnify/ENA primary metagenome ERZ761563 (study PRJEB28884, sample SAMN05720216) | anaerobic digester metagenome | isolation source: active sludge of municipal...
TTTCAGGGTTTCAGGGTTTCAGGGTTTCAGGGTTTCAGGGTTTCAGGGTTTCAGGGTTTCAGGGTTTCAGGGTTTCAGCGTTTCAGCGTTTCAGCGTTTCAGCGTTTTTTGAGGCCAGAGTATTCTGAGTTTTTCAAGTATGATATGAAATGAGATAATTTTCCTGAAAGATTTAAGCAATCATTTATCAACTCATTGTATTTTTCCTCGCTAATATATTCTGCATCGACCATCCGGTGAACCTGTGATCGGGTTTCGCCCAATGATCCTTTGGCAATGAAAAGAAAATTCAGGAATTCCTTTTTCCCATCCCTTTCAAATCCTTCTGCGATGTTATCCATTACGGACCCGGAAGATCCCAGGATCTGATGCTTCAACGCATAATTCTTTGACAGCTCCGTATTGACAGCAATATCCCATAATTTACGATGCAGCACCCTGGCATCCTTCCACACCTCCAAATCTTCAAATCGCCTTACCGTCATAAAACATCTATTAATTACCCTAAAACCCGAATCTTAAACTACAACACTTGAACACCTACGGTGTAAACTCTGAAACCCTGAAACTCTGAAACTCTGAAACTCTGAAACTCTGAAACCCTGAAACTCTGAAACCCTGAAACTCTGAAACTCTGAAACATCAAACGGTATCCATAAAATTCTTCTCCGTCCGGTTAAAGATGACCAGCCCGAGGAGAAACACTGCGACGGTGAAGCCGAACGAGTACGCCAGCCCACTCCAGCTGAACCCTCCCACCCCAAGGAAGGCATAACGGAACGTCTCCACGATGGACGACATGGGATTGGCGATGATGATCCAATGATACTTCTCAGGGATGGCGGAGATCGGGTAGATGATCGGCGTGGCGTACATCAGCAGCTGAATGCCGAAATTCACCAGGAACTGCAGGTCGCGGTACTTGGTGGTCATGGCCGATACCAGCATGCCGAACCCCAGCCCCATCACGCCCATCATCACCACCAGGACAGGGAACAGCAACAGGTGAATGTTGGGATGAATGGCTGCTCCCCTGATGGCATAAACCACCATGAACGTCAGGAACAGCAGCAGCTGGATCCCGAAGGTGATCAGGTTGCTGATGGTCACCGACAGCGGGACGACCACACGGGGGAAATAGACCTTGCCGAAGATGCCGGCGTTGGCCACGAAGCTGTTGGAGGTCTTTGAGAAACAGCTGGCAAAATAGTTCCATGAGGTGATGCCGGCCAGGTAGAACAGTACCGGTGGCAGGCCGTCGGTGGGGATCTTTGCGAAGTTGCCGAAGACGATGGTGTAGACGGCGGTGGTGAGGATGGGCTGGATGAAGAACCACAGCGGCCCCAGGATCGTCTGCTTGTACACGGCGACAAAGTCGCGGTGCACGAAGAGGGTCAGGAGATCGCGGTACGACCAGATGTCCTTCAGTCGCAGATCCAGCAGCCTATCGCGCGGGGTTATGGAATAGGTGTAATCTTCTTTCATTGCAACGAGCCCGGAATTCTCATGAATATCCAACATACGAACATACGAAGTGGAACTAGAATTGGAAGGCGAAGTGGATTTATGATTGGAATACAGAAATCCGAACTTTTTCTTCTACTCAAAAATCGCCTTCTACTTAAACTTCGACTTCTACTTCGTATGTTCGTATGTTGGATATTCATTTATGGCTCCGCCCGGTCAGTCACAGAAGCGACTTAGCGCTGGGTTCCGGTGCAAGCACCGGGGATCTTCCTACTACCCCTCCCCCGTCCCCTCCCCTGCTAGCAGGGGAGGGGTGCAGGGGTAGGGTACATTAAAAATATCTCATTTACCCTCTTCCCAAAGCAACAACGCTTCGGGGTATACCTTTAAAAACTCCTCCTGTTCGTCCTTGCGGATGATAATGAACCGTATCCGCCGGCTGATCTCTATCTCGGCCTTCTCGATCAACCGCAACAGGTACTTTGTGTCGATCCCGTTGCCCACCAGCAGCAGGTCAACCACGGGATTGTCCTGCCCACGGGCAAAGCTCCCGATCACATAGGCGCAGTGCAGCCCTCCCAGCTTGGTCACGACACGGTCAAGGATCTGATCGATACCGGTGTGCTTCATCAACAGGCCATGGATGTCAGGGAAAAGAGGATGCCTCCGGTTGGCACGGTACATCTTCTTGTTACCGGCCATCTCGGTATTCAGCAACCCGGCTTTCTCAAACCGGTTCAGTTCGACCCTGATGGCGTTGGTGGATTCGTCGAATTCGTTTTCCAGGTCCCTTAGATAAGAGGTGGTGCGGCTGTTCAGGAAGAATTTCATCAACAGCTTTACACGGGTCCGTGAAGTGATGAGCGTGTCAAGCACTGCGTCAATATTGAGTAACAAAATTACTCAAATATTTGTGAAAAACAAATTTTTTTTGTTAAAAAATACCTGTCAAATCGTTACCCCCTGTATAATTCTCAGTAATCACTGGTATGGATCCCAGGGTAAGCCCCGGACCCAGATTCCGGTGCAAGCACCGGGGACTCACCATTTCCACTTTCTTTTCGGGGTTCCGTGCTGGTCTTCTTCAGGGCAGATCATCCGGTAGATCTCGCTCCAGCCCGGCAGACCGCCCAGGTTCCGGTCATCTATATAGAAATCTGCTATGATCTTGCGGCTGATGCCCGCTTCCCACTTTTCTTCCGGAAATTGTGCATTCACGGCATAAAATTCCAAACCGCGGGCGCGGCAGAAATGAATGGCTTCTTCCAGTTCCCTGCCGGTGCGGAACGTCCACAGGATCAGCTGATGTCCCTTCTTTTGAATCTCTTTCAACGCATCCGTGGCAAAAGGGAGTTCTTTGCCAATGTCAGGATACCTGTTCTCTACGATGGTGCCATCAAAATCTACGGCGATGATCATAAAATTTGCACTAAATGCTCCTCACACTACCCGGGGTAGGGTATATTAAATATCCAACATTACCTCAATCTATGCTTCAGTTTGCGCCACAACCGGTGTAAGCTGCTCCTCTTCACCTCCTCATCATAGTATCCCTTTTTGTATCGTCCATAAGGATAGGTGGATTGTGAACCGGAATAGTAGCTGTATTTATTTCCGAATCTTGTAATTTTTATATCATTGATTAGCAGCGTTATATTATTCAGCGCATGAATTTCAGCAAGGTGATTGATCAGTTTGATCATCTTTTTATGGCTGGAGTTCGCTCTTAGCACAAAAAGGTTCAGGTCAGCAAGCCGTCCGGTGAGGAGCCCGTCCGTAACGATAGAAACAGGGGCATTGTCCAGAATGATGTAATCGAACATTTCACGTGACCTGTCCAAAAAACTCTTCAGTTCCGGTTTACCCAGCAATTCCGCCGGATTGGGAGGTATGGGGCCTGAGGGTGCCAGCCAGAGATTCTCTATATCGGTGCTCAGAATGATCTCTTCAAAGGTATTGTTACCGATGAGCCAGGTGCTGATGCCTTTCTGATTGGAGGCATCGAAATATTTATGCAGGCTGGGTTTTCTCAGGTCGCAGCCTGCCAGCAGGACCTTTTTTTCATTGACTGCCAGGATGCAGGCAAGGTTCACGGCTATGAACGATTTACCTTCTTCAGGGCTGGTCGACTGAATGCTGATTATTTTCTGAAGCGGATCGCTCAACAGGTACTGCAGGTTGGTGCGGATGCTCCGGAACGATTCAGTAAAGCTTGAGTGCGGATGATTCAGTACCGGGACGGGCGACTCATACCCGCTGTGGATGATATTGCCCACAATGGGCAGACGGGTGTTCTGTTCCACATCGCCGCGTGATGCGATGCTGTCGTCAAGGTAGCTAATCACGACGATGATGAGCAGTGGTATGGCCAGTCCCAGGAGCAGACCTGTCAGGACCTTACGGGAGCTGCTGGTGCCCGTCACTCCGACGGTTTGCATCCTGGCAGGGTCGATCAGCTGTATGTCCGAGACGCTCGACGCCAGTGTAATGTAGATCTCCGCCCTTTTCTGCAGCAGGAATGTGTAGATCTCGTTTGTAAGGTCGTATTTGCGTTGTATATTGATCAGGCTTTGTTCTTTCACGGGCAGTTCGTTGAGCTGGAGGTTGGCGTCCTGCTTCTGCCGTTCCAGATCCCTGATGACCACCAGTGCATTGTCGATCAGGTTCCTGATGTTCTCTTTCAGCAGGTTGATGGTTTGCAGGATCTCCTGGTTGAGCAGGATCAGGGAAGGATTATTTTCCCTGGCGCTGACCGACAGCACCTGGCGGCGGTTATACAGGTCACCCAGTTTCACGATGAGTCCGTTGAGCAGCAGGTCTTCGATTCCCACCACAGAGGGTGCGAACACCTTATCCTGCAAATCGGCCCGTTCGATATAGGATTGCAGGTTCCGCAGGTACTCCAGCTGCATCCGGTTACGGGCCAGGTCTCCGTCAATGTTTTCGAGGTTTTGCATCACCTGGGTGCCCTTGGTGCCAAGGTCGAGGATCTGGTTCCGCGCACGGAACGCTGAATAAATGGCTCCTGCCTGGCTCAGTGAATCGGAGATCCCCAGCAGCTGCGAGTCGATGAATTCAATGGATCGCCGCTGCGTTTCGGTGGACCGTTCCAGCTTTTCAGCGATATAGGTCCGGATCAGTTCGTTGATGTATTCCACGATGCGCTGGGGATTGCTGCCGCTCATCTGCAGCTGCACCACATCGCTGTAATCGTCCTTCAGGGCCACGCTGAGCGTTCCCATGCAGGCACCGGTCTGCTGGTTGAGGTCATTGAAGGTAAAGTAATAGACCCAGTCTTTTCCCAGGACTGCTCCGGGTTTTTTATCCAGCGTAAAACTGAACCAGGAGTTGGCAAAGGGCCGGCCAAAATAGCCTCGTTCCTCAAAGGCGATGCCCTGACCGGCGCCGCCGGAAGATTCCATCTCGACCCTTACGATGTATTCATCCCCGGAGACCGGCGTGATGTACAGGGGGATGCCGGACGGATTAGGGGCATCTTCCGTCTCCGTAACATTGAAAAGATTGTTGGGATAGACTTCCTGCCAGATCAGCACTTTCCTCAGGTAACGCGAAATACCTTTTGGGGTGGCTTTTTTCACAGAGGAAATACTTTTCTCACCCGGTTCCTTTTTCGTGAACCACGACGTTCTCCAGCTGATATTTTGCAGGACCTGACGGTTCAGGGTATAGGAACGAAGGATCGTCATCTGGTTATAGATATCGGCGTAGTTGGTGTAGTACGAGCCCGAGAAAAGGCTCCTCAGGTCGAGACTGTTCGACTGGGAAGGGATCACGATGGTGCTGGATGCGGTGTAGACCGGTTGTTTGAGCTGGTTGGAGAAATATGCCACAGCCATGCCCACAAGTCCGCACAGGACAAGCCAGTACCATTTCCTGAGTACGATGATCAGGTAGCGCCGGTAGTCAATCTCCTGAGGCTGCTGGAAGAATTCGCTGTTGGGATCGGTGGTTTGCATTTTTGGATAATGGAGTGGTGACAGTTTGAGGCAATTAAAGGATAAGTGCCAGAATGGAGATCGTAAAGGATACGATACCGAAAAAGAACGAATACGCCGGTGCGGTCAGCTGGATGGACTTGATCCTGTCAGGCGACAGGAACACGTAATCATCCGGCTGGAGATAGTACGCCTCGGAGGTATAGGCCATGACGGAGGACAGATCCAGCATAAAACTCTTCTTCCCCGTGTCCGTGTTACGGAAGACCATCACCTTCTTCAGGTTTGCCTGGTCGGAGTTGCCCCCGGCCATTGCAAGGGCCTCCAGCACCGTCAGGTGATTTCCGAAATAATAGTAGACTCCCGGACTGCCAACCTCACCCAGGATGATCACCTTATAGTTCACCAGCTTGACCTTTACGATGGCATCCTTCAGGAACTCATTGGCCTTTTGCTGGACAATCTCTTCGATCTCATTTTGTTTGAAACCGGCCACCCTCATTTTACCCATAAAGGGAAGGTTTAGAAATCCATCTTTATCTACTTCATAACCATTCATATATGAGCCTGAAGGTGTGTTGACATTTTCAGCACTGCTGGAAGATGACTGTGATCCCAGGCCGCCGGCCGGATTAAAGATGCGGTTGACATCCTCGTTCAGGGTCTTGATGCTGATATAAAGTATATCGCCCGGCTGGATAAGGTATTCGGTGGCTTCAGGCGGCAGCACGGTGATCAATGAATCGGGCTGTGCATCACGGAAGTAGATCAGCTCCTTATAGCTTCGGCAGGAAAAGAGGGACACGAGAACAAGGCACCAGACAAACGATTGGAATATATTTTTCATGAATTCAAAACCTTACGATCGATACAATCATACGCCAAATATACTCAAGTATTTTACTAAATCAAAGCATCATACCTGAATTACCAGGGATCATGAACAGGCTTCCAGCTGGTAAGCCGGCAGGTCTATCATCAGGTTGAAGTTCAATTCGTTGATCCTCAAAGTAATTCTATTTTTTCCATGGACCGAAATCAATTCGGCCCGCAGTCCCTTCATGATCCCGCTCCTGATCTTCACCCATTGCCCCGGACTGAGCTCTTCATAGCTGACCTCTACCGGGTAATCCGTCTGGCCGAGCATGCATTTCATGGCTTCGATCTGGGGATTGGGGATGATGACATCCTTCCCTTCAAAACGAACCAGGTTGACAACGTGCCGGGTCTGAAGGACACTCAATCGCTCGTGAGGAAAGATCTTCACAAAGGCATACCCGTGGATCACCGGCATATCGACCAATTTTTTCCGGTCCCTCCAGAAACGCAATTGTTTCTGTAACGGCAGGTAACATTCGATGGCTTTCTCCTTAAGCTGTTCGCTGACCTTCTTTTCTGCCCGTGATTTAACCCTGATGGCAAACCAGTTTTTTATTTCAGGTGACGGATACATCTAAAATCTTCCTCTATACTTGTCGATATCATAAATTCGGCGGCGGGGTGCTTCTTTAGAGAAGGGTGAATCGAATTTCCACCCTATCCCGCAATGAAAAGTGACCATAAAGGAATAACCCAGCCTTATGGCCAGTCCTCTCCAGGGGTACAGATCCACTCCCAGCTCTTTCCTGCAGAAGATGCCCTGTCCTCTCATTCCATGGTTCAGGGTGATAAAGTCCATGCCTCCGTAAACGGTGACCACTCTGCTGATCGAATAGGAACAACCGGTCAGTACGGCCCAATAATTGGCCCAGGGGCCTTCCGTATAATGACCTTTGTCGTACGTCACATACACACCAGCTTTCTGTTTAAATAAAAAATTATTGATGGCCACCGTATAGCGCATTGCATCATATTTTGGCTTGGGCAGGTAGCCGACGCCAAACTCGAAACTCGGTATATATTGGGTCCGTAATGCTACAAGTTTCATGTATGACTGTCCTGAACTGACAGTTGATAAAAACAAGACCAGATATACTAAAAATAATTGCCTCCTCATCTCATGTATCAGAAGTCTCTGCCTTCGGGCTTTCAAATATACGGATGAAACGAATGAAACGCACTAAAATAAACATGAATAAGCAACGTAAAAGTCTTCAGTTTGATAATAAATGGAGCTACCTGGTCGAAACAAAGGTAGAAAGGGTAGCTTCAGAATATTTATACGAAGGCTGCGCCAGAATGTTTGGGGTGGGAATCACTGGTATGAATCCCAGGGCAAGCCCTGGATCCTAATTCCGGTGTAAACACCGGGGAATTTACCCTTTTACCCCTCCCCCGTCCCCTCCCCTGCTAGCAGGGGAGGGGTGCAGGGGTGGGGTACCTTAAACACGATCATGACAGATTTTCCCTGAACCTGTAATGCACTTCCTTCTCCGTGTAGACCATTTCGATGACCTTCATCAGGATGAAATCCACCAGCATGTCCTCTGCCTGGCTGCGTGAAAGATCCGTCAGCTGGCACAGTTCCAGCAGCGTGATGGTCCCTTTTTCCTCCAGGTAACCGAGAAACTGCCGCTCCTTATCCGTATACTGAATGACAGCTTCCTCCCCTGCCGCCTGCTTTTCCCACACTTTCAGCAACACCCTGTTGGCCAGCAGGTTCTGGTCGCCGGCGCGGATATATGCAAGCCATTTCCCATCCGGTTCCAGGACGAGATACGGCACCTGGTCCCCTTTTGAGATCATCACCTCCAGCACCGTCTTCCCCCCGATCACCCACTCCTTCGTGGAGTACCTGACCAGCGGCCGGGTGTACATCTGTGCAGCCATCTGCACCATGTACTTCTCTTCCCCGGAGCGGATGCCGGCGATCGCACCGTTGTCCTTCACGCCGATGAGCAGCGTGCCGCCATCGGTGTTCGCAAACGCCACCAGCGTCCGCGCAATTTTCCGCGAGTCGGAGATCTCGAACTTGAAATCAAGCGTCTGATTTTCACCGCGTTGGATCAAATCGGTTATGTGGTGAGGTTTTGGCACTAGTAAATTGTCAAAGTGTCAAATTGTTAAATCGCCTGCTCACTTCCAGCCCCTCCCCAGTTGGGGAGGGGTTGGGGAGGGGTATTCTTCAAGCCCCTCCCCTCCTGGGGAGGGGTTGGGGAGGGGTTACACCAGCACCACCCTCCCCCATCCCTGTCCCAGGTCGTTACGGAAATCGTAGTATGCACCCACGACCCGCAGTTCATCCTTTTGGATCAGCTCCTGGTACTTGCCGGTTGCAATTTTTACCTGGTACCGAATGTTGTTCAGGACATTTTCCCGCACAAGCTGATCATAATCAGTATCTTGCAACGATTCCACCGAATATGTGGGCAGCGACAGCAATTCTCTGCGGATGGTCCGGGGTTCGCCGCGCACACCCTTTATCCTTGCTTTGACCGCGCCGCAGTCGGTATGTCCCACAATGAGGAGCAGGGGCGTTTTCAGGTGATAGATGCCATAATCAAGCGATCCTTCGCATGTGGCTACCTGGTTACCGATGTTCTTTATGACAAACACCCGGTTGACCGGATCCTGCACGATGATCTGCGAACTGACACGTGAATCGGAACAGGTCAGCATGGTGATCTGGGGCGACTGGCCCCTGGAATGGCCTAAAAAGTAATCCAGATCGTGCGACCGGACATACTCCTCATTGTCATTCAGGATCTTGTCGAGCAGTTGCTGATGTATCGTCATGGAATGAAAAGTTGTTAATCGCGGGGGACCCTTCCCATTTACCCCTCCCCCGTCCCCTCCCCTGCTAGCAGGGGAGGGGTGCAGGGGTAGGGTACAGTAAATCTACCAGTACACTGCAAATTTATTAAAAGGATTCCAATTCTCGATTATCATTTCGGAGGGATGATCCTCACGTTAATTTCGCTGACGATGTCCAGCGCCGTGGTCAGCGTGCTCAGGTCCGGATCCAGGGATCCGTCGGCGCCGCTGTAATGGGAGTGGCCTATCGGTGCAAGAAGGTATTCATTGACCGTTTCTGAAAGGTCAAGTGTGACAGCATAGACTACCGCCGGCTGTGCGGAGGTCCTGTACTCGTAATCTTCAGGAAACTTTGCATTGTTCCAGTAATCGTTCCAGTCCCACGATTGGTTGATCTCGAACAGAAGGTTGATCTTTCCGGTCCGCGGTTGATCGGTCCTGGTCTGCAGGATAAAGTCCGATGGAGGAGTTGCGCCTGTGTAGGCGTCGGGAACAGGGTGTTGCGGATCGGGGATATAAAGCCCATCCTCTGCCTGGACGCCCCTTTTGTGCGCCCAGTACGGCAGTGCTGCCGGACGGCGTACCATGCCCGGCTGCCAGACGCCGGCCGACTTGTCGCCGTGCCCGTAGATGCTGGTGGCCATGGAGGTATTGATAAAAAGTGTCTGGATGTAGCGGCCAGCGGTGTCTTCCAGCCATATCGCCATCATGGGATGGTTATGGTGCTCGCCCGCACGCATTTCCACCTCCAGCCCAATCCCCTTGCCGTCTGCATTCGTCTGAAAGACAAGCACCTCCGACTGCACCGTTTTCTTTTTCTTTTTTTTGTCTTCCTGAGAAAAACCATTTCCAATGGCATAACCCACCACTCCTACCAAAACCATGATAACAACCAGAGCTGAACTATATCTCTTCATGTCGTAATAATTTATTTAAAATCAAATTTCAAATAGCAAAAATCAAAAATCAAATTTCCCTTATGCCTTATGCCTTTCTAAAACTCCACAATCACCCCCACCGTTGGCAGCACCGTCCCCGTATTGCTGCCGATTTCTCTCAGCACATAACGTGTGGGATCGGTGGGATTGATGACAGGTATGCCATTGGTGTCGGTATTGGTATAGTCAGGCGGAGTCTCAGCCTTAAAGTTATACACATTCTGGATATCCACGTACAGGTTCAGCGACCATTTCTTAAAGAAGAACTCTTTATCCACACGGATATCGAGCTGGTGGAACCGTGTGAGTCGCAGCGTATTATAAAGATCATAATCCGGGATGGCACGGTTGTTCACCTCCCAGGCTTCGATCAGGCTCGATCTCTCCAGGTCGGCAGGCGTGTAGGGAGCTCCTCCCGCAAACCGCCACTTGATCCCCGCGCTCCAGCTCTTGCCGAACTTGCGCAATACGGTGATGTTGAACAGGTGTTTGTTATCCCATGCCGAAGGGATGAATTCCTCCTTTGAATTGGTGAACTCGCTTCTGACCAGTGTGTAGGATGCCAGGATGTTGAAGCCCATCAGGTCGGTATCCCTGAAATAGATCTCCAGGCCATATGTTCTGCCTTTGGATGTGGAGGTGACGGCTTCGTCGCCGTACACTCCAAAATCAGCCCCCTTGGAGGCCATAGAGACCGAATCGGTGACAGAGAAGGGATAATCGGCATAATGCTTATAAAATCCCTCCACGGTGAGCCTTGCATCGTCGTTGGGACGGTATTCCACGCCTCCGACCAGCTGGTCGACATAGATGTATTTGATTCCCAGGTCTTTATTAACCAGGACTCCCTCATTGTTGCGGTGGCCCAGCATGGTATAGGGAGGCAGCTGGTAGTACCGGCCGGTGTTGAAATTCAGGTAAAACTGTTTGGTGAGCGAATAGGAAGCAGACAGGCGGGGCGAGATCTGCTCCAGCGGATTGGACATCTCCTCACTGTAACTGTTCCCGTCCATCCTCAAGCCAAGCGACAGGGTCAGCCGGTCGCGGACAAATCCCTTGCTGACCTGGCCAAACAGACCGTATTTGAACAGGTCGGTAGAGGAGTTGTAGTCCAGCACCTGCTGTTCGTTGGCGATAAAGACCTTCTGGAAGGTCTCGATGTTGTATTTTGCGTATTCCAGCCCTGCTCCGTAATTGATCTTATACCCCGACAGGCTCGTGTTCTTCTCGTAGCGCAGCTTGTTTTCGATCTCCTGTGACTGGAAATCCAGTAATTTCTTATCGGGATCACTCTCATCGTTGTCCTCGTACTTATAGGCTACATTGTTGAGCATGTTCCTGCTGAGCACCAGGGTATGGTACCCTTTTTCCCCGAAATGTTTGTACACGGCTCCAATGGCATAGCTCCACTGTTCGTTCACGGGGAGGTAGCCAAGGAGGTACTGCTGATCGTCGGTGGGATCCTTGATGCCTGTGTTCAGCGACGAGTTGTCGAGCGCACCGACGCTGATGATGCTGAGCTGGTTCTTCTTGTCGAAATCATGCTTGATCTTGACCTGGTAGTCGTTGTAGGTGGGCAGGAATGGCAGTTCGAGCACACTGAAGAGGAACTGGAGGTACGATCGCCGGACGGAGAAGATGAAGTTGGTCTTCTCTCCCATGGGGCCGTCGAGCGTCAGGCCGAGGTCGCTGGCGCCGACGGTGGCACGGAATTTCAGCTTGTCGCGGTTGCCTTCCTTCTGTTTAAATTCCAGCACCGAGCTCATGGCGTTGCCGCGGTCGGCCGGGAATGCGCCCGAATAGAAGTTCACTTCCCTGACGAAGTCAACGTTCAGGATCCCCACCGGTCCGCCGGAGGCGCCCTGCGTGGAGAAATGGTTCAGGTACGGTATTTCGATATCGTCGAGGTAAAACCGGTTCTCGCTGGGCCCTCCTCCCCTGACGATCAAATCATTGCGGAATCCGAAAGGAGTCGCTCCCACTCCCGGAAGCACCTGCACCACTTTGGAAATATCACGATTCCCGCCTGGATTCTTCTCTATCTCCGAAATGCCGAGCGTCTGCATCGAAAGAGGGCTCTCATCGTTCTTCATGAACGGTGACGCCTTCACGACCACACCCTGGAGCTGGACCACCAGCGGGGTCATGGCAATGTCGAGGTAGGTTTCCTTGTTGTTGATGATCTGGATCTCTTCCGTGATCTTATCTTCATACCCCACTGAAGTTACCTGCAAACGGACAAATCCCGGCTTAATGGCTGCAAAGATAAAATTCCCGTCCAGGTCCGACACTGAGCCGTTCCTGGGATCGCCCCAGATGATCAGGTTGGTGAAGGGCAGAGGTTCGTTGGTGGAGGCGTCGTATACACGCCCCCTGATGGAGCCCGTTTGTGCGGAAATCTGACCCCAGGCGATAATAAATAACAATAATATTAAATTTCTTCTCATATGTGATTAGTAATAACTTTGTTTAGGCACAAAAAGACTCCTTCCTTGATCAAAATCAAATTATATTTCAGTTACAACAACTACTTCAATTACCCTGGCCTTCAGGCCAGGGAGTCTGGAAGCCAAATTAAATCAGGGCTTTAGCCCCGAACAGTATCCAATGTTATATTTTGGGCTAAAGCCCAATTCTGTATTCCACTCCTTAGCCCCCGCGCTAAAGCGCGGGGTAAGTACCTGACGCTTTTCTTTAGTCCACGCGCTAAAGCGTGGAGTAAGTACCTGACTCTTTTCCTTAGCCCCCTCTCTGAAGCGCAGGGTAAGTCACCTTCGATTGATATTGCTTTGTTAATGTTCTCAAACAAAAGTTTAAACAAATTTGTTCACCTGATCCAGAATTAGTTTCACTTTATCTTCCTCCGGAAGATTTCCTTCGATCCACTGGATGCGTATTCCCGATCGCTCCATTCGCCGGAACCAGGTCATCTGCCGTTTAGCGAACTGGTGGATGGCGATGGTGAGCAGTTTGACCATCTGTTCCCGTGTGATCTCACCCAGGACGTATTGCGTCAGGAATTTATATTCCAGCCCGTAAAATTTAAGCTGGTTAGGGCGCAGGCCTCCGGCAAGAAGCCGTTGCACCTCCACCACCATCCCCTTCTGCAACCGCGACTGCAGTCGTTCCGTGATCCTTGCGCGAAGGGCAGGCCGGTCGTAAAGAATGCCAAAAACGCGTGACTCCGGGCCTGGGGCCGGTGCTGCGTACTGAGGAAAACGCTGTCGGAACGATTGGATCTCAATGGCGCGAATGAGGCGTGTATGGTCCGTTATGTCAGAGACATTATGAAGCGATTTGCAGGATGCAAGCAGATGGACCAGTTCCTCATGGGACATTTTTTCCAGCTCACTTCTAAGTTTTTGATTATCAGGAACATAATGCAGATCATAATTTTTCAGCACAGCTTCAAGGTAAAGACCTGTCCCTCCGCAAAGGATGGGCATTTTTCCGCGGGACAGGATTTCCTGGTAAGCTACAGTAAAATCGCGCTGATATTCATAGACATTGTACTCATAACCAGGCTCTGCGATGTCGATCAGGTGATACGGAATTTTGCTGCCGTCCACTTCATAGTCCGCATAGTCCTTTCCGGTGCCCAGGTCCATACCGCGGTACACCTGGCGGGAGTCGGCCGAGATAACCTCGCCATGGACCTTTGCAGCTACCAGGGCAGCAAGGCGGGTCTTTCCTGTGGCAGTGGGACCGAGGATCGTGATCATGAGGCAATTCTAATATGTCCGCTTTATACCCGCCTGCTTCAGAATAGCGTAGAAAGTACCTTTAGGAAGATCTTTGCCTCCATGATAGGGAACAATGACCCTTTTTTGAGTAACTGGATTTCTATAAAGCAAATGACTTCCTTTCGACCTGGATAGAATGAAACCATTGATCTCCAATATCTTTATAAGGTATGCTGGTGACAGATTCATACCATTTCCAAATTCAATAAATACTCTAATGATTCTTTATCATCAGGAACAGATTCACCATTTTCTTTCAGGTCAGCAACGTAGACAGTAATTGCCTCACGTGCCATTTCAATAGCTTCATCTATCGTTTCACCGTAGGTTATACACCCGGGGAGGGCAGGAACAGTTACTGTATAGCTACCTTCAGGTTCTTTATGAAGAAAGACCTTATAGGTTAGTGTATCTTTGAGTTGGTTCGCTGTCATAGCATCTATTGGATTATGCATATCTATGCAAAAATAATCATAATTAAGTCAAATCAGATTCTATCCGTTCACAATACGTCGAATATTGTGGCATCAAAAAAATATTAATTTATATTTTATAAAGATGAATTATATTTACAAAAAATATTGCTATGAAATCCACCACATTTACAAGCTCGCTTCCCTCGGACCTGATTGGATTGCTGGATCATTATGCGCAAAAGTTCAACGTACCGAAGAATCATATCCTGGAACAGGCATTAAAGGTCTATTTTGATAAACTCAAAAAAGCTGAATACATCTATTCATTCAAAAAAGCAGCCGGCGACCCCGGGATGTTGACAATGGCAGAAGAAGGACTTGCTGATTACCTGAAGATACTGGAGGAGGAAGCATGAAACAGCGGGAAATCTGGATCTCGGATCTGAGTCCGGTAAAAGGAAGTGAACAAAGAGGGATCCGTCCTGTGGTGATCATCAGCGGAAATGCCATGAATGATCACCTGGGTATCAGTATCATCTGTCCACTGAGTTCTGTTATAAAAAACTACGCAGGATGTCTGGTGCTCCAAAAGAATGAGATCAACGGACTTGATCAGGACTCCGAAGTGATCACCTTCGAGATCAATACCATTGCTAAAGAAGGACTGATACGAAAAATCGGAGAAATCTCAAAAGAACAGCTTGAAGTGGTGATCAAAGGGTTGAATGAGGTCCTGAGATATTGATCGAAGTTGAGAATGGTGCAACGAATTAATATCCCTTGATCAAGTTTCCGCTTTCGCAAGGATGATTGCCCGTCGAATGGGTTTAAAACGTTCATGAGCAGTAATGCAGGTCCTTGCATTCGCAAGGATGACTGCCATCAGGAATTGGAAATAAGGGGGCGATAAAATTTGCCGGCAAATTTTATCGCCCCCTTCCTTTCATCGCTTGCATACGTCATCCCGGCGAAAGTCGGGACCGTCATTTTGCCTGGCCTGTTCTTCTTCCTCGGCTAAAAGGATTCTTACCTCATTCAGCCCGGTAATGGACGACAGAGCAAAATCGAGCGTCTCCAGCTTAAACTTTTGATTTTTGCTCTTTGCTCTTTGAAATTTGCTCTTAAAATACTCCCTCAGGTTCTCCTCATCCGTAGTCGATATCTCCTTATGCGTTGATTTAAGGTACTGCAGTATCCGCAGTCCATCCACCCTGCTGATGCAGGCCCTGACGAATTGTTCCCTCGTGCGGTAATTCTGTCGCAGGGGCTGCCACAGATCGCTTGTTTTAAAGGCCACGTTCAAAAAAGCCGTCATGGGTGTATCCACATCTTTATCATAGAGAGCCGGGAAGAGGTCATATGTGGTCCGGATGTCATTGAACAGCTGGTACGGATAGATCGGGTAGCTGCTCCAGTCGCCTTCCCTGCCTTTGATCATGGCAGGGCCGGTGCCGAAGAGCACCCTGTCGGAGAACCGGGCTGCGGGGTACACCCGTTCGCTGTTCCAGTGCAGGATCCTGCCAAACTTGGCAAGTTTCTGCAGGAAGTAGAAGTCCTCTCCGCTTTTATGGGGAGTGATGCCTCCCACCCGTCGGTAAGCCGAAACCGGGCAGGCCATGGCGGAGCCGATCGCCGTGAACCGGTACGGGCTATCTATCCTCCACATATTCAGCGCGTAATAGCGCATGTAGATCTCATAGCGCAGGATGCACCGGTCTGTGATCTCATCCCCGGTCAGCAGGTGGAAATAAGGGACCGAGAGTCCAGCCACGCCGGGATGCCGGAGGAAGGTTTCGCGGATGGATTCCAGGTATGTGTTGCTGAAGGCTGTATCGGCGTCAAGGCTCAGGATGATATCGCCGGGCTCCGCCTTTGAGCTGATGGCATCCATGACGGTTTTGCGTGCCCATCCCACACCGTAATGGCTTCCTGTCCAGCCTTTGCCCGGGGAGGAGCGGTCGATGATGGTCAGGGGCAGATCTGCGCAACGGTTGAGTATTTCCAGTGTCCGCTGGTTATCCTCGCAGGCATGCCTTTTTACCGGATCGTTCCACCACGGTTCCGGCTGGTTCACACAGACAAACAGTTCGAAATCCCTTAGGTTTTGTTCTCTGATGAAGGAAAGAAACGGAAGGATATATTCAGACTCCTGCAGGCACGGCAACGCAACAAATATCCGCATATCTAAACTCTTTATACCTCTTTGCCTCTGCGCCTTTGTGCCTTATGCCTTTTGCCTTTTGCCTTTTGCCTTTTGCCTTTTGCCTTTTGCCTTATGCCTTTTTATTCAATCCCCGCAAAATGCTTCATGAATTGCACCCTCTCGTAAGGGGCAGGATTCTCAGCCTTTTTGTAGCTCAGCATGCCGAAGAAGTCGTCTATTTTGCTGAAGTTATGACGGTCCATCCATCCCTCCAGTTCCTCCACCATCTTCCCCAGGTGACCATAGCCGTTCTTATAAAGAGCCGACACGCACTGGACGGCTTTGGCCCCTGCCAGGAGCTGTTTGATGACAGCCTGGCCGTCATGTACACCGGTAGACGCAGCCACGTCGCAGTGGACCTTATCGGACAGGATGGCCACCCACCGCAGCGACATGGCCAGCTCTTCCGGCGTGCTGAAAACGTTGGTGGCAGTCACCTTGAAGTGTTCGATGTCAATGTCGGGAGAAAAGAAACGGTTAAAAAGGACCAGTCCGGAGATGCCTGTCCAGGAGAGTTTCAGTGAGAACTTGGCCAGGTCTGAAAAATAGTAGCTGATCTTGACGGCCAGAGGGATGGTGATCTGTTTCAGTACGCTTTGAATGATGTCGAGGTAGATCTGTTTATTTTCCTCGCCATTCATCCGTGGATCGGATGGCAGGATGAAGATGTTCAGCTCCAGGGCATCTGCGCCGGCATCCTGTACCTTTCGGGCGAAAGTGATCCATTCGTGGGGAGAAGTGCAGTTGATGCTCGCAATGATGGGAATGGACACCCTGCTCTTTGCCTCCCTGATCGTATTGAGGTATTCTCCAACAGCATTCTCCCTGGAGTAATTGCTGATATAATCCAGCGCTTCGGCATATCCATACGGAGTATCCACTGAACTCAGGTTCAGCGACCTGTTGATGTCGAGCCGTATCTGTTCTTCAAAAAGGGACTTCATAACCACTGCTGCCCCTCCGTTCTTTTCCACTTCGACAATATTTTCCACTGTCCGAGTCATACCTGAACTGCCGGCGATGATCGGATTTCTCAACTTAAGTCCCATAAACGTCGTTGAAAGGTCAACCATAGATCAAGGAATTAATGAATGAATGAAGTAATGGCTTGCCAAACGGTTAACAAAAGTAAGGATACTAATTGAATTTCCTAAAAAAGAAGGATAATTTCACTGACATCCCATGGCGGATATTCTTTTGGATTTCTTTATTTTTGATTCTTTAATTGTATATTTGCCTAACGACAACATCGCTGTACCATGGAAGACATTGTCAAAGAATATACGAACGGGGAAGTCACGATCGTGTGGAAGCCCAGGAAATGCTTTCATTCAACCAATTGCTTCCGTGGATTGCCAGGGGTTTTCGATGCGGCCAGGTCGCCCTGGATCAATGCCAACGGAGCTCCTACCACGAAGATCATCGAACAGATCAAAAAATGTCCCTCAGGAGCGCTTAGCTATTTTATGAACGAAGAGTTGTCGTACGCCACTGTGATCGGCACCATTGAAGCGGTACCCAACGGCCCTTTCCAGATCCACGGAAAAATCAAATTTACCGGCAAGGATGGGAAGACCACCATCAAGGAGAACGTGGCTCTTTGCCGCTGCGGGGGATCCGGCAACAAACCCTATTGCGACGGAACGCACTACAAGATTGGATTTAAGGATTAAAGGACCCCACCCCTGAAGCTGTGTCAAAAGCACTTAACCACTAAGGTGCACAAAGGTTTTTTTCAAAGGTACACGAAGTATAATAATTAGTTATTAATTACTTGGTGTTACTTTGAGAAGCACTTTGTGCACCTTTGTGTTTAAAAAAACACATCCTACACAACCTCGTATTAATCCGGGATGCTTCCGTTTAGCCGTATCACCTCCCCGATATCGGCAATGATCTTCCTGACGAGAACCTCGGCCTTGACCTGTGAATCGCTTTCGGCATAGATCCTCAGAATGGGTTCGGTGTTCGACTTCCGCAGGTGGACCCAGTCCCTGCCAAACTCGATCCGCACGCCATCTTCCCTGTTGATGGGCTGGCTGGAATATTTCCTGGTAAGGCCTTCAAATACCACCTTGAGATCCACATCCTCTGGAATGGCGATCTTGTTCTTGGATATGTGATAATAGGGCAGTTTGCTTTTCAATACCGAGCATGACCGTCCAAACAGCGCCAGGTGTGACAGGAACAGTGCAATGCCCACCAGAGCGTCCCTGCCGTAATGTAGTTCGGGGTAAATGACTCCACCGTTACCTTCGCCTCCGATGACTGCCCTGACCTCCTTCATCCTGCCCACCACGTTCACTTCCCCCACCGGAGCGGCATAATACACTCCTCCTGCCTTTTCGGTGATGTCCCTCAGCGCGGAGGTTGACGACATGTTGGAGACCGTGTTCCCTTTCGTATGCTTCAGCACATAATCGGCCACCGTAACCAGCGTGTATTCCTCCCCGAACATCTCCCCATCCTCCTGTACGATGGCCAGCCGGTCGACATCAGGATCTACGGCAAGTCCAAGATTAGCCCTGGTACGGACGACGGTCGAGGCCAGCTCGGAAAGGTTTTCGGGCAGTGGCTCCGGCAGGTGTGCAAAATCCCCGTTCACCTCACCGAAGAGCACGTTCACATGCTGAACGCCCAGTCGCTCGAGCAGCAGCGGAACTGCGATCGCTCCCGTGGAATTGACAGGATCCACCACAATGCGGAAATCCGCTTTCCGGATGGCAGGAATGTTCACCAGGGGCAGGCGGAGTATCTTTTCGATGTGTTTTGACAGCTGAGACGCATCCTGTTTATACTTACCCAGTTGTGCATTGCCGGCATATTCATTCCCGGCGGTCTCCGCCAGCTGAAGGACCTTCTGCCCGTCGGCATCCGAAAGGAATTCACCGTGACGGTCAAGGAACTTCAATGCATTCCAATGTTTGGGATTATGGCTGGCCGTGATCATGATCCCCCCGGCCGAGCCTGTTTCGGTCACAGCCATTTCGAGCGTAGGGGTTGTGGAAAGGCCAAGGTCCACGACATGGATTCCCAGGCCCATCAGCGTCCCCGACACCAGTCGGCTCACCATTTCGCCCGACATGCGCCCATCCCGCCCGATGACCACCTGGACCGGGAGCTTACGTTTCCTGGACAGGAGAAATTTCCCGTAGCCTTCTGAAAACCTCACTATATCAGCAGGAGTCAACCCGTCACCCGATTTTCCGCCTATAGTTCCCCGTATCCCTGAAATTGATTTAATTAACGGCATAATTAACGGCCCTCACATTTACACCTATCTTTTTATTACTTTTGTCCCTGGTAAAGATAAACGAAGTTTGCCGAAAATTCGTGTATGGAAGAGAATTTTGATCAATATACGGACGAACAGATTGAGGAGGTGGTGCAGCGTTTTGAGAGGATGATCCATTTCAATGAAAGTTATTTTTTTGACGTTGAAGACTTTGAAGTGATCATTGATTACTACATTGAAAGAACCAACCTGAAAAAAACCAACCTCGCCATCCGTCATGCCATCGAACAGCATCCGGGATCGGTCACCTTTCAGCTGAAAAAGGCCCAGTACTTCGTTTTTGCCAATAAATCGGAAAAAGCCCTGAAGCTTCTTTCCGAGATCGAAGTGATGGATCCGATGAACACGGAGATCCACATCACCAAGGGAGAAGTGTACAGCCAGCTCAAACGGTACGACAAAGCCATCGAAGAGTATAATAAAGCCATTGCAGGAAGCGACGACCTGGAGGACCTGTACACCACCATCGCCTATGAGTATGAGAACATGGGGGATTATGACAATGCGATCCTGCAACTGAAAAAGGTACTGGAAATCAATCCTGAAAACGACGCCACGCTGTTCGAACTGTCGTTCTGTTATGAGATCGCCAACAGGCCAGAGGAGTGCATGGAGTTCTTCCGGACGTTCGTTGACAGCAACCCGTATTCACGGATCGGATGGTTCAACCTCGGCATTGCCTTCAACAATCTTGAACAGTACCAGGAGGCGATCGATGCTTACGACTACGCCCTTGCCATTGATGACAGATTTTCATCTGCACATTTCAACAAAGCCAATTCCCTGGCCAATCTCAACCAGTTCCGCAAAGCGATCGAAACCTACAGGGAGACCTTCCAGTACGAAGAACCGGAAGCCATGACCTACTATTATATTGGCGAATGCTACGAGAAACTGGGTGAATATGAAATGGCCATCGACAACTACCGTCTTGCCCTGAAAAAGGATAACGATCTGGGTGATGCGTGGCTGGGCATCGGAATAGCCTTTGACGAACTTGGCAACTCACTGAAGGCCATCAGCTTCATTAAAAAAGCCATCAACCTCGATCCGTCGAATGAAGATTACTGGTACCTGCTGGGCGACACCCAGCACAAATGTGGTTTGCTGGAAGATTCGATCCATTCCTACCAGCAGGTGAGCATGATCGATCCCCATCATCCCGACATCTGGCTCGATTATTCCCACGTGCACCTTGAGACGGGGGATGTGCAGCAGGCACTGGAAACGTTGAAAAAAGGAATGGAGGTCCAGCCTGAGAATCCCGACCTGATCTATCGCCTGGCCATCTATACCTACCGGTCAGGAAAAATTAAGGAAGCCTACAACCTCATCGAAGAGGCACTGGCCCTTGATTTCGATGGACTCGACCAGCTTTTTTCCTATTATCCGAACCTGAAAAAAGACAAGAACGTATTGAATATCATTGAGACATATAAAAAATTAAAAACATAGGCACGCATATACCACAGCATCATGAAGACTCTCGGGATCATTTACTGGCCAAAAAAAGGAAGTGTTGAACTGAACGCAAAAAGAATTCATACGGAATGGGGCGAGGAATCTGCCGAATTGATCTCCCTGCGCGATATTGAGCCTGACGGGCTGCTGAACTTTTCCTACCTGATCTTTGGTTGTTCCACGGTGGGAGCTGACTCCTGGCGTGACGCCTATACGGGAAATCCCTGGAATACATTCTTTGTGAAGATGAACCGGGCACACATCGATCTACAGGGCAGAAAAGCGGCCCTGTACGGACTGGGTGATCAGATCCTCTATCCGGAACACTACGTGGATGAGATGGCAAGGATCGGTAGCGAGCTGAAATCCCATGGGGCCGTCATCGTTGGGCAGTGGCCCGCAGTCGGATATGAACATACGGGCTCTAAAGCGCTGAAGGATGGTTCCTTCCTGGGCCTGGCCCTCGATGAGCACAACCAGGCAGAGCTCAGTATGGAACGTATCCATGCCTGGATCAGGGACCTGAAAAAGAATCATTTTTTCTGAAACCCCTCCCACCCTCCTTTTCTTATCCGATGCCGCTCCTGGGTCTGATCGGTTACCCCCTGGCACACTCATTTTCAAGGGACTATTTCACCAAAAAGTTCAGGCAGCTCGGTCTCTCTGATCATGAGTACCGTGAATTCGCGCTGCCATGCCCCGGAGATTTTCCAGATCTGGTGAGGGCTCATCCCTCATTGACGGGACTGAATGTCACCACACCTCATAAAGTCACCATCATCCCCTATCTGGACTGGCTGGATACGACAGCCCTCCGCATTGGCGCAGTCAATACGATCAGGATCGACCGCGGTGGAGGCCACATAATTTTAGAAGGTTACAACACGGACGCGTATGGATTCATGATGATGTACAGGCCCTTGCACAGGACGGGCTTCCGGCAGGCTCTGATCCTTGGCACCGGAGGCGCGGCACGAGCGGTGCGCCATGTCTTCGATGGTTATGGCGTCCGGTGCCTGTCGGTATCAAGGCAGCCATCCGGCCCGGATCAGACCGGATACGACGGCCTGGATGAGATCAGGGTGAAAACTGCGGATATCATCGTCAATGCGACACCGGTGGGCATGTTCCCTCATACCGGTGATTGCCCGGTGTTCCCGTACGAGTGGATACATCCCGGTCATGTGGTGATCGACCTGATCTACAATCCTGTAAAAACGCTTTTTCTTCAAAAGGCAGAAGATAGAGGAGCGATGATCAGCAATGGCCTGGAAATGTTTCATCACCAGGCAGATAAATCATGGGAACTATGGACGGAATGACCTGTCAGGCGTAGTCCATGAGCAGATTGATGTTGCTGCCCGGCTCAAACTCTTCCGGATCCCGGCCATAGCGGAAGACTCGCATCGGCCGTTTACCTTTCAGGTGGATCTGGTCTCCTTCCACCTGAAGCAGGGTGCCCTCCCGCAGACCGGCAACAAACGTTCCCCTGTTCACCAGAAGAAATTCCTCGATCCTTTGCTGCCTGGTTTCACCCCCATGGCCTTCCGGGTGCGCATCCAGGTAATGAGGATTGATCTGGAAGGGCACCAGGTGGAGGCAGTTAAAACTTTCGGGCTGAATGATGGGCATATCATTGGTCGTCATCAATGTCGGGCATGCGACGTTGGCGCCGGCGCTCCAGCCCAGGTACGGAATACCTTCCTGCGCCCGTTGATGGATCGCGGCCATCAGTCCCAGTTCATGCATCTTGTACACCAGGTGAAAGGTATTCCCTCCACCGACGGCAATGGCCTGGGCATTCTCCACAGCCTCTACCGGATCCGGTTCCCTGTGTATGGAGCAGATCTCGTATCCCAGCGACAGAAAGACCTGGTTCACCCTCTGTTCGTAGACATCATATGACCGCTCCACATCTGTATGGTCAAGGCTGATACCGGCATAGGGAAGAAAAAGAATGCGTTTGACACCACTTCCTTCCAGAAATTCCTTAATGTATTGCCGGGGCCACTCCAGATACAACTCACCGGCATTGGTGGAATTACTGATCAATAAAAGCCGTTTCTTCATGATATTCAGTATGTTATTAGAATTCAAGTTCCATCTGGCCGTACTCCCCCCCTTTCTGACGTGTCGTGTCCGGTTCCTGGGGTTGCTCCTTTTTCTCCGGGATCGTGGATTCATCAGCGACCTGATCTCCCGCTTTTTCTTCCTCAGGGATGTCATCCGGGCTCACTTCAATGGCCTGCACAGCTTCCAGATCTGTCTCATCTTCCGTCAGCACCGCTTCGGTCGCCGATAGCTCTTCGGTACCAGCTTCTGCTTCCTCCGCACTGCTCACCTCTTCAGCATCCTTTACGGGGGCATCGGGCTGGAGGAAGCGGATGGTCTCGCAGGGGGATGCGGTGATCCTTTTACCTCTGGCCTTGCAGCTCTTGACACCGATGAATTCTGCCGCCGGCATGATCTCACTGCCAGTTTTTCGCCTTGGGTTGGGCACATATACGATCTCCAGCTCTGGGCCGGGATCAAAGCTCACGGCCATCAGCCGGGCCCTGGGATCGTCGCCGATGAAACTGACTTTCTTCGCGGAGAGCTCTGCCTGGAACCTCTTCAGGTAAGGAGCCTGGCTCTCTGCTTCCACGTAGATGACAGTGATGACCTCCTCAGGGTCATATTTCCGGATGCAGATCATGTCTTCCTCGAAATGGGTGGAGAGGTCGAACCCGGTAATCCGGTAAGCGCCTGATTGCAGGATGATGAGGATCTTGTCTTCTCCGGCAAAAGCTCCCAGGTGGTCCCCGCGGCCGTCGTTATTGAGCCTTCTCACAGTGTCGTCGTACCATACGTCGATCGCACCCAGCGTTGAGACACCTTCCTCGCCCTTGACCACCTTACGCACGCCCTTATGGGTCAGAAGGCGGCCCTGCGTGTTGCGGCCCTTGATGCTCACTTGCCCGAAGTCAAAATCCATCGAAAGGACCTTCATTTTCGGCTTGGGTTTGAAGTATACCTTTATGACCTCTGCTTCCCCGTTGGGATTGGCCGAGAAGTAAAGGATCTTTGATCCGGCGGTTCCCCGGGTGATCTGATATTCCTTGTCCCTGACGATCCCCACGACAGGAAACCGTTTAACGAAAACGCTTCCGTGCTTGCCATCCTGGTAAACAAGGTTGTAGATCGTCCGGTCGTCATTCTTTTTAAAGACGTCAATATGGATGATATTTTCTCCCACGTAGGATTTTTCCATGACCTTGGTGACGATAAAGTTCCCGTCCGACCTGAAAACGATCATATCATCGATATCAGAGCATTCACAGACGAACTCGTCCTTTTTGAGGCTGGTGCCCGCGAATCCCTGTTCCCTGTTGACGTACAATTTCTGGGTGGCTGCCGCTACCATGGCCGCTTCGATGGTATCAAAATTCCTGATCTCGGTTTTCCGTGTGCGCGACGCGCCGTATTTTTTCTGAATCTGATGGAAATAATTTATGGCATATTCGGTCACATGTTCCAGGTGGTTCTCCACCTCTTCAAGCTCAAGGGTCAGCTCATGAATGAACTCGTCGGCCTTAAGGGAGTTGTACTTCGAAATACGTTTGATCTTTATCTCTGTCAGACGGACGATATCATCCGTTGTGATGGGCCGGTAGAATTTCTTTTTGTACGGATTCAGGTTCATGTCTATCGTCTCGATGACCGATTCCCATGTCTGACACTCTTCTATCTTGCGGTATATCCTCTTCTCGATGAATATTTTCTCCAGTGATGAGAACAGCAGCTCTTCCAGTAGTTCCAGTCTGCGGATCTGGAGCTCTTTTCTCAGAATGTCCATTGTATTTCGGGTGGATATCCTGAGGATCTCCTTCACATCCAGGAACCTCGGCTTGCCGTTGAGGATTACGCAGGCATTGGGAGAGATTGATATTTCGCAGTCGGTGAAGGCATACAGGGCGTCCATGGTGGTATCGGGTGACACCCCGGGGGCGAGGTGCACCAGGATCTCCACCTGGCCGGCAGTATTGTCATCAATCTTCCTGATCTTGATCTTTCCTTTGTCATTGGCGGCAATGATGGTCTCGATGAGTGACGAGGTGGTGACGCCGTACGGTATTTCCGTGATGACCAGGGTTCGTTTGTCCTGCTGAAGGATGCGGGCTCTGATCCTGACCTTTCCTCCGCGCAGTCCTTCGTTGTACTTGCTGAAGTCAGCCAGTCCGCCGGTAGGAAAGTCGGGATAGATCGTAAAATCCTTGCCTTCGAGCAGGAGGATGGATGCCTCGAGCAATTCATTGAAATTATGAGGAAGTATCTTTGAGGCCAGTCCGACGGCAATGCCTTCCACGCCCATGGCCAGCAACAGCGGGAATTTCACCGGCAGGGTGACGGGCTCTTTGTTCCTGCCGTCGTAGGAGGCTCTCCAGGTGGTGATCTTGGGACTGAAGGCGACTTCCAGCGCAAACTTTGAGAGCCGGGCCTCGATATAGCGTGGTGCTGCGGCGCTGTCACCCGTCAGGATGTTGCCCCAGTTGCCCTGTGTATCGATGAGAAGCTCTTTCTGTCCCATCTGCACCAGTGCATCACCTATGGAAACATCGCCGTGAGGGTGATACTTCATGGTATGCCCGATGATATTGGCGACTTTATTATAGCGGCCGTCGTCAAGCTCCTTCATGGCATGGAGGAGGCGGCGCTGCACAGGCTTCAGCCCGTCATACACGTCAGGCACCGCACGCTCCAGGATCACGTAGGAGGCATAATCCAAAAACCAGCTTTCATAAAGACCCGACAGATGCCTGACCTTATGGATCTCCTGCTTGCCTTCAGGCTGCTCAGGCACCTGGGTCGTCCCGTCTTCCTGCCCTATATCATCCTGATCGCTCATTCCTTTGTGAACAAAAATAATGGAATTTTGCTTTACTATTACTTCCAGAACCGTATTATTAACACCTCTCCGGCAATACAGAGCAGGGCCATCACCACAAACCATTTCCAAAGCCGTATGCCGCTGCTCAGCTCTTCCATGATCACAGAAAATGGTTGCCGTGTATCACCGATGCTCACCACATCATTGATACCGGCCTTGCTGAAAAGAGAAACCGCCTCTTCCGGAGAATAAAATTCCATCAGCGATTCCCTCCGGTCATAGTTGCAGGAGATGCCTGCAATGGATTTCATCCCGCTCTCAAGCAGGTAATTTCCCGACTGGCGTATCTGATCATGCGTATAGAGATAGGTCCGTGAGTCAACGATCCGGTGCTCTGGGATGAATGAAAAATCCTTCCCCGGGCTGCTGATCCGGAAAGTCTGGTCACCCTGCAGGGTATGACCCCTGAGTTCAATCACTTCGTCCTCACCGATCGTGTAGAAAAGTTTCTGGTACTGATGGCTCAGCATGGCCATATTGTATAACGTAGGAACGAACACGGAGTGCTTCTGAAAATTCGAAAAAGAATCCTGGAGTCCAACGGCGGAAAGGTACACAAGACCGTTGCCGGCCGACTGAACGCAGAGGAGCATGTTCCCGTTCTCCAGCGTCATCAGCGGCTCCTGATCCGACCGGGTGGAACGCGTGATCGGGAAATATCTCTGTACACGTGGCAGATCCATGTTTTCAGGGATAAATTCAAACACATCCCGGTACACGGGATGGTCCAGATTGATGGCCGTGGTCCTGGTATCCGTAGTATCCATAGTCTGATAGGTTCCGGCTCCAAGAGAGGCCAGAAACTGATTATAGCTTGCCGGGTCCATATCGGTTCCGGGGAAAACACCCAGGCTCCCACCGTTTTCAACAAAACGTCTGAGCTCCTGCGACAGCCCGGTGGAGATCTCAGAGAGGCCATCCAGGAGGATCAGCCTGTAACGAACGAAGGAAGTATAGTCGAGGTTGCCGGTAAAATACTGCTCAAGAACGAATGTGGAATCCTTTCCGAAAACAGCGCTGAGGTAAGGATTTTCTCCCCGCTGGTAAACATTCAGGACCGGGATGAACTCATTGACCTGGTAGGAGAAGTAGAAATCATCATCGTACGTGATGGGAAAGTCCTGCAGATTCAAAATGGCAGAATGAATACCAGCTTCATAGTTGATGAATGGTATTTCCAGCTCTACCGGACGGTTGGCGGGTATGTCAAGGTTGGTCAGCCCTTTCTGCGACCCGTTGACCGAAAGCCTGACGGGAACCTTCTCCAGGTCAGTACCGGAGAGGTTGAAAACGCGCGCCTTCAGGACTGACTGGCCCATTACGTTCTGAACAGGGTTCTCAAACCAGCAGCTGTCGATGAAGACGTTGGAGGGATGATCTGCCAGCAGAGGGATAAGGTAGAGCGACTGGCTTGAATCCAGCGATAGGAGATTCCAGTCAAACAGGTTTTTCTGCAGATCAGTGATGAGATAGATCAGGTGGTTTGCTTCCGTCGTTATAAACCGTTCATCGGAGAGCCTGCTGAAGATTCGGGAGAGGTCGCGGTGAACAGGAGAAAAGGTCACCGCATCGAGTTGTTCCACATACTCATCGCGCGACAACAGCCGGTTGTGCCGGCTTTCAAAGTCGTTGGTCAGGAGCAGGAATTCATCGGAGGCCCTGTAGGCGCCAGCCAGTTCCCTGGCTTTGTTGCGTGCCAGGTCGAGCAGGGCAATGCTCCCGCTGACCGATTCCATGCTGAACGAGTTATCCAGGTAGACCGCCACCTGGTTCTTACGGTTCAGGTCGGCCATCTGCTGACTGACAGGAATGTAGGGCTGTGCAAAAGCCATCACCAGGAACAGGATGGTCAGGATCCTCATCAGCAGGATGATCAGATGCTTCAGCTGTGAACGTTTCCGTGTTTCCTGCTTCAGCTGCCGGATGAACCTGACATTGGTGAAATATACCTTCCGGTACCTGTGGAAATTGAACAGGTGTATGATGATGGGGATGGATATGGCCAATAATCCAAAAAGAAAATATGGATGGACAAATTGCATTAGCCGGACAGGATTAGTGGATTACTGACGCAAGGGATCAACAGCGGATTTCTTCAAAACTCTTTCAGGACAAATTCATCATACTCCAGTTCGAAACGGAGCTTATGCCGGGATTCCTCCTGGGCCAGTGACACGAAAAGATCCTGCAATTCCCTGGTTGGAGCTATCTTCGAGAGGTCCATGTACAGCCTGAAGGCATTCTTTTCTTTCCGCATCGCCAGGATGAGCGCTTCCTGATAGGTCATGGCAGGATGGGGGGCAACATCCACCAGGTAATCCGAAAGCTTCAGGTCCATCACCTTATCCCTGCCAAGGGTATACTGCCCGGTTGACTTTAAATGGAGAAGCTTCGATTTATGTCCCATCTCTTCCTGGGCGAACTGGGAAAAGACCTTAATCATTTCCTCATTCCTTGCCTGCCTGGCAAGTCCGGCATAAAAATCAACGGCTTCCTGTTCATTCAGAACAGCGAAATCAAGGATATCCTCCACAGATTTGAAATCTTTCATGTGATGAAAAGTTTAGAAAAACACGAATGACAGTGGTCACAAAAGTATAAAAAAAAGAGGCTCTTACCTCAACAGAAAGAGCCTCTTTTAATGATGTTCAGCATTTATACAATTCCCTGATCCAGCATGGCATTGGCCACTTTCATGAATCCAGCCACATTGGCTCCCTTCACGTAATTGACATAGCCGGACTGGTCTTTGCCGTAAGTGACGCAGGTAGCATGTATACGCGTCATGATATCATGCAGGCGGGTGTCTACTTCTTCCTTAGGCCATCCCAGTTTCATGGCGTTCTGTGACATCTCCAGACCCGAGGTGGCAACGCCACCTGCGTTAACGGCTTTGCCAGGGGCATACTGTATCCGGGCCTCATGGAACACTTCGATCGCTTCCGGAGTACACGGCATGTTGGCACCTTCCGCAACACATTTGCAACCATTTGCCACCAGCCTCCGGGCATCTTCCTTGTCAAGCTCATTCTGAGTGGCGCATGGCATGGCAATATCGCACTTCACTTCCCATGGACGTTTGCCCTGATGGAACTGTGAATTCGGGAATTCAAACGAATACGGACGGACGATATCTTCGTTGGAAGCTCTCAGGGTGAGCATATAACCGATCTTTGAGCCCGAAATGCCATCCGGATCGTAGATATAGCCGTCAGGACCGGAAATGGTGACCACCTTGCCACCCAGTTCATTGATCTTGCTGACCGCACCCCATGCCACATTACCAAATCCACTGACTGCAAAGGTCTTGCCTTTGATCTGTTCTCCATTCAGGCTCAGCATCTCTTTCACAAAATAAACAGCGCCGAATCCGGTTGCTTCGGGACGAATCAGGCTGCCGCCCCATCCCAGTCCCTTGCCAGTCAGCACACCGGTGTGCTCCAGCATGAGTTTTTTATACATGCCATACAGGAACCCGATCTCCCTGCCACCTACTCCGATATCACCCGCCGGTACATCGACCTCAGGACCAATGATCCTCCACAGTTCCAGCATGAACGACTGACAGAAACGCATGATCTCATTGTTCGACTTTCCTTTCGGATTGAAATCCGATCCTCCTTTTGCACCGCCCATTGGCAGTGTGGTCAGACTATTCTTAAATATCTGCTCAAATCCAAGAAATTTCAAAATGCTGAGGTTCACACTCGGGTGAAAACGCAAGCCGCCCTTGTAAGGGCCAATGGCGTTGTTGAACTGCACACGGTAGCCAAGATTCACGTGCACCTTGCCATGGTCATCCACCCAGGGTACTTTGAAGGTTAAGATCCTGTCGGGCTCAATAATGCGTTCCAGAATACCGGCAGTTTCAAACTGCGGATTTTCATCGTAAATTTCCTCAATTGATTCCAGCACTTCCCTGACCGCCTGATGATACTCAAGTTCACCAGGATGCTTCTTTTCCAGGTCAAGCATAATTCTTTCTATGTCCATTTCTGTGAATTTATTGGTTAATAAAAAAACATTGTTAATAAATTAACAATGTTATAAAATAAACGGTGCAAAGGTACAGCGAATGTTTCAGATAAACGAATTTTCAAGAAGAAATTTTATTTGAGGGATGTCTCGCGGATGAGCCGGTCATATTCGTATACCAGGATCTTTTCCGGATTCCCGTTCTCATCGAACCACCGCTCCTCGCCATGCTTTTGATTCCTTACATAGGAGATCTCCCGCATGACCTTTCCATTCGCATGAAATCCCTTCTGGATACCGGTCCCGTCCCGGTACCTGCCCTCGCCTATCCGTCGGCCATATTCATTGTAGTAGGTCCAGGTGCTGTCGTACGATCCGTGGCTGAAAAAACCGCTGATCCTGGTCCGGCCGTTGGGAAACCAGGCAGTGTAAGCCCCGTGCAGGGTATCGTTCAGGTAATTTTCTTCCGATGCTATTTGCCCGGATTCGTCGAATGCCGAGGAAGATCCGTTCTTAAGGCCCCTGGAATAAAAGATGACCGATTCGGGCTGTCCGTTGTAGAACCAGCGGGTTGCCTTCCCCTCCAGCAGATCCTTATGATAGGCCGCCTCCATCTGTTTGTTACCGTTCGCATACCACCATGTTGAAATCCCCTCCAGTTGTTTCCCGCGGTATGAAAGTTCTGATTTCTTCAGGCCGTTTTCCCAGTATGAGTCCACGGTATGTTGGCAGCCAGTGAAAAGCAGCAAGGCTGTAAGGGGCAACCAGGGAATGTTTCGCCACGGATCACTCATAGAAGCGGATCTCCATATCGTCTGCCGTGAATTCGCATCTTTTTGGATTCCAGATGTAGATCTTCAGCCTGTCGCCGGGTGAGGGAGCCCGTGGTAGCACGCAGGTAAAATGTACCTTGCCCCAGGTATATTCATCCAGGAAATATTCGATATCCCGTGATGTCCAGACATAGTTCTTCCCCCGGTCATCATCCACTGAGATGACAACAGGTGTTTTCGTCAGTCCCGGCGGTGCCATGCACCACAGTGAAACCTTTATCCGGCTGACCGGATCGCCCGGTATCTGACCGAAGAGCGTGTCGAATGCAGGACCATATTCCACGGTGGAGTCGAAGCGATAGCCATATGACCCGCTGTGACAGAAGTTGGTGTCCATCTGACGGGGGTCGGCCTGCCAGCGCCCGGCGGTTTCAAAATCATTTCTTACGATCAGCACCGGTTCAGGCTCAGGGAACAGGCGGGCTGGCGGATCCTTTGAATACAAACCAATGGCGGATAGGCCGTCATATTCATATTTCTCTACAATATAAGGATAATAGGTTCGTACGATATCTTCCGTTTCGGGCAGGGTGGGTTTTGTCCACGCGTAAACGAAATAACGTGTGCGGCACTGCTCCGCCACATGCTTCAGATCCAGCAGATCCATTCCGCCCTTGTTCTCATATTGCATAAAGCTGGCTGAGGAGCCCATTCGGTTCAGGTAAAAATCAATATACCATGGATTGTTCACATTGATGGCCCGCCCGATGTTCGATTCCCCATAGGTTTTGTCCCATTCCGTCATGTGCCTGGCAACATCCCTGAACTCGCCGAAATGCTGTGACTGGTAATATTTTTTCTCAACCACCAGGCTGATCAGTCCGGCTGCGAATAAAAGGAGGAACAGTGTCAGGGAGGTACGGTCAGAAAGAGGTGAAGCCCAGGAAAAGAGGAAAAAGAGCAGGAAAGGAAAAGAAAAGATCAGCACAGAATGTTGAAGCACGGGATTAACCGTTCTCGAGTAAATGAATCCGATGATCATGGGCAGCAGGAACCAGAGCAGGGCAAAGAGTCTGAATCGTCCAAAGCCGCCGGAATGCCAGTTTTTCCATAGGCTCCAGCCAATAATGGCAGCCACTGCAATCAGCAGAAGGAAAGACTCATTAAAAATATAATAGATATGACCGAAGATGAAATCCCACGACGGTTTTCCCAGCCATAGCCCCACGCCTCCGATACGGAGGTGGTTCAGGGTGATGGGAAGATGCGGCAGGAACATCAGTATGCTGGCTGCCCCGCTGACGAGATAGGGTACCCTATTCCTTTTGTTCAGGTAAAAAAGCCCTGTCAGCCCAATGATCCCTGCCATCAGAGCACTGAAATAATGATCATAGAGGCACAGCGCAGACGACAGGGCATACCCTGCTCCATGGAGCCACAGCGAACGCCTGTCCATCATTTCAGCATCGAAAACCAGCCGGGTCCAGAACCAGGTGGTCATCAGCGTAAAAAGCATGCCGGTCACATAGGGCCGGGCCACCTGGCTGTAAAGCAGCGGAAATTCCAGAACGGCTACCAGGAGGGCTGCAAAGATGCCAGTGTTTTCACTGAACCAGCGTTTACCCACCCTGTACGTCATAAAAACCGACAGGATGCCAGCCAGCGCGAACGGCAACCGCACGGCAACCTCAGACATCCCGAACCATTTCACCCAGTAGTACAGGAACACCTGCACCCCGCCCGGGTGACCGTCCACATAAAATCCTTTGGAAACCAGGTCGCTGAAACGGTCAAACTGAACACGGTAAAGGGCACTGAGCTCATCATTGGAAAAGGAGAATCCTGACAGGTACATCAACCGCAGTACCGCAGCCGTCAGCAAGACCAGGATGATCAGCGCCAGATTCCTGTTATGGAGGAAAGCTTTTTTCATTCTGTTCGATCAGATAGGGTGATGAATTCGACAGACATGTCATCAATATAAATGACCTCATCGCCGGAGGCGTTCCAAAAATAGATAAAAACCTCGTCACCGGGCAAACGGCCACCGGGAACAGGCGCGACAAATTCAATATATTCCCATTCCTTGAAGCGGCTGCGCATGTTCATGTAATACGGTTCATACGCGTAACTTTCCTTCGCCCGCCTGAAGTCCACCACGAGAACGGCAGATGAATTCTTTACCATGGAATACACATACGCCCCGGTACGGATCACACCATTTCCCTTCATATAATTCTCCGGCAACCCCTGCAGCGAAACACTGAAAGGATTACCGGATGATATCCTGCAGGAGCGCTTACCGAAAAGTGGACGCTCCTCAGAAAGTGTGGCCTCGTTCTTCCAGCCTTCAGGGTATTCCATTTCATGGAAAAAAGCTGTGTCGAACAGAATCTTCCGTGGATCTATGTTTGCAGTGCTCCTGATCCCGGACGGTGTCACCGAAAGGAAATCGATCCTGAGGTCATCCACATGCACTGCTTCTTTTTTCGATGGATTCCAGAAATAAATAAGTACCTCATCCTCTGGCAGGACTACGGGTGGCATGTTTATCAGGCTTTCCACACAGATCCATTTCTCCTTGCTGAGGCTGGGTCCCAGAGCCACGGGGGAGTAAAAATAGGATGTACCCCGGTCGCGGAAATCAGCCACCAGGATCGCACTGGAGGTGTCGGCATCGGTATGGATGCAGGCGCTGACTTTTATTTCCGGATGTGCGAGGTTGATTCCTGCCGGCATTGGACCACGGTAGCCTTCACTGTAGGGATTCCTGGCATCTATGCGCGACGACCTGCGGCCGGTCATGGCCAGGTCATCGGTAAGCGCACCTGAATTCAACCCGGAGGCATCGTCTTCCATATCGTTGCTCACCGTATGTATGAACGAAATCCTGTCCGGAGGCAGGCTGACCACGGCAGGAACCGGTTCAGCGCCTGCCCGCAGCGATAGCAGCTCAACACAGACATCATCAATGAATGCCGTTCGCCGGGGTGAGTCATTGATAAAATAAACCCTGACATGATCCAGCCCGGTCTGCAGTCGCGGGACCATCGCCCTGAACTGAACGGACGTCCACCTTCCCCTGCGGAGATAGGGATCCAGCGGGAATGACTGGTAAAAATAGCTCAGACCGTTTGCAAGGTAATCCACCACCAGTGTCACACCCGGATGATGTGACTGGCTGAACACCCAGGCAGTGATGATCATCTCCGCATTCTTTCCTTCCATGAGCGGCTTCAGGAGCTTGTCGAATCCGGCGGTGATGGTGTCCACACCACCCGATCCGGCAGAGTATCTACCCGAATGAGCCTGCGCATCCGTATAACTGCCCGGATTGATCCAGCCTTCGTCGCTCTCCATGCCATGGCAGAAGGCATTCCGCCGGAGGATATTCCCTTCAGCAAGATAGTCGACAGAGGCCATGGGCGTTGTGGTAAAAAAATATTTCCAGTACGTTTCCCGGGTCACCGGTCCATTGGGATAGACCCATTTCCAGCACTGGAAATACTGCAACAGGTTCAGGGCGACCGTCAGGCAAAGCATGGTCACCAGGATCCTTCGGCCAGGACTTTTCATCCGCATCTCCTGGAGAAGAGCACCCAGCATGACCGCATTGATGGCCAGAAAATCAATGAAGATCCGCTGGCTGAAACGTGATGTATAATCCCAGATCCACCAGCAGGATGACAGGTAGATGAAGACGATCCAGAATGCAGCCAGGAAAAGGGATCCGGGTGATTTTCTCTTCAGGAGCGGTACAAAGCCCAGGAAGCTGATCAGTGCGGCCGGGGTATAGAGTAGCCAGCCCTTTTCATAGCTGAACAGGAGTTTTAGAACCCTGGGCCGTGAGAAGTCGAAAAATTCATCTCCGTAGGAATAGACCAATGGTCTGCCTGTCTGCAGGTACCACATGACAACAGGCACTGCAAGCACAGCCACGAACATCAGGAGGGATATCATCGCGTTTACCCTGTTCGCTTTCAGGGAAGAAAGGAACGTCCTGATTTTTCCCATCCCACCCGACCAGAATGGTAAGGTGAGGAACACGTGTCCATTGACGGGCCTGATGATAAGGATCAGTCCTGACAGGGCAGCCACCAGGGGCAGCCACTTTTTTTGTCCATCCCTGAAGGTCAGGATGACAAAACATATCCATGCAGATACCAGTGCAAAGCTGTAAGTATGGGTCATTGAACCTTCATTGATGGTATAATAGACCAGGTTGGTACCGAAGGCGGTCACCGCTGTGATCAGCACGGCAAGACTTCCTGTGATGCCCATAAGGGCCAGTGTCTTTTTGAGGAATTTGCAGCCAAGCCAAAGATAAAAAAGGGCTGACAATCCTATAACATACTGATAAACAATAGAATATCCATCAGCCGGATAACCTGTCGCCAGGGTGATGAGATGTGCCAGAAGAAAAAACGGAAGCCAGAGCAGGGCCAGACCTGGGAATGCTTTATTGACGACATGGTCATTAACGCGGACACGGAATTCCTTGTACGCCGAACGGTCTGCAGGGTAATAGGCAGATTCATAGGATTCTACAAAGTTATACTGCAGGTCATGACTGATAAAGATGGCAGTGAGGTACGCATAGTAGGCCTTTCCGTCGCTGTTGATCACCCTGTCCCACTCCTGTTGTGGATCCTTGATGGCAGCGAACGCAATGACATAAAGCAGCAGGATGATCTCGCAGCAGTATTTGAGGAGCGTTCTTTTCATAGAGCGGACTGTTCCTGCCTTTGCCGCACCAGTTCGAACAGGACCACCCCGGTGGCCACCGACACATTGAGCGACAGGATCTCACCCAGGATAGGGATCCTGACAAGGCGATCGGCAAGTTTAAGAAGATCCCTGGAGATCCCTGTATCCTCAGCTCCCATGACCAGGGCAGTTGGGGGAAGGTAACTGACCTGGTGGTAGAGCTCACTGCCCTTTTCGGTGCAGGCTACCATCTGCAGTCCTGAGTTCTTAAGGTACTGACAGGTCCTGTACAGGTTGGGTGTACGGCAGACTGGGATCCTGGCAAGGGCGCCGGCGGAGGTTTTCACCGCGTCGGCATTGATCTGGGCAAATCCCCTTGATGGTATCAACAGTGCATCCACGCCTGCACATTCTGATGTCCGTGCTATGGCACCCACGTTCCGTACATCGGTCAGGCCATCGAGGACCAGTATCACAGGGGCTTTGCCGCTTTCAAACAGGCCGGGTATGATATCTTCGACCGGATAGTACGTGATGGGTGAGATAAATGCGATGACGCCCTGGTGATTTCTGGCGGGAAACTGGTTCAGTCTGGCCAGGGGAACCTGCTGGACGGGTATGTGATGAAGCGAAACGAGTTTCATCAGTTCCGTGATCAGCTCACCCTTAAGGCCTTGCTGTACCAGTAGCCTTTCGATCTCCCTGCCGGCGTCGATCGCTTCCATGACGGGACGCAGGCCGTAGATGTACGATTCATTATTCAAAATACTGTGAATTAAATTAGTATGGACCCATAACTGCCTATCCGTTTTCAAATTTAAAAATAATCCTTATCAGTACATCCACGAAGAGATTCATTGCTGTTAAATTTATGACTAACTTGCTCTGTTCAACTAATCCTACTTGTATGAAAAGACTGACGCCTGTTATCCTTGGTATGATCCTGTCCGGGTCTCTGTTGGGACTCGTCTCCTGCCGGCAGCAGGAATCTCCTCCCGCTCCTCCCGAAGACCGCATGGACTGGTGGAGGCAAGACCGTTTCGGGATGTTCATTCACTGGGGTTTGTATTCCATTCCGGCGGGAGAATGGAACGGAGAGACCCATTACGGAGAATGGATAAGGAGCTCGGCACAGATCCCGCTCGATGTGTACGATCAGTTCAGGGATCAGTTCAATCCGGTGGATTTCGACGCCCAGGAATGGGTGAAGATGGCCAGAGAGGCAGGAATGAAGTACATTGTCATCACCTCCAAGCATCACGACGGATTTTGCCTCTGGGATTCAGAGTTTACCGACTTCGATGTGATGTCGACGCCCTTCCGGAGGGATATCCTCGCAGAACTGAAAAAAGCCTGCGACAGGGAAGGCATCAGGCTCTGTTTTTACCATTCCATCATGGACTGGCATCATCCGGATTACCTGCCGGGGAGAGACTGGGAAAAGGACAGATCCGAAGAGGGCGCCGACTTTGACCGTTATGTCAGGCACATGAAAAGCCAGCTCAGGGAACTCATTGATCATTACGGACCGCTCGGCATCCTGTGGTTCGACGGGGAATGGGAAAGCACCTGGAATCACCAGAGGGGCAGGGACCTTTATGACTACGTAAGAGGCCTGCAGCCGGATATCATCATCAACAACCGGGTGGATGTCGGCAGGGAAGGGAGCATGGCCGGCTTCAGCAGGGAAGGTGAATTCGCCGGCGATTACGGTACTCCTGAACAGGAAGTGCCTGCCACCGGATTTCCAGGTGTGGATTGGGAGACCTGCATGACAATGAACGATCACTGGGGATATAACAAAAATGATCAGAACTGGAAATCGTCAACCGATCTGATCCGGATGCTGACAGATATCGCCTCCAAAGGCGGTAATCTCCTGCTGAATGTAGGGCCCACCGCCAGGGGAACCTTTCCTGAGGAAAGCATTTCAAGGCTCAGGGATATTGGCCGGTGGATGTCGGTCAACAGCGAGGCTATCTATGGAACCCATGCCAGTCCCTTTCCATACCTGCCATGGGGCCGCTGTACGGTGAAAGAAACTGCCGGAGGGACACGCCTGTACCTCAGTGTCTTCAACTGGCCCGCCGACGGCAGGCTGAAGGTACCCGGACTGTACAACGATCCCCGCAAGGCTTATCTCCTCGGAGATCCGGGACAGAAAAAGCTTAATTTTAATCGTTCCGCAGATTCTGTCATCATTGATGTGCCCGTTCAATGCCCCGACACGGTGAATACAGTCGTGGTATTGGAGATTGAGGGTCAGCCGGATGTCAATATCCCGCCGGCCATCATCGCCGACAGTGACATCTTCGTCGACACGCTGTTTGTCACAATGAAAACAGAACGCAACGATGCGGTGATCAGGTACACGCTCGATGGCGTCCCCCCCACCCTGTCATCTCCCGTCGCAGAAAATCTGCTGGCCCTGACACGGACCGCAACTGTGATGGCCAGGTGTTACCGGAACGACCAGCCGGTAAGCAGCATCGCTTCGAGGACCTTCACCCAGGTCGAACCGGAGAGATCCACGCCCGTACCAGACCCTTCCGGTGGCATCTGGTCATCCTATTATGAAGGTGACTGGAATACCGTTCCTGATTTCAAAGGCATGAAATCCCTGAGAAAGGAAGCTGCATCCCGGATAAAAGACCTTGAAGGCAACCAGACCGAAAACTACGCTATGCATTTCAGGGGATGGATACAGATACCCCGGACTGGCATTTACACATTCACAGTAAGCTCCGACGACGGGAGCCAGCTGCTGATCAACGGTCGCATCATAGCCGACAACGACGGACTACACGGGATGATTGAAAAGTCTGGCCAGTGTGCCCTATCCGGAGGATTTCATGCGATCGAGGTGCGCTTTTTCGAAAAAACAGGATCCGATGAGCTGAAAGCCTTCGTGGAAGGACCTGGAGTGGTACGACAGGAGATCCCGGAAGGCATGCTCTTTCACTGACCGTGTACTTCAGCGCCTCCAGCCTTCCACTGCCATGTACCAGGCCTCCTTGCAGGCAGGTGTGCGATCAAGCCTGTAATCATTCTCAGTAAATGCACAGGCGGCTTTCTCAAAATTGAATGTCATCGAGAGCACATTCCCTTCCTGCCCGTAGATCCACTGCTCTGCATCCCCGTTCCGGTAAACTACCGTAGGCTTGCCGAAAATGATGTAGATCATCCCTCTGTCGGTCTTCCATCCTTCCATATAAGAAGTGAACAACCGGTTGGCCTCTTCCACACCATTGTAGTATTTCCGGATCATCTGGACGGCGCGTTCAGGATTTCCACCACTCTTCAGCCAGAATTCGTCCACGGCTTTTTTCCTGTCGGGCTGGGACTGGATCCGGTCATATTCTTTTCTGGTTGTCAGGTAACGAAGGGGGTACGACATCTGTTCAGGGCTGTTAACGGTCGGGTACCCGTCATAGAAGCGAAAAACCGTAAATCCCTCATCGGGTACGGTATCGGCCTGAAACAGATAAATTCCTTCATCAGGCAGGATCAGCATTTCGGTTTCGCCGTCGGCCAGGCCAATCCTGAACAGACTGTCCGGCCAGGGATCCAAGGATATGGTTTCCTGTTCAAGGAACGGCGGATCGGCAACCGGAAAATCCATCCTGTAATATTTCACAAAGAGATCCGGCTGCTCCGGCTTATTGTACATTATCCTGAATTCCTGCTCAGGTCCGGGATAAGGATCGAACATGAGGTTTCCAGCCCCATCCGACATCAGGAAATTCTGCTGCGAAAAGTGAGATGTTTTCTTGATTTCGGTAAAGGTCGTGAAGGAAAATTTCCGGTTCAGGTCCCTGATCGTAAGATTCGCCACAAACTCTCCCGGAAAGACCGTTTTCAAAGGAATGGAGGAAAGAAATGGCACATCCTTCCCGTAGGGTATCATTCCGGAGAATACCCTTCTGCCACTGTCAACCAGCATCCTGTTGTCATGGAGGTTGAAGAGCTCATAATGGATGCTGAAGTTTGCCTGGTATTCGTCGCTGGAGGTCTGTTTTTCGAACAACAGGTCGGAATACTTAAAGCGAAAAAACAGCTCGGTCATGTCAGGATTGACATGATAAGGGATGCATTCCAGCTGATAGTCATTTTCTTCGGGATCGTACAGGTAGGCCAGGTTTGAATACACCATGACATTAAGGGGAGTGCAACGAAACAGGAGCAGGATCAGAGAAGTCAACACGAATGCCTCGCTCAGGCTGGTGAGGATCGTTGAAGTGCCAGGTGTCTTCCTTTTCATTATTTCTCCGGATCAAAAAAAATGGTTACGGATAGAAGATACCCTGGTAATCTCCCGGATTGACTTCGGGGATGGAAGCCTGATAATGCTGATTCAGCAGGCTGATGATAAAATTGGCAGCCAGCGCATTTCCTCGCTGACTGAGCTGGATCCCGTCGAGTGAATAGAAACCGCCGGAGATAAAGGTGCCGTCAAAGTGGATCCCGTCATAAACGACGCCATTTTCCACGGAAAGGAAGAATCCGGCGATATCCGCCAGGATGAGATGATGCGACTGGGCCACTTCGCCGATGATGGCATTGTACTGATCAATGGCTTCCTGGACCTCTCTCGTCACGGATGCGGTCAGCACATATCGCTGGGGTATTGCATTGGGATCTCCTTCCTCCGGCACGCACCAGCCTTCACACAACAGGGAGTCAGCAGGGAGGCTGAGCAGGAACCGGTCACCGGCTTCCATCTGCCTGACATTGTAAGGGGAAGGCAACGGGATGTCGTTATCCCGGATGATATATGCATTGGCTCCGGGCGTGAAGGAAAACGGATAATCCCATGTGAAGCCCATTGTCGCCAGGATCTCCTCATAATGTGCGTACATCTGATTCATTTTGAGGGCTTCTTCGCCTGAGAGGACCCACCCGTCGTAGGGGATCCTGGTGCTTATGGTATTAAAGTAAGGGAATTTCGTCACATCCGGCACATTCAGGATGACTCCCTCGGCTGTTCCGGTTGTCAGACTATCTGCAATTTCATCCATGCACTCCCTGAAATGAGCCACAGAGGTGATGCTGTCCTGTGTACCTCCGTTGATGGCATATCGCAGCACATCGTACGTGCCGGTTCCCAGAAGGAAAAAAGTAGGATCCTGGGCGATGGCATCACCAACCATCGTGGAGTAGCCAGGTTCAGAAGCAAAGCGGATGTAGTACAGGTTGCCCTGAGCGGGACTGCCATAGGCGGCAGAAAGCAGATGGAACGACTTCGCACCGTGCACACCAATATTCTGATAGGGACCCTGACCTGAAATGTTAATGAAATTGCCGATGTTGGGTACCCCGGAAGATGTCACAGGAAACAAAAAGGAATCTCCCTCACAACTGTAGGTATAATCCAGCACCTTCCTTTTGCCAAAGCCATACTCGTCGAACATGAGAGGTTGCTTGAAGGTGCCTGCGCCAACCAGCTGAAGCTGGGATGCCAGGATATTGGAAATACTGTTGACCTGCCCGCTTCTGTAGAGCTCACCGTCAGCATAACCGGCAATGTACGAATCTCCCAGGGTGACGAACCGGGTAAAATCCGAGGTTCCCCCATCGGGTCTGATCTCGTCGAGGGAAGGCTCACAGGCCGCCAGGAACAAGGCCAGTAAGAAGAGGATCAACAAAAAAGGATATTTCATAAATCGTTTTTGATCAGTCAGTTATCTGTACAGCCGGATCACACAGGCGCCACAAAATTACCACAGTTTTTACATCTTCCCTCATTATCCAGGCCCTCGACATTGGTCAAATAGCCTTTCCTGCTGATAACAAGGTGCTTACAGTTCCTGCAGAGCGTATCGTTCCCCTCCGGAAGTGTGATGTTACCTATGAACACATAATCAAGGTACTTGACTGCAAGCTCGTGTAAACGGATCAGTGTCATCAGCGGGGTACCGGGGATGGACATTTTATAGGTGGGAAAATAACGACTCAGGTGCAATACCGTTTCAGGTCCAAGCTCTCCGGCGATCCAGCGGCACATATCCTCAAAGGTGCCGTCATCATCATTCAATCCGGGGATGACCAGGTTGGTGACTTCCAGGTGCCGGCCCGCACGGCGGATATGCCGGAGGGATTCTTTCACCGGCTCCAGCTTCGCTTTGGTGATCCTGCGGTAGAAATCCTCAGTAAAGGCCTTCAGATCAACACTGTATGCATCCATGAAAGGCATGAGCTGATCCAGTGGGGCAGTGTTGATGAATCCGTTGGTGACCATCACGTTCTTCAGGCCCGCTGCACTTGAAAGGGATGCGATATCAAGCATGTATTCAAACCAGACGGCAGGCTCATTATAGGTATAAGCTATGCCTATATTTTCTTTTCTTTGCAGTGCGAGTGAGACAAGATCCCGGGGGGCATATTCCTGCGCAGGGTAAAAATCCTCCGGCGATGTCTGAGAGATCTCACTGTTCTGGCAGAACTGACAGTGCAGGTTGCAACCGGTACTTCCTATGCTGAAAATGATCCTTCCGGGGTAAAAATGATACAGTGGTTTTTTTTCGACAGGGTCAAAATGCAGGGCGGAAACTTTGCCGTAGTTCTCAGCGATCAGTGCATGTCCATTGTGATAGCGGCTCATGCAGCTTCCTCTTTTTCCTTTTTTTACATGGCAGAAGTGAGGGCAGAGCGTACAGATGATCTCCTCTCCTTGTGGTTCTGCATACAGGGCCTGGTACATTTTGTAAGGATTCTGCTGGTTTCAGTGCGAAAGATACTAAATTTTTCTTTACCGCTCCTCATTTGATCCGTTTGCAGGGTGCACATTTCCCGGAGGTGTGACAGGAAAAGATGAAAGGGATTTCAGGTTTGAACAATAAGTCCCGAAAAAATTTGTTATATAGCTAAAATCGCTAAATTTGCTGATCCTTACAAACAAAGTAACACACATGGGTAACAGGTTAAAAAAAGTGGTGGTGCTGATCGTGGCCATCGTCATTACAGGGTTGGTTGTTTCTTCCTGCAAGACAAGGGAAAAATGCCCGGCATACGGGGAGACGCAAAAATTCCAGATTGAGCAGAAATATTGATCTGTCTGCTCGCTACCTATCCGGCAGAAAAATCTCTGATTTTTTCAATTCCCGGAAAATATTACCTATATTTGAAGTTAAATATTCACCATTTATGGTTTCTTTCTTTCGTACAGGGGTCATCATGGTGATGGTTTTATTACTGGCACCGGCGCTTTCCGCTCAGGAAGATATGCTGCGGGGGGACGACGATGTTTTTACCGAGTTCAGCGACAGCGTGCTGCTGACTAAAGAAACCTCCGGCGGGATCATCCTGCATTCACAGGGATTGGGGATCGAATTTCAAAAGGGGAAAAACATTAATTACTTCAGAAAGCGTCTGTTGGATTTTAGCCTGGTGGAAATGAGAGCGCCAAAGGAGATCCGTGTGATCAATCCATATTTCACCAGTGCCAAGAGCTATTGTTACGGGAAGCTCAATAACCTGTTCATCCTCAGGGGAGGCTACGGATTTCAGCATCTGATCACCACCAAACCCTACTGGGGCGGTGTCGAGCTAAGATACTTCTACATCGGGGGGGCGTCGGTCGGGTTGGCCAAGCCAGTTTACCTGAACATCATCAACCTGGTGTCCATCTCACAGTATTATTACGAATATAAGCTCACCACGGAAAAGTATGATCCCGACGAACATTTCACCGACAATATTTACGGGAGAGCTTCCTTTACCAAAGGTTTCAACGAAATAAAAGTCTACCCGGGCATCTATGGTAAGGTAGGATTCTCGTTCGATTTCGGAACCTATAATGCCGTCATTAAGAATCTTGAGATGGGAGCGATCGTTGATTTTTTCCCCATTCCCATACCGCTGATGGCATATAACGATAAGGAGTATTATTTCCTCACGTTATTCCTCAGCGTTTCCTTCGGCAAGAGGTACAACTGATCCGGTCACCACCCGGAGGCAAGTACATCCGCAATATGCATGACACCGATATCCAGATGGTGTTTCTCAATATATCCCCACTGGTGCATCAGGCAGGAGGCATCGGTGGAAACGATCCATGAAGCTCCTGTTTCCAGCGCATCGTGAACCTTTTGTTCAGCCATTGCCGTTGAAATGGGCTCAAATTTGACGGAAAAGGTTCCTCCAAATCCGCAGCAGTCATTGGTACGTTTCATTTCGCGCAGTTCGAGCCCCTCCACCCGGGAAAGCAGCAGCCGGGGCTCCTCGCGGATGCCATAATCGCGAAGCGCGGCACAGGAGTCGTGGTAGGTGACCACCGCTTCAAACCTGGCGCCCAGATCGGTACAGTGAGCCACATTGACCAGAAAATCAGTAAATTCAAAGATCCTTTTCACCAGGTTCTTATATTCAAGATGGTAGGCACTGTTATGAAACAGGGTTGGGAAATGGTTCCTGATATACCCCACGCAGGAGGCGGAAGGTCCGATCACATAACGTGGATGGGCGAAATCCTTCAAAAATTTCTGACCCATGGCTTTAGCTTCGTCCCAGTAACCTGCATTAAAGGCCATCTGACCGCAGCAGGTCTGATGGTCGTTGTACCTGACCTTAAAACCGGCTTTTTCCAGCACCCTTGCCATATTCATCCCTGTCTCCGGAAAGATCTGGTCAATAAAACAGGGGATGAACAAGTCCACTTCCTGGTTCATATTGCAACGCTTAATATCCTCGGGGCAAAAGTACAGTAATTTTACGATTGAAGATCAAATCCTGCTTTTCGTAATTCATCCCAGAATCCGGGGTAGGATTTTGCGGTCACCCGGGGGTTGCGGATAGTGACGGTGCCGCACGGGATGGCAAGGGGGGCAAGCGACATCGCTATACGGTGATCATTCCATGCATCAAATGCCACGCCGGGATGATATGCGGGCTGGTTACCTGCAACATGCAGGATCCCGTCTTCTGAGAAGGACACGCCCGCTCCCGTTTTTTTCATTTCATGGCAGAAGGATGTCAAACGGGGCGATTCTTTCAGCTGCAGGTGACCTACCCCTGTTATCTCGGCGGAGACGGCCAGCATGGCGCAGGCTGTTGCAAAGGGAAGCACCAGGTCGGGGCAGCCGGCCATGTGAATGGTTCCCGGGGATGCAGGCCTGGACGTTTTCACCAGGCGAATCCCCTTTGGATCTGGTCGTGTTTCGACTCCAAGGCAGCGAAAAAGCGATGCAGCGATCCGGTCTCCCTGGATGCTGTCTGGTTTCAGCCCGCACAGGACCAGGTCAGCCTGTGGCGACAGCGCAGCCATCTCATACCAGAAGGCCGCCGAGGACCAGTCGGGCTCAACGGGTATGCTGGCCGCCGTAAAGGACTGCGGCCGAATCACATATTCATTCTCAGTAAGCGTTACCGTAATGCCTGATCTTTTCAGCAATGAAAGGGTCATTTCGACGTAAGGCCACGAAACAGGAGTCCCTGCTATCCTCAGTGAAAGTCCATGCTTAAGTACCGGCGCGATCAGCAAAAGCGCCGACAGGTACTGGCTGCTGGTTCCGGATTCGATACTGACGGTCCCGCCGGAGGCTTTCTCTTCACCAAACCGTAACGGGGGATATCCCTCCCGTTCTGTGTAGTCAATATGTGCTCCCAGGTGACGGAGGGCTTCCACCAGGGCACCCACAGGGCGCCGGATCAAACCTGGGGTGCCGGTCAGGCAATACCTTCCCGGTGTCACCGCCAGCAGCGCCGTCAGAAATCGCATGGCCGTGCCTGAATCCCCTGCATCCAGCAGTTTCTCCATGGATAACCCCGTGGCAGGATTGCATCCGATCTCTCCCAGCACCTTTTCCAGAAGGACAACGTCGGCTGCATCCGACAGATCTGCCGGCTGCACCAATCCGCCCGAAAGGTACCGGATGATCAGAAGGCGGCTGCTGATGCTCTTTGAAGAAGGCAGTTGAAAAAATCCTTCAAGGATCTTTTTGCTGAAAGAAACAATGACTTTTCTCATAGCTGGCTGACGGGAGCAGGAAGAAAGATGCAGTGTAAAGATAAGGATATGATCAGTCGAGCTCCCTGTAAAACTGAAGACAGCTTAAAATATCCTCAGGTTCACAGTACTGGTCGATCAACGCATGTCCAAGGGAGGGGATCAGTGTGAAGTTGATCTGATCACCCGAATTCTTTTTGTCATGCACCAGGATCTCCAGGATCTTATCCACATCATCATCCTCCAGGGTATAATACGGAAAATTCTGCAGGATATAGCTGGCGATCTCCTCCAGGATCTCCCAGGAGAGTCCTTTCATTTTACAGGAGAGGAATGTTTCACAGATAATTCCCATCGCCACTCCGCTACCGTGGGTCATTGACTTATCCTTTCGCTGCAGGGCAATGGTTTCGAAGGCATGGCCCAATGTGTGGCCAAAATTCAGTCGTTTTCGCAGGCGTTTGTCAAGAGGATCATTTTTAACGATCCTGTTCTTTATCTCCACCGAGCGGTAAATGATATCGTCCCAGAATTTTATCTGTACGAAATTGACATTCCTGAGAAGTTTCCAGAAGTGCTGATCCATGATCAGGGCATATTTGACTACTTCCGCAAATCCGCTTAGCTTGTCCCTGGCCGAAAGGGTCTTCAGAAAGGGAGTATAGATACATACGGCGTCAGGATTGGCAAATACCCCGATCTGATTCTTGAGGTCCGACAGGTTCACACCGACTTTACCGCCAAAAGCTGCATCGATCTGGCCGACAAGCGTCGTGGGAAAATTGATGTAACGGATCCCCCGTTTGTAGGTGGCCGCAATGAATCCGGCGATATCCGTGAGCACACCTCCGCCGATGTTGACCAGTACAGAGTCTTTGTCGGCTTTCAGGTCAATGAGGTTTTGCCAGATCTCCACGCATGTCTGGATATTTTTCCTGTCTTCTCCGCTGGGGATTTCGATCACTGTGCATTCCCTGAATTGTTCTAGCTTTTCAAGCAGCAGGGGCAGGCAGAGATTGCGGGTGTTCTCATCCACCATCAGGATGAATTTTGAGTCTTTTCTTTCCGGTTCCCGCAGATGCACCTGTATTTCATCGAAAATATCCTCTCCGATCAAAATGGGGTAAGTTTCCGCTCTGAGAATACGTATTGGCATGTAGGTCTTTTTTTAATGAAATGCGGCCATCAGCAGGTCAATATCCTGAAATGGGATGTGGAACTGTTCGCTGATGCTACTTTTGGTCATGGTGCCGCCGAAGAGGTAGACTCCCTGCCTGAAGTCCTTGTCAGCCTTCAGCAGGTTAATGATACCTCCTGCATCTCCCAGGCGAAGCAAGAGTGGGGCAAAGTAGTTGCTGAGTGCGTAAGAGGCAGTGTGCGGCACGCTGGAGGCAATATTGGGGACGCAGTAATGCGTGATGCCATATTTTCTGAACACCGGTTCGTTATGGGATGTGATGCGGGAGGTCTCGAAGCATCCCCCCTGGTCGATGCTGACATCCACGATGACGGCTCCTTTTTTCATCTGTTGTACCATCTCTTCGGTCACCAGAACGGGAGTGCGTCCCTGGGCGGAGTGCACGGCACCGATGACCACATCGGCACGTTTCAGCGAGCCCATCAGCACACCCGGCTGAAGGATCGAAGTAAAAAGACGGGTATGGATACCACTCTGGATCCTGCGAAGCCGGTACACGGAGTTATCGAAGATCTTTACGGAAGCCCCCAGTCCCAGGGCAGTACGTGCAGCAAATTCTGCAACGGTTCCGGCCCCGATGATGACCACTTCGGTGGGTGCGATGCCCGAAAATCCGCCCAGCATACATCCTGTGCCATACGTAGTATCTGCAAGGTAACTGGCAGCGATCATCACAGAAGCATTCCCGACGATCTCACTGGTAGTGCGAAGCACAGGATAAGCATGGGTCTTATCCATAATAAATTCAAAGGCCACGGCCACCACCTTCCTGCTCATCAGCATCCTGAAATAATCCCCTGTTTGCCCGGCAAGATGCAGCGCCGAGATAAGGGTTTGCCGGGAAGTGAACAGGTTTGTTTCTGCAGCCGAGGGAGGTACGATCTTCAGCACAACGTCCGCCCGGAAGATCTCATCAGGGGTATAGACAATATGTGCGCCTGCATCGCTGTACTGCTCATTGGTAAAACTGGCAGCCCGGCCTGCGTCGGATTCGATGAGCACTTCATGCCCATTGGCGACCAGCAGACCCACACCCTGCGGAACCAGCGGAACCCGCTTTTCCTGGTAATGAATCTCCTTCGGAACACCAATGCGAATACGGCTTCGGCGGTGCGACACCTCCAGCGTCTCCTCCTTGGGCATCAATCCTTCCGCGCCGGAAATATTATAAATGCTTTCCTGCTCCTGCATCATTACCGAAAATCTGGCGACCGGCTACTCCGTTGTGCGTGAATGATCCGGTTGTGATTGGTTTCATCAACAAATATCTGTATGTATACGAAATTATCCGGCAAAAGTTCTTCAAATTTCTCAGGCCATTCCATCAGACAGTAATTTCCGCCATAAAAATACTCTTCCGCACCGATATCCAGCAATTCCCGGCTGTTTTTAAGACGGTAAAAATCCATATGGTACACAGGTTCACCCTTCTGCGTCCGATACTCATTGACAATGGCAAAGGTGGGGCTGTTGACCATATCGGTCACTCCAAGGTGTTTGCACAGGCTTTTGATCAATGTGGTCTTCCCTGCCCCCATCTGACCGTAAAAACCAAATATCCTTTCATCCGGAAAGAGCCCCAGGATCGCTCCGGCGATGCGATCCAGGTCATTCAGGCCCCTGCAGTGAAAAGTATTCATACCGGCTGTCATTTGGGGGATAGCGTAATAAAAGGCACCAGCATTTCCTCAATGGAGATCCCTCCATGCTGAAAAGTGTTCTTGTAATAGTTCGCGTAATAATTGTAGTTGTTGGGATACGCAAAAAAATCATTCCGCCGCGAGAAGACGTACACCGAACTGACGTTGGTCTTTGGAAGGTATGCATCCTCAGGATTCCTGACCTCGAACACCTCTCTGGAGTTGTAGCTCAGGGTCCTTCCGCTTTTATACCGGAGATTCGTGGAAGTGTTCCTGTCACCGACGATTTTCACGGGATTCTGTACCCTGACAGACCCATGGTCTGAAGTGATGATGAGATCCACCTTCTTTTCGGACAAATATTGAAGGATATCCAGCAACGGGGAATGCTCAAACCACGACTGTGTGATCGAACGGTAAGCCGGTTCGTCATCTGCCAGTTCACGGATGATCTCCATTTCGGTGCGTGCATGGGAAAGCATGTCGACAAAATTGTAAACGATGACATTCAGCTTGTTATTGAGCAGGTTGGGCAGTGAATCGGCCAGTTTGCGCCCTACGTTCAGGTTCAGCACCTTGTTGTAGGAATATCGGACGTCCTTTCCATACCGCTTGAACTGCTCTCCCAGCAGTTCGCTTTCAAACTGATTCTTGGTTCCCTCCTCTTCTTCATTGACCCAGTACTGCGGATACTTGCGGGCGATCTCCGAAGGCATCAGTCCTGCAAACAGTGCATTCCTTGCATATTGTGTTGTGGTGGGAAGAATGCTGTAGTACAGGTCATCCTGCTCCACCCGGTAATATTCCCCGATGATCGGCTGAAGCGCCTTCCACTGATCATACCGCAGGTTATCGATCAGGATCAGGAAATAGGATCTGTTCCCGTTTAGCATCGGAAACAGCCTGTCCTTGATCAAGGTATGTGACATTGTGGGACGATCGGCTGTCCGGGCACTGATCCAGTTGAGGTAGTTGGCCTCAATGAATTTGCTGAAGACCTGGTTGGCTTCTTCTTTCTGCATCCTCAGGATGTCTGTGATATGGTCGTCCTGGGCATGGTTCAGCTCCAGTTCCCAGAAAACGATCTTCTTGTACATCTCGATCCACTGGCTGTGGGTGAGATCGGGTGAGATTTCAGAGCCAATGGTCCGAAACTCCTGCTGATAGACAAGGGTCGTCTTCTCGCTGACCAGCTTCTTGGTTTCTAGGTTCTTTTTCAGGCAAAGAAGGATCTGCTTGGGATTGACAGGTTTGATCAGATAATCGGAGATCTTCGAACCGATGGCATCCTCCATGATCGCCTCTTCCTCACTTTTGGTGATCATTACAATGGGAAGGTTCGGGTATTTATTCTTCATCAGGCTCAGGGTCTCGATCCCCGACATTCCGGGCATCTGCTCATCCAGAAAGACAATGTCGAACGACCGGCTGTTCAGTAATTCCAGCCCTTCATCACCATTATTGGAAGTATAGACGTCATAACCTTTTTCCTGCAGGAACATGATATGCGGCCTGAGCAAATCAATTTCATCATCCACCCATAAAATCTGTATTGCCATAGTTGTAAGAGTAAAAAGTAAAATGAACGAACCGGTTCTGTATCCTTAGCTAAACCGGCTCAGGAAGGTTTCTTAACAGAACTTGCTTTGTTTTATGAAAATAATGTCGTAAAATTGGAATTTATTGTGCAGAGCGATTATTTTTTACATACACAAAGTTAATGGAAACAGGAAAGTTGCCGACGTCCAACAAAAGGAAAATTTTCAATGATCCTGTGTACGGGTTCATCACCATACCCGACGAGACCATATTCGACATCATTGAGCATCCGTATTTTCAGCGCTTGCGCCGTATCATGCAGCTGGGTCTGACGCACCTGGTCTATCCCGGTGCGCTGCATACCCGCTTTCACCACTCCCTGGGAGCCATGTTCCTGATGAACAAGGCCATCAGCACCCTGCGGCTGAAAGGTATCCGGATCAGCAAGGCAGAGGAGCAGGGAGCACTTATGGCCATCCTGCTGCATGACATCGGTCACAGCCCCTTCTCCCACACGCTGGAGGGAAGGATCGTACATGATCTCAGCCATGAAAAACTCTCCCTGCTGTTCATGCAGGAACTCCACCGGCAGAAAACGGCCGACTTCTCCGAAGCGATGGAGATCTTCAGCGGCAGCCATCCGAACAAGTTCCTCCATCAGCTGGTCTCCAGCCAGCTGGATGTTGACCGGATGGATTTCCTGAAAAGAGACAGCTTCTATACCGGAGTTTCGGAAGGAGTGATCAACACCGAACGCATCATCGACATGCTGAATGTGGCAGGCGATGGGCTGGTGGTGGAAGCCAAAGGGATCTATTCCATTGAGAAATTCATTGTCGCACGACGCCTGATGTACTGGCAGGTCTACCTTCATAAAACGGTCATCGCAGCAGAAAAGATGCTGACCCGGCTGCTCGAACGGGCACGCTGGCTGGCAGCCAATGGGGAGGACCTGTTCATGACGCCCGCCCTTTCCGTATTCCTGAAAAATGACCTGAACGGCAGTGATTTCTCCGCGGATCCCGGGTTACTGAAGACCTTTGCTGCGCTCGATGACTATGATGTATTCGCTTCCGTAAAAGTATGGACGACCCATCCTGATCCAATTCTTTCCTTCCTGAGCAACGCACTGGTGGTGAGGAACATTTTTCATATCGAACTGCAAAATGCATCGTTCGATCCTGAAGCCGTTCAAAAGATCAGGGAAAGAGTTGCTGAGTCGTACCGGATCCCGTTAGATCTGACAGATTACCTGGTCTATACGGACATTATTTCCAATAAGGCGTACAATCCCTACACCGATGATATCAGGATCCTCCAGAAAAATGGTGATGTCGACGGGATCGGGAGTGTTTCAGAACAGTTGAGTGTTGCCATCCTGTCCCATGTGGTGACTAAATATTACCTGTGCTATCCTAAAAATTTATTTACAGGTAATCCTGCTTTCTGAATTCGGTTTATCTTTGCCCTGATCCATCACATTTAATCAAAGCGGGATGCAATTCACTGCTCAACAGATTGCCGGCATACTGAAGGGAACGGTGGAAGGAAATCCGGAAGCCACCGTCCGCGAGCTGTCGAAGATCGAAGAAGGACACGAGGGAAGCCTCTCATTCCTTGCCAATCCAAAATATACTCCTTATGTTTACAAAACACACGCCTCCGTCGTTATTGTACATAAGGATTTCATTCCGGAATATCCGGTCGAATCAACCCTTATCCGTGTGGAGGATCCCTACACGGCCTTTGCCCAGTTGCTGGAAGTGTACAACAAGCTCAGTAAACAGCGGACGGGAGTTGCAGAAAATGCGGTGGTGGCACCGACGGCTACCATTGGAAAGGATGCATATATTGGAGAAATGGTCTTTATCGGGGATCAAGCCGTCATCGGAGATGGGGTGAAGATCCATCCGCAGGTCTACATCGGTGAGAACGTGACAGTGGGTGACCGCACGATCCTCTATCCCGGGGTCAGGATCATGCAGGGCTGCATCATCGGTAAGGATTGCATTCTCCATCCGGGGGTGATCATCGGTTCGGACGGATTCGGTTTTGCGCCCCAGGAGGATCATCATTATAAAAAAGTGGTTCAGATCGGTAATGTGATCCTTGAAGATGAAGTGGAGATCGGAGCCAATACCACAGTGGATCGTGCCACCCTGGGATCGACCCGGATCCGGAAGGGTGTCAAGCTGGATAACCTGATCCAGGTCGCCCATAATGTGGTGATCGGCGAGAATACCGTGATCGCCGCACAAACGGGCATCTCGGGCTCCACCAGGATAGGGCGGAATTGCCTGATAGGAGGTCAGGCAGGCATTATCGGGCACCTGTCGATCGGGGATAATGTCAGGATTGCAGCCCAGTCGGGTGTCACATCGGATATAAAAGACAACGAGACTGTGATGGGTGCTCCGGCCTTTGAAATTAAAAAATACAGGGTATCCTATATTCACTTCCGCAACCTGGATAAGCACGTCAAGCGGATAGACGACCTGGAGAAGAGACAGCGAGAGTAAAAGAACATCGTGTTCCTTGCCCTGCTTACTCTACCTTATCGGCCTGAAAGGGATGAGGGAAGGGTCGTAATTTAAATTTGCACAGAATCCATATTATGGTTATGTTTGCACCCGATATGAACGGATTGCAAAGAACCATCAGAAATTCCTTCTCGATCTCAGGTGCCGGCCTGCATACGGGGAAAGAGGTCACGATGACCTTCTACCCGGCTCCTGTCCATCATGGAATCAAATTCAAACGAACCGACATCGAAGATCAGCCCATCATCGAAGCGGATGCTGATCTGGTGGTAGATATCTCACGGGGGACCTCTCTTGAAAAAAATGGTGCGAGGATCATGACCACAGAGCATGTCCTTGCTGCCCTTTCAGGTCTTCAGATCGATAATGTGCTCATCGGGATCGATTGTTCGGAGACTCCCATTCTGGACGGAAGCTCGCGGTTATATACCGAAGCCATTGAGAAGAGCGGTATTGTTGAGCAGGATGCGTTCAGGGATTATATCGAGATAGACCGGGTCATCACTTACCATGACCGCAAACACAAAACGGAGCTGATTGCCATTCCAGCTGATTCGTTCATGCTTTCCGTCATGATCGATTACGACTCCAATGTGCTCACCACCCAGTATGCCATTCTCGATCATATTGAAGATTTCAAGGAACAGATTGCCCCGTGCAGAACGTTCGTCTTCCTTCATGAGCTGGAATATCTGATCCAGCACAACCTGATCAGGGGTGGTGATCTGAACAATGCCATCGTGTTTGTCGACAAGATCATTTCGCAGGAAGAGCTTGACAGGCTGGCAGCATTTTTCAACAAGCCCAGGGTGACCGTGTTGAAGGAAGGCATACTCAATAACGTCAATCTTCTCTTCCCGAATGAGCCGGCACGGCATAAGCTGCTGGACCTGGTTGGGGATCTGACGCTTGTCGGGAAGCCGATCAAGGGACATATCATCGCAAAACGGCCTGGACACGGTGCCAATGTCCGATTTGCACAGATGATCAAAGAGCATTCAAAATCGCAGACCCGGAAAGACAGGATCCCTTCTGTGGATCTTACCCAGCCTCCTCTGTATGACATTAACCAGATACAGCAGATACTACCTCACCGACCCCCATTCCTCCTGATTGATAAAGTGATGGAAATGACCGATCACAGCGTCGTGGCGGTCAAAAATGTGACGATGAATGAAGTTTTTTTCGTGGGGCATTTCCCTGACGAGCCAGTCATGCCCGGCGTACTGCAGGTGGAAGCCATGGCCCAGTCGGGAGGTATCCTGGCCCTGAGCAGCATGCCGAATCCCAGGGATTATATCGCTTATTTTCTTAAGATAGAAAATGCCAAATTCAGGCATAAGGTGGTACCCGGCGACACACTGGTATTCAGGTTGGAGCTGGTATCTCCCATCCGAAGGGGCATCTGCCATATGAGAGGTTATGCCCATGTAGGAGACAAGATCGTAACAGAAGCCGAATTAATGGCGCAATTAGTAAAAAAGAGCAAATCCCCATGACCCAACCCCTAGCGTATGTTCATCCACAGGCTAAGATTGCCAATACAGTGGTAATCGAGCCTTTTGTCAATATTGAAAAAAATGTCGAGATTGGCGAAGGTACCTGGATCGGATCGCATGTCACCATCATGGAAGGAGCCCGGATCGGCAAGAACTGCAGGATTTTTCCCGGGGCTGTCATTGCCGCAATCCCGCAGGATCTGAAGTTCAACGGGGAGGAAACGATCGTAAAGATCGGGAGCAATACCACCATCAGGGAATTTGCCACGATCAACCGCGGAACCAAGGCCAATTATGAAACCGTGATCGGTGAAAATTGTCTTGTGATGGCCTACGCTCATGTCGCACATGATTGTATTATTGGTAACAATGTCATTCTTGCCAATGCAGCCAACCTGGCCGGGCATATCGAGATCGACGACTGGGCCATTGTCGGCGGGCTGGTCGCGGTTCATCAGTTTGT
>ENA-UOWG01000468-UOWG01000468.1-activated-sludge-metagenome-genome-assembly--contig:-NODE-468-length-54007-cov-8.487915_pt1 | contig 54007 bp, 57 predicted proteins | sample MGYA00238147_ERZ761563 | MGnify/ENA primary metagenome ERZ761563 (study PRJEB28884, sample SAMN05720216) | anaerobic digester metagenome | isolation source: active sludge of municipal...
CGTCGGCATGTTCCTGCTGTGGAGGCGCGTGGGCCGGGATCCGGAGGCGCGGCCCCTCGCCGCGAGGTATGAGCCGCCGACTGGGCTGACACCCGCCGAGACCGGGACCTTGCTCGATGAACGTGTGGACATGCGCGACATCACGGCGACGGTCGTGGATCTTGCCGTCAACGGGCACCTGAAGATCGAGGAACGGGAGGAGCGGCAACTCTTCGGCCTGATCAGGCATCAGGAGTATCTGTTCACCCGGCAGGATCCCCCGCCCGACGCCCGGGCGCTCGAGCGACACGAACAGCTGGTGCTCGACGGGATGTTCGAGCACGGCGCCCGGACGGTGGAGCTGTCGGATCTTGAGGACGAATTCTTCACTCACCTGCCGGGCATCAAGAACGCCGTCCTCGACCGGCTGGTCGAGCGGGGCCACTATCGCTCCCGGCCGGACAAGGTCCGGGGCTGGTGGGTGGGCGGGGCGGCGCTCCTCTGCGTTCCGATGGGCATCGTCGGCGTGGTGGTCAGCGGCAACCTGGGGATGACGCCGCTGCCGTTCTTCTTTGCCGCCCTGCTGAGCGCGCTCATCATCGGCAGCTTCGGGTACCTCATGCCGGCCCGCACCGTGCCCGGGGCGCGCGCCTTCGAAGGCACGCGCGGATTCGAGGAGTTTCTCCGTCGGGTGGACAGCGATCGCTTCGCCCGGGTCGTCAAGACGCCCGAGATGTTCGAGAAGTTCCTCCCCTATGCGATGGCGTTCGGGGTCGAGGCGAAATGGGCCAGGGCGTTCGCGGACATCTATCGCGAGCCCCCCTCATGGTACGTCGGTCGCAACATGGTCGGCTTCAACGCGAACAGCTTCTCCTCTCGGATGTCGGCGCTCTCCGAGCGCGCGGGGAGCACCATGAGTTCGTCTCCCCGGAGCTCCGGCGGGTCCGGGTTCGGCGGGGGCGGGTCGTCAGGCGGGGGTGGCGGTGGTGGTGGCGGCGGCGGATTCTAGCGGAGGGATGCAATGGCGACGGTGGCGTTTACGCACACGCTCCAGCGGCACGTGGCCTGCCCCACCGTCGAGGTGAATGGGGCGACGGTGCGCGAGGCGCTCGAGGCGGTGTGGAAGGTCAACCCCCTCGCGCGCGGCTACGTGCTCGACGAGCAGGGGGAGCTCCGCAAACACATGGCCGTGTTCCTCGACGGCCGGATGATCCGCGATCGCGCCGGGCTCACCGACGCGGTGCGGCCCGATTCCAAGCTGTACGTCATGCAGGCCCTCTCCGGGGGCTGATCCCAAACGGACGGAGGAACCAGCCAATGAGCACCCGACTGTTCGCCGCGACCCGCAAGGGCCTCTTCCAGGTCGAGCGCGGCAAGTCCCGATGGACCGTGAAGAAGGTCCACTTCCTCGGCGACAACGCCACGATGGTCCTGCCCGACCGGTGCGACGGCGCGGTGTACGTCTCCCTGGGGCACGGACACTTCGGCGTCAAGCTCCACCGGCTGCGGCAGGGGGCACGGAAGTGGGAGGAGATCGCGACGCCCGCGCTCCCGCCGAGGCCGGAGGGTGCTGCGCCGCGCGCGGATCCGATGGGCCGGGTGATCCCGGACAGCGTGCAACTGGTCTGGGCACTCGAGGCGGCGGACCCGGCGCGGCCCGGCTCGCTCTGGTGCGGCACGATTCCCGGCGGCCTCTTCCGCTCCGACGACGGCGGAGGCTCCTGGCAACTCAACACCGCGCTCTGGGAGCACCCGAAGCGGCTCGAATGGGTCGGGGGTGGGGCGGACTATCCAGGCATCCACTCGGTGTCCGTGGACCCGCGCGACCCGCGGCGGGTGGCCGTGGGAGTCTCGACGGGTGGCGTCTGGCTCACCACCGACGGTGGCTCGAGCTGGAAGATCAGCAGCCACGGGATGCGGGCGGACTACTTCCCGCCGGAACAGGCGAACGACCCGAACGTGCAGGACGTGCACCGGCTCGTGCAGTGCCCTGGCCAGCCCGCGGAATGGTGGGTGCAGCACCACAACGGGATCTTCCGGTCCACCGACGACGCCGCGTCGTGGCGCGAACTCCAGGTCCTTCCGTCGTCCTTCGGGTTCGCGGTGGTGGTCCATCCGCGGGACGGGGGCACGGCGTGGTTCGTGCCCGGCACCAGCGACCAGCGCCGCATCCCGGTGGATGGGCGCGTGATCGTCAACCGCACCCGCGACGGAGGGAAGACTTTCGAGGCCCTCACGAAGGGGCTGCCGCAGCGGCAGGCGTACGACATCACCTACCGGCACGGGCTCGACATCGACTCCACCGGGGACCGGCTCGTCTTCGGCACCACGACCGGCTCGCTGTGGATCTCGGAGGACCAGGGCGATTCCTGGCAGACCATTTCGGAACATCTTCCGCCGGTGTACGCTGTCCGCTTCGTGTCGGGAGACTGAGGATTGATCAGGAGCGTTGCTGTGACAGGGGCGTTGCTACTCGCGCTTGCCGCTTCGCTCCCGGGGCAGGAACCGGGCGTCGCCCAGGCGGTGGAGCTGGAAGTCGAGCGGATCGCGGCGGCACAGCCGCTCTGGCCCGGCTTCGATCCGCTGTCGGTCCCCCTCGCCATTTACGACGGCCAGCAGACCTGGCTCTTCCGGCACCCCAAGCCGCCGGCCCCGTTCGCGGGGCCCGTGGCCTCGGCGCAAGTTGCCGAAGGCCGCTTCCCCGCGATCACCTCCAACTCGAGCGCCGAGATTGGTGGCGTCATGACCGCCACGCTGCTGGCCGACGGCCCGAGGGGCCAGCGTCCGCCGGCCGATCTCGCGGCCGTGGCGCTCCACGAGGCCTTCCACGTGTACCAGCGCGTTCATCATCGGGGCTGGTCGGGCAACGAAGGGGATCTCCTCGTCTATCCGGTCACCAATCCGGACCTCCTCGCCTCGCGTCGGCTCGAGTCCGCGGCGCTCGAGCGGGCGCTGGCCAACACGGAGGCCGGAGGCGCCGCCTGCTGGGCCCGCGTGGCGCTCGCCTATCGCCGAGAGCGCTTCGCCGCGATCGACTCCGCGTTCGTCGCCTACGAACGCCTGACCGAGCTCAACGAGGGGCTGGCCGCCTACGTCCAGCTGCGGGCATCGGGTGGCGGGGTGACGATCCCGCCGGCGGAATTCCTGCCGGAAGCGGTGCGGCTCCGGGCCTACACGATCGGACCGGCGCTCGCGGTCCTGCTCGACCGGCTGAGCCCCGGATGGCAGCAGGCGCTCAAGGCGGACGACACGCAGTCGCTCGACGGGCTGCTCGCCTCGGCGCTCGACGCTCCGGGCGCGCCCACGTCGGCGTCCTGTGCGTTTACGCCGGTGGAAGTGGGCGCCGCCAAGCGCGACGCACGGATCGACGCGGGCGAAGTGACGGCCGGCTGGGGCCAGCGCCAGCGCGCGTTCGAGACCAAGGAGGGGTGGCGCGTGGTCATTCAGTCGGCCAAGGGCCAGCCGCTCTGGCCCCAGGGCTTCGATCCGCTCAACGTGGACCGGGTGGACGGCGCGTTGATCCACACCCGGTTCCTGAAGCTGGGGAACGGCGCGGGGCAGATGACGGCGATCGACGAGGCGGGCGCCGACGTCGAGGCGCGGACCGAGGGGATCGGTCCGCACCCGATCTTTAACGGGGTGTCGTGGGTGGAGGTGGTGCTGTCGGTGCGGCCGACCGTGTCCCGCGCCGAGGGGACGCTGACGATCAAGGGCCCTGGCTTCGCCGCAGAGTTCAGGAACGCGACGCTGGATGAGAGCGGCCGGCAACTGCTCGTGCAATTGAATTGAGGCTCACCGTGCGCAGATGGCGGGCACTGTCCTTCCACATGGTTGTACTCGGATCCATCCTGCTGGGATGCTCACGCGGTGCGCCCTCCACTCCGGCGCCCGTGGCCGACACGAGCTTCGTCGCCATGCAGGAACGCGGCAAGGCGGCGATGGGGGTGGATCAGTACACCTCCTCGCACCTTTTCGAGGACCTGCCGGATGGCGGCCGGATCGTCCTGCAGCGGAACGCGCCGGACACGGTGGGGACGGGGGCCATTCGGGCGCACATGGCGGAGATCGCAACGGCCTTTGCACGGGGAGACTTCGACGTGCCGGGGTTCGTCCATGGCCAGGATGTCCCGGGCACCTCGGTGATGACCGCCCGGCGGGCCGAGATCCGCTACGAGGCCGATACGCTTCCGCGCGGCGGGCAGGTGCGCATTACGACGCACGACTCCGCCGCCGTGGCCGCGGTGCACCAATTCCTGGCGTTCCAGCGCTCTGCGCATCACGCCGCCGGCCACGAAATGCATCCGGGGCATTCACCATGACGACGGGCGCGCGCGCGCGGGACGAGTCGGGCTGGGTGGACCTGGGTCCGGTCGAGGAGTTGAAACGGACACCGCTTCGGCAGGTGGTCCTGGGGCGGACGAGAATCGCGCTGAGCTGGCAGGACGGCCGGTTCGGGGCGGTGTCGGGAGTCTGCAACCATGCCGGCGGCCCGCTGGGCGATGGGACCCTCGACGGGGAATATCTCGTCTGTCCCTGGCATCACTACAAGTACCACCGGTCCACGGGCGAGGGTGAGCCGGGCTTCGAGGCCGACCGTGTGCCCAGGCACGAGCTCCGCGAGGAGGGCGGGCGCCTCCTGGTGAACCTCACGCCGGCCACCACCCGCAACAAGCCTCCCCACGAGCGGCATCCGCTCGAACGGCCTGTCGCGCGGGAGCCGGGCCCGGTCCGCCTTCTCGGCATCTCCACCACCGCGATGGACCCCGCGTTTCCGCGCTACTCGACCTCGGATGCGCTCCTCGAGATTGCGCTGGCGCACGGCGCCACGCTCGGCGCCGAGACGAAGCTCCTGAAGGCCAACGCGCTGCGGGTGCGGCACTGCGAGGGGTACTACTCGAAGAGCGCCCACGCCTGCACCTGGCCCTGCTCGATCACCCAGATGGATCCCGAGGACCAGATGGCCGAAGTGTACGAGGCGCTGGTCTTCTGGGCCGACGCGGTCATCCTCTCCTCGCCCATTCGGTGGGGCAGCGCCAGCTCGCTCTATTTCAAGCTGATCGAACGGATGAACTGCATCCAGAACCAGGTCACGATTCGGGACCGTGTCCTCATCCGGAACAAGGCGGCGGCCTTCATCATCACGGGCGGGCAGGACAACGTGCAGTCGGTGGCGGGGCAGATGCTGATGTTCTTCTCGGAGCTGGGGTTCGACTTCCCCCAGTTTCCGTTCATTGCGCACAGCAGGGGATGGTCCGCGGAGGACATGGAGCAGAACGTCGCCTTCGTGCAGCAGAACGCCGAACTCCACGAGGGCGCGCGGGCCCTGGCCACCCGGACGGTGGAAAAGGCCGCCGCCCTCGTCGGCGCCGCCGCGGGGGCGGTGCGCCTGCCGCGCGGGGGGCGGAAGGCGCATCGGATGGGGATCGTGGACCTGCCCTAGGCGTCCCCGAGAAAGACGTCCCGCCGCTGCGACCAGCTGACGCCAAGCTCCGCCAGGACGCCGGCGCCCAGGGCGCTCTCGGCGAGCGGGAACGCCAGCCGCTCCTCCTTCGAAAAGTGCTCCCGGGCGAGCGCCACCGCCTCGAGCAGGTCCTCTCGCGCCGCCGAGGCGTCCTGAGACCCCTGCGCGCTGATGAGCAAGCCGGCGATGGTAGTGTGTTCCGCCTCCATCGTGTCCAGCAGCCCTTCGTCCGCACCCGCCGAACGCATCCGGTCGAACAGCAGCGCGTCCTCAAGCTTGGCGTGCGTCACCAGCGCCGCGGCGAGGAGCGCGGCCTGCTCCCGCACCTCGGCGGCGGAGCCGGTGTGCGGCAGCGTTTCCTCCAGCCGGTCGAACTGCGCGTAGAAGGCCCCGTGCTCCCCCAGCAACGCGTCGGTGATCTTCACGGGGTCACCACCACGCGGATCGCGTCGCCGCCGCGGAGCGTGTCGAGCGCATCCGCAATCCGCTCAAGCGGGAAGCGATGGGTCACGAGATCGAGCAATCGCACATGGCCCTGGCGCACCATCTCGATGGCGCGGGGGTAGTCCACCGGACGGCAGCCAAGGGACCCGAGCACCTCGATTTCACGGAACATCACCCGGCCGGCGTTGAGCGGAAGCGTCTCGGGACTGTACCCGACCAACACCAGCCGGCCGCCGGTGATGAGCGAGTTGAGGGCCGCCTCCTGCGTGACCGCCTTGCCCACCGCTTCGAAGGCTACGTTGACGCCACCGCCGCTGAGGGCGCGGATCTCCTTATCGAACTTCTTCGTCGTCGCCGCGTTGAACACCGCCGTGGCGCCGAAGCGTTTGGCCGTCTCCAGCTTGGCATCCTTCACGTCCACCGCAATGACCCGGCCCCCGACCGCGGAGGCGATCTGCACCAGGGAAAGCCCGACGCCCCCGCACCCGAACACCGCCACCCAGTCGCCAGGAGTCACCCGGCCGCGCCGCACCACCGCGTGGTAGGGCGTGGTGACCGCGTCGGCGATGATCGAGCCCTCCACCAGCGGCACGTCGTCCGGCATGTGCACTATGTCCTTCGCCGGCACCGCCACGAACTCGGCGTACCCCCCGTCGATGTGGTTGCCGAGCATCTGGCTGTTCTCGCAGATGTTCTCGCGGCCGGACCGGCACAAGGTGCAGTGTCCGCAGGAGAGCACTGCCGGGATGAGCACCCGGGCTCCCGCGGTGAGGCTGGTGACGCCGGCGCCCACCTCGGCCACCGTGCCCGCCACCTCATGCCCGAGGATGATCGGCGGGGGCTTGAACGTCGGTGTGCCGTGGTCGATGTAGTGCAGGTCGGTGTGGCAGACGCCGCAGCCGGCCACCTGCACCAGCACCTCCCCGGTCTTGGGCTCCGGCGTGGGGACGTCCACCAGTTCGAGGGGCTGGTGCGGGGCGTGGAACACAGCGGCCTTCACGCGGGCCTCCGGGTGTAGACGACTCGGTATTTCTGCAGCTCGGCGTAGCAGTCGCTGCACTCCTCGCGCAGGTCCTCCTCCGTTGGCGGCTCCAGCCGGACGGCAAACCCCAGCTGCTCGTAGAGCGCCGTGGCCTCGTCGAGCCGCGAGCCGACCGCCACGAACCGGCGTTCCCAGCCGTCGCGGGCCAGCGCCTCGTCGCGGTTGGCACCGGGGTCGAAGAGGGGGAGCGGGCGGCCCATCAGGCGGCCGCGTGCTCGGCGGCGGCACGCTTGGCTAGCCGCTGCTGCCCAAGCACCGCCGCACCGATGGCGGCCGTGAACTGCGCCAGCGGCTCCGGCGGGACGTTCACCTCCTGGCCCAGCTCCTCGCGGAGGACGCGCACCATGGTGGGGAAGCGCATGATCCCCCCGACCAGCGTGATCTCCGGCTCCAGCCGGACCCGCTTCATCAGCTGGACAGACCGGGACACGAGGGACACGACGGCGCCGTGGAGGATTTCCCCGGGCGCCCGTCCGCTGGAGACGTGGTTGATGACCTCGGACTCGGCGAACACGGCGCAGACGCCCGAGATGTTCGCCGCGTCGGCGGACGCGGCCGCGACCGCTCCGATCTGTTCGGTGCCGTACCCGAGGTAGCGTGCCGTCTTCTCGAGGAACGCGCCGGTGCCCGCGGCGCACTTGTCGTTCAGCCGGAAGGCGGCCACCCGCCCCCGGTCGTCGAGGCGGCTCGCCTTCATCGTCTGGCCGCCCACGTCGAGCACGGTGCGGGTCAGGGGAAAGAAGTGCCGGGTGCCGCGCCCCTGCGCAGTGAGGTCGGTGGCGTGCAGGTCGCGAAACGGCACCTGGTAGCGGCCGGCGCCGGTGCTCACCACGTAGGCGACGTCCCCGGTGGAGAGCCCTGCGTGCCGGAGCAGGGTGCCGTACACCTGCTCGGCGGCGGCCTCGAGGCGGAAGCCGGTGGCAATCATGGCGGTGGCCACGAGCGTGCCGTCGCCGCCCAGCAGCGCGGCCTTGGTGTACGTCGAGCCGACGTCGATGCCGACGGTCAGGTCGCTCATGAGGCCGCCCCCACGTTCGCCGCCTGCCCTGCGACGATCCGGTCCATGGCAAACAGGGCGGCGCCCAGCGCCCCCATGTAGTGCGAGTCCTCCCCGACCTGCAGCGGGACGCCGAGAAGCTCGTTCAGCACCGCCACCATCGCCACGTTTCGGGCGACGCCGCCGGTGAAGGTCACTCGCTCCTCGACGCCGACCCGCCGCAGGAGAGCAACCGACCGGGCGGCGATGGAGCGGTGGACGCCCATCAGGATGTCCTCGATCTTCTTCCCCTTGGCCGCCCAGCCCAGCACTTCCGACTCCGCGAACACGGTACAGGTCGTGGAGATCTTGACAGGCCGCGTGGATTGCTGGGCGATCCCGCCGAGCTCGCCGAGGGGGATCTCCAGCGCGAAGGAGGCGGCCTGGAGGAAGCGTCCGGTGCCGGCGGCGCACTTGTCGTTCATGCAGAAGTCAAGGACGTCGCCGGTGTCGGTGACCCGGATGGCCTTGGTGTCCTGGCCGCCCATGTCGAGCACCGTGCGGGTGCCGGGAAAGAGGTGGGCCGCACCCCGCGCGTGGCAGCTGATCTCGGTCACCTGGTCGTTCCCGAACGTCACCTTGTAGCGACCGTATCCGGTGCCGATCACGTACCCGACGTCCGCCTCGCGCACGACGCCGTCGTCGAGGGCCGCCTGGAAGGCTTCCTGCGCGGCGGTCACGACGTTGGCTCCGGTCATGATCAGCGCGCGGCCGACGATGCGCCGCGCCTCGTCGATCACGACCGCCTTCGTCTGCGTGGAACCGACGTCCACTCCCCCGGCGTATCGCATGGGTCCTCCGGTCAGGCGGTGACGGTGGCGGCGATGGTGCGGAGCCGCTGGGAGCCGAGGCCCTCGAAGAAGGCGTCGATCCGGTTCTTGAGCTGGGCCTCCGAGACGACCCGCCGGTCCATCATGTCCGACTCGATGAAGAGGCACTGGATGTCGCGGGCCTTCATGACCGCCTTCCGGCTGCCCGCCAGGCTCGTGGACACGGTACGGCAGCTCTTGACCGGGTGGTACACGATCCCGTCGGCGCCGAACTGGTCCACCTGCTCGATGAGGGACTGGTCGTGGAAGAGCATCGCGTCGCCGGCGTGGCGGACCCCCACCAGTACCCCCTCCGCCAGGCTCTCGATGGGCCGGGTGAGGTCGTACTGGAACCCGAGGTCCAGTCCGCCCGCCGCGAACCAGAGATAGCTGGACGCCACGAAGACTCCGCCCTGGTCCGCGAACATCTCGTGGAAGCGCCGGAAGATCGGGTAGCAGGGCACCCCCACGAACAGCAGGCGGTACTTCTCGTCCTGGATGGTGCCGAGCCGGTGCGCGGCCTTGTACTCCATCTCCTCCACCAGCCGCTCGAAGTACTCCGCCCCCTCCCGGGTGCCCCGGAGCGCGTTCAGCACGCCGAGGTAGACGGTGCCGTCCACGAGGGCGTTGAAGAGCGCGGGGCGGCCGCGGTTGAGCTCGAGTACGCGCTTCCAGGCCGCGGCCATCCGGTTGGTGTAGTCGAGGACTTCGCGGAGGCGGTCCATGTCCAGCCGCGTGCCGGTGATCCGCTCGCACTCCGTGATCAGCTCGCGGAGCTGGATCTCCAGGTAGCGCCGGTCGCTCTCGAAGGCGTCGGTGCCCGGCGCCGCGCCGCCCGCCGCGGTCCGCGAGCCGGGAATGTCGAGCGTCACCATGGGGATCTTGTAGTAGCGCTCCCAGAACTCCGCCCACTTCACGTAGGTGTTGCAGGCGTTGGTGGCGAGGGCCAGGGCCGGCTTCGGGAGGCGGCCCATCGAGTGCTTCCCGCCCTGCAGCTGCATGGCGACGTCGGCCTTGACGTAGCCGCAGACGTCGGGCGAGTAGCCGTAGTCCTCCGCCATGCCGAGGTACTCGTGCGCGACGTGCCGCACGGCGGTCTGCAGCGAGTTGATCTCGGGGAACACCAGGTGCATGTCGAAGGCGCGCAGGATCTCCGCCAGGCTCCCCATGACGAACACGTACGCCGCGGGCTCCTTCCGCTCCGCGGCGGCGTCGAGCCGCGCGAACCAGTCCCGCATCAGCCGGGCGCCCTCGACCGCGCCCCGTCCCACGATCTCCTGTTCCGCAATCACGGTACCTCCCTAGTCGAACAGGATGCTTTCGACGAACGTCTCGAGCTGCAGTTGCATCTGGTCGAAGCCCGACATCTTTTCCTCGAACTCGGTCACGAAGTAGGGGATGTGCTCCTCGTCCAGCGCCTTGGTGTACGCCACCTGCTCGTCGAGCCCCGGTTCACACATCTTGGCGGCGGCCAGGATCGCCGCCTGCGCGCCGGCGCCGCGCAGGCGCTCGAGCAGCATCCGCTCCTTCGGCTTGCGGGTGTCGTGCTGGACCGGGCTGTAGGAGGAGCCGTTCAGGTAGGCGTCGGCCAGGGCGGCGAGGGGATCCCCCTGCTCGTCGACGTCCCGCACCAGGAACCGGAGGCCGATCAGGAGGTCGTCGTCCACCACGTAGCAGGACTGCCCGATGACGGCCAGCAGGTCGAGCGGGGGTTGCTCGCAGAACCCCCCCTCCAGCATTATGCGGATCTTGTCCTGCGGCCTGGCCGCGCGGTTCCGGATCTGCGGCACGAGCGCGCGGAGGAGCGCGTTGTGGTCCTCCCGCCGGAGGATCGCGCCCAGCGCGACCAGCACGTACGCCTGGTCGACGGGCAGGAGCCACGGCGTCTCCCGCTTGATGGCGTACATGTCGCGCAGGAGGCGGCGGTTCTCGTTGAACACCGCCACCGAGCGCCGCAGGTCGCCCTCCGTGACGGCGCGGCCGGCCACCGCCTCGATGTCGCCCAGGATCCGGGCGTATTCGTCGCGGAGATACGCCGCCGACCCTGACGAGTTCACGTTCTGGGGCAGGTAGAGGATCTGCGAGGGGTAGGGGAGGTTCCGCGCCCAGACGCCGGCCAGGTTCCGCGCGGCGTCGCAGATCGGGTGGGTGACGAACATATCGAGCGGGAGCCGGCCGTCGAGCGACACTTCGAGCGAACTCCGCAGGATGGAGCAGAGGTAGGATCCGAAGTGCGAGTCGGCCTGCCGCATCTCGACCGGCGCGCCACGCACCTTGACCGGCAGCATGCCGGCCGCGTGGGCCAGCTCTTCCGGGAAGTACACCTGGAAGTGGCCGAGGACCTTTCCGCCCGAGGCTTTCCAGGCGTGCACCGTGGGGAACTCCGGGTCTTCCAGCAGGTCCCGGCAGGCGCCGAGGGCGGCGTCGAGCGGGAGCGCCGCCACGGCGGCGACGTCGAAGTCGGTGGCGACGGCGCTCATGTGAGCTCCTTCCACACGGGAGGCCGCTTCTCCATGAACGCGGCGATTCCTTCGTGCGCGTCCGGGAGCCGCATCAGTTCAGTGAGGTACAGGTGCTCGGCCCGTTCCAGGGCGGCCTTGAAGCTGAGGTCCGCTCCGTCGGTCACGGCCCGCTTGGCGAGCCGAAGCGCGGGGCCGGAGTGCGAGGCGAGCTCGGCGAGCACGGCCGCGGCGCCCGCCTCAAACTCGGCGACCCCGAAGACCCTGCTCACCAGCCCCATCTGGAGCGCTTCCGCGGCGCCGAGGGTCCGTCCGGTCAGGATGAGGTCCAGCGCCCGCTGTTGCCCGATGAGGCGCGGGAGGAGCGCCGCCGCAACTGGCGGGAAGACGGCGAGGTGGATCTCGGGCTGCCCGAGCTTGAGGTCCTCGCGGGCCAGGATCATGTCGCAGGCCAGCGCCAGCTCGCACCCGCCGCCGAGCGTCGCACCGTGCGCCAGCGCCACGACAGGAACCTCCAGCGCCATCAGCCGCCGCACCGCGCCGTGAAAGAGTTCCAGCATCCGCCCGACGCGGTCGGCGGTGTGGTCCGCCACGTCCACCCCGGCGGAGAAGGCGCGCCCGCTGCCCGACACCGCCAGCACCTTCAGCCCGCGGTCCGCCGAGGCCTCGGCGAGCGCCGACTGCAGCGCCTCCATCATGGCCAGGTCGAGCACGTTGACCGGCGGACGGTCGAGCACCAGCCGGCCGACGCCGCCCTCGCGGGTGTACCGCGCCGTGGCTCCGGTGGCGGGCATCAGGTCCTCGCGCCGAGCCCGGCGCCACAGGCGCCGCAGTAGGCGAACCCCGACGGGATCCCCTTGGCGCCACAGGCGGGACAGTCGGTGGCGTACGGCCCCCAGAGGAACTCGCTCGACCCGCCGGCCGCCGCCTTCTCGCGCAGCGCGACGTAGCCGGCGGGACGCTTCTCGACGAAGGCGCGCATCCCCTCCCACGGCTCCACGCTCGTGTAGTGCAGCGCGAGCCAGTCGCGAGCGTGGCCGATCGTCTGGTGCCAGGCCAGTTCCTTCCAGAAATTGACCTGCTGCTTGGTGTACCGCTGGCACTCGGGGAACTGCGTGAGGAGCTGGGCCGCCAATTCCTGGACGGACGCATCGAGCTTCGCGAGATCGATCGCGTAGCCCTCCTTCCCCTTCTGGGCCAGCGCGATCTGCTCCGGGGCGGCCCCCGTGATGAACTTCCCGTCCTTGGTGACGGAGGGCACCACGCGGTTCACCAGGCCCCATTCCAGCGCCTGGGCCGCGGGGATCCGGTTGTTGAGGAGGAGCATCTCGCGGGCGCGCCGGTCGCCGACGTGGATCGGCAGCCACTGGGTGGCGCCACCCGCCGCGACGCTGCCGACCCGCGTGCCCACCTGGCCGAGCCAGGCGTGCTCGGCCATCACGGCGAGATCGCAGGCGAGCTGGGACTCGTTGCCCCCGCCGGCGGCCATGCCGTTGATCCGGGCGATGACCGGCTTCCCGGCGTTGACCAGGCTCTCGATCCAGGTGCGGAAGAGCCCCATGTACTTCCAGTAATCCCGGGGGCGATTGGTGTACGCCTCCTCGTATTCCTTCACGTCCCCGCCGGTGCAGAAGGCGGCGTGGCCGGCCCCGGTCACCACGATGACGCCGACGGCGTCGTCGAAGGCCGCGTCCTGGACCGCCGTGGCCAGCTCGCGGAGCGCCGCCGTACTGTAGGCGTTGTAGTTGTGCGGGCGGTTGATGGTCACCGTGGCCACCCAGTCCGCCTTGCGGTACAGCACCTCGGCGAAGTCGAACGACGCCGCGTCCCGCGATTCGAATTCACGCATCGGCATTTCCTCGGTGGGTGGCGCTCATCCTCATGCGGCCGCGACGATCTCGTCGCCCTCCGCGCAGACGTCCGCCACGAATCGCTCGGCGGGGCCCGCCAGGACGTCGTGGTAGGTTTCGAAGAGCCGTGCCGCCGCTTGTCCGTTCCAGCCGGCCGGGAGCAGCGGGCCCGGGAGGAGGGGGTCCTCGAGCGGGAAGGCGCGGTATTCGTGCACCAGGAGGAAGCGGCGGCGGAAGCAGTCCGCGGGCGCGGTGCACGGCTTGTGGATGCCAGCCCGGGCGCCGGTCATTCCGCACTGGCTGCAGTGCTCGAATTCCCGGCTCCAGCGCGAAATGAAGGCGGCGTAACGGCGGTCGAGGCCGGCCAGGTCCCAGCACTGCGCCACGAGGCGCTCGGGGCTGGAGTGGGCCAGGTGCTCGCCGCGGAAAATTTCGAGGTTCTTGCCCAGCTTGAGCTCGGCGGCGATGTCGAGGACCTCCGCCCGCACGTCGTGCGGCGAGATCCACGCGCCGCTCGTGAGGAGGCCGCAGCCGAGCCAGGAGAGGCGGACGCGGAGCGCGTCGCGGAGACGGCGCCGCGCCTCGGGGACGGAAAAGACGATGACCGACCACTTGCCGTCCCAGGACGCCTCGGAGGTCGGCCGGTAGATCCGCTCCCGCCCGGACTCGAGCAGCTTCCGTCCCCTCGGCGTGAGCCCGTACCAACTGCGGGTGCCCAGCCGCTCGGCGGTCAGCCACCCCTTGCGGGTCATCCGGGAGAGGACGGTCCGCACGGCCATCGGGGAGAGCCCGAGTTGCCCGAGAAGGGTGATCAGCCCGCCGGTCCAGACTGGCCGGTCCCGCTCCAGCAGGTAGTCGCCGAAGAGGGTGAAGACGAGGTCCTGGGACCGGAGGCTCGGGGCGATCTTTCGTGCCATATTGTACACGCCCGTATGGAGAGTGACATATAACACTCTTGCTACGTGCGAATCTGTAGTGACATATTGAGCCTGTCAAGAGCCGCCGGGGGAGACGCCATGGGGATGTACTTCGAGGACTTCGAGGACGCCGGCGAGTTCGAGACGGCCGGCCGCCTCGTCACCGAAGCCGATGTCCGGGCCTTCGCCGAGCTGTCCGGCGACCGGAACCCGATCCACCTGGACCCTGCGGCGGCCCGCCAGGCGGGGTTCGAAGGGCCGATTGCCCACGGCGCCCTGGGGCTCGCAGTCGCCACGGGCCTGGCAAACCAGCTGGCGCTCACCCGCGGATCCCTCGTTGCCCTGGTCGGCCTCTCCTGGCGGTTTCGCGGCCCGATTTACTACGGTGACGAGGTCACCCTGCACCTCCGGGTGTCCGCGAAGCGCTCCACGGGCAACCCGGCCCGTGGCCTGGTCACGCTGGCCGCGGAACTCAGGAACCGCCGCGGCGAGGTGGTCCAGGACGGCGAATTCGTGGAACTGATCGCGCGGCGCACCCCCCGGGAGGGACCATGATGATGAAGACCGCACTCCTTGCCACGGCCCTCGCCACCGGGGTGGTGGCATCCTCCGCGGGCCAGACACCCTCGGGCTGGCGGGCCCACGACCTCACTCGGCCGAGGCCGCCGGTGGTGGTTCCGGGACAGGCCGCCGCTCCGGTGCCCCCGCCGTCAGATGCGGTGGTGCTCTTCGACGGGTCGGGGGTCGGGGCGTGGAGGAGCAGGAACGGCGGGCCGGCGGGGTGGATCGTCCGTGACGGGGCGATGGAGGCGGTGCCCGGAGCGGGGTATGTCTACACTCGGCGGGGGTTCGGGGATGTGCAGCTCCACGTCGAGTGGGTGGCACCGACGCCGACGCAGGGCGAAGGGCAGGACCGGGGAAACAGCGGGGTCTTCTTGATGGGCGAGTACGAGCTGCAGGTGCTCGACTCCTACGGGAACGACACCTACCCCGACGGACAGGCCGGCGCGGCATACGGGCAATACCCACCCCTCGTCAATGCTTCGCTTCCACCCGGCACATGGCAATCGTATGACATCGTCTTCCGGCGTCCGCGATTCGATTCCGCCGGGGCACTCCTCGCTCCGGCAAGGATGACGGCGTTCCAGAACGGCGTCCTCATCCAGGACAACGTGACCCTCTGGGGTCCGACTGAGTGGCTGCAGGCTGACCGGTATGTCGCGGACTCGGGCCGAGGCCCGATCGCACTTCAGGATCACGGGAACCCGGTCCGCTACCGGAATATCTGGGTGCGGGAACTCCCGGAGGGGCCGCCTCTGGTTGCCCCGCCTCCGCCTGCTGCGGTACCGGTGCCGGCATCCGTCCTCGATGCGATGGTTGGTCGGTATCAGGATGGTGACGGGATGGTGCTTGTGATCAATCGGGCCGGTGCTGGGCTTGAGGTGGTACTCCCTGGGGGACGGAGGCAGGCGCTGATACCGATTTCACCCACCGAGTTCGCCTTCGGTTCCACGGCCGCCACGCTGACGGTCGCCGCAGGGGCTGGAGGCCGGCCTGTCAGGCTGACCTTTCGGATGGGTGCCACGGTTTTCGATTTGGAGCGCCGCCCCTGACTTGTGGGGGGCGTGGGCTCCTGTCGTGATCGGTATTTGGGCGGATCTTATGTGTAAGTGTTTGCTCACTTTTGTTATTTCTATCAGACCACTTCATGCATATTGCTGTATCTTGTTATTCAACAACTATTTAACTCAATAGCACCGACTGCGACATGGTGGTGCCGTTCTTCGGCCCTGGACGGCTGCGTGATGCTTGGTGACGCGAAAGCGAGCGTTTACTCACGTAACCGATTCCGAACCTGAGGCCCGGCTCATCAGGTGGTGGAGTCAACTTCCGGCATTCGATCCAGAGGTTGTATGCATCGCAACGTTACACGTGGATCGGATCGAGACTGTTCGAGCTGCTCGATCACTCACCGCGAAAGCCGTATGTGATTGTGAAACAATAACATAGCTTTTTCGCTCTGGCTGGCACCCGCATTGCCCTCGAATAGCACATCCTCCTTCTCCGAGTTCGCATGCAGGACGTCGTGGCGCTCGTCCTCTTTTCCATCCCTGGTTCCCTCGCGACGCTCCCTCCGGTGGCGGCCGACACCGTGCAAGCGTCCCCTGTTCCCGTCGTCGCCCCTGTACCGATCCCCGCCGCGCTCCTGCCCGCGGGAGTCTGGCTGGGCGGAGGGCCGTTGGCGCTCCAGGACACGACGAAGAGGAAACGGACCACCGCGGTGGAGTACAGCAGCTTCTACAACACCCGCCTGAAGATCCACCAGGTGCTCAGCTGGACCATGCTCCCCCTCTTCGCCCTGCAGTACGCCAGCGGCAGCCAGATCCTCGAGTACGGCGACGCCGCGCCCGACTGGGCGAAGGACATACACGGTCCCACCGCCGGCGCGCTCGCGGGTGTCTTTGCCGTCAACACCATCACGGGGGCGTGGAACCTCTGGGACAGCCGGAAGGATCCCGCCGGCCGGACCCGGCGCTACATCCACTCCGCGCTGATGTTCATCGCCGATGCCGGCTTCGTGTACACCGGATCGCTCGCCGACCAGGCGGAATCCGACCCGGAGGCGAGGGAGCAGCACCAGAGCGTGGCCATCGCCTCGATGGGCGTGGCCACCGCCAGCTGGCTGATGATGCTCATCTGGAAGGACTGACCCATGCCGATCGTCGAATCCCTTGCGCACCTCGCGGAGCCCTGGGCCACCGCATACGACAATTCCAAGCTGCTGATGAACGGCGTCATGTTCGGCCACGTGGGAGGCTTCCTCGTCGCGGGCGGCCTGGCGATCGCGTCGGACCGTGCGGTGATCCGCGCCACCGCCGCCGGCCCAGACGCGCGACGGGTGCACCTGTCGGAGTTCCACGCCGTCCACGCCCCGGTCCTGATCGGATTGGCCGTCACCTTCGCGACCGGGCTGCTGCTCTTCCTGGCCGATGTCGAGACCTTCGCCACCGCGCCGGTCTTCTGGATCAAGATGGGATTCCTGGCGCTCTTGCTCGCCAACGGTGCCGGGCTCCGCAAGGCGGCGCACCGGCTCGAGAGCGGCGAGGCGCCGGACCGTGATTGGCTGGCGCTCCGGCGCTCGGCGGCGGCGAGCACGCTCCTTTGGTTCGTGGCGGTCCTGACGGGCGTCATGCTGGTCAACCTGTGAGCGAGCACGACTGCGGCGGCTGTGAGCTGGAGGGCCGGCGCGACTTTCTCCGCGCAGCGGCCTCGCTCCTCGCCACCTTCGTGGCCCTCGGCGCCGCGCCGGCCGTGGCCGAGGCGATGACCGTCCGCACCGGGAGCGCGCTCGGCGTGCGGGGGACGGACGTGACCTATCCCATTCCCGCCGCCGACGGCGCCACGATCGACAAGACTGAGCAGGTCATCCTCGTGCGCTTCCAGGGAGTGGTCTACGCCTTCAATCTCTCCTGTCCGCACCAGAACACGGCGCTGAAATGGCTCGCGGCGGACAAGCGCTTCCAGTGTCCCAAGCACAAGTCCAAGTACCAGCCCGACGGCACGTTCATCTCGGGCCGCGCGACGCGGGGCATGGACCGCCTCGCCATCCGGCGGGAGGGCGAGACGGTCGTCGTGAACGTGGACGTGATGTTCGAGCAGGACAAGGATCCCGCGGGATGGACCGCGGCCAGGGTCACCCTCGAATGAGGGAGAGGAGGCGAGATGTGTGACGGATCATGCGGCGGGCGCCGGCTGTCGCGGCGCACCTTCCTGGCGGAAACCACGATGGCGGCCGTGGCGGCCGCCCTCACTTCGGCGTGCGGGGACGGCGTCTTCGGCGGCGCCCTCGGCCCGGGCCAGACGGTGGCCCTCGCCATCAACGTGAACGACTTCGCGGCGCTCACGCCGGTAGGGGGCATCGCCCGGGTGGACGGCAACGCAGGCCCCCCGGTGGCGGTGTACCACAGCGGGGTCGATACCTACCGCGCCTACTCGATGACCTGTCCGCACGCCGGCACCACGGTGAACATCCAGGGCGGTGGCTTCCGGTGTCCCAACCACGGCGCCACCTTCGCGGCGACGGGCGTCTGGACCGGCGGCCAGAAGACCAGCAACCTGTTCGAGCTGACCACGGTGTACGATCCCGCCACCGGCGCCCTCGACATCAGCGGCACCACGCCCGGCGGGGGCGGGGGCGACGACGACGACGGGGAGGACGACGACTAGGTCGCCCGCTAGAACTGCGCCTGCACCCGCATGGTGATCAGCCGCCCGATGGCGGGCGCGCCGACGTATTCCTGGTGCACCTCGTCGAAGAGGTTGGAGGCGGTGACCGCCAGCGAAATGTCGCGCTGCATCGGCAGTTGCATCGTGGCGCCGAGGTTCACGACCACGTAGCCCGGGATGGTGCCTTCGAAGACGCCGGACTTCACCGGATACGTCTCGACCGCCACCCCCTGTGCCCAGACCCCCCACCAGCTCGTCGGCGGCCGGTAGGTCACCGCCACGGCGCCCTTGTTCTTCGGCGCGCTCAGGACCGCCATGTCCGACCCTCCCGCGCTCCCGATCGAGTCCCGGTTGACCCACGAATAGTTGCCGCTGATCGTCAACCCGGCGGTGAGCAGGTAGCTCACCTCGAGGTCCACGCCCACCCGGGAGAACGCCCCGCCCTGGTGCCGCATGTTGAGGAGGGCGGTGGGGTCGGCCGCGTTCGCCGGGGTGACGACGCCGAGCGGAATCTGGGTCATCCCCTGGGCCACCTGCAGGGCGAGGTCGGCGTCTCCGCCGAGGTACGGTGTCAGGTAGGCGGCGAGGCTGGCCTCGTCGAGGAAGACGTTGGGTGTCCCGATGACGGAGGCGCCGAAGAAGTTCTTCGTGTAGGAGTAGGCCACGTCGGCCCCCACGTTCCAGCGGGAGCCCAGCGCCGCCTTGTACCCGAGCTCGATGGCGTCGGTCGTCTCTCGCGTTTCCGTCGGGTAGTCGGTGATGGACGCTGGATCGACCGGGGCCGGGTTGAACGCCTCGTCCTGCAGGTCGAGGGACCGCAGCACCGAACCCACTTCGGCCGAGCTCGGGGCGGGGATGCCCGAGAGGTCCGGCCCGCCCTGCGCTGCGAGGATGGCGACGGCGGTGCCCCAGTAGGCCGCCGCATCGATCGGCTGGAACGCCGCCGGGTCCGCCGCGAACGGCGAGCGCATGCAGAGGCCGCCGCAATCGCGGTTGAACTGGTAGCCGCCGGGTGGGATGCCGCTGATCTGGATCGCGTAGGGAAGCCCGCCCAAATCGTTTGCCACCTGGATGTCGGCAAAGAAGTCCGGCGGGGTCGGGGTCGTGTAGCCCCGGCCGTATGTGAGCCGGAGGGCTTGCGTCGGCGTGGGCTGGTAGACGATGCCGAGACGGGGTGCGATCCCCACGGTGCCGATCCGGTCATGGTAGTCGGCGCGAAGCGCGGCGCTGAGGGTGATCTGCTCCTTCAAGACGATGTCGCCGAGGACGAACGCGCCCACTTCCGCCACCTGGTCGTCGTCCTCGTTCCGTCCGTTGATGGTGCCGTCGGTCCGGGGATTGGTGTAGCGGAAGTCGGCGCCGTACTGGAGGGAGCCGCCCTGCTTCAGCGAAGTACCGGACTTGAGCTGCGCCACCAGCATCGATGAGTAGTCGACCAGCCGATTGCCGTACCAGAGGGAGTAGGAGTCCCCCGCGTCGTTCCAGGTATAGGACAAGCGGCCGCTCAAGGCGTTGCGGGTGAACTGCGCCTGCGCGTTGCTGAAGCTCCAGTCCCGGAGCTGGATCGGCCCGAGCGTCGGCTCGAGGTCGGCCGCGCTGGTGGCGTGGGCGTACCCGATCCCGGTTTGGATGGCGGTCCCGGCCTCCGGGCGCCACTCGAGCAACCCGCCGACGGACCAGCGTTCGAGCGTTGGAACCCGCGCGTCGATCAGGACCGTGTCGGGGTCCGGGGGCGGAGGGGTGGTGTCGGCGAGCGCCTCCCCACGGTACGTGGCGCCGGTGGTGTCGGGGTACACCCAGTCGGTGCCGGTGAGGTAGTCACCCGTCACCTTGTACCCGAACTTCGAGCCCACCACCCCGGCCTGCCTCAGCTCCGCCTGCACGAGGTCGCGTCCCCCCGCACCGACGCTCACTGTCGTGCCCGGTGCGTCGAAAGGCGAGCGGGTGATGATCTGCGCCACACCCCGCTCGGTGTTCGGGCCGTAGATGGCCCCGGCCGGTCCGCGCACCACCTCGATGCGCTCCACGTCCGCCGATCCGCTGGGGACCAGGTACGGGATGTTGAAGCCGATGGACGGGATCGTCTGGTCCCGGCCGTCCACGAGGGTCAGGAACGATCCGGTGCTCGCGCCGCGGGAGCCACGCGCCGTGTACGTGCGCTGTGCCAGCCCCTTGCTGGCCACGTCCATCCCGGTGACGCCCGTGAGGTAGTCGATCGGCGTGGCCGCGATCTGCTGCTCCACCTGTTCGTGGGTGACGATGGAGGTGGAGGCGGGGGCCTCCAGGACGATCTGGGGCTCGCGGGAGGCGGTGACGATGATCTCGGAGGCGGGGACCGGGCGGCTGTTGAGCGCCAGTCGGAGCGCCACCTCCTGGCTGTCGGCCACTGCGGCGCTCACCGGGCCGGAGGGCGCGTAGCCGATGCGCGCCGCGGTCACCACCCAGCGTCCCGTGGCAACCGGGGCGAGCCGGAAACGCCCACGACTGTCGGTGATGGTGGATGGGCCCGGACGGCCATCGGACGCCACGGCCTTGACCAGCGCGCTCGCAACCGGCGCGCCGGTGGCGGAATCCACGACTGTCCCGGTGATGGCGCCCTGGGCGGAGAGCGGGGCGGTAGACAACCATCCCGCGGCAAGCAGGAGGTATGCGAGGCGGGTCGCTGGTCCCGGCATGACGGCTCCTCGATGAGGTGCACTGGGGGAATCCAGCACCCACCATATGCACCCCTCGTCAGGAGATCGTCAAGCGCCTCCCTGGCGGCAGTTCACCGGTCGCTCACGGCGTGGCCAGGAGATCGAGCCGCCGCACCCGCCCGCCGGGCCCCACCAGCCACCCTCTCCCCCCTTTGCCCATGCCGACACTCCAGTAGCTCAGCGTGTCGATCCTGGCCCAGGTACGCGCATCGTCCCAGGACACCGCCGCGCCCTTCGGACCGACGGCCACGAGAATTGGCTGCGCGCCGCCCGTCGCGTAGGCGGCGCCGTACACCGCACCCGTGAAGGGGGGGCTGGTGCCGGGGTACCAGGTGACGCCGCCGTCCTCGGTGACGGCCACGTTCAGGAGGACGGTGTCGGGCTTCGCGATGTTCCCGCCCATGGCCACGCCGCGCCGGTCGTCACGGAACGCGACCGTGGCGATACCCGAGGAGGCGTCGGTGACGATCGGCGTGTCGGCGCCCAGCCAGCTTCGGCCTTCGTCGGTGGTGCGAAAGACGCGCGCATTCCCCGTGGCGGCCGCGCCGGTGCCGAACCAGGCGAGCTTGTCCCCTCGAGTGACGAGGCAGGTGCCGCTGGCCGCGAAGGAGCCCTCCCCCGCGCGGGACGGCGGGCTCGCGGCGTCGGAGAGGAGCCCCCAGGAGGTGCCGTTTCGCGTGATGAGCATCGGGAAGATGCCGTCCACCCCGTCGCTCAAGGCGATGCCGTGCTTCTCGTCCCAGAACCCCATGCAGTCGTAGAACGCCTTCGTGCTGCCGTTCCGGAACTGCTGCGTCCAGTTCTGTCCGCCGTCGGCGGAATACCAGATCTGCGAGGCGGGGCCGTTCCCGGCGCTCATGAGCCAGGCCCGCTGCGAGTCGAGTGCGTGGAGGTCGCGGAACTGAAGCGAGTCGGCGCCTGGCACCACGCCGGTGGTCCAGGTCGCGCCGCCGTCCTCCGTGCGGGCCCAGGTGCCGCCGTGCCCGCTCACCCACACCACGTCGTTGCTGACCACGCTGACCGCCTGGAGGAGCTGGCGCGTGCCGACCGTCTGGGGCGTGAGCATCGGCAGTGGCATGCCCGCCGGGCTCGCCGATTCCGGGGTGGAGGGGGCGGAGGAGCAGGCGGCGATGCCGGACACTGCGGCAAGGGCAAGCGGGAGGAGGCGCATGGAGGCTCCTGGGCGAGAGGTCACAACCGCCGACCGGCGGCGGGCTCCGACGGGGCGGAGAAATCCGCTTCCACCGGGGGACGGAAGCAGAGGTCGAAGGCGAGGAAGAGCACCTTGGAAAAGGGCAGGAAGAGGAGCGGGGCGAGCAGCATCATGATCACGCCGCCGACCGTGATGGCGGTCCAGGGGGGCGTCGGCCAGGTGGCGACCACGACGGCGATCCCCGTGGCCGCGAACAGCAGCTCCGACGCGACGATGTTGAACATGTAGGATCCGACCCAGTATCCCTCCTCGCCACGCTCGAACCGCAGCCCGCACTTCGGGCAGCTCGGCGCGAGGCGGAACCAGGAGAGGAACACGGGCCCGCCGCCGCAGGCGGGACAGCGAAGGCGGAGCGCGCGCAGGAATAGCCGTGCGCCGTTCACGACGCCGCCTCCCGCACCACCATGATCGGCGCGTCCTCGGGCAGCCAGACGCCGGGAAAGGCGCGGACATCGGCCGTCAGGATCGTCCGGGGCAGGCCTTCCGCCACCCGCTGCAGGCCGTCGTGCCCGAATTGGAGGTAGAACAGCGTCGGCCCCGCGTTCCGGGCATGCTCGATCACGAAATCCGCGAAGCTCTTCGGCCAGTAGCCGGCCGGGCGCCCCCGCCGCTCGAGTCCCCGGCGGTGCACTTCCAGCGCACGGATGACCCGGTCCCGGGCGTACCCCAGCGCGCGGTATCGTGCGCGGAGGCGCGCCTCGTCCTCGCTCGCGACCGCCTGTCGCGCCGTGACCAGGTCGCAGGAACAGCCGCCGTGCAGCACCCGGGCGATCGTCGTCGCGTCCGGATGGAGCGCGCGCAACTCGGCCTGCTCGACCGGCGGCAGCAGGTCTGCCGTGAGGCCGGGAGGGAGCATCGAGCGCACTTCACTCAGGGTGAGCGGGCTCGCGAGGTACAGGAAGAAGCACATGGGGTGTCACTGGGAGAGAGAGTCGTACACCGCGCGGCGCGGGTGTCAGGCCGTCGGTCCGGAGTCCCGTCGCTGCCGTTCAGCCCTCCCCTGGAGTAGCAGGGCGGCGGCCTCGCCGGCGGGTCCACCGCGCTTGACCATCTGCTCGAGCTTGTCGGGCGACTCGTCCCGAAGCCGGGCCGCCAGCATCACGATCATCTGGCCGCGCGCGGCCTCGTCACGGAGCGCGAGCATCTCCTTGCGTGTCCGCCACCCGACCATCCCGATGACCACCAGGCAACAGAGAAAGAGTGCCAACCCGAACCAAGTGAATTCGGGAGGCAGCCAGTCCTTGAATCCGGCGATGGCCATCGCCAGCGACAGGGCGGCGGCAGTCGCGGTGAGCCAGACCAGTCCGCGGTTCCGGGTACGGGTGGACACGTGCCTCCTAGACGGGAAGGTCCTCGCGCACCAGCACGAGGATGGCCGCGAGGGGGACGACCAGGTACTTCCGCTCCTCGAACGTGACCTCCACCGCCGCCTTGCGGAAGAAGATCGCCGTGTCGCCCACCTTGGCCTGCATCGGCCGGTGGCGCACGCCCTCCCGGCGTGAGGCCTTCCACGGCTCCTCGTCGAGGGCGCTGAAGTCGGGCATCGGCTCGCCCGGTCCGGTCGCGACGATCAACCCCGCCTGCACCTGCTGTCCCTCGAGGGCGGAGGCCGGGAGGTAAAGGCCGACGCGCGAGCGATCCTCCCCCTCCTCCGGGGTGATGAGCACCCGGTCGCCCACGACCAGCAGCTGCTTTTTGGGAAATTCCATCGCTGCTCCGTTGGCGGGCTAGGCCTGGTGGATCGTCACCAACTCGGTGACCCGGAGCCGCCTGGTCATCCGTGGGAGGCGGAGCTCGACTTCATCGCCGACCCTTCGGTCCACGAGGGCCCGCCCGAGCGGCGAGGCGAACGACACATGTCCGTCCTCGAGGTCCATCATTTCTGCCAGCACCAGGACGTAGGTGTCGGTTTCCTTGCTGTCGAGGTCGAGCACGGTGACCCGCGAGCCGAGCCCCACGCGGTCGGTCGGTGTCTCGGTGTTGGCGAGCTGGGTAAGCTGGTTCAGCCGGTGGTGGAGCTGGCCGAGCCGCGCCTGCACGAACTGCTGCCGCTCAAGCGCGGCCTTGTACTCGGAGTTCTCGCGCAGGTCGCCCATCTCCACGGCCTGGGCGATGGCCTGGGGCAGCGTGATGGTGAGTTCCCGGGTCAGGGCTTCGATTTCCCCGCCGAGTTTTTCGCGCATTTCGCTGATCATGGGCGGTTCCGGCAAAAAAAAGGACGTGCCCGAGAGATGAACTCACTCTCCGGGCACATGCAGGTTTCTGAGGAGAAAGATGGCCAGTCCAAGCGGATTTGGACAGAGCCCACCTTAACTGGTATTGCGACAATCACTTACCGTGCTTCCCCGCTTCCCCGCTTCCCCGCTTCCCCGCCTACGCCGCCGCCAGTTCCGTGAGCAGCGCCAGCGCCTTGTCGACCTCCGCCGGCGAATTGTAGATGTGGCAGGCGTGCCGGACGCCGATCGTGTCTCCCATGCTCCGGACCCGCACCCGTCCGCGCTCCCACAGGTAGTCCTGGATCTGCCCGCCAGTCTTTCCCTGGAGCCCGTACACCGTGGTGGCGCAGGTCAGTTCGGGGTGCGTCGGGGAGACGATCGTGGCCCCCGGCACGCTGGCGAGCCCCGACCGGAGCCGGTCGGCCAGCGCGAAGTCCCGCTGTTGAATCCGCGCCGACCCGATCTGGTTGTGGAACTCCACCGCCACGCCAAGCCCGATGAGCAGGCTCAGGTTGCCGGTCCCGTACTGCATCAGGCGGTACATCGGGTCGGTCTGCTCGTCCCACGCGCTGGAGGCGAGGGTGGCCCAGACTTCCTTCTGCCGCTCGGGCCTGATGTAGAGCAGGCCGGTGCCGACCGGAGCGAGCATCCACTTGTGCGGCGAGGCGTAGAAGGCATCGCAGCCCATGGACTGGACGTCGATGGCCACATGTCCGAGGGACTGCGCACCGTCCACCGCGCTCCAGATGCCGCGTTCGCGGGCCAGCGCGCAAAGCTGGAAGACCGGGTACCGGATGGCACGCGAACTGGAGATATGGGGAATCGCCCAGACTCGCGTACGGGGGGTCGTCGCGTCGAGGAAGAGCTGAATCAACTGCTCGGGGGACTCCGGGGGCTCGGGGACGATCACCTCGCGGACGACGATCCCGTCGCGCTTGGCCCGGAGATCGAATCCCTTCCGGCCGCCCGGGTGCGCCTGGTTGGTCACCACCACCTCGTCGCCCGGCTTCAGGTCCAGTCCGTTCGCGAGGAAGTTCATCCCGAAGGTGGCGTTCTGGGTCAGCGCGATGTCGCGTCCGGTGCAGTTCACGGTGGTGGCGAGCTTGTCGCGGGTCGGCATTTCGGGGTAGTAGCCGGTGAAGAAGTTCTCGTGGTCCGGCTTGTAGTCCCAGTCGGCGATGTCTCGGCCGATATGCTGTATGCTCGCGATGACCGCGTCCTGGACCACGCGCGGGCTCGAGCCGAGCGTCGCGGTGTTGAAGAACGCCTGGTCCGCCGGGATGGTGAACTGGGTGCGGAGGGCGCGCCAGTACGCCTCGTCGTCGAGGGTGCCGATGTCGGACGGCATCATCGCCCGGGTGCCGTGTAAAAGCGGCCCCCCGAACCTCGGGAAGGCGATCGAGGCGGCGAGGGGGGCCGAAAGCAGTCCGAGGAAGGAGCGGCGAGTCGTCACGGGTCACCGGAAGTGAAGGGTGCACCACAATCGGGCCTGCACGCCGTCTCCGCAAGACCCCTCTGCCGCCCGGACGCCGCCGGGCTTACTCTCCAACCCCATGCGTTTCTCCCTTCTCGTCATCCTGGCCCTGCTGCCCGCCCGCCTCGACGCCCAGGCGGCGGTGGCCAACGCCGACTCCCAGGTTGTCGCGCCCGACGCGCTCGCCGAGCAGCTCCTGGTGGACGTCCGGGCGCTGGACAGCACCATCCGGGTGGACGCCCGGTACGCCGGGCCGGACAACTTCACAGGCGCCCCGCTCCCCGGCTATTACGCGAACCGGGCGTTGCTCCGCCGGGAGGCGGCGGAAGCGCTGGCCAGGGTGCAGCGCCGGCTGGCGGTCGAAGGGTTGGGGCTCAAGGTCTGGGACGGTTACCGCCCGGTGCGGGCCACGCTGGCGATGGTGGCCTGGACGGAGCGCACCAGCCAGACCTGGCTGCTGGACTCGGGGTACATCGCCCGTCGGAGCCGGCACAACCAGGGCGTCGCGGTGGACCTCACGATGGTGGACCTCCACTCAGGCGTCGAGATCCCGATGGGCACTCCCTTCGACACCTTCGGCGACGCCGCCCACACCGCCAACGCCACGGGGGCGGTGAAACAGTCGCGGGACCATCTCGTAGAGGTGATGGCCTCCGAAGGGTTCACGAACTACACGATGGAGTGGTGGCATTTCTGGTACGCCGTCGAGGGACCGGTGCCCTTCGACCTGGCCATCCGCCCCGCTTCGCCCACATTCCGCTGACGGACTCCACCATGACCCGTGCTTCCCGCATCGCGTTCGCGCTCCTCCCGCTCGCCGGACTCGCCACCGGACTCTCCGCCCAGGTCGGGTCGCCGGCCGGACCGGTCCCCGTCGAATATCTCACAGCGCGCCGGGCCGATCTCCTCAAGCGGATGGGGAACGGGATCGCGATCATCCGGTCGTCCGAGCAGCGAAGCATCGAGGGGGACTACCCCCAGGACAGCGACTACCGCGAGAACAACGACTTCTTCTACCTGACCGGGCTCGAGACGCCGTCGAGCTGGCTGGTGCTCGTGGCTCGCGACACCCTCGCGCCGCAGGTCTATCTCTACTTGCCGGCCCGTGACACGATGGCCGAGCGCTGGACCGGAGCGCGGCTGGGCCCCGGCCCGGAGGCGTCGGCCCTGACCGGGATCGAGGAGACCCGCCCCGCCGACCAGGCGCAGAGGCAGATCCGGGGCATGGTGCGCTCAAGCACCGTGCGCGGCGGCAAGCTCTACCTGCTCCTCGGCGAGGAGGCCGTGAGCGACACCTTCTTCCAGCAGCTGGCGCTCGGCAGCGGGGCCGGGGTGACCGACCTCCGCCCGTCCCTGGCCGCCATGCGGCTGGTGAAGGATGCGGACGAAATGCGCCGACTGAGGATGGCCATCGATATCACAGCCAAGGGGCACCTCGCCGCGATGCGCGCCGCCCGTCCGGGGGCGTGGGAATACGAACTGGAGGGGGCTGCCGAAGGCACCTTCCGAAGCCTCGGGGCCGAGCGGGTCGGCTATCCCAGCATCGTGGGCACCGGCATCAACGCGACGACGCTGCACTACGACAAGAGCCGGAGCCAGCTGCAGGCGGGGGAGCTCGTGGTGATGGACATGGGGGCGGAGTACGGCTTCTACTCCGCCGACGTGACGCGGACGATCCCGGCCAGCGGAAAGTTCTCACCGCGCCAGCTGAGCATCTACAATTTGGTGCTCGCCACCCAGCAGGCCGCGATGGACTCGATCCGGCCGGGCATCACGATGGGGCGGCTCGGCCAGATCTCCCGCGATTACATGAAGGCCCACTCGGGCGACCTCTGCGCCCCAGGCACCTGCGACCAGTATTACATCCACGGGCTCGGGCACTGGATCGGCATGGACGTGCACGACGTCGGCAACTATGCCACGCCGCTGGCGCCGAACATGGTCCTCACCGTGGAGCCGGGCATCTACATCCCCGCCGAGAAGCTCGGGGTCCGCATCGAGGACGACGTGGTCGTGACAGCGACCGGGTACGAACTCCTCTCCGGCGGGGCTCCACGCACCGCGGCGGACATCGAGAAGGTGATGAAGAAGAAGTAGCGTCCGCAGCCCTATTTCCTCTTGCGCCATGCCTCGAGGTTCCGCTCGATTTGCCGTACGTGGATCTCGAGGTGCTCGGCGTAAATCTTCAGCCATTCCTCCGCCCCGTAACTTCCCGATTCGGTGTGCCGGCCCCGGCGGCCCCACTGCTCGGCGGTCATCCGCCGGAGCAGTGGCACCGTGTTGGCCCGGACCGCCGCGACCGTCGCCAGCGCCGGGGCGATCGGGTGGGCGTGGTAGTCCATCGTGGTGGCCCAACGGTCCTGGTCGTAGCCCACGATGGTCGGGTCCGTCTCGCCCACCAGGTACCGGATCCGCATGTGGCTGTTGGTTTCGCTGTCGGCGCAGTGGATGATGACCTCGTGCGCCGACCACTTGCCCGGCGCGGGGCGCCACTGGAGCGCCTCCCCAGGGACCGAAGCGAGGGCCTTCGCGAGGAGTTCGGGGCCCTCGGCGTAGCGGCGGATGCAGTCTTCCCGTTCGGCGGGTGTCACGGATCGCTCCTTGCCCGGTGATGGAGTGGCGGCGACGGGGTCGCGACTGAAAGAATATGCCTGCAGGCCGGGATGGGCGACCTCCCGGGCCGGGATTCGGGGGCCTGATTCATTGACGCGGGGGCTTCTGGACGGTAAAATGCGGGCTGCTTGGCCGCTCTTCTCCCGCATTTATCGCTGAACAGGACGAACGGAATGGCCCTCAGGCTCCCCTCCCTCCGGCGTGTCGTCCGGTGGGTGCCCGCGCTGTGCTTCACCCTGGCCGTGCTCGCCCTGGCCGGGTGCGCTCCGGACGGGTATCCGCAGACCACGCTGGCTCCCAAGGCGGATTTCGCGGAACTGCTCGACCAGGTGTTCCGCCGGTCCTTCCAGCTGGCCACTATCGTCTTCTTCCTGGTGGAAGGGGTGCTCATCTGGGCGCTCTTCCGCTACCGCGGCAAGCCGGGAGACGCCGAGCCGGCGCAGACCCACGGGAACGCGATGCTCGAGGTGGTCTGGACCGTCATCCCGGCCGTGATTCTCGTCTTCATCGCCATCCCCACCATCCAAACGATCTTCAAGACGGCCGAGGTGCCGACCGACAATCCCCTCGTGATCGAGGTGACCGGGCACCAGTGGTGGTGGGAGTTCCGGTACCCCGAGTACAACCTCGTCACGGCGGGAGACATGCACGTGCCCACCGGCAGGACGGTGGACCTTCGCATGACCACCGGCGACGTGGTGCACAGCTTCTGGACCCCGCAGCTCGCCGGCAAGCGGGACGTCTTCCCCGGCCGGGACAACCGGCTCTGGTTCAGGACCGAGACTGCCGGGGTCTATCCGGGGCAGTGCGCCGAGTTCTGCGGCACGCAGCACGCCCGGATGGCGTTCCAGGTGGTGGCGCAGGACTCCGCCGCGTTCGTGGCCTGGCGGGAGGGGCTCGCGGCGGTCAGCGCGCCGGTGGCTGCGCCGGCGCCCGCCGACTCGGCGGCCGCCACGGCGGTGGATCCGCTCGTGGCGCAGGGCCAGCAGCTCTTTGCCGCGAAGGCGTGCGTGGGGTGCCACGCCGTCACCGCGGTGGGGGCCCCGACGATGGTCGGGCCCAACCTGGCCGGGGTGGGCAGCCGCACCACCATCGCCTCCGGGTGGCTGCCCAACACCGACGAGAACCTGACGCGGTGGCTGAAGAACCCCCAGGCGGTGAAGGTGGGGGTGCTCATGCCGAACCTCGGGCTCACCGATGAAGAAACCACCGCGCTGGTAGCGTACCTCCGGTCGCTCAGCGTCGTGCCTGCGCCGGGGGCGGTCGCCATGACCGCCGCCGGCAACTGACGAGAGGGTACCCGATGTCCACGATTGCGATGGGGCACGCCGGGGCAGAGGCGGCTCCCGCCGAGAAGAAGGGGCTCTGGAGCTGGATCACGACCGTAGACCACAAGCGGATCGGGATCCTCTACGGCGTCACCGCCTTCCTGTTCTTCCTCCTTGGCGGACTCGAGGCGCTGCTGATCCGCTGGCAGCTCGGGGCGCCGGACAAGACCTTCCTCTCTCCCGAGGCGTACAACCAGCTGTTCACGATGCACGGCACCACGATGATCTTCCTCGGGGTGATGCCGCTCTCGGCGATGTTCTTCAACTACTTCATCCCGCTGCTCATCGGCGCGCGGGACGTCGCCTTCCCGCGGCTCAACGCCTACAGCTACTGGGTGTTCCTCTTCGGCGGGCTGGTGCTCAATTCCAGCTTCCTGTTCAACGCCGCGCCGGACATGGGCTGGTTCGCCTACGCCAACCTCACCTCGAAGCAGTTCAGCCCCGGGCTCAACGTCGACTTCTGGATCATCGGCCTCCAGATCCTGGGCATCGCCTCGCTGGCCGCGGCGGTGAACTTCTTCGTGACGATCATCAACTTGCGCGCGCCCGGCATGAAGATGATGCGCATGCCGATGTTCGTCTGGATGAGCCTGATCACCCAGGTGCTGCTGTTGCTGGCCTTCCCGATCATCACCGTCGCGCTGGTGCTGCTCATGCTCGATCGGAGCTTCGGCACCCACTTCTTCGTCCCGTCCGGCGGCGGCGACCCGGTCCTCTGGCAGCACCTCTTCTGGCTGTTCGGCCATCCCGAGGTGTACATCCTGATCCTCCCGGCCTTCGGCGTCGTCTCCGAGATCCTGCCGGTGTTCTCGCGGAAGCCGCTCTTCGGCTACGCCGCCATGGTCTTCTCGGGGTGCTTCATCGCCTTCCTCGGCTTCGGGGTGTGGAGCCACCACATGTTCTCCACCGGCATGGGCCCGATGGCGGACACGGTGTTCTCGCTCGGCACCATGCTGATCGCCATCCCGACCGGCGTGAAGATCTTCAACTGGATCGGCACCGTCTGGGGCGGGTCCATCCAGTACAAGACCCCGATGTACTTCGCCCTCGGGTTCGTGGCGATGTTCATCATCGGCGGCCTCTCCGGCGTCATGCACGCCTCGCCGCCGGCCGACCTGCAGCAGACCGACAGCTATTTCATCGTGGCGCACTTCCATTACGTGCTCTTCGGCGGCAGCATCTTCGCGCTGACGGCCGGCGCCTACTACTGGTTCCCCAAGATGACCGGCCGGATGCTGAGCGAGTCGCTCGGCAAGGTGCACTTCTGGCTCATGTTCCTGGGCTTCAACCTGACGTTCGCCCCGATGCACATCCTCGGCCTCAACGGGATGCCGCGCCGCGTGTACACCTACTCCGCCGGCATGGGCTTCGAGTTCTGGAACGCCGTCGAGACCGCCGGCTCCCTGATCCTCGGCTTCTCGTTCCTCATCTTCATCTGGAACATCCTGAAGTCGCTCAAGAGCGGCGAGGTGGCCACGGCGGACCCGTGGCACGGCGCCACGCTGGAGTGGTCCATCCCCTCGCCGCCGCAGGAGTGGAACTTCGCGGTGGAGCCGACTGTGGACGGCCGGGATCCTCTCTGGGAGCTCCGACGCGCGCGCGGCGGGACCCTGCCGGAACCGGCCCGGGTGAGCGGCAAGGGGATCCACCTTCCCAGCCCCTCCTACTGGCCGATCGTGACCGCCTTCGGGACCGCCCTGACGCTGGTCGGCTTCCTGATGCACGTCACGCTCTGGGTCATCCTGCTCGGCGTCGCGATCACCATGCTCGGCATCTTCTCGTGGGCGTTTGAGCCCGCGGACCACTAGACCACTCACGACTGAGACGGACGGTCCCTTGGCGCACGACACCGCACACGCGTTGCATCCCCCGACGGCCACCGGGCTCGACACCCGGAAGCTGGCCATCTGGACCTTCATCGGGTCGGAATGCCTGTTTTTCGCGACGCTGATCTCGAACTACCTCGTCTACAAGGGGGAGAGCCTCGTCGGGCCGCTCCCGCACGAGACCTCGCAGTGCATGCTGCACGGCCAGATGACCACCTGCGAGCCGATCTTCGAGATCCCGCTGGTCACCTTCGGCACCGCGGTGCTCCTCTTCAGCTCCTTCTTCGTCGTGCTGGCACTCAACGGCGCCCAGCAGGGCAACCGCAAGAAGCTGATCGGCTGGCTCTCGGCCACGGTCGTCTGCGGCCTCTTCTTCATCGGCATGCAGGTGTACGAGTTCTACCACTTCTACCACAAGGGGCTCGGCTACACCACGAACCTCTTCGGGTCGTCGTTCTACACCCTGACGGGCTTCCACGGCACCCACGTCACGCTCGGCGTCATCTGGCTCGCGACGATGCTCGTCCTCGCCATCCGGGGCAAGGTGCCGCCGGAGAAGTCGCTCAACCTCGAGATCGCCGCGCTCTACTGGCACTTCGTGGACGTCGTCTGGATCGTGATCTTCCCCGTCGTCTACCTGATGAGGTGATCGGCATGGACGCCCAAGTCGCCACGCACGAACACGCCCATCCAGGGCCCGCGCTCTACCTGCGGGTCGCCGTCATCCTCTTCGTGATGACCGCACTCGAGGTGCTGGCGTTCGAGGTCTCCCACCGGCCCAGCATGCCGCTGCATGAACTCGTGCAACCGCTGCTCAATGAGATCCTGATCATCCTCTCGGCCGCCAAGTTCGCGCTCGTCGCCATGTTCTACATGCACCTGAAGCAGGACAGCAAGATCTTCAGCGGGCTGTTCGTCTTCCCGCTCATCATCGCCGCCGTCCTCATCGTGGCGCTGCTGCTGCTCTTCTCGTACCTGCGCCTGCTACACCCGGCGGCCTGAACCGCCGCCTCCGCGCAGGCCCCGCGGCCCCGCTTCGGCGGGGCCGCTTCGTCATCCGCCCCAGAGGCCTCATGCGCGCTCTCCTCGCGTGTCTCCTGCTCCTGCTCTCCAACGTCCCCGCCCGGGCGCAGGGAAGCAAACCGCCCAACTTCGACGCGCTGGCCGCCGAGGCGACGACCTGGCTGCAGGAGTACCTCCGCATCCGGACCGTCAACCCGCCCGGCAACGAAACAGAGGGCGCGAAATTCCTGCAGGCGGTCCTCGCGCGGGAGGGTATTACGTCGGAGATCCTCGAGTCGGAGCCGGGTCGCGGGAACCTGGTGGCCCGGCTGCCGGGCACCGGCGCACGGCGTCCCCTGGTGCTCCTCAGCCACATCGACGTCGTGCCGGCGGATTCGGCGCGGTGGCGCTACCCGCCCTTCAGCGGCGTGATTGCGGAGGGGGCGGTCTGGGGGCGGGGAGCGCAGGACACCAAGGGGCTCGGTATCATCGAACTGGCCACGATGGTGGCGCTCAAGCGGCGCGGCGTGGCGCTCTCGCGCGACCTCATCCTGGTCGCCAACGCGGACGAGGAGAAGGGCTCCACCGGCTCGGTCTGGTTCACCACCCATCACGCCGACCTGCTCCGGAACGCGGAGTTCCTGCTGAACGAAGGGGGCGAGAACCGGATGGGCGCGGACGGCCGGACCGAGTACTACGGCCTCGACGCCACCGAGAAGGTGCCGTACTGGGTGCGTCTCACTGTAAGGGGTCAGCCCGGCCACGGCAGCCAGCCCACTCCGGGCAACGCCGCGCTCCGCCTCTCCCGTGTCCTGGGGCGCATCGCCGACTGGCAGACTCCGCTGGTGCTGACCCCACCCGCCGAGGCGTACCTCAAGGCCCTGGCCACGCGGGAGGCGAATCCGACCTATCGCGCCTGGCTCGCGGCCCCGGCGGCGGCACTCAAGGACTCGGCGGCCGTCGCGTGGCTCACCGCTGACCGCTACCAGAACGCCATCCTCCGGAACACGGTGACCATCACAGTCCTCAGCGGATCCACCAACACCAACGTGATTCCGGCCGAGGCCTCCGCCGAGCTCGACGTGCGCCTCCTGCCGGGGCAGCGCCCGGAGGATTTCCTGGCGCAACTCCGCGCCGTTATCCGCGACACCACGGTCGAGATCACGCCGCTGTCCAAGCTGCGCGCGGCGCGGTCGTCCCCGGTGCAGGGACCCGTCCTCGACGCGCTCACCGACGCCGTGGCCGCCATGGACCCCGGGACCCTGATCCTGCCGAAGATGCTGACCGGCTACACCGACTCGTACGACTATCGCGCCCTCGGTATTGACGCCTACGGGATCGAGTCGTGGCGGACCACCGACGAGATCTCGGCCACCGTCCACGGCAACAACGAGCGGGTACCGGTCCCGGAGGTTAGGTTCGGGGTGGAGTTCTACTATCGCATCGTGGAGCAGCTGGCTCGCTGAGCGGGCGGCGGCCGAACAACCCCCGCCCGGAGGGTTACATGGCACGGCTCCTGTGGTACCTGGCCATCGCTGCCTTCATCGGCGCGCTGCTGATCGGGGCGTCTTACGTCGCGGCCTACTCGGCCGTCGGCACGATGCTGGGCGCGCCTCCACCCAAGATGGGGAAACGGTCGCAGGAACTGCTCTGGAAGGGCGATCCTGACCTGCCGGGGCGTCCGCGCGTCTGGAGATTTTCCTTCGGGCCCACGATGATCCCCGGGGCCAGGTCGGTCACGATCTGGATCGATTTGATGGGGAAAGTGGTTCAAGTGGAGCCGAAGGATTTGCGAGGCAGGTTGGCGGGCTTCCACGACCGGGGTATCTAGGTCGGCTCCCCCAGCGCCAGGGCGATGGTGGTCTCGTACCCCGCCGCCTCCGCCGAGCCGAACAGTACGAGGCCTGCCTCCACGAGGCAGGCCTCTTCTGTTTCCTCGAACGCCGCGAGGTCGAAAGGCTGCGCCGGGAGCGCCCTGTATGCGGGGAATTCCGACTGGATCGGGCAGCCGTTCGGGAGCACACGGCCGTCGGGCGACTCCAGCCCGAGCCCCATGAGCCGGCAGACAGTGGGCCGCCCTTCATACACCGCGCACGCCCCCTCCTCCAGGCATGGGCATGGTTCTGCACCGAGCGCGTTACAGAGCGCGTCGAATCGACCTTCGCCCAGGGCGCGGACGTCGTGCGGCGCTTCCCAGTCCGGGGCCAGCGCCCGCTGGCGCGCCGCCGCCGCACTCGCTCGCGCCATGATGGCCTCGCGCCGAGCTGCAGGCAATTCGTTGACGGTGTCACGAAGGAGGAGGACGTCGGCGACCGAGATGTCGAAGGGGCCATGGCAGCAGGCGGTGCAACCGACCCGGCAGGGAATGGCGCCCGGGTGGCGCAGCTTTGCAGCCGCGTGCCAGGCATCCAGCGATTCGAGGAGGATGCGGTAGCGCTCGGCCTCGGGCGTCATGCGCCGCGTCGAGCGCCGAGTGCCAGGCAGAGCCAGCCGGCAAGGAAGGCCGCGCCGCCCAGCGGCGTGATGGCCCCGAGGGCGCGGTGCCCCGTCAGGGCCATGGCGTAGAGGCTCCCCGAAAAGAGCACCGTCCCCGCCACGAAGCACCACCCGGCCATCGAGGTGAGCCTGCCCGGCCAGCGGCCAGAAGCCCACGCGACCGCCAGGAGAGCGAGCGCATGGTACATCTGGTACCGTGCCCCCGTCTCGAAGACGGCCAGCATGCCGAGGTCGAGCCGGGCGCGCAGCGCATGCGCGCCGAAGGCGCCGGCCGCCACCGCAATAAACGCCGAGAGGGCGCCCAGCCGGAAGAACCGCTGGTCCATGGCGCGGCCGCTATCGGGTGGCGCGGGTGGACCGACCGCGGTCGATCCACCCGCCAACTGCGGCGAGCGTCAGGAGCATGGCGATTGCGCTGATGCCGATGGCGCGCACGCTCGGTGGGGGCGGGCCCAGGGTCGTGGCGATGTACGCCGCGGCCAGGACCGCGGCGAAGCCGACGGCCCAGCCGCGGCGCACGGGGTGATTTCGGCTGCCGCCCCGGAGGTACAGTGCGAGGCCGATCCCGAGGAGCGCCAGTTCGACGGTGAAGGTGAGGGGAATGCTGTTCCAGAGCCCGAAGCCGAACTTGGCGCTGTCGTTGCCGGCTAGCGGGAGGTCGGGCACGTGCACCACCAGGTCGAGGAACCAGTGCGACGCGACGGCGAGTGCCACGATCAGCGCCGCCCGGCCGTGCCCGCTGGTGTCCTTGGTGGGCCAGGTGTACCAGGCGATGGAGGCGGCGGCGGCCCAGAGGCCGGCCGCCAGCAGGCTGTGCGTGATCGGGTAGTACACGAACTGCAGCGGTGTGGCGGCGGTCCAGCCGGGGTGGATCTGGACCCGCTCGAGGCCGAGCAGGATCGTGGCACCCCAGGCGATGTCCACCAGCTGCACCGCGATGAACAGGGTGCCGAGGGACAGTTTCGGTTCCGCGCGCTTGAGAGCCAGCGCCATCCCGTAGTGGCCGATGAACACGGGGTCAACCCATCGGCGTGTTGAGCGCCTCGGGCGACACCGCCATGCCCATGGCGTGGTACCCGTTGTCCACGTACACCACGCTGCCGGTTATGGCCGCCGCCATGGGGCTCGCGAGGAAGGCCGCGGCGTTCCCCACGTCGGTCGGTTCCATCTTGCGGGGCAGGGGGGAGTTCTTCGCGCAGTACTCGATCATCATGTCGATGAATCCGATGGCCGACGCGGCGCGCGAGGCCCACGGACCGGCGGAGATGGTGTTGATCCGGATGCCGAACCGCCGGCCCGCCTCGTAGGAAAGGGTGCGGGTGTCGGCCTCGAGGGCGGCCTTGGCGGTGCTCATGCCGCCGCCGTAGCCGGGGATGACCCGCTCGCCGGCCATGTAGGTGAGCGACAGGAACGAGCCGCCCTCTCGCATCAGCGGGCCGAAGTTCCGGACGAAGGAGACGTTGCTGTACGCGCTCACGCTGATGGCGGTCAGGTAGCCGCTGCGGGAAGTGTCCAGCAGCTCGTTCTTGACCTCGGGGCCGTTGGCCAGCGAGTGCACCACGATGTCGAGCGGCTTGTCGCCGAAGTCCTTCTTGAACTGCTCCACGACGCCCTGGATGGTGAAGTCGCCCTGGTCCTTGTAGCGCTTGTTCTCGCGGATGTCGGCGGGGACGTCGGTCATCGAGTCGTAGGCGGCGTCGAGCGGGTAGATCTTCTCGAATTCGAGCCTGCGGCCGTCGGAGAGGGCCATCGAGGCGTCCATCTTGCCGCGCTCGAGCAGCTTCTGGAAGATGCCGAGGGCCGGTGGCCACGAGCCGAGGCAGACCGAGGCGCCGGCCTCGGCGAGCGACTTGGCGATCGAAAAGCCGAAGCCGCCGTCGTCGGAGACACCGGCCACGAAGGCGCGCTTGCCGCGAAGGTCAATCGGGAGCATCCGGGGAGTCTCACCTGTTGAGGATGGAGGGAAGATACTGCCGCCCCGGAGGGGAGGTAAGAAGCGGGCTATTCGTTCCGCAGGGCGTCCAGCGGCGTCCTCCGGAAGAGGTCCACCGAGCTCCAGAGTCCGACGCCGACGGTGAGTGTCACGACGCCGGCGGCCAGGACCAGCATCGGCGCCACCGGGAGCGCGAACTTCGTCTCGAACAGCCACTGGGCCAGCGCCCACCCGCTGCCGACCGCCAGCACCAGCCCTGCCAGCGCAGCAAGTGTCCCCAGCGCCAAGTACTCGGCCACCGCCACACGGACCACCTGGGCCCGGCTCGCACCGAGGGTCTTGAGGAGCACCGTCTCACGCAGCCGCTGGGCCCGGCTCGTGGCGAGTGAGCCGAGCAGTACCACCAGCCCCGCCGCCAGGGTGAAGAACGCCATGAACCGGATGGCGGCGCCCACCTTGCCGAGGATGTCGTCTAGTGCACGCTGCACGGTGGAAAGGTCGAGCGCCGAGATGTTGGCGAATCGCTCGACGACGGCGCGCTGGATGAGGCCGCGCTCCGCGGCGCTGTCCACCCGCACCAGCGTCACAAGCGTTTGCGGCGCGGCCTCCAGCGCCCCCGGCCGGAACACGACGAAGAAGTTGGTCTCGAACCGCGCCCAGTCCACCTCGCGCAGGCTGGTCACCCGGCTCGGGACCGGCACACCCTGGACGTCCCACGTGATCTCGTCGCCGATGCTGACGCCGAGTTCCTCCGCCAGCCCCACCTCCACCGAGATGGACACCGGTGCCCCGGCGGAATCGGGGCCGGCACCCCACCATGAGCCGGTGATGACCCGCTCGCTCGCCACCGCCGAGTCGCGATAGGTCGAGCGGTACTCGCGCCGCAGCGCCCACCCCGCGGGCCGCCCTTCGACCTCGGTCGTGTCGCGCGAGTAATCCTGGACCGAGCGTCCGCCGATCGACTGGATGCGCATCGGGACGATGGGGACGGCGGGTGTGGGGTCGAGCGTACGCGCCCGGAGCAGGGAATCCACGCCCGCTGCCTGGTCGGGCTGGATGTCGAAGAGGATCAGGTTTGGGCGGCGCGAACTGCCGTCCACCCGCAGCGACCGCAATAGGTTGTGCTGTACGAGCAGAAGGGTTGCCAGCAGGAAGCTGCCGAATCCGAGCGAGAGCACCACGGAGACTGTCTGGTTGGCCGGGCGGTAGAGGTTGGCGAGCCCCTGGCGCCATACATAGGACAGTCGGTGGGGAAACCACTTCCGAAGCCCGCGCACCAGCGCGAACGCCGAGAGCCAGAGGCCGGCGATCGCCAGGCCGATGCCCGCCGCAAAGGCGGCTCCGCGCATCGCGTTTCCCGCCTGCACGACGGCCATGAGCAGGACGCTCAGTGCCAGCGCGAGGGTCGCGAGGACCGTCCACCGGTCGCGTGGCGGCCGGGTCTCCGCCTCGTACGGGCGGCGAAGCGTGGCAAGCGGCGAGATCTTCCTGACCCCAAGCAGCGGGATCAGGGCGAAGGCGATGGCGGTCCAGAGCCCGAGGCCCAGCCCGGTGGCGAGCGCGGGCCAGGAGACCGTCGTCGGTACCGTCACCGGCAGGAACTCGCCCAGGACGCGGGGCAGCAGCTGCTGGATGCCGAGCCCGATGGCGGCGCCGATGCCGCTCCCGAGGAGGCCGATGCCGGCCGCCTGGACGAGGAAGAGCGTGAACACCTGCCGGCTGCTCCCGCCGAGGCAGCGGAGTACTGCCACGGTGTCCATCTTCTGGCGGATGAGGACGTGGATGGCGCTGCCGACCCCGAGCCCGCCGAGGAGGAGCGCCACCAGGGCCACGAGCCCGAGGAAGCGCCCGAGTCGTTCGAGCGCGTTGCCCAGGTTCCGCTGCTCGTCCTCGACCGTGCGCACTCGCACCCGCTCGGGCCGGAGGGTCGGCCTGAGGGTGTCGGCAATGGCCTCGACCTCGGCGCCGGCCGGCAGGCGGAGATAGGTGTCGTACTCCGCGCGGGCGCCGAAGCCGAGCAGCCCCGTTTCCGGCACCAGCGCGCCAGGGATGAACACGCGCGGGCCGAACGCGGTCGCGATGCCCACGTCGCCGGGGACGTGGTCCACCGTGCCGGCGATCGGCACGCGCAGGGCGCCGAGCGCCAGGGTATCGCCGACGGAGGCGCCGAGCGCGGTCAGAAAGGCGGGATCCACCAGCGCCACGCGGGCCGACTGCAGCTGCGGCCAGACGCCGGCCGGCGAGGTGCTGATCTTCCCGAAGAAGGGCCAGCTCCCCTCGACCGCCGTCACGCGGACGAGGCGCACGCCGGCGCGGGAGGGGACGTACCCCATGGCGCCGAAAGTGGTGACGGTGGCGCGGGCATCGCACGGGGCGGCGCCGGCGCAGGCGAGGGAATCCGCCAGCCGGCGCAGGGCATCGGTGGGCGCCGTGCGCGAGGCGAACGCGAGATCGGCGCCGAGGAGGCTGCGTGCCTCGCCCGACACCGCCGTCCGGAGGTTGGCGGTAAAGGTGTTGATCGCCACGAGCGCGGCGGTGCCCGTCGCGATGGCGGCGACGAGCAGGAGGAGGCGGCGCCGGGAGGCGCGTCCCTCGCGCCACGCCAGTCGCAGGAGCGCGCGGAGGGTCACGCCGCGGTATCCGACACGAGGCGGCCATCGGCCAGTCGCAGGATGCGGCGGGCCCGGCCGGCCAGCTCCGGGTCGTGGGTCACCAGCACGAGCGTGGTGCCCGCCTCCCGGTTGAGGTCGGTCATCAGTTCGATGATGCCAGCGCCGGTGCGCTGGTCGAGGTTGCCCGTCGGCTCATCGGCAAAGAGAACTTTCGGCTGGGTGCTGAACGCCCGTGCGAGCGCCACGCGTTGCTGCTCGCCACCGGAGAGCTGGGCAGGATAGTGGCCGGTGCGGTCGCCGAGTCCCACTCGCTCGAGCAGCGCGTGCGCGCGCGCCGGGTCGGACTCGCCACGGAGTTCCAGCGGGACCTGCACGTTCTCGAGCGCCGTGAGCGTCGGGATCAGCTGGTAGGATTGGAAGACGAAGCCCACCCTGGCGCCGCGGAGCGCGGCGCGCTCGTCCTCGTTCATTGTGCTCAGGGGGTTGCCGTCGAGCCAGACTTCGCCGGAGGCGGGCCGGTCCAGGCCGGCCAGGAGTCCCAGCAGGGTCGTCTTGCCGCTGCCGGACGGGCCGACGATCGCGAGAAATTCGCCGGGCGACACCCCGAAGCTGATATCTTGCAACACCGTCAACGTGCCCGCGCCCGAGCGGTAGGCCTGGGTGAGGTTTTCACAGCGCAGCATCTGGACTCCCATGACGTGTTCCATGCCCCGAATGATACTGTACTCCGCCGCCCTCGCCGCGCTGGCGGGGTGCCGTGGCCCTGATACGCCACAGGCGGCCGACAGTTCCTCCGCCACCGCCGCTTCCGCCCCGTTGATCCTGGTCGTGGGAACGAGCCTGACGGCGGGGCTCGGCCTCGACCCCTCAGAGGCGTATCCCGCCGTACTCCAACAGAAGATCGACTCGGCGGGGCTGGCGTATCGGGTCGTGAACCGCGGGGTCAGCGGGGAAACGTCGGCGGGCGCGTTGCAGCGGGTGGACTGGCTGATGCGACAACCGGTGGCGGTCCTGATTCTTGAGACTGGCGCCAACGACGGACTGCGCGGGCTCGATCCCGACTCGCTCCGCGCCAACATCGACGCCATCGTGACGCGGGCACGCCGGCAATCGCCGCCGCCGGCCATCCTCCTCCTCGGCATGGAGGCGCCGCCGAATCTCGGGAGCGAGTATACCGCGCGGTTTCGCGCCGCCTATCAGGATGCGTCGCGAGAGCTGGGCGTGCCCCTGGTGCCGTTCCTGCTGGCCGGTGTCGGCGGAGTCGATTCCCTCAACCAGGCGGACGGCATCCACCCGACGGCGGCGGGACAGCGGCAGGTGGCGGCATTGGTATGGGAGGCCCTGGAGCCGCTATTGCGACGGTCGGGCAGGAGGTAGTGGGGGCGGCCGCCGGGCTCACGGAGGTGGTGAAAGCGCCAATTGCCCGCTCGATACCGGGACGGCCAGGGTGCCGAACACGTCGTCGGGGCTCCGCGCGTATCGCAGGTCCACGAAATGCACGATGGTGTTGCCGCCCCGCCGGTCCACGACATACGTGGGGTAGCGGGCCCACCCGAGAAAGGTGACGGCGGCGGGCGTCGAGGCCGCCATCGACAGCGCGGGATCCGCCTCCTCGTCATCCGGATTCCGCTTCGGCCAATGCCCTCCCTCCTCGAAATGGCCGCCGACCCGGATCCTTCCCACCAGGTAGCTGTCTCCCTCGTCCACAACCACGTCCCGCACGATTGGGGAGAGCGGAACCGGTGAGGCCAGCACGCGAAGTGCCGGGACGCCGGTGGCGCCGACCTCGAAGCGAACCTGGGACTTGGCCAGCCGGCCCAGCGTGAACATCCCTGCCGCATAGACGACCGCGATCCCGAGCGCCGCGCGCGCCGGCGCGCGCCAGTTGCTGAGGTGGCGGCGCTCGGCCCGCATGCTGACCAGCACACCTGCCGCCAGCACCAGCCAGACCCACACGTCCACGATGAACAGTGTGTCGCCGTAGTACCACCGGTTCGAGAACGGCATCATCAACCGGACGCCGTAGGTATTGAGGAGGTCGAGCAGGGGGTGGCTCGCCACGCCGATGGCGGAGAGGAGCACCAGCGGCCAGAATCGAGCGCCGCGCCGGGCGCCATATCGGTCGAACAAGGCGATGGCGGCTGCGAGCAGGAAGGGCCACAGCGAGAGCGCCAGCACGCCGTGGGTCCAGCCGCGGCGGAAGCCGAGCCCGGCGGTGCTGCCCCACGCCAGGCTGATCACGTCGACGTCGGGGAGGTTGGCGGCGACGAGTAGGGTGGCGGTGGCAAGGGGAGTTCGGCGCTTCAGCCCGGACTGGGCCAGCGCAGCTCCCACCAGCGTGTGGCAGAGGTTGTCCACTATGCGTCCTTCATGCGCCGGCGCTGTCCGGTGGTGAGCATGTCGCGCTCGATGATCCGCTCCACGATGCCCGCCACGAACGCGTAGCCCCGCCCGTCGGCCACGAGCCAGCGCTGCCATTCCAGCTCGTCGAGCGCCGCGTCGACTTGGGCGGCGGGAATTCCGGTCGCACGCGCGAGCCGGGCCGCGGTGACCCGCCCGCCGAGCGCCGCGGCCGCGGCCAGCGTCCGCTGGGCCGCGTCGGAGAGCCGGCGGTAGCCGATACGCACCGCGGCGATGATGCTGTCGGGCAGGTCGCCGGGCGACGTCTGCGTGAGGGTGTGGTATGGCGCGGGCCAGGCGCCTGACTCCCGCTCCCAGTCGAGCCCTGACGAGACGCCATGCAGGATCTCGATGGCCAGGAGCGGGACACCGGCGGAATCCGCGGCGACCCGGCGTGTGAGGCGGTCGAGCTGGCTCGCGGCATAGTTCGGGAACACCGCCCGTGCCATCGCCATAAGCGCGTCGTTGGTCAGCGGACCAAGCTCCACCACCTCGCCGGGGAGGTCGCGCCCAAACCGGCTGCGCAGCGCGTCGAGCGTGTCCGAGGGGACGGCCGGTTCCGCGGTCAGCAGCAGCATGATCGGCGCCGCGGGCACGTCGCGCGGGAGCGCCGCGAGGCTCTGGAACGACTCGACATCCAGGTAGTGGCAGTCGTCGGTCACCACGAGCACCGGCTGTTCGTCCGCCGCTGCCCTAACAAGTTCGGTGAACGCTCTCGGCAGCGGGGCGGGCTCCGTCCCTCCGGCGCCGCGGTAGCGGTCTCCCCATTCGGTGATCTGGGCGGCAAAGGCGGCGTGGGCCGACGCGGGCGCCGATGCGATCCCGCGCGCCTCAAGGAGTCCTCCCCGCGCCGCGCCGAGGAGCCCGCTCCAGGGCGACGACTTATCCGTCTCGACACAGCGCACCCGAAGCGTCACGCCACCCTCGAGCCCGACGCGGGCCATCAGTTCCTCGACCAGCCGAGTCTTGCCCAGCCCGGCGTCGGCCAGGACCACGGCCACCGCGGTCTGCTTTCCGGATACCGCCCTGCGCCAGGCTCCCGTGAGGGCAGCCAGCGCCTCCTCCCGGCCGAACAGGGGAAGCCGCCGGGTCTGCGCCACCTTGGCCGCCTCGCTCTCCGGGGCGGGGCCGAGTCGGTCCTTGCGGATCCGGTCGGCGAGGGCGGAGAGCGCGGCCTCGGGCTCGACACCGAGCCGCTCCCGAAGCGCCTGGGCGTAATCTTCGTACCTGGCCAGCGCCGCCGCACGGCTGCCCGAGAGCGCCAGCGCCTTGAGCAGGACCGCCGCCGCCTGGTTCGACGTCGGCGCCATGCTCATGGCACGCTCTGCCAGCGCCACGCCATCGGTGGTGTTTCCCTTGGACAGCGACTGTTCCGCCGCCTGCGCCAGCGCCGCCACGGAGCGGCGCTCCCATTGGCTGCGTTCGGCGGTCAGCCAGTCCTCAAAGGCCGACTCGCCCGGCACGGCGAACCCCTCGAGGGGCGCTCCTCCCACGAGCGCGCCGGCCTGCCTCCATTCGTGGGCGACTTCGTGCCGGGCAAAATCGTTGAGGTCCATCGACACCGTGCCCGCCTCGAGCTTGACCGACGTGGCGTCGGTGACGAGTGCGGCGTCGCCCACTGCCTTTCGGAGCACCCGCAGCGCCTCGTTCAGCGAGTGACGAGCCGCCGACTCCGGCTTGTCGCCCCAGAGGAGGCCGGTGAGGTGTTCCCGCGTACGGGTCTGCCGTGGCGAGAGCGCCAGGTACACCAGCAGCGCCAGGTTCTTCTTCCAAAGCAACTCGGCCGGCGGCGCCCCGCCGTCCACCGTCAGTTCCACCGGGCCAAGCAGTCGAAGCGAAATCACCGGCAGCCCTCCCGGAACAGCGAGTCGGCCCGGGCGCGCGCGGCATCGAGCGAGGAGTCCGCCTTCCCCCACAGTTCTCGCACGCGCGAAAGCATTCGGCAGGCGACAGCGGATTCTCCCGCATCGAGGAGCAGCCGCGCCCGGGTCACGCGCGCCGCCACGCTCGCCACCGCGTCGACCTCCATCTTCTGCGCCTCCTGGACCGGGAACTTGTATGTGTCCGAGTTCTCGTACCAGAGGATCTCGCGACGCGCTCCCTCGAGGTCGCCTGCGGCCTCGAACCACCGGGCCCTGGACAGGTGGAGAATGCTCCGCGTGAAGATGTCCTGCCCAGGCCTGGGGGAGTCGAACCGGCGCAACGGCTCGGTGGCCGCAAGGGCGCCGCGCGGGTCCCGCCCGCCGTCGAGCATGGCCCGCACGAGCACGGCCATCCTCGCCGACGCGCTGTCCGAGGCCCCGATCCGCGAGAGTGCATCAGTCCATCCGAGGACGGCGACGGTATCGCCACGCTGCAGCGCGTCGAGCGCCAGAGTCCACCGGGCCCGCGTGCCATTCCGCTCTTCGGCCGCCTGCCCCGTCAACCAGCGCCGCGCGGACGCCTCTTCCTCGGCGCCGAAACTGCCGGCGCCGAGCACCGGGAGCAACAGCCGCCACTGATGGCGCTGGAGCTCCGCCTCGTCGGACTTGAAATACAGTGCCGCGGAATCGATCAGGCGCAACCCTTCGGGCAGGCGCCCCCAGGTGAGGCGCGCGAGCGCCTGCGCCTCGAGGCCGCTGGCCCGGTCGGTGTCGAGCAGGCGTGATGCGATGACCGCGCCCACCGCGTCCTGACCGCGGGGGATGTCCCACGTGGCGCTGAATCGGTAGAAATTTCCGAGCTTCTTGACCGTGGCGTCGGACTCGAACCGACCCAGCAACCAGAGCTTCAACTTGGCACGCCAGTAGACCCACCTGAGGTCGTATCCCAACTGGAGGAACTGCGCGATCTCCCTCCCTTCGGCGTCGGTGGTGAGTCGCTTCCGCGCCTTGAGCCACCGGCGCGCCTCGGCGCGTTCCCCGAGGCGCGTCTTTCCCCAGACCATGTGGTCGTACGCCGGGGCGGGGGTGCCTCCAGGGCTGCTCTCGATCGCCGCCTGAAACATCCGCAGCGACTCGGGCAGCCCCCTCCCGATCAAGGGGCCCCGGTGGAAGAGGTCGCTTGCGTAGAGCAGCGAGAGCATGCCGTCGTCGGAGTAGCGGTGGTGCAGCGAGTCGAACGCATCGAAACGGCGGGGCAGGTCCGTGGTGCTCAGCGCGCGGACCAGGCCTGCCTCCAGGGCGGGGAGTTGATCGGCACAGCAGTCGCCGAGGGCGGTCGCCGAGTCCCAGGAGAAATCCCTCGACCAGATCCGCGCGACGAGCTGGCGCCAGCGCGCGAGCACGAAGGTGGAGTCTGCCTCCACGGCGGCCGCGTAGCGATCCGCCGCCGCGCGCCACGCATCCTCCTCGAAGCGGGCCTCGCCCTGTCCGAACTGCCCGATCGCCTCGGAGCTCCGGCTCGCGAGGTTGCGGTCGTCGGTGCCGAGTCGGCGGCCGAGGTTGAGTCCGATCGCCACGGCGGCCGAATCACCCAAGGCCCAGAAGTTCGCGTTTTCGCCTGACACCTCGATGGTCGGCAGCGGCATCGTGCCGGTGGAGTCGGTCACGCGGAGGCGGAGGGTCATGCCGGTCCCGCGGCGCTCCACCTCCCCCGTGATTACGCGCTCGACGTCCAGCGCCTGCCGGGCGCTCGCCTCATCTGCGGCCGGGTGGGTCCGTCGCCAGCTGGATGAGGAGTCGAGGGCTACCCTCGTGAGAGCTGGAAAGTTGTAGAGGTTCGCGTAGGTGGCCTCTGCCACCAGGTACCCGAGGGAGTCTTCGGTCGCTCCATTGGTGGTGAACGGGATGATCGCCAGCGCCCGGTGATTGGCCGGGGGCGGAGGGGGAAAGACCGTGGTCCAACCCTTGAGGGCCAGGAGGAGCGCACCGACTGCCAGGGCAGCGTTCACCGCCTGCCGCCGTCGGCGGTGCCGCTGCTTCTCGAGCGCCACCCGCATGGCCCGCATCGATGGCCAGCGCTCCTCGGGCCGCACCGCCAGCGCTTGACGGAGCACCCGCGCCAGCGCGTCGGGCACGCCGCGCCAGTTCGCCCTGGCGGGCGCGTCGAGCGCCTTCCACTGACGTCCGCACGCGGCCTCGAACAGCACCGCCGCGGCGGAATACTGATCGGCGTGCTGGGTGGCCGGCTCGCCGCGCAGCTGCTCGGGCGCCATGTACTCCCTGGTGCCCAGTAACGCCCCTTCCGCCGTGAAGCTGGAGTCCTCGCTCGCGGCGTCGTGCGAGATTCCGAAATCGCCGAGAAGTGCGCGGCTGTCCACGAGGAAGATGTTGTGCGGCTTCACGTCGCGGTGGATGACGCCGGCCGCGTGGGAGGCGGCGAGCGCCTCCAGCAGGTCGCGGGAAAGTCGGATGAGATCGTCGGCGGGAAGGGGGCCGCCCGAAAGCCGGTCGGCGAGCGTCCGCCCCTCGATGAGGTCCATCACGTAGAAAGGGAGGCCGTCGCGCTCGTCAGCCCGGTGGACCGGCACGACGTTTGGGTGCTGCAGGCGGGCGAGGAGCCGAGCTTCGCGCAGGAAGCGTTCGCGTGCCACCGCGGTGGCGAGTTCCGGGCGCAACACCTTGACCGCGACGGGGCGGTCGAGCGCCACCTCGCGGGCGCGGTAGACGATGCCCATGCCCCCGGCGGCGAGCCGGCGGTCCACTTCAAACTCCGGTGCCAGCGCCCGCCGCAGACGTTCGAGCAGTGGGTCGTCCAAGACGCCTCGGTGGTGTGCGGAGTGCTGACGAGCAAATTGTCAGGGGGCTGGCATAATGTTCAGTCCGTGGGGGTCCGCGTCAAGCGGCGGATACAGGAACGCCACCCCCTGCTCGGGAGTGGCGTGGTCCGAGGTCGTGGGGGGATCAGCGGCGGCGGAGTGCCAGCACCCCGGCTGGGAGCGCGAGGAGACCGGCCAGCGCCAGCGCCAGTTTCTGCTCCCCGCCCGGTGCGCCCTTGCCGGACGCCATACGCGCCAGCATCGCGTCAACATCCGCCGCCGACACCGCGCTCGGCACGATGTGACTTCCACGCTTTTCGGTCGGCACGTTGATCGTGCGGACAGTCCCGTCGGCCCCGATACCGACCAGGGCCGTGGCGTCCCCGTGCTGGCCGGTCTTGAGGACCAGCACCCAGGTGCCGCCGTCGGGCCAGGACTTCCGGAGGGCGCGCACGCCGGTCCGCGAGGTGTTCTCGAAGGTGAGGGTGATCGTCTGGCGGCGGCCGTTCACCATCCCTTCCGCCCGCCCGGAGAGCGCCTCACTCATCGCGGCGTCGTGGTGGAAGGTGTGGATCAGGAGGAATGCGCCGCGGGTGGTGGGGTCGAGCGGGTTGGCCGGAAGCTCGATGGAAATCCACGGCGGGCCGGCATGGGCGGGCGTGGCGGCGCCGGCAAGGGCGCCGGCGGTCAGGGCTAGGACGGCAAGGAGTCGTGGGGTCGGCATGGTCGTTCCTCCGGAATGGTGGGGCGGTTGTGAAGCTCGTGCCACCTTCGATGCCGGCCCCTACGGTTTGGTTTGAACCTCCAGCGTGATCGTCCCCTTGAAGGTCCGGCCGACCAGCTCCGCCGTGGCCTTGCCCCCGGACGTTGCGAGGAATTCCCCCCGGCGTTGGTTGGTCGGATTGACGGGGCTCTTGGTCAGCCGGTTGACGACCCGGCCCTCGAGCGCCGTGAGGTCGAGCGCCCCGTCGAAATTGGACGGGAGGCGAATGCTGATGTCCCCCGAGTGACTCTCGAGGGTGTAGTTGCCGCCCGGCCGCAGGCCCGCCTCGAAGGTGAGGTGCCCGCCGACCGTCTCCATCCGGCCGCGATCGAGGCCGGCAAGCTGCGCCGTCGCCGCCCCGCTGACCGTGCTGAGCGAGGCATCGGTGACGTTCCCGCGGAGCACGATCGTCCCGCCCGCGCTCTTGAGCCGGACCAGTGATGCGTTGACGTACACGTCGATCCCGCCATCCATCGATTCCGCCGAGAGCTGGGCGACGTCTCCCGTCACCACGATCCGGCCGCTGACGCTCGACAGGTCCGCGGAGGAGGTGAGTCCCGACACCAGGATCTCCGCGCTCTCGGTCTTGATCCAGACCCGGGCCCGCGTGGGCACGCGCACCTCGAAGAGCGAGCCGGGGTAGACCGCCTCGCCCACCGGGGGGTTGATCCCCATCTTCACGCCACCGCTCCCGCCGCCGAACATGAACTCGCCCGCTCCCTTCGGGACGACGGCGGTCACGTCCACGCTGTCGCGGTCCCATCCGGTGACGCGCACGGTGCCCGCGATGTTGAAGATCCGGACCGCGGCGTCCGGGGCGATCAGCCGCCCGCGGTGGATCGGGGCCTGCGCCGCCGCGGTGCCAGTGGCGGCGACGGCGAGGAAGGCGAGGATATACATCTGGCGTCGCATCGTTCAGCTCCGTGTCAGGCGCGTGGCCCGGTCCAGCAGGTCGAGTTTCTGTCGGTGGGCGCCCCAGAGCAGGGCGCGCAGGTCGGCGTTGGCGGGGTCGGCTTCCAGGGCGGCGCGGGCCTCGACGATCGCGGCGTCGATCAGGGCCAGGTTCCGCTCGAGTACGGCCACGGTGGCGGGAGCGAGGCGGCCCCGCCCCTCCGTCAGCACTCGTTCCAGGTCCTCGGCGGCGAGCACGTATTCCCGATCGGCCGCGAATCCCTCGATGTGCGGTTGCTCGCGCGGTGCCGTGACGGCGACCGGCGGCTCCCGCCGGGAGAGCCGGACCGTCACGATCGCGGTGACGGCGATGAGCAGTACGGCGGCCGCCACGAGCGGCGCCCAGCGGCGCCACGGAATGGACCGGACGGGCGGTTGCGTGGCGCGGCTGGCCAGCCGCTCCGCGATGTCCGGCCAGAGGTCACGCGGCGGCCTGATGCTCCGTGGAAGGGTCGCCGCCGAAGCCAGCACTTCGCGCATTTGTGCGGTGAGGATTCGGCACGATTCGCAGCCGCGGAGGTGGGAGTCGAGCTCTGCGCGACGGGTCGCATCGAGGGACTCATCGAGGTAGCGATCGAGCAGCTGGTCGAATTCGGCGCAGGTCATCGGTTGAGTGCCTCCCGGAGGAGTCGCCGGGCGCGGAAGAGTTGGGCCTTGGAGGTTCCCTCGGCGATCCCGGTCATCTGGGCAATTTCGGCATGCTGGTAGCCCTCGACGTCATAGAGGAGGAAGACCGCCCGGGCATGCGGTGGCAGCCCGGCGATGGCCTGCTCCATGTCCAGCTGGGCTCCCGGGTCAGGCGTGCGATGGGCGGCTGGGAGCGCTTCCGGTTCGGCCGTGAGACCGACCCGGGATTCGCGCCTGCCGGTGGCGCGCCGCTCGGCCAGCGTCACGTTGACCGCGATCCGGAACAGCCAGGTGCCGAAGGCGCTCTCCCCGCGAAATCCCGGCAGCTTCTCCCACGCCTTCACGAAGGTGTCCTGCACCAGCTCCTCCGCGTGCGCCGCGTCCCGGGCAAGCCGGAGGCAGAGCGCGTAGATGCGCCCGACATGCTCCTCGTACAGGACGCGGAAGGCGTCGGGGTCGCCCTCACGGGCGCGCTGAATCGGGTCGCTCACTGGAGGATCAGATGCCGCTCGAGTGCCGAGGGTTTGGATGCGGCTCTAAGGTGGCCTCCAGGGGCCCGGCTGTCGACCACTATTGACAGCCGGAGGCTAAAGACTTAGTGTATTGCAACACCAACACACTAGGGCCATGTTCGAACACCTCGATCCTGCGTCGCCGACACCCCTGTACGCCCAGCTCGCGGAGCGGCTCCGCGCCGCCATCGCGGCGGGTGACCTCGCGCCCGGCGAGTTGCTCCCGTCGGTGCGGCAGCTGGCGGTCCGCCTCCGGCTGAACCCGGGCACCGTGGTGCAGGCGTACCGGGACCTCGAGACGGCAGGGCTCGTCGAACTGCGGCAGGGCTCCGGAACCTACGTGCGCGAGCTGACGCCGAGCCGGCGCGCGGCGGAGCAGTCGGCGGTCAGCAGCCGCCTGGCCAACGAAATGCTGGCGCGGGCCGTCGGGCTGGGATTGTCTGGAGAGGACCTGCTCAACGCGCTTCGAACAGCGCTGGGGGAGAAACGGCGATGACCGATGCGATCCAGATCCGCGGGCTGTCCTACCAGGTGGGTGGATTCGCGCTTCGCGACGTGAACCTCTCCGTACCCAGCGGCGCGGTGTACGGCTTCCTCGGCCCCAACGGGGCGGGGAAGACCACCACGATCCGGCTGCTTCTCGGGCTGCTGCGCCCCGCCGGCGGGTCGATGAAAGTCTTCGGCGAGGACGTGCCGAAGGACATCGTCTCGATCCTCGGCCGGGTCGGATATGTCCCCGAGCGGCCGCAGCTCTACCCGAACCTTTCGATCGACGAAGCGATCCGGTTCCATGCCGCGTTCCATCCCCGGTATGACCAGGCGGCCTCCAGGGACCTCGCGGCCCGCTTCGAGTTGCCGATGAAGCGTGCCCTTGCCCGGCTGTCCAAGGGCGAGATGGGCAAGGTCATGATCCTGCTGGCGCTGGCTCAGCGGCCCGATCTCCTGGTGCTCGACGAGCCGACCGACGGACTCGATCCGGTGGTCCGGCGCGAGGCCCTCCACGCCATCCTCGATTATGTGACCGAGTCCGGCGCCACCGTGCTCATCTCGAGCCACCTGGTTCACGAACTCGAGCGGTTCTGCGACTGGATCGGCGTGCTCGACCAGGGCACCATCGTGGCCCAGTTGCCGATGCAGGAGTTCAAGTCGGGCCTGAAGCGCCTTCGGGTGGGCGCCGGTGCGCCCTCGGCCGGCGCGCCCTTCGCGCTGCTGGCGCGCGGCGCGGCGGGCATCGGAGGGGAGGTGTGGACGGTGCGTGGCTGGCAGCCGGACATGGCGTCCTGGTTCGGCGAGGCGCATCCGCTCAGGGAAGTCGTGGATCTCGACCTCGAGGAGGCGTTCGTGGAGCTCCTGCGCAGCGCGCGTCACCCCAGCGGACGGGAGGCGTGATGTTTCGGGCCATCCTCTGGAGTCAGTGGCGCGAGAGTCGCCTTGCAATGGTAGTGCTGGCCGGAATGGCGGTGGCTGTGCCCCTCTTGTCTCTCCGCGGCGCCGGCGCAGTCACCGATCCTTGGGCCTCCTGGGACCTGCTTCGCGCCACGGCGCGATGGGGCGCCGCCTATCCAGTTCTCGCCTTGGCGGCCGCGCTGGCGCTGGCTGCGGGGGCCTGGTGGCCGGATCACCGGACCAAGCATGTTTATGCGCTTACGCTTCCCGTTTCACGGGTCCGTTACCTGCTGCTCCGGTACGGCGCCGGCCTGACGCTGCTGTTTGTCATCGCGGCTGTCCTTGCCGTGAGCACGGTCGTCGCCACGATCCGAGTGCCTCTCCCCACCCTGCTCCACGCCTATCCGGGGGGGATCACTGTCCGCTTCCTTCTCGCCGGGCTCTCGGCGTACACCATCCTGTTCGGGTTGATGGGACTCACGCCGCGCATGGCGCGGCTGGTCGCGGCGGTGTTCCTGCTGGTGGTCCTCGCCGCACTCGTCGCCGACCTCGCCTCACTGGGGTGGAATCCGCTCGGCTCAGTTGTGGATGCGCTGCTCGGCCCCTACAGCCCGCTGGCCATCTTTCGGGCGCGCTGGATGCTCATCGATGTGTAGGCGGCGTCTCGCCTTGCTCGCCCTGCTCGCCCCCTGGGGCGGGTCGCTTCACGCGCAGGAACCGGCGGCGGTGCTGCAGCGGATGGAGGAACGACTCGACTCGATGCAACTGGCCAGGGCGCTGCGGGACAGCCTGGCGCTCCGGGCCAAGTACTCTGACACCGTGGTGGCGGGCGGACTCCGGATCGCCACCTCTGCACGGCTCCGACCGTTTGCCCTGGCCGCCGGTGAGGAAGCGTGGCAGAGCCTGGTGGCTCGATTCGGTCCGTCGGTGACGGCGCACGGGGCCTTCCCGGTCACCACCTTCGGATCCACCAGGAGTACCGTCCCGAAGCTGGCCAAGGCTGGGGACCTTGCGCGCGGGCTCGAGCGGAGCGCCGCTCTGTGGATCTGGAGCACGCAGGGTGCCGCCGTGCTTCGTTGGATGGGAGGCACCGTGCCCACCGGGACCATCTCGCATTCCGACGTAGGTGACATCGCGGAGGAACTCCTGCGAACACCGGCGCGGCCGAACCGGGCATGCTATTCGGGCGAGACGATGGCATGCGCGGCAGCGCTGGGCATTCACGTTGGGGCGGATACGCTCGATGCGTGGTTCGAGCCAGATACCTGGCCGCGCCTCGCCGGCATGGTGTCCGGGGAATTGAACGGGCTCGAGCGGGTCGCGCGCGAGCGCTGCATGAACGCGGGCGACCTGTCGGCATGCCGGTCGATCTTGACCCCGGCGCGCGTCCTTCCGCCTGTTGGTGTTGTAGGTCGGCAGTACCTGGTGCAGCTGGCGTTCGAGTCAGGTGGCGCCTCGGCGTTCGAGCGGCTCGCTGCGGACACCGGCGTCACCCTCGAGCATCGTCTCGCCGCGGCCGCCGGCGTCCCCATTGACACACTGCTCAATCGTTGGGGTGCGAGCCTTCGGGCTGTCCCACGCGGTCCGGCCGCGCCTCCGCAGGAACTGTTGCTCGGACTCGCATGGTCCGGGCTCCTGCTTACGATGGCACTGCGAGGTTCGCGATGGCGGTGAGCAATCGGGTCCTTGGCTTTCTTACGGCGGCGGTCGCCTGTCTCGCCTTGTGGTCCCTTCTCGGTCCAACCCCGGGCCTCGATCGAACGCCGCGGCCTTCGAGTCCTGAGCTGGCAGCCGAGCAGGCGCTGAGAGACTCGGTGATCCGTCTGGGACGTCATGTTGGCACCGCGGCGGTGCTCGATCGGGTGGATTCTGCGGTGAAGAGTCAACCGGCCGGTGCGGACCAGGCCGTGATCACCCTTGGCACCCAAACCGCTGCGATGAGAGTGGCTGAGAGCCTCTTCGTGTCGGTTCCGCGGCGGACGGATCCGGCAGTTCCGACGCGGTTGGTCCTGTTGGAATGGCCGCCAGGGGAATGGCTTCCTCGCGGGACGCTCACTTCGTTCACGGTGTTGCCCGGCGCCGAGGCAGGGGGGTGGTGCACGGTGGTCCACACCCCTTCTCCCGGCGACACCGTCTTGAATCGGTTCTGGGCTGAGGACTGGCGACGGCTGCCCTGGAATGGCGCTGTTGGCGCTTGTTGGTACCTGTCGGAGTTTGGGATGCCGGGCCCCGGGATTCGGGCATGGCTCGATTCCCGGTACTGGGACGTCGCGGGCGGCATTCCGCCCTATCGACGGTTCTTCGCGTCGCGAGAAGATGACCCGGAGCGCGGTGGGGTCCTCAACCGGGTATTCGGTGACCTGCGGGGGCTCTTCTACAGGGAGTCAGTAGCGCTCGCGGCGTGCGCGGATCGTCGCCCGGAACTCTGTGAGGCTGGCTTCCTCCAGACGCCGTATCCTCCGGGCCAGTTTCCGGCGGGTGTGGTGGGGGGGTGGCGTTTCCTCGGGTATGCTGGGCAGGGAAACGGCGCCTGGATGTTCGAGATGCCGCGCTATGTCACGGGGGCGTTGCTCGCCTTGATGGTGGACGACCTCGGCCCAACCCGCTTCGCCGAATTCTGGACGAGCACTGCTCCAGTCGCCGAGGCATTTGCCGCCACCGCCGGAATGTCACTGGGTGAGTGGTATGGACTGGAACTGCGCAGGCAATTGAAGGATGCGGGGTACCCTGATCCTCGGCGCGCCCCCTACTGGCCGTCTGCCCTCGGCATCCTGGCCCTGGCGCTCGGCGCCTCGCTCTGGCACGCGACGCGCCGGCAGGTGAGATAGGCCTACTTCGCCCCCGGGTGGCTCAGCGTCCAGACGTACGCCGCAACGTCCTTGACTTGCGCCTCGCTGATCCCGCTCCCGCCCTTCGGCGGCATCGGGATGCCGCTCTTGGACTGCTTGGTGGGAACGCCCGTAGTGATCTGCTGGACGATTTCCTGATAGCTGCCCTTGGAGTGGATCCAGGTGCCGTCGGTCAGGTTCGGTCCGACGCCGCCCTTGCCGTCGATGC
>ENA-UOWG01000472-UOWG01000472.1-activated-sludge-metagenome-genome-assembly--contig:-NODE-472-length-53759-cov-6.435647_pt1 | contig 53759 bp, 57 predicted proteins | sample MGYA00238147_ERZ761563 | MGnify/ENA primary metagenome ERZ761563 (study PRJEB28884, sample SAMN05720216) | anaerobic digester metagenome | isolation source: active sludge of municipal...
GTCGAAGAGCCATGCCGGGGCTTTGCCGCCATGGAGCGGCAGTGATGTAACGGTGCGTTTCATGATGTGAAGCTCAAGGGGTCTTCCGCTTTTTCCTGTAATACGTCAACCGTCGGGACCGGCGAAAAGATCTCTGAAGGGTCCTTATCTATTACCTTGCTCCTCTAAGAATTTCTCCGCGAAGCGCAGGGCTTCGTCGCGGTCTGTTATTTCCCCGGATATCTGTCTGTCCCTGACTTCCCCGAGGCACCTGCCAACAACGGGCCCCTGCGTAAAACCCATTGAAAGAATGTCATTTCCCGACAAGAGTTTTGGTAATGGTTCTATTTTCGATCCGTGGTATGCCGCCATGATGGCTCCGCAGTTCTTCAGGGTCTGGTATGTAGAGGGGTTGTCCTGGCCCCCGGAACTGCCGTACATGTCACATAAGGTCAGGACAATGAGCGCGCCTGTCAGGTCACCCATCTTGTAGACGAGCCTTCTTATGGCCTTGTCCGTCGCGTCGCCGGTGCTTATAAGGAAGATGCGCATATGGTTCTCTATGAGTGAGGTGATGTCCCGTATTTCGTGGGTGCTGAACCGGAGCCTCTCCATGATGTCGGCGGCAGTCTGTTTCGAGATGCGTTCATGGTTGAAGAAGTGCACCAGGCCCTTGTCCTCGTCATACGAGTACGTATGGGCCTTTCCCAGATCGTGGAAAAGCAGGGCATAGCCTACCTTTTTAAAGGCTTCTTTTCCCTGGAGATAGCGCTTCCCGTAATGGTCCAGGAAGGAGAACCCGAGCATGGTATGGCCTAAGGTCTCAAGAGAAAAGCCTTTCTCCAGGTCCAGGCTGCGGAGGGCGTAAAGCTCAGGGAATATCCGGAATAAAAGCCCTGTTTTCAACAGCACGTCCATGCCTTTCGAAACGCCTCCCGATGTCATGATGAGATCAAGCTCATACTTTATCCTCTCCGGTGCCGTCTGCTTTATGAGTTCCCCGGAACCAGCGATCGCCTCGGTCAATTCGGGGTCGAGGGTAAAACCTTCAAGGGCGGCGAAGTGGCGGACGGCCTTGAGCATCCTCAAGGGATCGCTGGCGATCGTGTCACGATTGGGATAGCGGATGAGTTTCAGCCCGATGTCTTCGAGCCCGCGCAGGGGATCTACGATAGCGCCGCGACGTATGTCGTAGGCGACGGCGTTCATCGTGAAGTCTCTTCGCGGAAGGTCTTTTTCGATGGTACCATCGAGGATGGTGATGTCAAAAATGGTCTCAGCCGCGGCAATACGGTGTGTCTGGACAGGTTTTTTTCCAAGGAGGAACGATCTTCTTCCGAAGAGGTCTTCGATCAGTCCAAGATCACCGGGGTCTGAAAGGGCGAGGTCGTAATCCCCGGGGACCCTGTCGAGGGCAAGCTCCCGTATGGCGCCGCCCACGAGGAAAACGTCTCCGGCAAAACGGCAGGATGCCAGTTTACCGATAATATGCTGGGCGCTTATCGATTTGATAAGCGCCTGATGAGATATTGCCAATCACTAAACCTTCTCGGTGAAGTCCATGAGCCCCCGGGATATCCTTTTCAGTGAATCAGTAATATCAAGGTAGAGATAAGATGCCTGAGGCATACAGATTCCCGTGATAAGCCTGTTCTGATGGACAATTGCCAGTTCTTCAATAAGTTTGAACATTTTTTCCATGTGACTCTTGACGGACCCTTTCAGGTTGGGGTTTTTCGTTACTATATAGTCTTTCGTATCGCGCAGTTGTTCCAACATCACACCGTAAAGCTCCTCGATCTCGGAAAGCGCCTTCTGGCTGAAGAGGATGTTGGAATTGACCTTGGCCTCCATTTTATACATGAGATTCTCGATTGCAAGACCGATCGTCTGGAATGTGGGAAGAAGAATGACATATTTCTTTTCCGCCTCGTCTTTTTCTTTTTCTCCCACGATCTTTTCCGCATAGGGAAGCCTGGATATCAGCAGATCGCTGAATTTCCTCTCGCAATCCTGTATAACGGACGTCTTTTGAGTGAAAAAACCCTTTTTCAGGTCCTCGAGAATGGGGATTGCCGTCTCCAAGATCTCCTGAAAACGTTGTAATATTTCATTTTCTTTCATCTTACCTCCACTTATCCGCTGGATTCTTCATTTAATTTATAGCATAGAAATGTTTTCGTGTCAGCCATGAACAAATTTTCGTGTTAACAAAAAAACGTGGGCAGGGACCGGTCCCGCAAGATCGTATAGTAAGGCCGGTCAACGGGCCAACTGTTTTTTGAGGCCGGAAAGGTGTCCGTCGATGTTGTCCGCCGTGACAAAGGATCCGAAATCATCCGGTACCCGTGTCTGGCCGGTTTTGAATATGCGCCCGATCATCATGTCACCGACCGCCATCCTGTAATGGGAGGTCTCGAAATAGTAGTAATTGTTGGTTGTAACCGAGTTCAATCCGCTGAAATCGTAATAATCGTGTATCCAACCCAGCTGTTTTTTGAAATCCATCAATTGGGGGATATCAGACGCGAGGTAAGTTGTCTTATGGATGGGATTTATGAGGATTATCAGTCTGATCCCGTTCTCTTTTGCTGTCCTGACGATATCTTTTATATCATTTAGTGCTTCTTTCAGGTTGTCTCCCCTGGAGCGGTATGGCGCGTCAAATCTGACATCATTGATGTGGGCCCGCGGGTTATCTTCGACGGCTTTTTCGATTACAGGGAAAAAGGCCATGCCGGAGCCGAACATGTCATACTCGATGAGCGGTCTTTCCCCCTGAGAACCCATCCTGTTCTTATACCCCGATGCCACCTCTTTCCAGATGCTGCCCTTGAACATGGAGAAGAGATACTTCAGGTAATAGGAGAAGGTGTTCTCTTTCACGACAGGCGGATAAGGGTGCCGCAGGGGCTGCGACAGGTGTTCCCTCGCATCTATCTTGTATGAGAATTCATCAAGGGCAAGAATAACGGTTTTTATCTTTACACCTTTGCCCAGGATATAACGCAGGTTTTCGAGATGGTTCCTCGGAACCCCTTCGCTGTAGTTCATATTGTAGCAAACCGCACCGGGCACTTTTCTGACATCTATGTTGTTGGCACGGGAAGAACCGAAGAGGAGGCAGTCGTATTTTTCCGGATTGCGCTTGATGTGGCGGGTCTTAATGAAATTCTTGTTCGGTTCAATGAACTGGTAGGAAAAATCATGCCGGAAGATCCCGTAGGGGTCTGCGAGATAATTCAGACCGCCGATGCATAAGACAACAGAGCAGGTGAGAATCAGTGAAACAATAAACCATTTTTTATGTGTGTCCATGACGTCCTAAAAATTAAAATAGAGAAATTCACTCATGTTGAATATGTGCAGCAGGGCGTACAATCCGGTTGCCACAACGCACATGGTCTTCCAGCCGGGTTCGAAGCGCTGTGCGAGCTCATTGGAATTTTTGAAGACAAGGCAGAAGATGACCGCCGGGATTATGAAGAGATATGCGTCCCTTCCCGGTCCCATGATCGACTTCCAGTCAAGGAAATCCACTTTTCCGGATAGAACCGCCAGACCCCGGCGCAGGACGGGCAGGTCCGGCAGATAGGTCCCCTGAAGACCGGACATCGCCTTCAATACGCCAATTGCGTCTCCCCAGCTCTTTGCACGAAAAAAGACCCAGGCCATGTTGACGAAGTTGAATGTCACCAGCCAGGCCAGCCAGCGGGGCAATGTGAGCCCGGTCTTTTTCCAGGCCCTGTGGACAAGGATGGCGGCGCCGTGCAAGAAGCCCCAGAACAGGAACGTCCAGCCGGCCCCGTGCCACAGCCCCCCTATGAGGAACGTGACCATCAGGTTCGCATAGACCAGTGTTTCCCGCGTTCTGTTGCCCCCCAGGGGTATATAGATATATTCCCTCAGGAACCTGCTCAGGGTGATGTGCCAGCGCCTCCAGAAATCCTGGATGTCCAGCGCCTTGTAAGGACTGTTGAAGTTGATGGGCAGGACTATGTTGAACATCAGCGCGGCTCCGAGGGCCATGTCGGTGTATCCTGAAAAATCGAAGTATATCTGGAAGGTGTACGACAGCGATGTCGCCCAGGCGCTCAGGAGATTGAGCGCCTCCGGGTGATCGAAGCCAGCGGACACCCACTCGCCGAACCGGTCCGCTATGAGGACCTTCTTGATGAGTCCCATGGAGACGAGGAAGATCCCGACGGAGAGGTTCCTGTAATTTGCGGCGGCATTGTCCATATGTTTGAACTGCGGCATCATCTCGGCGTGATGTATGATCGGGCCGGCAATAAGGTGAGGGAAAAAGGTGACGAACAGGAAATAGTTCATGAGGCTGTATTCCTCGACGTCCTTCCTGTAGGTATCGACGAGAAAAGCTATCTGGGTGAACGTGAAGAAACTGATGCCCAGCGGCAGGATGAGATGGTGCATCGCTCCATGGGTGCCGAAAAAAGCGTTCGAAGTCTCAACAAGGAAATCATAGTACTTGAAGTATCCCAGCAGAATGACGTTCAGCGATATTCCGGCAACGAGAAGGCTTTTACGGAAAAAGGCGCCCTTGCTCCTCATGCGTGTCAGCAGTGTGCCGACCGCAAAATTCATGAGGATGGAAAAGAGAATGAGAGGGATATATTTCGGGTTCCACCAGCCGTAGAAGAAAAGAGAGGCAAGGACAAGCCAGGCCTTGGCGATGCGGGTCGCCCGCCAGTTGTGCAGGAGAAAATAGAGGATTACGGACAAAGGCAGAAAGAGCAGCAGGTATTCATGGGAGCTAAAGAGCATAGGGCCACACAGTTCTTAATAGTCAAAGATGATGGAATGACTGCTATCATATTAAATTTATCCTTTGGAGTCAATTGTTTACAAAAAGAGCATCTGGAAAAGAGACCCGATTCCTGCTACAATATACAGCTTTTGGGCGTGTACGAATGGACTATTTCGATATTATCATCATCGGTGCAGGTCATGCCGGTTGCGAGGCGGCGCTGGCTTCCTCCCGGATGGGGGCAAAGACCCTCCTTCTGACCATTAACCTGGACCATATAGCCTTCATGTCATGCAACCCGGCCGTCGGAGGTCTCGGTAAGGGCCATCTTGTCAGGGAGATCGATGCCCTGGGAGGGGAGATGGGGGTGAATACCGACGCAGCGGGCATACAATTCAAGGTGCTGAATATGAAAAAGGGGCCCGCCGTTCGTGCCACCCGGGTGCAGACGGACATGGCGCGCTACGCCGGACGCATGAAAAAAAGGCTCGAAGGGCAGGAGAACCTTTATATACGCCAGGGCGTCGCCGAGGGACTGGTCGTTGAGGGTGGTGCCGTGAGCGGCGTAAGGACAATGTTCGGGGAGAGGTTCCGTGCGGGTGCCGTGATCCTGACAACCGGAACATTCCTCAAGGGCCTCATACATATCGGCCTTAAGCATTTTGAAGCGGGGAGGCTCGGTGATATACCTTCCGTCGGGCTTTCCGACAACCTGCATGAGCTGGGTTTTGAAATTGGGAGGCTGAAAACGGGTACCTGTCCGAGGCTTGACGGGAAGACCATCGATTTCTCGCGAATGGAGCCACAGGAGAGCGACGACCCGCCGGTGCCTTTCTCTTTTATGACAAAAAAGGTGGAGAACCCCCTCGTGCCCTGTTTTCTTGCCTATACCAACGAAAGGACGCACGATGTCATACGCGGAGGTTTTGACCGCTCCCCGCTTTTCACCGGGGTCATCAAGGGAACGGGCGTCCGTTATTGTCCTTCGATAGAGGACAAGATAGTGCGGTTCAGCGAAAGGCCCAGGCACCACATCTTCATAGAGCCCCAGGGGCTCGACACGGTGGAGTATTATCCGAACGGCCTCTCGACGAGCCTGCCCCTCGATATACAGATGGCCATGCTCAGGACCATAGAAGGGCTGGAGAATGTTGAGATCACCCGGCCGGGTTACGGAATAGAGTATGATTTTGCTTATCCCACGCAATTGTACCCGACGCTGGAGACAAAACTTGTGAAAGGCCTTTTCTTTGCCGGACAGATCAACGGGACGACGGGATATGAAGAGGCGGCGGCACAGGGGCTCATGGCTGGCATCAACGCCGCGCTAAAGGTCCACGGCGGCGGCGAATTCGTTCTTGCCCGTGACGAGGCCTACATCGGTGTGCTCATTGACGATCTTGTAACGAGGGGAGTGGATGAGCCGTACCGGATGTTCACCTCGCGGGCGGAGCACAGGCTTCTGCTCAGGGAGGACAACGCGGACCTGAGGCTTACCGGCAGGGGCCGCTCCATCGGAGTTGTCGACAAGGCACGCCACGACATGGTGCTCGAGAAACAGGCAAAAATAGAAACGGTTTTCGAAATGCTCCGGAGTGTGCGCATCAAACCGACGAAAGAAATGCGGGAGATACTGCGTGACAGCGGTATAGGGACGATCACGAACCCGGTGACCCTTGAGGACCTCCTGAAAAAACCGGGTGTTACCCTTGGCGAGCTCAAGCGGATCGATGACAGGCTTGCCGGGATCGATGACGACGTCGCATACCAGGTGGAAGTCGATGTAAAATACCGTTGTTACACCGACCGTCAGATCGAGATGATCGGGAGGACAAAGAAACTCGAGGACAAAAGGATCCCAGCCGGTCTCGACTACGGCGAGGTGTCCGGCCTTTCCCGGGAGGTGGTCGAGAGGCTCACGCGGGTCAGGCCCTTCACACTCGGCCAGGCATCCCGCATCCCGGGAGTGACCCCCGCTTCAATAACCGCTTTGATGATCCATTTCAAAAAGATGGGAATGCTTTAAGCGGAGGCAAGAGGAAAAATGAGTCAGAACGGAAAAATTGAAAAATGGCTTGCAGATCTCGATATTGACACCTTCGGTGTCGCCGATATGTCTCTATACGGCGAAGAGATTACGGGGATAGGTGATTTGACCGTCGGGGAGTTACCATTTGCCGTCTCTTTCGGTATTGTATTGTCGAGAGGGATTCTGGAAACCTTAAGCGACGGTCCGACCCAGTTATACCTCCATCACTACCGCCAGTTGAATTACCGGCTTGACATGATCGCATATTTTCTTGGCAGATCGATAGAAAGGGAAGGGTTCAGGGCCGTTCCTTTTGCAGCCTCACAGGTTGTGGACTGGCAGCGGCAGAGGGGCCACATCAATCACAAGAAGGTCGGCGTGATGGCCGGGCTTGGATGGATAGGGCGCAACAACCTTCTCGTTCATCCTGTATTCGGAGCGCGGGCGCGGTATAACACGGTGCTCACCGATATGCCTCTTGAGGCGGACACACGCCTCGAAGAGGATTGCGGTTCCTGTATACGGTGTCTTGAGATTTGCCCCGCCGGCGCGATCAGGATGGAGCCGGCACTGTTCGATCATCATGGGTGTTATGACATGCTCAGCAGGTTCAGAAAGGAGCGGAATATCGGACACCACATATGCGGCGTCTGTGTAAAAGCATGCGGGGGAAAGAGTTGAAAGCCTATGTAGCGCTCGAGGACGGAAGAGTATTTGAAGGAAAGGGTTTCGGTCTCGAAGGGGAAAAAGAGGGCGAGATCGTTTTCAACACGAGTATGACAGGCTATCAGGAGATCATGACCGACCCGTCCTACAAGGGACAGATCGTCACGATGACATACCCTCTTATCGGCAATTACGGCGTCAATGAAGACGACGTCGAGTCCGATGCGCCCAAGGTTGAGGGTTTCATCGTCCGGGAATTTTCGAGGCTCACCAGCAACTGGAGGGCCACGGGCGACCTTGAGGACTATTTCCGCAAGCACAACATCATAGCCGTGGAAGAGATCGATACAAGGGCGCTGACACGCCACCTCAGGGTCCGCGGGGTCATGAAGGGCATCATATCGACTGCGGGAGGCGATCCGGAAGATCTTGTCAGAAAGGCAAAGAACTCGCGGGGCATAGTGGGTGTCGATCTTGTTCAGGAGGTGACGTGCAAGGCCCCTTACGAGTTCGGCGGACCTGGTTCGCGTAAAAAAGGAGACGATCCGCTGCACTGCGTTGTCATGGACTTCGGGGTGAAAAGGAACATCCTGCGGATCCTGCACCGCAGCGGCTGCCGCGTCAGCGTCGTGCCGGCCCACGCGAAAGCGAAAGACATCCTTGCAATGAAACCTGACGGGATCTTGCTCTCCAACGGGCCGGGAGATCCCGGCGGAGTGCCCTACGTCATTACCGAGATCAGAAAGCTCTTCGGGCATACGCCTATCTTTGGAATATGCCTCGGCCAGCAATTGCTCGGCCTCGCATACGGCGGCAAGACATACAAGCTCAAGTTCGGACACCGGGGGGCCAACCAGCCCGTCAGGGAGACCGCGACAGGCAAGGTGTACATCACCTCGGAGAACCACGGATTTGCCGTGGACGTGGACACCATAAAGGACGAGCCTGTCCGGATAACACATGTGAATCTGAATGATGGGACCGTGGAGGGCATCGAGCACGAGAAATACCCCATTTTCTCGGTTCAGTACCATCCGGAGGCATCACCGGGCCCACACGATTCCTACGGTCTTTTTGAAAGGTTCAGAGGTATGATGGAAAACTTCAGGAAGTCGGACAATGCCTAAAAGGAACGATATAAAGAGCGTGCTGATCATAGGCTCGGGACCGATCGTCATCGGGCAGGCCTGTGAATTCGATTATTCCGGAAGTCAGGCGTGCAAGGCCATACGTGAAGAGGGATACCGGGTCATACTTGTGAACAGCAATCCCGCGACGATCATGACAGACCCCGATATGGCGGACAGGGTCTACGTGGAACCTCTCGTTCCCGAGGTGATGGAAGAGATCATAAAGAAAGAGAAGCCCGATGTGATCCTGCCGACACTGGGCGGCCAGACGGGCCTCAACCTTGCCACTGTTCTCGCCGAGAGCGGTATACTGGAAAAGTATGGTGTTGAGCTTATCGGCGCCGATTACAAGGCCATTAAAAAGGCCGAGGACAGGGAAGAGTTCAAGGCCGCCATGGAAAAGATCGGCCTGGAGGTCCCCGGAAGCGGCCTCGCTCACAATATGGACGATGCCCGCAGTGTTGCCGGACAGATAGGCTTCCCGCTCATTATCCGCCCGAGCTATACGCTCGGCGGTACCGGCGCTGCCGTGGCATACAATATCGAGGAGTTCGAAACGCTTGCCGCAAGGGGTCTGGAAAGCAGCTTTATAACGGAGATCCTTATCGAAGAATCCGTTATAGGCTGGAAGGAGTTCGAGCTTGAGGTCATGCGTGACCGCAGCGACAATGTCGTCATCATCTGTTCCATAGAGAACCTCGACCCCATGGGCATCCATACCGGAGACAGCATAACCGTTGCCCCCGCCCAGACCTTGAGCGATAAGGAATACCAGGCCATGCGTGACGCATCGGTAAAGATCATCAGGGAGATCGGTGTTGAAACAGGCGGTTCCAACATTCAGTTTGCCGTGAACCCGGATAACGGCAGGATGGTTGTCATTGAAATGAACCCCAGGGTGTCCAGGAGCTCCGCTCTTGCCTCCAAGGCAACGGGGTTCCCCATTGCCAAGATAGCCGCGAAACTCGCCGTCGGTTATACTCTCGACGAGATTCCCAACGACATCACCAGGAAGACCCCGGCATCCTTCGAGCCTACCATAGACTATTGCGTCGTGAAGATACCCCGTTTCACCTTTGAGAAGTTCAGGGGCGCCGATGAGACCCTCACGGTATCCATGAAGTCCGTCGGCGAGGCCATGTCCATCGGAAGGACATTCAAGGAGGCCCTTCAGAAGGGCTTCAGATCGCTCGAGGTCGGCAGGTCAGGGCTCGTACACGAGAAACTTCCCGGAAAGGACGATCCTGAATATGTGAAACAGAAACTTGCCGTGCCGAACGCTGAAAGGATCTTTTATTTAAGGCACGCCCTGCGACTCGGCATCGGCATAGAAGAGATCTATGCCATATCCGGTATCGATCGCTGGTTCCTGAAGAACATAGAGGAGATCGTCTTCTTTGAAAAAGAGCTTGAGGCCTGCCGCGGCAATGACCCGCGGGCCCCGGGAAAGAAACCTGACCGGATCCCGGCCGACCTCCTGAAGAGGGCGAAGAGGCTCGGTTTTTCCGACAGCCAGATCGGCCAGATCGTCGGCCTCAACGAGGCGGACATCAGGGGATGGCGGATCGAAGACGGCACGAGGAGCGTGTTCAAGCTTGTTGATACATGCGCGGCCGAGTTCGAGGCCTACACCCCCTATTTCTATTCAACTTACGAGGAAGAGGACGAATCACGGATATCCGACCGGAAGAAGATCATGATCCTCGGCGGGGGCCCGAACAGGATAGGACAGGGGATAGAGTTCGATTACTGCTGTGTCCATGCGGCTTTCGCCCTGGAGGAACTGGGATATGAAACGATCATGGTCAACAGCAACCCCGAAACAGTGAGCACCGACTACGATACCTCGGATAAGCTTTATTTCGAACCTCTTACCTTTGAGAACGTCCTTGATATCGCCGAGCGGGAGAGGCCCGACGGGGTGATAGTCCAGTTCGGCGGCCAGACACCGCTCAATCTTGCCGTGCCGCTGCAAAAAGCCGGGGTCAAGATCATAGGGACGACGCCTGAGAGCATTGATGTCGCCGAGGACAGAGACAAGTTCAAGAAGCTCCTCAAGGACCTCGGGCTCACCCAGCCGGCAAACGGCATCGCAACCTCGTTCAGCGGGGCGAGGGACATTGCGGCCTCGATAGGTTATCCCGTTGTGGTGAGGCCTTCCTACGTGCTTGGCGGAAGGGCCATGGAGATCGTCTACAATGACGAGGACCTTGCATCCTTCATGGAAAAGGCCGCCGAGGCGTCTCCGGAGAGACCGATACTTGTCGACAAGTTCCTTGAAGACGCCATAGAGATCGATGTGGACGCCGTGGCCGACGGCAGGCAGTGTGTCGTAGCGGGCATCATGGAGCACATCGAAGAGGCCGGGATCCATTCAGGCGACAGTGCGTCGGCGCTCCCCCCCTACTCCCTTGATGACAGGGTCATAGAACGCATAAGGGTTTACACGTATAAACTGGCGGAAGGGCTCAATGTGGTGGGTCTCATGAACATCCAGTATGCCGTGAAGGACGACATGATCTACGTCCTTGAGGTTAACCCCAGGGCAAGCAGAACGGTGCCCTTTGTGAGCAAGGCGACTGGTGTGCAGTGGGCCAAGGTCGCGGCGAAACTTATGGTCGGCAGGACGCTCAAGGAGCTTGGCATTGTAAAAGAAGTTGAGCTTAAACACGTTGCCGTCAAGGAATCCGTTTTTCCGTTCAACAAGTTCGCGGGAGTGGATACGATCCTCGGCCCCGAGATGAAATCGACGGGCGAGGTCATGGGCATTGACGTCAATTTCGGGTCTGCCTTCTGGAAATCACAGCTTTCAGCCGGACAGGACCTTCCTTCAAAGGGAAACGTGTTCATCAGCGTGAAGAACAAGGACAAGAGGAATGTCGTGTTTATCGCGAAGAAGCTCTCTGATCTCGGTTTCTGTATTTACGCCACGAAAGGGACGGGCAAGGTGCTCGCAAACAACGGGATCGAGGTAAAGTTCGTCAACAAGGTTTCCGAGGGAAGACCGCATATAGTAGACATGATCAAGAACAGCGAGATCCGGTTCATAATCAATACGCCAAGCGGGAGAAACCCCAAGGTCGACGAGGTCAGGATCCGCTCCAACGCTGTTCAGTTCCGCATACCATACACAACGACGCTATCCGGCGCCCAGTCCGTGGTGAATGCCATTGAAGTGATGAAGAAGGGGAAGATAATGGTCCGCGCCCTGCAGGATTACTACTGAATACCGTAAGGCGTGAGTGAAACCGTGAAGCGTGAGGCGTTAATAAGACCTTAAGGCGCAAAGCGTGAAACGTAAGGAGAAAAGTGCTAAACGTGGGACACAAAGGTAGAGAGCGATCTGGCAGTAAGGATCTTTATCGCCTTACGCCTCACACCTTACACTTTACGGTTTTTAATACACTTTACGCCTGACGCCTTACGGTTTACTGGGTTACTTGATGTCCTTTATCTTTCTCTTGATGATCTTTCCCTTGGCTTTCGGGAAATCCGCTTTTATGTAGACTGTTTTCTGGAATGCCTGCTCCACGGTACCTTCCATGGTTTTCTTCGCGAACGGGAAAGTCACTTTATCGCCTTTGTTCATGCATTGCCTCCTGTTGATGATGTGCTTGCGGTATCGGTCTTTGGCTCGGTCTTGGTTTCGACCGCCGGTTCTGGTTTTGTTTCCTGTTTTTCTACGTGTTTGCTGCCGTTCTTTCCGCCGCCCGATACCGTGTCTGCGGGCTTCTTGTAATCGGTGACGTACCAACCGCTGCCTTTGAGATGGAACGCGCAATTCGATATGAGCTTCTCGAGCCTGCCCTTGCAGAACTTGCATTGTGTAAGCGGTTTATCACTGATCTTTTGAAAGACCTCGAAGGCCTTTCCGCAATTTAAACACTGGTATTCATAGATCGGCATGGTGCTCCTCCAACATCTGGAACGTTTGTAAGTGTCAGTAATATAATGCTTTAAGCGATGCCCGTCAAGTTTATATTGCGGAAATATGCGCATCCCGCTGGTGTCAACGGCAGGAAGCCCTTGACACATCGGCCGGGCATCACATACAATCAATGTCATGAAAATAAAGATCCTCGGCTGTTCCGGTAATTTTGTCGGGAAACACCGGACGACGGCGTTCCTTATAAACGATTCTTTCCTTATTGATGCAGGGACGGTGACGGAGGCCATAAGCCGCCGCGGCCTGAAGAAGATAAAGCAGATCCTCATAAGCCATACCCATATTGACCACGTTAAGGGCCTTTTCCCCCTTGTCGACGAACTTGTCATGATGGGAGATTACAGCATCGAACTCATAAGCGTACCGCAAATCCTAGAGATCATTACTAAAAATCTTTTAAATAATCTCATATGGCCCGATTTCACCGTTATCCCGTCGGCCTCGAAGGCCGTCATCAGGCCTCGCGGGATCCCGATGGAGGAACTCACCGGTCTCGGGCAGGTGAGTGTAAAACCTGTCCTTATGACGCATACGGTCTATACCGTCGGTTTTGTTGTCCGGGAGGGCGAAAGGGGTTTCATGTTCACCTCCGATACTGGTCCCACAAAGAGGTTCTGGGAAGTGGCAAGTGAAGAAAAAGAGATCGAGTTCATCATGGCCGATGTGTCGTTCCCCGACAGGCTTGCAGATCTTGCCACCATTTCCGGTCATATGACGCCGTCTATGCTCATGGAGCATATCGACCGATACGATCTTGGCAGCAGGTTTTTCTACGTGACCCATATCAAGCCCGTTTTTGCACGGGAGATCCTGGAAGAGATAAAGGCATCGGGGAGAAGGAACATTGGGATCCTCAGGCAAGGCGAAACCCTGGTGGTTTAGGGGATACCGGGATGGTCTTCCCCCGCCTGCTGACAAAAAAAGTTTCAACGGTTTCAACCGTTCCAGCAGTTTCAACAGTTAAAGGCCTCAGGTCTTTTTTGGTTTTTCCTATAACCTATAATAGCCTATAGCCAAGAACCTGTATTTTTTAAACTTTCCCTTGCCAATATTGTTCATATAAGTTAATAAATCTTAATAAGGGCTTTGCCAACACGGTTTTTCTGGGGGTTTGGTTATGAAACGAGTGCTTGCATCTTCCCTGCTTGTGTTGTGTTTCCTTTTTTTTGCCTCAACATTTTGCCATAGCCAATCACTTTTTGATCAGGGGCTCAAGGAGTTCAATGCCGAGAATTACGAGGAGGCCCTGCCTTATTTCCTTGAAGCGCGCTCCGCAGAAAAGGGATCTGCCAGGATAGCTTACTACATCGGCCTCACATATAAGGCAATGGAAAAGTACAAAGAGGCGGCAACATATTTCAGGGACGCGGTCACCCTGACACCCCGTGTCGATGAAGCATTCGTGGAGCTCGTCGATGTTCTCTATTACACGAACAACAATATTGAAGCGGAGAAATGGCTGGCCGTAGCTGAAAAGGAGGGTTTCAGTTCGGCCCGCCTGCAGCTGCTAAAGGGTTTTGTCCTCGCGAAGGCAGGGAAGCGCGATGAGGCCATCAGGGCCTTTGAGAATGCCAAGAGGCTCGACCCGGGCCTGACCCAGCAGGCGGAGCTCCAGATCGCCGGCATCTATGCCCAGCAGGGGAAGTTCAAGGATGCGCAGGCGCGCCTTCGCACGACCATCACCCTCGACCCCGCGAGCGACCTGGCCCTTTACGCAAGGGACTATGAGAAGATCGTCGCTGACAGAGCGGAACGGGAAAAACCCTGGCGGTTCAGCATCGGCATGTCCTACAAGTACGATACGAACGTCATCACCGTAGGAGAAGGACCGATGACGGATTATATCTCCCGCCAGGAGGACAGCGCCATCAACTTCGGTTTCCGCGTAGGCTACACGGCGCCTTTTTCCTTCAGAACGCCCTTTAGCCTTTCCGCCTACTACTCGATGTACACCGACAGGTACTTCGGGAAGATGTACACGCGCTCCGACGGTTCCCAGGGCAACCTCACCGAGTACAACAACATGACGAACACCATAAGCGTCGTACCCGGTTATTCCTTCGGCCGTTACGCTGTCAGCCTTCCCCTGACCTACACCTACATCAGCCTCCAGGGTGTGAAGGGGAACAGCTTTTACAACGAGCTCAACTGGTTCAACCAGACGCGCTATATGGAAGGAAGGACGGTGGCCCCCACGTTCCGTTTTATCACCACGCCCAACAGTTTTGGGGAGGTCTTTTTCAGCTACATGCGCAAGAAATACTTCGACACCGAGCTTCACCCGGAACCGCCGGACGGGGAAGACCGCAGCGGACACAAACTGGCGGGCGGGATCGGCTGGAACTATTCGTTCAAGGAGAACAAGGGGTTTTTTACACTCAGGTACTCCTACGCCGAGGACAAAACCATCGGCCAGAACTGGGTCAACACCGAGAACCGTTTCGGCGCGGACGTGCTCTACCCCATCATAGGGACGCTGAGGACCCAGGCGTCGGCGGAAGCGGCTTTTGTGAACTACACGTACGACAATACCTATTTCGGTTACAAAAGAAGGGACAATATCTATAACTTTTCCTTAGCGTTGATATACGGGGTGATGAAAGGCACCGATATCATCGTCCAGTATAACCGTTACATAAACCAGTCCAATATAGAGCTCTACGACTACACGAGAGATGTCTACATCCTGGGCATGGAATACCGGTTCTAGAGACCCGCAACTTTGGCAATGGCGGGTGAGGCATCCGCTTACCTGACAGTAAAGAGGTGACCGCCATGAAAAAAACGTTTATTACAGGCCTTCTTCTCGCATGCGGCCTGCTGTTCGTGATCTCCTCTCTTGCCGGAGCCGCACCCGTCGGCAAGATAACGAAGCTGGAGGGCAGGGTGGACGTCCTCAAGGCGGGGCAGAGGTCAGTGACACCCGTCTCCCTGGGGAACAATGTCGATGTGGGCGACGTCTACCGGACCAAGACCGACGGGAGGGCGGAGATCACCTTCTTCAACAAGAACATCCTCAGGATAGCCCCCGCAACCAGGGTGCAGGTGAGCGCGTACAGCGATGACGGCACACGCAGCAACCAGGTCATGAAGCTCGAACGCGGCAGGGTCCAGGCCCAGTCGGGAGAGGAGTTCGTCAAGCGCGTCTCCTCCTTCGCCGAGGGCAACAAGTTCGAGGTCCACACCCCCAACGCCGTTGCCGGCATCAGGGGCTCGGGCATGACCACGGGATTCGTCCAGATGGTGACGGGCCTCTTCTTCCACACCGGCAGGGGCTACTTCTATAACCCCGCTGCCCCGGGCAGGATCGTCAACGTATTGGGCGGCTTCATGTCCTTCATCGTCGGCATGACGGGCATCCCCTCCACACCGGTGCCCGGCAACGTGGCCTACGTGGGCGGCTCGGGCTTCGCCCCGGGAACGGGCGGCTCGGGCAACGGCTCCACCGACGGCAACCTCAACAACACGGCGAACTACCAGCTCACCTCCCTTGACCAGCCCTACGTTTTCAGCCAGCAGCCCCCCATCACCCCCAGCGTCTTCGTGGGGAGCGTGCCGTCGCTGAGCGGCACCTATTCGGACATGTATGAAGTTATCAACTTATCTCTGAACAACGTGAAGTTCTACGGCCCCAGCATGACAGGTGTGCCCCAGTCCTGGCAGGCCGACAACGTGACAGGTAACTACACATCATCCGTTACGGGTCCTTCATCTAATTTCAAGGGTATGTCACTGTCAGGCGGGGGCCTGACCGCGAACCTGGTCATTACCAGCGATATAGATACCAGCCAAACGTCGGGAAGCTGGACCGCAAATATCGTGAACGGCAACGCCCCCAGCGGCGTGGGCACCTGCACCCAGCCCTTCACCTTCAGCGGAAACGCCGCGGGGACATGGAATGGTACGATCGTCGGCTCCACTGAATACGGGGTAATAAACGGCATCGCCTCGGGGATGGCCACCCCGGTGCAGGTGCAGAGCATTTACGTGGGAAGCATACCCTACCTCGAGGGAAGCAATGCCTATTTCTTCGTATACCTCAACGATGTGAAGTTCTACGGCCCCAGCACGACATCGCTGCCGCAGACGTGGGTGGCGGGTGCGGTGACCGGGCAAAGTTATACATCGACGCCGACACCCGGTTCGTTTGCTTTGACCGGCCCCAATGCGTCGGGAAATTTTAACGTCACCGCCGTGACCGCTACCACGCTGACCGCCACCGTCACAGGAAGCGCTTCAAGCATATCGGGCGGTAGCTATACGGGCAAGCCGGTGAGCTTCAACGGGAGTGCCACCGGGACGTTTCCTTCGGCAGGGGGCCCTATCGCAGGACATGCATCGGGGACGGCAAGCCCCTGATAGAGCTTTAGAAACGGCAAAAATCGAATGAGAAAGGTGACCGCCATGAAAAAAACGTTTATTACAGGCCTTCTTCTCGCATGCGGCCTGCTGTTCGTGATCTCCTCTCTTGCCGGAGCCGCACCCGTCGGCAAGATAACGAAGCTGGAGGGCAGGGTGGACGTCCTCAAGGCGGGGCAGAGGTCAGTGACACCCGTCTCCCTGGGGAACAATGTCGATGTGGGCGACGTCTACCGGACCAAGACCGACGGGAGGGCGGAGATCACCTTCTTCAACAAGAACATCCTCAGGATAGCCCCCGCAACCAGGGTGCAGGTGAGCGCGTACAGCGATGACGGCACACGCAGCAACCAGGTCATGAAGCTCGAACGCGGCAGGGTCCAGGCCCAGTCGGGAGAGGAGTTCGTCAAGCGCGTCTCCTCCTTCGCCGAGGGCAACAAGTTCGAGGTCCACACCCCCAACGCCGTTGCCGGCATCAGGGGCTCGGGCATGACCACGGGATTCGTCCAGATGGTGACGGGCCTCTTCTTCCACACCGGCAGGGGCTACTTCTATAACCCCGCTGCCCCGGGCAGGATCGTCAACGTATTGGGCGGCTTCATGTCCTTCATCGTCGGCATGACGGGCATCCCCTCCACACCGGTGCCCGGCAACGTGGCCTACGTGGGCGGCTCGGGCTTCGCCCCGGGAACGGGCGGCTCGGGCAACGGCTCCACCGACGGCAACCTCAACAACACGGCGAACTACCAGCTCACCTCCCTTGACCAGCCCTACGTTTTCAGCCAGCAGCCCCCCATCACCCCCAGCGTCTTCGTGGGGAGCGTGCCGTCGCTGAGCGGCACCTATTCGGACATGTATGAAGTTATCAACTTATCTCTGAACAACGTGAAGTTCTACGGCCCCAGCATGACAGGTGTGCCCCAGTCCTGGCAGGCCGACAACGTGACAGGTAACTACACATCATCCGTTACGGGTCCTTCATCTAATTTCAAGGGTATGTCACTGTCAGGCGGGGGCCTGACCGCGAACCTGGTCATTACCAGCGATATAGATACCAGCCAAACGTCGGGAAGCTGGACCGCAAATATCGTGAACGGCAACGCCCCCAGCGGCGTGGGCACCTGCACCCAGCCCTTCACCTTCAGCGGAAACGCCGCGGGGACATGGAATGGTACGATCGTCGGCTCCACTGAATACGGGGTAATAAACGGCATCGCCTCGGGGATGGCCACCCCGGTGCAGGTGCAGAGCATTTACGTGGGAAGCATACCCTACCTCGAGGGCAGCAACGGGTCCGTTTTTGTCTATTTCAATGATGTGAAGTTCTACGGACCCAGCACGACCTCGACCCCCCAGAGCTGGGCGTCAACGAGCATAAGCGGGTCCATCTTTTCACCGCCTCCGAGCGGTTCGGCCCCGCTCACCGGCCCCAACGCGACAGGAAGCCTTACGATCACCGGTTCGACAGCAACCACTTTTACCGGCAATGTTTCGGGCAGCGCCACAAGCATCTCGGGAGGGGGCTATACGGGTCCGGTGAACTTCTCGGGAACCACCAACGTAACATACAGCGGTGCCAGTATCACCGGAGGGACCGCCTCGGGGACGGCCCACTGACAGGTGTGGAGTAAAGAGTAAAAAAGAAACAAACGGCCGCGGTGATCATTTTTCTTTGAACACCGTGGCCTCTTTTTCTTCGCATTCGATGATCTCGCAGACAGAGCCCTCATCGAGAGAGGCAACCTCATAGATACGGACAGGCTCTGCTTTGCCCTTGACGGCGACGATATCGAGGCCCCGTATCAGCATGTGCCCGAAGGCGTTCTTTTCGATGAGATCACGCACTTTGGCGAGCGTCGCTTCCGTGAGGATGATCTCGGCATTGTATTTTCGGGTGAGCCCTTCAACGCGTGAACCGAGGTTGACGTTGTCTCCGATGACGGTGTAGTCCATCTTCTTACCCTCGGCGCCGATGTTGCCAACCAGGACCTCGCCAGTGTTGAGGCCGAACCCGGCCTCAAGGGGGACCCGGCCTTCTTTGACCCAGCCTTCCTTCAATTGTTTCAGGCGCTGTTTCATGTGGAGGGTGCACTTGATGGCAAGCTCGGCGTGGTTCTCCTGGTGCAGGGGGGCTCCCCAGAAGGCGACGATCATGTCGCCGACGAACTTGTCCAGCGTTCCGTCCCAGCGGAGGATGATGTTGGTCATCTCGGTGAGATATTCGTTGAGAATGGCCACAACCTCTTCCGGCGAATGGTGTTCGGAGAACGTGGTGAACCCTTTCACGTCGGAAAAGAGCACCGTCACCTCGCGGCGTTCGCCGCCGAGCTTTGCCATGTCAGGGTTTTTGATGAGTTCATTGACGATCTTTTCCGTGACGTAGCTGGAGAACATGCTCCTGATCTGTCTCGCGTAGCGTTCTTCCGTTGCGTAGCGGAATGCGGTGACCACAAAGTAGGTGACGAGGACCGCGTTCCCGGCGTAGCTGATGTCGATCCATAACCTTGAAGAGAAAAAGAGGACGTAGCCGGTGCCGAAGAGGACGCAGATGAAGGCCGCCGCTAAAAAAACGCCGGCGATCGCCTTCATCCTGACGATGAGCGCGGTAAATATGAGGCCGGTGAAAATGATGATGAGGATGTTGACGGCGCGGCCGACGAAACGGATGTTCTTTTTTTCAAGGATCGCCCCGACCATGTTGGCATGTTTTTCCACACCGAACATTATCGCCGCAGAGGGGGTGACGATGACATCGTGGATACCCACGGCCGTGGGGCCGACAAGGACGATCTTTCCGCGCATTGACGAGGGGTCGATCTTCTTTTCAAAGACATCGAGGGCGGACACAACAGGGAAGGTGTTATGGGGGCCGTAATAGGGTATGAGCATCCTGCCGAAAGGGTCTGTGGTGATGGGGTCTTTTCCCAGTATAACTGAATTTGTGGCCTCGACGGCCATGTCTCCGGGCCCGAGGCCTTTATAGAGCCGGGCTGTCTGCAGGTCGATGGAGGGGTAGAGCTGGTCCATGTAGGAGACGACGAGGGCCTCCCAGCGCAGCTTCCCGTCGGGGTCGGGAAGCATGTTGATATGGCCCAGTGCGGCCGCATTTGCCGAAAGTTTTTCTATGGGAAGGAGGACGCCCTTTGCGGTTATAGGGCTGTGGATCCTGAAGAGATTTTCCTTTTTGACAACCATGAAGGCGTTGTCGAGCAGCGCGTCATCGATCGCCTGCCGAGCGCTGCCCGCGAAATCGAAGACGACGGGCAGAGCAACATTGCCTGCCCGTTTTATCGCATCGGCCAGCCTGTCGTCATTGGAAGAGGGTTCGGCGAAGATGATGTCCAGCATGATCACCCTGGCCCCCATGGCGTGGATGCGGTCGATGAGATCGGCCACCTTGTTTCGGTTCCAGGGCCATCTGCCTATCTTCTCCAGGCTCCTGTCGTCGATGCCGACTACGACGATCTCGCCCGGTGCCTGCGCCTTTCCGCGCAGCTGGTATCGCAGGTCGTAGAGCAGCATTTCAAGGCGTTCGAATGGGACGAACCGGATGAGCGCGAGAATGACGAAAATGATGGTAATGCCGACACCGATCAGATATGTGATATGTTTCTTCTTTGTCTTCAAGGTCTTTATCCCGGTATATGTGAATTGAGCATATCACAGGCATGCGGGAAAAAAAAGGCCGCCCTTTCCCCCGCAGCGAAAAACTGCTTTCCATGGCGGTTTTCTGTGGTATAATGTAAGCCTTCACGCGCCCGTAGCTCAGTTGGATAGAGCGTTGGCCTCCGGAGCCAAAGGCCCCGCGTTCGAATCGCGGCGGGCGCGCCAGTAAAAACCACGAAATATCAATAAGTTACAGCACAGATAGGGGAAAAGAGGAGGGGAGGCGAGCGGTGTTCTGCTAACGTCCTGCTAACGGGATGGTGTTCACAAGCGTTACAACCGGATCCACCACTGGTTCGGACCACTGGAAGGACACAGCACGCGGCGGTAGAGACTGGCGCCATGGACCCACCGGGCGCCCGCCGCGTAAAAATGCGTCTCGCTGGGCCCTGAAAAACCGACGGGCAGCAAGCAGCCCGTCACACAGCGGCCGGCAGTGCCGTCCTCGTGTGTGGGGGTGTACATCTCTCCCTCCTGCAGTCTATGGGGTACAACAACAGAATAAGCTGTCCAGATAAGCTCCGCCAAGGGTGAAACCGTGGAAAGCACATGGTGCAGCACAACGGGTCCTGGCCTTCGGGCGGACCCCGGGGTAAGGTGAGGTTAGCGCCCCCAGGCATTTTCACGTTATCGGAACTTTTGAGCTTTTCCCTCTGTATACGACGTTACGACCAGTTGGAGAAATGCACTACGCGAACGCTCAGTTCGCGCGCGGGGAGGAAACCGGCGCAATCTTTACGCGACGGGGGGGACCCGCGCATTACAGCCCGGCGAAGCGAGACGCACATTCTTAAATTCTTAACGCGGCGGGCGCCCTGAGCCCAGAGGCGCCAGTTTCTAGCCGCCGCGTGCTGTCTGTCTCCCGTTACCGTTAGCAGGACGTTAGCAGACCCTAAAAGCAAAGCCTTGCTTTAATAACTTCTCTACTTATGGAACTAGCGATTTTCTGTCCTCCTGTGATTTCCGTATGTTAGGATTCTTCCACTGTACTGAACTATGACAAACGTAGGGTTTACTATGACATTTGTAGGGTATATTATGACATTTGTAGGGGATATTATGACAGATAGTGACAAGTGTCATAATATGTGTTATGATCCCTGACAGGAGGTGAGAACATGGTCCCCAAAACGCTGAACCACAAAACCATCAAGAAACATAACGACCTCGTCCAGTCGAGCTATGCCCTGACAGATGTTGAGTACAACATTATTGATGCGGTCTTGGCTAACATTGATAAAGACGACACATCGTTAAAGCTGGTCCGATTCCCGGTCCGGGAGTTTAACTCTATGTGTGGCCTGGACGGTGACGCATTTTACGGTTCCAGGGTGCGCAAGATACTCCAGAAGATCAACAACCATCCGATTACTCTGAATGATAACAGCACGATTATCTGGTGGTTCGCGTCCGCTGAATACAAGCCCCAATCAGGCATCATAGAGCTCGAGCTGTCTGAGAAACTGAAACCGTTTCTGCTGGATCTAAAGAAACACTACACACTGTTAAATCGTCAGGAGATGCGCCGCCTGTCTGGGCATTCAGGGTATGCCAAGCGTACTTATGAGCTCCTCAGGAGCGAATATTACAAAGGGGAATGGGTTGTGGACCTGGAGAAATTCAGGTGGCACCTTGGTCTGAAGGATAAGATCGAAGCGTTCGGGGATTTGAAGAGGCGGGTCCTGGATCCCGCGCTTAAACAGATCAACAGTGTGACATCTATGGATGTCGAACTGGAGCTGGGGAAGACCGGTCGTGCTGTCACCAGCCTCATATTTAAGATGTACCGGAAGGGTTCGAGAAAAAAGCGCCTCCATATTCCCGATGAATTCTATGACGTCCTGCCTCCACAGTTCCACATTCATCCTATCTTCAATTGTATTGCTGACGAACTGGCACGGGATGGAGGTCTGAATATTACCCAGATGCTGAGCACCGTCCGCTATGCCCTGGCAACATGTAAGGATGACAACAACATGGTCGGTTATCTCGGAACATGCATTCAGTCGGGCGTCGGCCTTGACTATAATCCGGGTCTCGATATGACGAACGTGAGACGGATTGATGTGGTCTTCCCAGGTGCCAGGGGTGATACGATTCTCACGACAGATGAAGACGGGACCCTTCGCGTTGAATCCGAATCCGGCGGTGAAATCGTGTTCCCTGCCGAGAAGGTCATGGAAATGCTGAAAAGAAAGCAGCTGATGAAGGTTTGACCGAGGCGTTTCGCGGATGTCAGGGTGAAGTATTACTGGCTGGTGCTCCTGTAATAATTATGCGCGCCACCTTATCCCGCCCCCGAAAAAAATGTATTCCCTTTTATTCCCATTATATCCCCTATATCTCCTTGTATTACCCTATATCCCACTGTGCTCCTTTGAAATAATAGACAAAAACGCTTGACATCGAGTCAGACAATGTCTATACTTAGTCTTACAGGGTCGGGACACCGACCCGGGCGAGACGGCATAAGACCTACCGCTGGCGGTTCGTCGTAGACCCCGAAAAACCCCGTCAATCAGCAAGGGGGACGTGTCGCAGTTAATGGCTGACCGTCGTCAATATCAGGGCTCGAGAGAGAGTGGCGACGACGGTGTAGGGCAAGAGGACCGACCCGAGGCCCTCCTGATCATCTTTCGAAGATCAGGAGGGCCTTATTTATGCCGCACAACGCAAATCCCAAACAATCCAAACAATATCTAGACGAGGAGGCCGCCGGCAAGCTGTGTCTCTCCACAAAACGGACCATGCAACAGTGGCGCTGGCGCAAGGTAGGGCCTCCTTATATTAAGCTCGGGTCCCCGATCAAAGGCAAGGGCAGAATCCTTTACGATCTCGACGACATTATCGCCTGGCTGGAATCCCAGAAAGTCAAGACAAAGGAGGTCTGATGTGACGATGATCCGTAACAACACATCGTGGCGACGTCAGCGGAAGGCACGGGACGGGGGTGACAGGATGCCCGAGATAAGGGAAATCCTGAGCCACTACTGGCACGAAACGGAACGGATCCATCGTTGCCGGCCGCATATGAACTGGGGTCGGGAGGGGGCCATCGCGAAACGCATCCTGAAAGCCGGGGTAGGTGTGGACACTATCAAAAACCACATAACCCAATCCGTCCTGTCCGCCAAAAAAGGTGAGGCCCGCCTAGCGCTCATCAATATTTTGACCACTTTCCAGGCGGGGATGACGACCACCAGCGCGCCGTCACAGGCCAGTGCCCGCGTCGTCTCCGACGTTCCCTTCGACGAGATCATCTCGTATCTCAACGAGAAGTCCGGATGCAAATTCGAACATACAGACCCTGCTATCAGGGGTATCATCGAGGCCCGGTGGAGCGAAGGCCGGCGTCTTGAGGATTTCCTGAAGGTCATAGACAAAATGGCCGCGAAATGGGGCTGGGACCCCAAGATGAGTAACTTCCTGAGGCCCTCCACGATCTTCGGTGAAAAGATGGGCGAATATCTCGGTGCCAAGATCACCCCCGTGGATTTGGGACTCGTCTCTGCTGTCGGTTATCAATCTCACCTGGCGGGCCAGGAGTGGCTCCGCGAAGAAGAAGAACGAGACCGCGCGGAACAGATGCGAGGGACGGGTTTTACAGAGGAGGAGGAATAATGAAAACGGATTTCCGTTGCTCAACATGCGGTGCCCCCATCCCCGCGGGCACCGGCCTTTACTCAACCCCGGACGGAACCTTTTGCCTCTCCTGCGGCCTCCCGATTCCCCTCGGTCCCGGGAAGGTCAAGATCACCATCATCGATGGGGAGGGCAAGCTAGATCAGTACAGATACACAAACAAAAACAGGAGGTAACATATGGGAACTAACGACAACATCGAGATCCGGCCGAAGTTTCGGGACCTCATCCCGAAGCTGGCCAAGCACGAGACTGAGAAGCTGGAGTCCAGCATTTTACAGGAGGGCATCCGGGAGCCCCTGGTCATCGCTGTGTTTGAGGAAACCAAGCACGGCATCACCACGACCGCCAAGGTCCTGCTGGACGGCCACCATCGCCACGCCATCGCGATCAACCACGGGTTGCCCTTCGACACCCGGGAGATTGAGTTCGAGGACGAGGATGCCGCGCTGGTGTGGGCAGTTGACACCCAGCTCGGCCGGAGGAATATCATACACCCGCTGGACCGGGTGAGCCTCCTCGAAAAAAAGCGGCCGGCATTGGAGAGACAGGCCGAGGCGCGTCAGTTGGCCGGGAAGGCGGAGGGTGACCTTACTCCGCTTTCGGAGCAAGGTCCCAAGAAACGCAGGGCTCCAACCGTGCTCGAGCAGCTTGCGCGCGAGGCCGGGATGGGCCGCACCACGTACGATGCCTGCCTCCTCATCCTGGGGAAGGGCATCCCCGCCCTGGTTGAATTTGTCAGGCAAGGGGACCTGTCGATCACGGGGGCGGGGAAGCTCCTGTCCCACACTCCCGGGCGGGGCATCATGAACGATGAGGAGCACCGCGCCTGGCAGCAAAGGCTTGTCGACAAAGTGCAGGGCCACCCGGACGCGATGCAGGCGGTCATCCGAAACATCAACTGGCGGGCCCGAGACTCAAAGCGCGAGTGTGACGCATGGGAGCGAGAGGCCGAGCGCCAGAGGAAAGAAGAAGAGGATTTTCAGGCCCGGGAGAAGCAGGATGAAGAGGACATCAAAAAGTGGCGGGAGGAGCTGGAGGCCGAGACCCCTGCGGAAGAGGAGCAGACCGGAACCGTGACGGAGGAAGAGACCAAGACCGCAGAGGAGGAAGCCGCACCGGAACAAGAAGAGGAAACCGAGACAGAGACAAAACAGACCGGAACCGTGACGGAGATCCCGAGGCCCCCGAGGCCCGGGGAAAACATCCGGGAGATCGTGGCCGCCATCATCGACGCTGCCAGGGACATCCTGGCCGCCCGGGGCCTCGGAATCTCCGAAGATGGCGAGCTGGCCCTTGGTGATGCCGTCGAAGTCTGGGTCATCGAGTATGCACGCGACTACTATTATAAAGAACAGGTATCATAATGGACAAGAACAAAAAAAAGCTCATCACATTGGCGAGGGCGGTAAAGGGGGGGAAGGTCAACGCGACCCGAAAGCTCCTCGAGGCCGGCGCGGACCCGAACCGCCCCGCCAACACATACTATCGGCTGACATATCTTTACCTGGCTGCCCGCCGCGGTTACCTCTCCATCGCCCGTCTTCTTATCGAGCACGGGGCGGATCCGAGCGCACAGGATAAAAATGGTTGGACGCCCCTCCACGAGGCGTGTTTCCGTGGCCATGCCGCCATCGTCCGTCTTCTCCACGAGGCCGGGGCGGACGTGAAGACGAAGGATACACGCGGCACCACTCCCCTCCACTGGGCATGCGCCTACGGCCACACCGACATCGCCCGCCTGTTGCTGGAAAAGGGCGCGGACGTGAACGCGAAGGACGGGGATGGGGAGACCCCGCTGCATGGGGCGGCCAGGGTAATGGAGTACAAACTCGTCCACCTCCTCCTCGACCACGGGGCGGACGTGAACGTGAAGGGCAACGGCGACCGCACCCCCCTCCACCGGGTAATGAACAACATCGAGGGTCAGCGGAGAGCGCGGAGAACGGAGACCGTCCGGCTCCTCCTCGAGCACGGCGCAGAGGGCGGAACCAGGGACAGGGACGGCGGGACACCGTTGGATCGTGTGCTTTCTCTCCCCCTCGACCACCCCCACCGCGAGGAGCTCATCGACCTGTTCCGGGAGTACGCCCCGGAGGCCGTGATGGAGGCGTGGTGCACGCAGCAAGAGGCTATCTAATTAAAGGAGGTGTCAATGAACACAAACAGACAGACACAGCAAGCAAACGAGGAACTGAACAGGCAGTGCCGGGACGCGGCAGAGAAACTGGGGAAGATTATGGAGCGGCTGAACAACAGGGCGGCGGAATGGATCACCAGATGGGTCAAGGAAGACATGCCCTGTGTCCACGAGGAGGTCTCGCACGACGACGGATGGATTTATTTCTTCCGGGATGGAACGGACCCGGGAAATGAATACTGGGAATGGATTCTCGAGCTTGCCGGCAGTCAGAACCATGATATTAAAGGCCTCACCGTCCTGCCCGGGAGGGGGGGTGGCAGCACCGATTTAGGAAAGTCCTCGAATCAGAGCTTTGCCAGCTTTTTCCCACCAATCCGGACTGGTGGGTGGACAGACTACAGGAAACCGCCCAGACCGTCCTTCGGGAGGATCAGGAGGAGTATGGAGACGACGGGGACGACGGCGACAGGGAGGAAAAAGAAAAAATAGGCATACGTGCCCTGAAAAGGGTCCTGGAGGGCATGGTGGAAGGCAATCGAACGTACCATTTTGATTGTGCGCTGTGCCGTGATTTCGACAGAGATCGCTGTCGCTTTGATTTGTTCGAGGCGCTCGCCGACGCCGACAGCGAGGCGCAGAATCTTTAGAGCAAACGGAGGAGGGGGTCCCCCCCTCCTCAAAGGAAGATCGAAATGTCAGTTTTGATTATAGAGAGCATCCCGACGGACCGCACTCCTCTCCACGAGGCATGTGAGAACGGCCACCCCGACGCCGACCGGCTGTTGCTGGATAAGGGGGCGGACGTGGAGGGATGGGACAGTCGTCGAACTCACGTCGCGGCTCGATATGTGACAGGCTGGGATCGCGTTAATCCACAAGACGACAGGGTAAAGGGTTTCGCTCGGGCCGGGGAACGGAACTTGTGCAGGCTGAGTCCGAATAACGACCGCCTGTCATCAGAATCATCCCGGCTCATCATCACCGAGTCGGCTGTCGACGCTCTCAGCCACCTTCAGCTTAACTCACCGCCCCCGGGGTCGATGCTGACGGCCCCTGGGGGCAATATGACAAGTAAACAAGCTGACATGATCGCGGCGGATGCGGGAGGTATCTGGTCCCCATCATCATTGCAACCGACAATGATACAAACGGGTTGCGATATGAGCAGATGATACGTGACCGGATCCCCGCGCGGATGGTTATCCCTCACCGGCCGGAACCACCGGCGGGGTGTTAGGGAAAATGGGACTGGAATGATGAGCTACAGCGAATCGTTCAGTTGACGAATGACGATGACAACGAGGCCCCGGCGATGGAGCCGGGCATGTAATTCAAATCAAAGAAGGAGGAAACAATGGACATTCTGACACACATCGAGAACGACGGCGGTAACATCATGAGCACTAACTATTTTCAGTCACGAGCGGCACAGGCCGGATACATCCTTGCATCTGTTAACGCGGGAACGTTCCGTCTCCTCGTGCCTGACGGGATACTGCCGAGCCTCTTGAAGGAGATCGCAGACGCGGACGAGGTGATCGTTTCCCGGGGTCCGCTGTCCATCCCGGCCACGAACGCGGCGTATACGGCTTGGCCAGGAACGGGCGAGGGTGATGGACTGGAATTCCTGTTCGAGGACGGAACCAAAAGGCCGTTCTGCATCCATCTCGGTCTAAACCAGGTTGATCTGGTTCCATCGGATAACCAAAGAGACCGAAAGGGCCAGCCTCATCGGTGGCGTTGCACGATCTGGAACGCGAGGATGGAGAGGGTGGCGGACTTCCCGTGTCGGTATCGGTTGGCAAAACGCCTCCCGTGCCTGAAGCGCTGGTATGACTAGAAGGGAAACACGAGAGATGGCAACGATGGATGCAGACATGATGCGCCGCCACATCTGGCATGATGCGGTCGACACCTCAGGCCGCCTCGAACCGTTTCTGTGTGGGCACGGCATTTACGACATTGGGTTCCATACAAGCCAAGGAGGCCGAGAGTGGAAAATCGGAACAACGAACCACCCACGGTGGTTATGTGCGGGAAGATGCACAAGTGCTCGACCACCCCGCAGGGGAAGAGCTCCTCGATCTCTTGCGCCAGTACCCCCCGAATGCAGTGATGGAGGCGTACTGCTCACAGGGCCCGGGAGGGATGCAATGGCTTCCCGTGAAACAACGAGGCGGCACCTTTTCGCGGCGATGGGAAACAAGGGAACCGAGATCGCCCGCCCGCTGTTGGACCATGGCGTGCACCCGCCCGGTTTCCTCCCCGGTGAAGGAGACCCCGGGCTTCTCCCCCTTCATAGAGGACCGGATCTACGAATCCGCCTGCCTTCCCTCCTGTTCGATCCGCGCCGTGGGAATGTCGGGGTTTTTCCCGGGATTGGCGTACTTCGTAATGTCCCGCCCCATGAAGACAAGGGAGCGGCACATGGCGGACTCCATCGACGTGCAGGTCCGAGAGGCATTCCTCCGATGTCGATGTGTTTGAGGGGATACTCCTAGGGCCCCAAGATGCCCCGTATGGAGCCCGAGGAGTACCCCAGAGCATTCCGGTCTTGGTACGGCGGGAATTGGATGACAGTTTACATAATTAGTTTTATCAGATTTGCCATAACATGTTGACACACAATGCGTTACATAGTATAAGTAAGAAGTGTACAAGATTATGTAAACTCATATGCACGGAGGAAGCCAGCATGGAAGAAAGAACGATGCAGAGGAGAAGGCGCTTCATCAAGAGAGTGGTTCCCCGGGAAGAGAAGATCAGGGTGAGTACAGACTATCCGGTCTCCCGGTACCGGGTCCTCGCCGATGCCGTCTCCTCGGGCACATTGCCGCCCTTCGCAGCCATTCTCCGGAAGGCCCTCAACGACAGCTATGACCGCATCGTGAAGATGAACGGCAAAGGCAATGAGTAACCCCATGAGAGACGGTCCTTTCAGCGTTGTATTCACCCCCGATGCAACCTTACAGCAAGTTGTGCCGGGTGCAGTCATTCCAATCTCAGGAGGCTAACCATGGAAACAGAGCAACGAGGCACCTACACCCTCACCGTCCGGGCCACGCCGGAGCAATATGAGAAGCTCCGGAGACTCGCGGAACAGTACAACACCTCTATGAACCGGTATCTCCTCGACGCCGCCCTCAACGTGCAGCTCCAGGCGCCTCCCGTCATGGCGGTCGTGGGGGAATCCGGCGGACCCGACGCCTACCTGGACAGCCTGGGGAAGATTCAGGGGGAGCTAAAGAGGATCGGAGAACATCTCTTCGAACTCCAGATGAGCTTCGGGGAGGCCAGGAAGAAGGGCGAGATCGAGGAGAAGTACGCCTTCGAGTGCGTCCTCTTCCTCCAGAACATCGACTACCTCACGGGGAACATCGAGGAGTACGCCGCAGGCGAGGCCCACGCCCTCGCGGCCCGTGAGGCCTGGGCATGATCGCCAAGGTGGTGACAGGCGACGATTTCGCGGCCGTGCTGAGGTATGCTTCGCGGAAGGGTCCGCTCCTTGCGACGAACATCGTGAGCCCCTACGGGTCCTGGGAGGCAGGTCCGCTGGCAAGCGAGATGCAGCTCTACGCTACCTGCAGGCGTGACGTGAGAAAGCCCGTCCTCCACATTGCGATTCGGCTACCCCTCCAGGACGCGATGCGCCTTGTCGATGCCGACTTCCTCTCCCTGGCGAAACAACTAATGAACCGCTTGGAGATCGACAGGAACCGCCATCAGTGGGTGGTATACAAGCATGACCCGGACCATGTCCACCTCATCGTCAATCGCATCAATGTGGACAGGAAAGTCTGGCGGGACAGCTTCTTGTATTCTAGAGCAATGTCCGCCTGCCGGGAGCTTGAGGATCTCTATGACCTGACCCCCGTCACCTCCGTCCTCGACATGACGAAGATCCTGCTGACGAGGGGGGAACTCGCGATGGAGGCACGCACCGGCAGGGCCTGCCCGAAGAGGGTCATCTACCGGGCCATCAACAGGGCGATGCTCCGGTGCGAATCCCTCGAGGACCTGGAACACATGCTGGCCGCAGAAGAGATATCGATGCGTGTGCAACCCGGGAAGGGTGTCTCTTTCGCCTGCGACGGTATCGCGTTCCAGGGCAGGAGGATCTCACGCTGTTGCAGCCTCGAGAGCATCGAGCGGCGGATCGCCGAGCGGGAGGCACCGGACGAAGAGACCTTCCTTCCGGGGCCGGCGCAGAACGTAACAGCCATTCCCCGGAAGGCCGCGAACGATACGACCGACAGAAACATGAGGGTTTCCAGGATGTTACAAAGAAGAACCCCGTCACGGCGGCAATCGTCAAACATGGGAGTAATATCGTGAGGGATTCCAAGGTGGTATACGTCACGGCCTCAATAACGGGACTGAATGCACAGTCACAAAGACATCCCCAAGGAAGACATCCTCTCCGGGGTGTGACGGCGCATATCGCCTGTGTGGTGACCCTGCCACACAACGGGTGAAACCATGAGGGATACCGGTGACTTATCAATGCCATCACGGAGGTGACCGATGCTGACAGAAAAACAGATCCTGACGGCGTATACACTCAAGAGGCAGGGAAAAGCGTATCGTGAGATCGCGCAGACCGTCGGCCTCGACCCCCGGACGCAGCACAGCCAGGTGGTCAGCGCCCTCAGGTATTTTGTTATGGGATATCAGGCGGCGATGCGGAAGACGCAGGCTGCAGCCGTCCGGGAGAGATCCCCGTGGTTCGGGAGACTGGTGGCCTTTTGCGCTGGCCAGGCTCTCATGATCATCCTCGCCGTCATCACGTTCATGCGGTAGGCGGGCATCATGGCACGGGTCATAAAATTCGATCGGTACAGGCTCACGGGGAGGATCGAGGTCCTGGACCTCACCGACTATGATTACGGTTCCGAGGACGAGCCCTGCGAATATAACAGCTTCTACTGCGGGGATGACGATGGTTTTCTGGGAACGGACCCTTGGCAAGACGAACACCGGGCGGGATAAGGAGGACAGACATGATGTACATGGACGTGCGCGAACTGAAGGCACTTTTCGGGGAAGAGAGGGTGGATTACCTCCTGACGCAGAGGAGGATCCCTCTCGCCAAAGTTAATGACGACCTCGTTGTGATGGATAACCTCTACAGGCTCGAGGAGGAACTCACGAAGGACAACGAGGACCTTATGTGAGAGGGAGGAAGATAATGTCAGACGATCTTCACGAAGCAATTGATACGGGGTGGATCGAATGGGTCAGGCAGCTCATCGAGGGTGGTGCGGACGTAAACGCGACGGACAGGCGCGGGGTGACGCCGCTCCAGGCCGCCATTGAGCACGGCCAACTCGATATCGTCCGCCTCCTCAGCGAGAAGGGGGCCGACATGAACGTCAGGGACGTCCGCGGCTGGACTCTCCTCGCCCTGGCCTCTGCCCTCGGGCGGCCCGATATCATCGGGCTCCTCCTCTCCCACGGCGCGGACGTGAACGAAAGGAATGACATCGATGACACGGCGCTCCACTGGGCATGCACCTATGCCCGCCCCGGGGCGGTCCGCCTCCTCCTTTCCCACGGGGCCGACGCGAACGCCATGAGCATGAGGGGCAGCACGCCTATCGACATGGTACTCCAGCTCTCCCCGGACAATGCCGCCCGGGAGGAGATTCTGGATCTCTTCAGGGAATACGCACCGGAGACGGTGATGGAGAAGTTTTGCGGGGGACCCGACAGATGAGGCATGCGGGCTCTTGTATGACCTTGAGACACAGTACCTGACACCTCCCGGGGAGAGACTTTAAGGAAGGTTCGACACGCATGAAAGGACAGCGCATCGGCTACGTTCGGGTCAGCTCCGTGGAGCAGAACACCGATAGACAACTGGAGGGTGTCGAGCTCGACCGCACTTTTACCGACAAGGCCAGCGGTAAGGACACCAAGCGCCCTGCCCTGGAGGAACTGCTCCGCTTTGTCCGAGACGGGGACACCGTCATTGTGCACAGTATCGACCGGTTGGCGAGGAACCTTCCCGACCTCCGCAGGATTGTCGAGGACCTGACCGGCCGCGGAATTCAGCTCCGGTTCCTGAAGGAGAACCTGACGTTCAGCGGGGATGACTCTCCCATGTCGACCCTCCTGCTGTCCGTCATGGGGGCGTTTGCCGAGTTCGAGCGGGCCCTGATCCGAGAGCGTCAGGCGGAGGGCATCGCTGCCGCGAAACGCAGGGGTATCTACAAGGGTCGCAAACATGCCCTGAGCAGGGAGCAGGTTCAGGAACTCAGGGAAAGGGCCGGCAACGGCGAGAAGAAATCAGCCCTGGCGAGGGCCTTCGGGATCTCCAGGGAGACTCTGTACCGCTATCTGGCGACGTGATGAACCTATATGCGACCTGACCGGCCCCTCTCACCTTGAGACCAGCGCAGCGGTCCAAGCGTCACGGGCCGGCCGGGTTCCTGTGGAGGACCATATGAAAAGGAGCATCAAAGAAATGTTTGACGCCATGACCCGCGGGGAGGTCCCGTCCGCAGAGGAACTCGACGCGATGCATGTCTCGTTGAATCCCGGCGAGAACGTGGCCCGCCGAAGGCAGCTTCAGGACAGATATACCTTTCTCGGGGCCACCTCCATCCGTGAGGGGCTCATGGCATTCGGGTTCGAGTGCGGGGACGGCTGGCTCCCCATCCTCGAGAAATTATTCGCGGGATTCCAAAAACTTGCGGACAGGGACGGCACCGCCGACCGGTTCCGTGTCACCCAGGTCAAGGAGAAGTACGGCACGCTCCGGGTCTACCACAACGGCGGGGAGGAATACGAAGCGCTCGTGGACAAGGCCGAGGCGCTGTCGGAAGTCACCTGCGACGTATGCGGCCAGCAGGGAACGATGAGGGATGACGGCTGGGTGATGGTGCGGTGCGACAGCTGCTATCCAAGGAAGAAAGGCGGGTGATAACACCATGAAGAAGAAATGCCGGGGCATCGATGATTTTCTCCGCATGAGCAGGGAAGATGCCGAAGAGATGTACGCCGGAGCTGCGAGGAAAGCAATCGCAGAGACACATGCGGCAGGACTGCCAACCTGCCATGCGAGCGACAAAGAGGGTTACAGGATGTGCTTCATCTTCCCTGACGGCCATAAGGAGTACTTCAACACCCCGGAAGAGGGAAACGCGATCCTGGAAAGGCACGGTCTCACGTAGAAGGAGGTTTCATGGAGGACAGAGAAAGGGACAACTCACACAAGGAAAGACATCTGGTGGACGCCAGCAGCCTGAACGACATACATGATCGACTGCGCCAGGCCGTGGATGCTCTTGACGTTGAAAAAACCCGCCGGCTCCTCGACCTTGCCGATGAAATGGGTGCTGCACAGATCCGAACCCTTTTCCAGGAGGACATGTACGGCAGACTGCTCCGGGCTATAGAGGCATGCGACCCGGAAGCCGTCCGCCGCCACCTTCAGTTCCTAAAGGACATCGATGCTTCGGGTTCTGCGGATACGGACATTGAGGCCGTCAAGACCAAACTGACGGAACTGAAACCCTACCTGAAGGAGCAATACAACGTCACAAGGGTCGGCATCTTCAATTCGCGCCTTCGCGAGGGCTCCGGCGAGGAAGGGAACTGGGAGGTCCTGGTGGATATCGAAGGGCCTCTCGGCCCCGTCGGATTCATTGGACTCGAGAACTACCTCAGCGACGCTCTGGGTGCCAGGGTCAGTCTGATCGAGGGCCTGAAGAAGCCTGTAGGCCAGCATATCCTGGACGAGGTGGAGTATCTGTGAGCCTGAATAAGAAGATGACCATAGCTGAATTCCAGACACTGCCTAAGGAAGAGCGGGAAAAGATCCTGGGCAAAAGTACTCGCGCCGCCATCAAACGGCTCCATGATGCCGGGTTGCCTTCCGTGCATGGTGACGATAAGGGCGTGTGCTATCTCTATCCGGACGGAAGGAAGGAATACGTCAGGCCGGACAAAAAGTAGCCCCGCCTGCCTCAAGAAGTCCTGCTGTCGATCATGTCCGACCGTTTTCCCCGGCAATCAGAATTGCATTGCAGGAGGATGTAAGTCGGCGTATAGCACCTACGACTGAATAGCTTTATTGAAACTATGTTCCAAGAATTACCGGTTGAAACAGAGCATAACGCTTGTATAACTGGGAGTGGCCCGACAGGGGCACGGTCCGGTTCATGCGGTGCTTATAAATTCACTTGCCTGTCTTATTTCTTCTCATTTCTATGACTCCACAGACTCAAAAGGTCCGTCAGAAGAGCCTTCGTATCGAACTCGGCCGACAAATTGAATGCATGTACGTTTCGGTTGTAGTCTTGGTTGATGGCGTTGATGATGGTTTTCGATAGCTCTATCAAGTCTTTGAAATCACGGTACTTGAGGTCTGCTTTTTTGAAGGAGTCTTCGATGTCTTCGCCATCGGATAGGTGCGCGAAGGCTTCCGAGCGGACAATGCCAATCTTTACCCATAATCGTTTTGCTTTTGGCATCAGTTCGGTGACACGATTCATTGCATTATCAGAAAGTGGATGGTCTCGATCAAGAATCTTCAGCAGCTGAGGAAGGCTTATTGTGTCGCGGCGAGTTTCATAGAGACGATACAAAGCGATAATCATAGCGACAAAATGGGCATGTATGGACGTCTGAAAAAAAGCGAGGTAGTTGCTCATGACGTCTACGAATCTCGGACGAGTTTCTTTGCTCTTGTAGATCCACCATATATCGTGGTTGTGCTCTGCGACTATGATCGTATCTTGAATACTTTTGACATAGCGTTGAATTATCTCATCTGTTTTCAAAGTCCGCGTTCCCGATCGAGGGCCACTGTTATCGATATCAAACCCCTCGATAAGGTATACTGGATTCTACCACTCTCACGTTCTTGTAGCCTCGCTCCGATAGAAGAACTTGGCAAGCAGTATCGGTCCCACGATGACTTCAGTAATGGGCAACAGCTCTCTTAGTTTTATGCCTTCCTCCTTCCGTTTTCTTTCCTTCATCTCCTTTTCGGTCTCTTTCATCCTTCTCGTGTTTTCGTTGCTCTCATGCTCGATGAAGAATTTGACATACGGGACAGGAAAACCGTAGACAGAGTGACGCCTAAAATGGATCGGAAGGTCGTCTTCGTACATTTCCGGACTATTATTATAAAGCCAGTTGTGATTCGACACAGTGATCAGCCTGACTTCTCTTTCGTTCCTGAAGTGTTCGTTCTTGTGCTTCATGGAAGCGACATCGAACAGGCTGTAAGCCCCAATTCTCTTTTCCTCGTCATCTTCCAGCTCTTTCCACTTATGCATCTTTTCTTTCTTCAACAACCATCTCCGGATATCATTTTCGGTATAGAGGCAACTGTATAAGAATACCCGCTTTTTTACGGCGAGCTTTTTTGCGTCAAACCCTATACAGAAGTTGCCGTAGGCACGCCACTGTTCGAGCGAATCCGTCTTTCTGCTGAATGATGCCATATAGTAATCGGTTTGCCTATTCGCATTGAACTGCTGCCGTTCAAGCATCTCGTGCCACTCATGTCTAACGGCCTCATTCGCGAAATCATTGTCGTTGAATATCGTCTTAGCATTCTGAAGCATCTTGAGCTCGGTAGTATCATTCATAAAGGCGGTATTCGACATCCAGATTTCGTGCCTATCTATGATGCCAGACATCCCATCGGCCGAGGTGTAGTGATACATGGTGCCCCTATATGGTTCGGAAAAGGCCTAGATGAGTCTCTTCAACTGCTCATTTTTCACTTGCTGCTCCTATTCCATCCCTAAGCGAGGTTGAGCACGCCGTTGGTTGTCCTAAAAAATACTCTTGATTATCGAGTTCACACCAGATATCAATTCATGGACTTGCTCTTCCGTTGGTTCAGTTGCCTTTTGATGGCTACATAGATTGCGAATATCTGCAAGCAACTGAATTTTCCTCCAGAGAGGCGTGTCGTAAATACCATTGTTTTTCAAAGGATCATTAAGATCGGATATCGTTGAGTTCTTTTTGCCGATCGGAATATTGTGGTTGACTGCCACTCTCTGCAGGTGTCGTTCGAGTACCACACCAGCTAATGCACCGGCAGCTCTCTTATTGATTTTTTTAAGTTGTGTGGCCGCTAACAGTTCATTGTCTTGGAGTTCCGCAAAAAGGTAGCCCGTTACGTCCTGTAATACGGTGTCAATTCGAGAAGATAAGGACGCAATGATCTGCATTTGATTCAATATCCGGATTGCTGCAATATTGTGTGTGTCCCACAATGGTTTTCCGGAGAAATCTGTTCGCGCGCCTATACCTTTGATATAATCCTGAAGTACATAATTGCCAGCAGTGGTAATTTTCCTCTTTGGGTCAATTAGGTAGTAAGAGGCAAACTCGTTGAGTCTCTCCGGCGCCAGAGTTTGAACCAACTTGTATGCCCGAGAGTACCAGTCTTGATATTTGGTGCCAAAGTCGATGATGTCCTTATCATGTGTTGCAAGAGACAGTAGCTCTCCTTGGGTGTTCAGCAGATCCTTAAGTCCTTTCTTTACGTTTTCTGAAGTGCTCATGGCTTCCTCATGGTTGGCGATCCAAATCAGCAGCACAGGCAAACACTGGGGCAGTATCGACGGACGATTCTGTATTCAAGCTGATCCAGCTACAGCGAATCCTCAACCCATCTTTCTTGTCGTTCAAGACAAATCGGGAGATTCATCTTTGTCGTTGTCGCCAGTTGATATACAGATATCAACCAGATAGTCTGGAAAAAGGATGCCCAGTTTGCCAGTCTTCGTATTGAAACCGAGATCGCGGATTTCAAGCATTGCTTCAATTTGGTCACGAACTGCCTCGTCTATGCAGGAAAGTATGTAAGCAATCAGGTTATTGACAATCTCAAGTTCTATTCCAAGCTTTTTTAGACCAACAGCTTCGAGATCTACACCTAGAGACCGTTGCCACATCGAACGGTATTCCTTATAGACAGGTAAACGACCGTGAAAATATAACTCGCTGAACTTCAATTTCTCGATGGCTACATTTCCGTGCAGAAGATCATTTCGCTCGTTCACGAGAGTATGATATTGCCTACATACTTCGTTCGTATAATCCACCGCCTTGTTAAAGTTTACGCAGTTAATATGAAAACTCTTTATCCTGATATCAATGGGTTGCCTGAATAGGTTTTCTTTTAGACGCTTGTCTTCCTTCAACTCGGGTTTCATTAATATAAACAGCAGCATATTAACAAAAGCTTCGGCCATAATAGGAAGCATTGATCGAATACCAAAACATAATCCAAAACCCTTGCTGTATCGAGAGGCTGTCCCTTCCCACAAATCTTTCTGCTGTTGGATACTTTTGATGGCACTGTGATCCTTTATTTCTTCTTTATCAGGGTCAAGCGATAGTGAATTGAGTTCTTCAAATAATGTAATAATGGATCGCTTCAACCGTTGATATGGATTAGCAAACTCAATCCAAGATTCAAGAACCTGGTCCCTAACCTCCGACATCTTCGAGCCATAGTTTTCAAAGTCAGCTTTAACCTGCCGTAAAAAGTCAACTTTATCAGATTCATCGAATGGATAATCCCCGAACAGGTGAACTTCAGTGCGAAAATTCATGCCAAGGAATGTCAAAAATCCAAATTCTGTTTTGAACATCCAATCCCAATGGATTAAGTTGTCTGAATCATCCTTGCGCAGGAAATTCTGAAGCCCATTGGGCGCACCGAATCGCGCCCAAAAATAGCAATATAGGTCAGATGGTCGAATCTCATTCTTCAACACCCAAAGTTTCTTTCCTTTGGGAATTGTCTTCGATAACATCATTTGAGCTGCCGATTCTGGATGCAGATATTCCCACATTGCCACAAAGTTCGCTGGAATTGTCATATTCGCTCGTTATTAAATTGAATACACCTTTCGCATGACAACACTTACTAAATCATTATCAACAAGTCGTTAAATACTATTCCTCAGTAACGTTTAGTGTCAAGGTAATTTCAAAGTAACACAAGATTGATGACCTGATCTCCATCGAGCCCACAAGAACTATATTGTTATATTCTTTGTATTTCCGCAATTGTCATATGAAACGGTGCATATTTCTCCGAGTGCCTCGTTTATTGCTTTCAGGAAGCACTGAACAAACTCAGGTTCCGGAGCGAATCGAAACTGTAAATCTGTGACTCTCACCTAGGAATAAACAACATTTCTCCCTGCACATTCTTCAAGAGGTCGTATCGAAGATACCATCGAGGAAGGCGTTCTTAAGAGGGTTGTCGAGCCAGTGTGGCTCCCACGAAGTAATGGCCTTCGTGTTCTTGTCGAAAACGTAATCAACGCAGGCGGAAACTCTCATGCCAGGGGCGGTCCCTGACAGTAGGATCGTCCCGGGCCTTCCGCCTTCCGTCAGTAATAAAACGGCAGAAGCGTTTTCGGCTAAAGCCTTCTCTCTGATCCTTCTTTTGAGTAGCTCTTCGTGGAGTTTATCCTTGAAGAAAAGTCTACCTACGTTCATCATGCCATTGGCATATACAAAGAAAACCGCCAAACCTATCTTCCCCGAAGAAAGAAGTTCGTTTCTCGCCCTATCGACCGCTTTTTCAAAGACTTTTTTAATGGTATCAGTAAACGGGGAAGGAAAGGGTATCCTGTGGTCGGTACCGACAGAGACATTTGGAGAAGGAGCTTCGGGGGACATGACACTTACCGGGGAGGATTGTTGCAGAGAGATACTACTGCCATCATCTCTTCTTTTCCTTCTTCCGACCATTGCTCTTTATTATACAGCACACACGCTCATGTTCATAGTCCATTCCCGGTTCCACCGAGAGAACGGATGATACGATTCCAAAGAAGCCCGCTACGTGTCGAGTCGCTTCTCGCTGATTCAATGCCAAGTGAGGGCTTTAACCTTCACCTGCGGGTATAATGCAGATCACCAGTTGAAAGCAGCGCCGTATGCCGTAGAACGCAGGCAGATACTCGTGGCCACAATTTTTACCCTTCACGCAGACGAAGCCTTTAGACCGCCGCAGTCCAGACACAGGTAAATCACTTGTTCGTGGCATAGTCGCCAGAACCCATATTGCCGTGAGAAATGTTCACCTGAAAAGGCAGACAGGTTGTTTCCAGCCTATTATTCAATATTGGCACTAACAACAGATGCCAGTTGCATCATATCGATAGTCTGGCCCTCTTTTAACTTTGTAAAATCAGTTACTTTGCCGGTCTTGCTGGTAGTTTTTGTGTTGTTAAATATTTTAATCAATTTCGCGTCAGCCACAATATATTTGCCAGCATTTTCTGGTTTACCGTTGACTGATTTCGTTTGTAGTTTGTTTGCCTTGATGTAATCCCACAACTTTTTGGTTATATCAGTACGAGAAAGTGAGCTGGCCCCCAGGAATGCCGCCAGGTCCGCTTTCAATTTTACCATTTTATTCAATCCTTTTTCTTCTGCCATGTTTGTGTCTCCGTTCTTCAAATTGTGTTAGTAATATTCTGCTCAGATATTACAGGGGGAAGTATAAGAGCTTTCGGCTTTGCATGTCAAGGCAATGTCGACCGCGAATTGTGTTTATTACGAGATGCAATCCAGCATCTTCGTCGCGTTTGGTGTCTTATTCATTTCAGGGTCGACGGAGGGTCCTTTTGATGACCGGCAGGTCATATCCCGATCCTTATACCCAATGCGTCCAGCTGACCTCATAGACTCTGCCTTACACCTGTCAGACATTACCAGAAACAACCCTATCCTTACACCTTTCCCAGGTTCCAGCGACTGTCACGTTACCGTGTACCCTATCGGACCATCCGGGCATTTTTGCCGCATGATTTGTCCAATTTGGTCACATCGCCCCCGTGCCGGTCTTCTGGATTGTGCTTGTTTTCCTGTTGCAATATGCTACCTCTTGTAACAGAGGTGAATATCACATGAGCGTAGCCATCCGCATAGACGATGAATTATACAATGAGGCCAGGAAGAGCGCGGAAGCCGAAAGCAGGACCGTTCCCCTGCAGGTGGCTTACTGGGCCCGGATCGGGAAAGCTGCCCTTGACAACCTGGATCTCCCGGGTGAGTTGATCCGGGACATCCTGGCGGCGAAGAAGCAGGGCCAGTTCGAACCCTTCGAATTCAGCGCTGAAAAATGAACGTTGTTCAGTCGCCATATTTCAGGCGCGCCTACAAAGCTTCACCGTAATCAGGTCAAGCCGGTCAACGACGCGATCAGGCATATCTTGTCAGATTCGACATGCGGCGAAGAAAAGAAAGGTGACCTGACTGCTGTACGGGTATACAAGTTCCGCGTCCTGGACCAGCAGTTCCTCCTAGCCTATGAACATGATGAACAGATGCTCTTCCTGCTTGGCCTGGGGCTTCTATCGGGATCTGAAAGGGCTCCGGTAGGGCCGAATACTGTCCTTCTAGCTGGTTCTCAAGGGACTCCAACAGGTCGAAAGGACCCCTTCTGAAGGAGGTTTCTAAAATAATGAAGAATAATCTCATAAGATACAAGAACTATCACGGCTCGGTGAACTACAGCAACGACGACGTCCTCTACGGGAAACTCGAGGGGATCCTTGACCTCGTGAGCTATGAGGGCCGGGACGTCGAGTCACTGAAGAAAGCATTTAAAGACGCCGTCGACGACTACCTGGACACTTGTAAGGATGCCGGCCGGGAGCCGGAACGGCCGTTCAAAGGAACCCTCAACATACAGGTAAGCCCATGGTCGCGTTCAAAGCTATGGAAAAAGGCATCACCCTCAACAAATATGTCGCGGAAATCCTCGAGAAAGCAAGCGGATACAGGCGGCCGCCGGCATGACATTCACGGCTCTTCGATCAACGAATATCTCAGCCCGACAGCGACGCCCAATTTCTTTATTTTAACAGGGGAAAGTCTTTCAGCTTTTTTCATGATGTTCAGGAAATTCTTATCCGCAGACAAGCGCCTGACGCCATCAGTCGCATACCCCGCGAGCGACCAGGGCCCTGCAGGATTCCGGGTCATCGGTGCATGCGGCGGCGATACATCTGAACAGCCGCGGCGAGGCTGCACTGCGCGATACGTTGTACAGTTTTTCTATCCGCGTCGCGTGCATCAGGGTGCAATCGATCATCTCGGCAAATTTGACGAGACTCAAGCCTCTTTGCTCCCTGAGATATCTGATGAAATCCCAGATGGCTTCAGGCTCGTTGTTGTCGGCATTGTTGTTCATTTCGTTTGTCCCGCTACGATATTATATAGATCGTTGGAATATACCACAATACGTTGACTTTCTAAAATCGTCTGATGGTGTTGTCAACCCGCAGTTTCCGGAGTATCTACTCGTCTTTCTTTTCCTCTTTTTTCTTTCCTGCCTCCGGCGGTTCATCGCTGCCTTCATACAGGATCATTCCGCAGCATATTGCCATATATCCATACCCGAATGAAATGATCTTCACTTCCTTGCCGCAGCTCGGGCATTTGACAGTCGCCATGCTGAAATTATAATCCAGCGGGATTATTTTACAATGAGAGATGTCACAGACGAGAGCGGGGAGAGTTGACCCCCGGGCCGGGAGATTTACGTATCTTACATGCTGGACAATGGTACTGTAGGGATTTCACTGGATACGTATTGGCAGATCACACCGTCGGAATCCATTCCGATTCTACTTCAGGATCTCGAACTGGTCGATAATGTCGGCTTTAAGGCTATGCCGGCCACCCGATCTGATGCGTTGAAGGATTTTGTCCGCCGAGGGTATGACATGGGCCCGTTCCAGACCAACCAAAAACCCGTAGGTAGATACAACATGAACCGGATAGACGCCAAAAAAGGAAGGGTCCGCCGTCTGCTCGTCTTCGAAAAGAAACAAATACGGCCCGGGCTCCAGTTGCTTCGATTTGATCGCCTGTAATACTGACTCTTCTCCCTGATCGGCAAACTTCTTGTGATCATACTTCCCGACGGACTCCAGCGCTCTTCTTGCTTCGCCTATCTTTGTCGCGACGACCTTGATCTGTGTCCTGTGTTTCCGGTACCACTTGTTAATAACAGCTGCGTCTTGAAGCTCATCCTTCCTGTAGGTGGCTTCAAAAAGCATTTGGTCCGTCATGACGACAGGGAGTTTTGCTTTAAAGATCAGTTCCAGGCAATCTTCTCCCCCGTGAGCAAGGCTAATAAGCGGAGACGCGTCCGGGAGGAGCAGTTTGACTTTCTCCCTCTTAATACTTATCGATTTCCCCCGAATTGAAGGCGATCGCCCGCGCAACATATTCGCCTTCTTTCTCTGCTCGCTCACGACCGACCTCCGGCCACGAAATTCCATATTCATTCATCAGGGATGTAAAGGTTTCGAGTTCCACCGGGTCAAGTCCGATTGCCCGCATTGCCTCGGACCTCTTGAGCTGTCCCGAGGAGTAGCTCTCAAGAGTTTCAATAATCTTTTTTTCATCAGGTACGTTATCGACCATTCGGTTGCTTAAGCCCAGGTGTTCAGACAGAAGACGCCTTACCATCTCACTGACAGACGTCCTATCCTGCAAAGCCTTCGATTTCGCGGCCATCATCAGGGAGTCATCCAGATTCAATGTGTAAGGTCTGAGCATAAACCCCTCCATCAATAAGAGCTACCTCTTAAGCATATACATAATTACGTATAGGTCAAGGGGCCAGTGTTAGGGTTAACTACATAGCGAGTTGCCTCTCGATAGTTTTGATTTCGACTTCGAGACAGCGCACAGCCTTCTGAAGGTTCCTAAAGAGTGACTCCTTCCCTATGAGGGAAAAGAGATATGCCCCATAGCTCTCTCCCGACGATTCCCAGGGGTGCAGGAAGAAAACCACCGAATAGCGGTGCTGTTGTTCGACCTGGTGCCTGGCTTTTGGTTGAATGCCCTGATGCAGTGTCTTTAACAGATTCTTTTTGTAGAGAATCATGTCGAGATATGCCTGAATTGCGATCATGAAGACCAATGCTTGTTCCCGGTTTTCACCGTTCTCCGCAAAAGAGTCTATCTTGATACTTACATGATTGATATTTTGGAATAGCCTGAGCATAGTCGTTCTCCCCTCCTTTCTCAACAGGGTATTTCCTTCACAGCCCGGCCTGCGCTCTTGGTCTCATCTTCTGCAATTCCCGTGCTATTGCACCGTGCTCTTTGACATCTCGAGACGCAGCGCGGTGTATGCATGCAATACTCGCAATCACACCTGACCTTTTATATCAGAGGTGTGGAACGGTCCTCGGTCTGGGTACGGGAACGATATTCGCGGGCATGACCTGGAGACCGCCCATTTTGGAACAGAGTTGCCGAATGCAACGAGATGTCGAAAAATGCAACACCTCCAGCCGCCTTCCCGGCTGATCTACGGGATCAATTCCAACAACCGCGAGCCATGTTTTGGATGCCATTGTTCGATACTTTGTGTTGCTGGCATATTCTTTGCAACCGATTAGCTTGCGGGATTATGGGACCGGAAGATTGCCGGTCTTAACTCCAGGAATTCGGCAACGGGCGTGTTTGGGCTGACAGGAGACAATTTCCAGGTCAAGGAGGTCTCGTTGATATGAATACTGAAAGAACGAACCGCGCGATATCAGAAATAACAAAGGTCGTCGCCCCCACAGAAGTAGGATTTCTGGTCGTCTACTACCTCGGAGACAGGCAGATTGCGAGCGAATCATACGATCTTAACGGCGTTCTTGTCTACTGCTCCGGTTCGGTCCCCGACGGCGTCGTCAGGCAGTATTACGGAGACGGCACGGTCAAGGAACAAACGGAGTTCAGGGACGGCAGCGCTCACGGCAAGAGTACGAAATATTACCCGGAAGGAGAGGTGTTCGAGAAAGCACGTACTAACGGGGCATGAGGCATGGTCCCGCGAAGACATACCTGCGGGAAGGCCGACTCTGGCTGAAAGCGGACTACACGGCGGCGGTGATCCAAACAAAAAAATACAATGCAGCTTATTGAACCGTCTCGGGATAGGTAATAGTAACCCCGTTCACTTTTGCCCAGAGAGTTATCTTATGCGGTTTGGCGATCTTCTCGCTCATAATGTCTTCTACCTCTATGTTGCGAACCATTAATGCATCCCCAATAAGCGACCTGTGACATCGCCAGGGAACCGCTTCCGCACACATAATTACCGTTTGTTTCAATTTGGAGGTTTCGATGAGTAATTCAATGCCTTTTTGAAATTCCGGCGTCTGCATATAATCGGCAAACCCGCGAAATGATAAATTTGTCCACCCGGTATTAACGGATGTCCTGGTCGTATGACGCAACCCTCCAAGCTCTTCCAGGTGGAGATATTCAATGTCATGCTGCTCTAAATCGAGTTTCAATTGATTCTCGTTAAACTGTGGATTATGGCGGGATCTGGGGATTGTACGTACATCAGCCACTAATTCGATCTTATACGCTTGAAGGATTTTGATAAACTGGTCTATCGAATGCGTTGAGTGACCAATCGTATAAATCGTATTGTTCTTCATAAAATCCACTTTGCGTGAAATTTCTCCGAGAGTAAATGGAAATACACGAGGCCTTCAAATGGATGCCAGCGGGAGGTCATTTCCCTGATGTCCTCGTAGCCTGGCTTTTTATCCGTATGAAATAATCGCTGGAGATTATTCTTCGCTCCGACATCATCGCCAGGAAAAATGTCCACTCTTCCCAAGCCTCGTAAGAGAAAGTATTCTGCCGACCACAACCCTATACCGCCCAGGGATGAAAGGAATTCAATCGCTTCCTCATTGGTTAATTCCTCCAGATTGGTCAGGTCTATTTTATCATTCGCGACATCGATCGATAGTTCCCGAAGAGCCCAGACGGTTAAATCCAATCGAAACGGAGGTACAACGGGAAGAGTAAACGTATCATAAGCCATATTTTAGTATTTATGCCCCAACATTTACTAAGTAGCGCAAGGGATTATTGCTTCCCATGCTTGTCTTCAAGAGCTTTATAACAGGTCTTGACTTAAATCAAGTGCGACCCTGGTGGGCTCCCCGTCAAAAATGCCGACCACCCCCTTTGTGGTGAATGGGCCGATTACCACGATTGACACATCAGGCCGGTGTCCATACCCAGCTATTTCCGCGGGCACTCTCTCCTTGCAATAGCTTATCTTATTGTCTAAAATGAAACACTGGACGAGATGAAAACCGTGGACGACATCAACCGCGAAGCGCAGACAGATTTACGCGAGCGTGTCAAAGAGCTTTCGTGCCTTTACAACATCGCTCATCTTGCCAGTCAGAAAGACGTTACAATGAGCGACATGCTGAAGGGAGTGGTGGAGGGTCTTCCGTCGGCCTGGTTGTATCCCGAAGCAGCCTGCGCAAGAGTAGTCCTCGACGGTCGTTCTCACTCCACCAGCAATTATCGGCGATTGTGTCATCGCCAGAGTGTACCCATCGTGATCAATGGAAAGCTCCGGGGCTACATCGAGGTAGGCTATTCCGACAAAAGACCGAGAAGGGACCATGGACCCTTTCTCAACGAAGAGCGAAACCTTCTGGAAGCTGTGGCAAAGGAGGTCGCAATCGTCATAATGCGAAAAGAGGCAGAGCAGGACAGATCGAAACTCGAAGAACAACTCAGGCACGCCGACAGGCTGGCTACGGTCGGGCAGCTCGCTGCCGGAGTTGCTCACGAGCTCAATGAACCGCTCGGGCATATACTGGGGTTTGCGCAGCTTGCACAAAAATGTCCTGATCTACCGACGCAGGCCCAGGCGGATATCAGCAAGATACTGTCCACGTCCCTCTATGCCCGGGAAATAGTCAAGAAACTTCTCATCTTTGCCCGCCAGATCCCACCCCAAAAAGGGAAGGTGAATGTCAATCACCTCGTCACCGAAGTCTTGAATTTCCTGGAATCTCGCTGTGTCAGTAACGGGATCAACGTGGTCTGCGGTTTTTCATCGAATATCCCGGAGATCGACGCGGACGGCTCACAACTCAAACAGGTGTTTGTCAATCTCATCGTCAATGCCTTGCAGGCCATGCCGGACGGGGGCTGTCTGAGGATCAATACACGCGGGGAATCCCGAAAGGTTTCCGTTGTAGTGGAAGATACCGGCGTTGGGATGGAGCAGGAGATTCTCGACAAGATATTCACTCCCTTTTTTACCACGAAAGAGATCGGATTGGGTACAGGGCTTGGACTGCCGGTATCCCATGGAATTATTGCATCACATCATGGCACGATAAGAGTGGAAAGTAAGGCCGGCAAAGGAACGGTGTGCACGATAGAATTGCCCGTCAAGAGGGTAAGACGGTACAGGAATGAGGCGCGTGATGCGCTCTTCTGACCGTAAAGACTCCATCCTGGCGGTAGATGACTCTCCGGCGACACTGGAACTGCTCCAGAGAAATCTCGCTGCCGAGGGATACGTGGTGTTCACAGCTGCCAATGTGGCCGAGGCCATCAAGATCCTCGACGTTACCCCCATCGATCTTGTAGTCACAGATCTCAAGATGCCGGGTTTGAGCGGCGTGCACCTTGTGAGGCATATTCGCGAGAACTTCCGCGACATGGAAGTGATGATAATCACGGGCTACCCGAGCGTGAAGGGTGCCGTGGAGGCGATGAAGACGGGAGCTGAAGAGTATCTGGTAAAGCCCTTTACCGATGAGGAGCTTCTATCCGCTGTGGCCCGAACCCTCAATAAGCTCCACATGCGGAAGACGATTCATAGACTCCCGAAGCAGAAACCCGTTGCCACGGACGGTCTTGTTGGTGAATCCCCGGCAATGGCCACAGTCAGAGATTTCATTGCCAGGGCTGCACATACTGCTGCGACGGTGCTGATCTTCGGTGAGAGCGGTACCGGAAAAGAGCTTGTCGCACGGGCCATACACTATGGCAGCAAGAGGATCTCCGCGCCGTTTGTCCCTGTCAATTGTGGGGCCATCCCCGGAGAACTCCTCGAGAGCGAACTCTTCGGACATATCAAGGGTGCCTTCACGGGAGCCACTGAGACCCGTGCGGGTTTTTTTCAAACTGCGGATGGGGGAACCATTTTCCTTGACGAGATAAGCGAAACGAGCCTGGCCATGCAGGTCAAGCTCCTGCGCGTTCTTCAGGATAAAGAGGTCTGCATGGTCGGTTCGGGGCGCACGAGAAAAGTTGACGTGAGAATCCTTGCATCTACGAATAAAGACCTCGCAACCCTTGTAGAAAAAGGGTTATTCCGGGAAGACCTCTTTTATCGCATCAATGTGATCAATATCGATCTGCCCCCGTTGAGAGAGCGGGATAACGATGTAATTCTCCTGGCACAGCACTTCATGAAGAAATATTCCGAGGAACTGGGAAAACCAGTGCACCGCTTTTCGGATCGTGCGCTGCAGATACTCCGCAAATATCATTGGCCCGGCAACGTGAGAGAGTTGGAGAATGTTATCCAACGCCTGGTGGTCATGACGGATGAGGATCCCATAGATGCCCCGGATCTCCCCGAACTCATGCGTTTCTCTGCTCTCGGCCATGGGAACCTCAACCGAACTCTCGTCGAGGTCGAGGCCGAATACATTCAGAACGTCTTCGCCAGCGTCAAGGGCAACAAGACGAGGGCGGCCGAAATCCTCGGGATTGACAGGAAAACTCTTCGCGAAAAGCTTTCCAGAACAGGGAAATCACGTTCCCGATAACGATCCGCCGGGATCGGGGTATATGTCCCCGGTGGTACAGAATTACCCGGCAGCCTTCATCCCGGCGCGACCTGCCCGGCATCACTTCTACTTCCTTATCGTGTAACGGATACCACTCATAAGTGTTCAATATGCTATGACATCCAGCATGACTGCCGGAAAGAGAAGACCGGCATTCGCTCGCAGGAAAACATCGCGGCAAGGAAAATGCATCGTTCGCTCCGCAGAGTAATTAACCGAAGTGAAAGGGAGACGTCCATGAAGAGTATAGCCAAGTCCAGGAGTGGGAAGGCCAGGCCTGTGCCCTCTCAAGCGAGCAGCTACGGGGGGTTGTGCCCCAATTGTGTGAACCTCGATATATGCTCTCTTGCCGCTGAGCCGAAGAGGCAAGTGCTTTTTTGCGAAGAGTTCGCCGGTGACGACGGCACCCCGGCACTGATCTCGCAGCCCGTCCAGGGACCAGCTGAAAGAGAGGTCGTCCGCGAGGGTACGGTACGGGATTATGCGGAAGACCACGCAGGGTTGTGCACCACATGCAGAAACTGGGATGGTTGTGTCCTCTCAAAGCATGAAGGCGGTGTGTGGCATTGCGAGGAGTATCAGTAAGGAATTACTGTGGGAAACACGAGGAATTCGCTCGCAGGAGAAAGTCATATGGAAACGGCAAATATTCTCGACATCATACACAAAAGCGAAGGCAAGGCGGCTATCATCTCCATCCTTGAGGACATACAGGAGAAATATACCTATTTGCCTGAAGAAGCATTGAGGCTTGTTGCCACCGAGACAGGATGTTCATTGACGGATGTCTATGGTGTCGCGACTTTTTACAAAGCCTTCAGCCTGAAGCCGCGAGGAAAGCACTGCGTATCCGCATGTCTGGGGACGGCCTGCCACGTCCGCGGCGCCGAAACCGTTGTTGCGGAATTCAAGGGGCAGCTGAATCTGCAACCGGGCGAGACGACCCCGGATAATGAGATCACCTTTGAAACAGTCAATTGCCTTGGGGCATGCGCGCTGGGCCCGATCGTGGTTTCGGACGGGCACTACCATGCGAATGTGACCAAGAGAGAGGTCAAGGACATAATCAAAGCAACCAGGGAGGGAACTCACGGATCGGATGGTGCCTCAAAGGATTACGAGTTCTCCCTCGAGGCTTCCTGTCCTCAATGTGGTCAGAGCTTGATTGACGCCGCATACTACATCGACGGACACCCTTCCATACGGATCGATGTCATGACTGATGTGGGAACCGGATGGATGAGGGTACCATCTCTCTACGGCAACTTCGTTAAGATCTTAGAACATATCGTCCCCGAGGATGCACTGCTGACACCTCTTTGTCCCCATTGCGGCTCAAACCTTCAAGGTGAACTCGGCTGCCTGGAGTGTAACGCCCCCATGGGAACGATGAATGTAGATGGGGGAGTGGGGATTATCAGTATCTGCTCCCGCAAGGGATGCAGCGGACACATCCTTACTCTGAATGGAGCAACAATTTAATGAACGCACACAAAAACAAACTTACATCGACCGATGCATTCATGACGCTGCAGACGCGACTTGCCGCCCATAACGACGGGGAGATTCCAACCATCGTCATCCCTGCGGGCACATGCTGTCAGGCAAGCGGCGCCAATCTTCTGATACGCGTCGCCAAAAGGGAGCTTCTCCAGAAAAAGCTCACTGACAAGGTTCGTCTCCGCATCACGGGTTGCCACGGGTTCTGCGCGACGGAACCATCGGTACTGGTGGAGCCGGCGCGGACATTCTATCCGAAGATCAACCCGGATGACATGGCGAGGATTATCGAAGCCGCATCGAAGGGAGAGATTATCACGGAGCTGCTTTTTGTCGATCCGGAGACAGGCCGGCCTGTCGAGAAACAGGACGACATACCCTTTTTCAGGAAACAGGTGCGGACGGTGATAGGACGAAATGAGAAAGTCGATCCCATCCGTATCCTTGATTACATTAGAAACAACGGCTATCTGTCCCTCGTGAATGTCATTTCCCGGGGGGACCCGCTGTTTGTTCTTGACGAGGTGAAAGCGTCGGGATTGAGGGGCCGCGGTGGTGCAGGGTTTCCTACCGGCCAAAAATGGGAGCTCTTTGCTTCTCAAAAGAATGGTGCCGCGAAGTACCTTATATGCAATGCCGATGAGGGCGATCCGGGAGCCTACATGGATAGAAGCGTCCTGGAAGGTAATCCTCACAGCATAATCGAAGGCATGCTCATCGGTGCGTACGGTACAGGTGCGACAGAGGGCATCATTTACGTAAGAACAGAATATCCCATGGCGATAAAACACTTGAACATGGCCCTTAAACAGGCGCGAGACCTGGGCCTACTTGGGAAAGACATCCTGGGAACAGGGTTCTCTTTTGATATAGAGATCGTGAAAGGTGCAGGCGCATTCGTGTGTGGAGAAGAAACAGCCCTGATAAGATCCATTGAAGGCCACATGGGGGAACCACGGCAGCGGCCCCCCTTTCCGATAGTAAAGGGTCTCTATGGGAAACCCACGATGATAAACAACGTCGAGACATGGGCCAACATTCCTGTGACAATAGCCATGGGAGGCCGATCATTTGCCGCGCTCGGGACGTCGGGGAGTTCGGGGACGAAGATCTTCAGCCTCGTCGGCAAGATCAAAAACACCGGGCTCGTCGAAGTGCCCATGGGGATGACCCTGAAGGAAGTTGTCCGGGATATCGGGGGCGGACCGGCGGGCAAAGCGGAGATCAAGGCGATCCAGACCGGCGGACCATCCGGCGGGTGCATTCCGGCGTCGAAGTTCGATTTGACGATTGACTACGAAACCCTGAAAAGCGTGGGTTCCATAATGGGATCGGGCGGCATGATTGTGATGGACAGCAATACCTGCATGGTGGACGTAGCAAAGTATTTTATGGGTTTCCTGAAGGATGAGTCCTGCGGCAAGTGTTTCACCTGCAGGAAGGGCACGCAGAGGATGTATGAACTCCTTGAGGACATAACTGTCGGCATGGGAACACCCGAGCACCTAATTGTTCTCGAAGAACTGGCCCTGGCAGTCAAGGATACAACGATGTGTGGACTTGGCCAGTCGGCTTCCAACCCCGTTTTGAGTACACTCAAGTACTTCCGCCACGAATACGAACGGCACATCCATGACAAGCGGTGCGATGCCTTTGTCTGCAAGCAGCTGGTGGGGGCGCCGTGCCAGGCGGCCTGCCCCGTGGACACAGAACCGTGGCGGTATGTCGCCCTTGTGGAAAGAGGGGATTACGAGGAGGCATACCGGGTCATACGCGGCGCAAACCCTCTTCCCGGTGTGAGCTCCCGCGTATGCGACCGAAAATGCGAAAGCCGGTGCAATCTTGGAGCGGGCGGTGGAGAAGCCATCGCCATCCGTGCGCTGAAGCGGTTTGTCACCGACCGGGTTGACGCGTCAGTCTACCGCCCGGAACCCGGGGAAACCAGGGAGGAGCAAGTGGCGATCATCGGGGGCGGCCCGGCGGGATTGGCCGCCGCTCATTATCTTTCCCTTCTCGGCTACAGGATCACAATCTTTGAGGCGGCAGACCGCCTTGGAGGCATGCTGACATGTACACTACCTGCCTACAGGCTGCCGCCACGTATTGTCAGGGAGGAGATAGAAAGCCTTCTTAATGAAAATATACAAATAGAGTACAACCGCGCGCTTGGAAAGGACATGACGATAGAGGACGTTCTGGGCAAGGGGTTCAAGGCCGTGTTCATCGCCACGGGGGCTCATGAAAGCTGGCGTCTCAACCTGGAGAACGAGGATGTTGATGGGGTTTACCCGTCAATAGACTTTCTCAAGAAGTCCAAAATGGAGGGAATTGAGCTCGCCAGGGGTCATGTTGGGGTGATCGGCGGAGGAAACTCGGCCGTGGACGCGGCACGTGTCGCACTTCGCCAGAAGGATGTCACTGGCGTGTCCCTCCTCTATCGTCGTACGCGTGACGAGATGCCTGCTTATGAAGAGGAGATTGAAGCGGCGCTTGAAGAGGGTGTGCGAATCGAGACGCTGATCTCTCCCGTGAAGATAAAGGTGCGTCAGGAAGAGATCGAGACGGCGATAAAGGAGGGTGTTGAACTACATACCCTTGTTTCTCCGGTAAAGATCTTTTCCGAAGAAGGTCGCGTGGTCGGCATCGAATGTATAAGAAACAGGTTGGGAGAGGTCGATGCCACCGGGAGACGAAGGCCCGTGGAGGTACCTGGAAGCGGGTTTTCGCTGGCGTTGGACACACTCATCATCGCGATCGGGGAAAGACCGGAGAGCGGAACCTTTGCCTCCATGGGTCTGGAAGTGGACAGGAGCGGCACGATAAAGGTCGATCCCAGAACGCTCAGGACGGGTCTTGAAGGGGTTTTTGCGGGCGGCGACCTGGTGACCGGTCCCAATACTGTCATTGATGCCATTGCGGCCGGAAAGAAAGCCTCCCAAGTCATTGATCGGTATCTCCAAGACAGGCAAATCCTGGAGCCGTCACGGGCCACGCTTCCGTCCGTGTTCATTCCGCCAGCGACGGTTGATGATTCCGAAGCGGGGGTTGCGGGCCGGGCCATCCCACCTGCAGTAGCACCCGACAAGAGAACAAAAAACTTCATCGAAGTGGAAATGGCTTTACCCGAATATCACGCGCAGAGCGAAGCAAGGCGTTGTCTGCGATGCGATCTTGCTTTCACGAGGGAGGCATCAGCAGATCAATGAACGGTCGGATAAACTGGAGGTATCCTACATGATCACACTGACAATAAACGGACTTCGCGCGTCCGTGGAGAAAGGAACGACGATTCTTGAAGCTGCACGCTTTCTCGGTTTCCCCATTCCCACGCTCTGTCACCACGAAGGGCTAAGCCCTTACGGGGCATGCAGGCTTTGTGTTGTCGAGATAGGCGACGGCCCGGGGGCGAGACTCGTCTCATCCTGTACCTACCCGGCAGAGGAAGGATTAAAGGTCCGGACCGCTTCGGAGCGTGTTATAAAGGCCCGAAGGATGGTCATAGAACTTCTCCTGGCGTCGTGCCCGCAGTCCAAAGTGATTCAAGACATTGCATCGAGGCATAATGTGCGACAGCAGCGTTTTCGGCAGGAGTACGAGGACTGTATTCTTTGCGGGCTATGCGTGCGCATGTGTGAAGAACAGATGATGGCCAAGGCAATAGGGTTCCGCGGCCGCGGTAGTGGCAGAAGCATAGGTACTCCCTTCGATATACGTTCCGACGTATGCAGGTTATGCGGAGGGTGCATGCAGGTGTGTCCGGCCTGCCAGCTGAGATGTACGTATACTGAACCCGACAAGGCGGTTTGCGGAGGCTGCGCTAATCTGAGCCCGCCCTGTGTTGAGAAAGAACAATTCCATGACATGATGTGTTACATGTCGCCCTGCGTGGCATGTGAAATAAGGAAAGACTAGGCGAAAGGAGAACCACATATGTCTTTTTCACGAGTGAACAGCTCAAGTGCAACCCTCACCAAGAACAGGACCGAGGATTCGATAACATCCGCTTCGGGTATGTGCGTGACATGTGTCGACGGTTGCATCGGTATGTGCGAGATAGGGAAGTCAGCGTACCGCGGCCATGAGGTAATATATCCACAACCCTTTGGCGTTATCACCACCGCGGCGGAAAAGAAATATCCCGTTGACTATTCGCACTTCAACATAATGGGCACGGCAGCGGGCGCCCACGGCATCGAAATGGATAGCGACAAGGCCATTTTCCCGGCGGTTAATCTTGAAGTCCGTATAGGAAACGACGCAGGGCTGAAGTTTCGCTATCCCTGG
>ENA-UOWG01000473-UOWG01000473.1-activated-sludge-metagenome-genome-assembly--contig:-NODE-473-length-53715-cov-31.029668_pt1 | contig 53715 bp, 48 predicted proteins | sample MGYA00238147_ERZ761563 | MGnify/ENA primary metagenome ERZ761563 (study PRJEB28884, sample SAMN05720216) | anaerobic digester metagenome | isolation source: active sludge of municipal...
AGGACCAGTCCAGCGCGGTTTGATGAATACCTCTATTTTTTAAATGGAATGACCGGCGATGGATTTTACACATGCCGATCTCTTGAAGAATTTTTCGATGTTCGGCAGTCCCGTATCCTTTGTTTTTCAAAAAATTGTATTGTGGAAACTGGCGGTGATACATTTCCATGATCCTGTCCCGCGACACCTTGGCAATGATGGATGCGGCGGCGATGGATACGCTGAGTGCATCGCCTTTTACCAGAGCCTTCTGCGGAGTGTCCACAGCAAGGGTGTGCAAACCATCGATCAGAATAAGATCAGGAGCCACTGAAAGATCCAGAATGGCTTCACGCATCGCCTGAAGCGATGCCCGAAGAATGTTGATCCGATCGATGACGGCGGCTTCAGCGACGCCCACGCCGACGGCTATGGCGTCTTGTTGCGAGATGACCTTGTAGAGTTCATCCCTCTTGCGGGCGGTCAGTTTTTTGGAATCGTTAATTTCGGAATTGGAATATGCGGGAGGAAATATGACGGCCGCAGCAACAACAGGCCCGGCCAGCGGCCCCCGGCCTGCTTCGTCAACACCGGCGATGCATCGGTAGCCTTCACCATACGCAAGCTTTTCGAATGTATTCATCGCAAAAAGATGAAGGAACCCTTCTACCTGCCGGAGCTCGGGGTAACATTACCAACCAAGCCCCATCCATTTATTTGGAGATCAAACCTGCCAAAAAAACATCCAAATCAAGGCATCCTCAAGGCAAACCGCTGCTATTCGCAACAAAGACAAAACGGCATTAGTTATTGGCCGCTTCTTTGATCCTTGCTTTTTTGCCTCTGAGGTTTCTCAAATAATAAAGACGTGAGCGGCGCACCAGACCCTTGGTCACAACTTCAACACGATCAATAATGGGTGAATGCATAGGGAATGTTCTTTCAACACCGACACCGTAGGAAACTTTTCTAACGGTAAAATTTGCCCGGCTGTTACCTCGGCGTTTGCGGATAACCACCCCTTCAAAAGCCTGAATTCTCTGTTTCTGGCCTTCAATGATGCGCACATATACTTTAACGGTATCACCCGTTTTAAAGGCGGGGATATCCCCTCTCATTTGTTCTTTTTCAATCATTTCTAAAATATTCATTTTATATATTTCCTCCCGCGACATTCGCTATATTATTTTTATGATATTTCTACAACTCTATCCAAAATGACGGCAACAGCCGACCGCACCGCCAGATGATTATAGCCTTTGTTCCCCCTGATCGGCTCCAGTCGATAGTCTGCCCGATTCACGACTTCCCCTGCAATGCCTGAGCCTGTACCAAAAATTATAAGATAAGGCAACTGATTACTTTTAATGACTTCTCTCAGCGCGCCGCATGTTAATAAATCGCCCTGAAAGTTAGCCCCCGTCACGACGATTTTTGGTTTACAGTCATTTACTGCTGTAATATCTGCAAGCACTTCATCAAGATCGGATTTGATCGTCACTTTTTCGAAAGCGTCTTTTCGGGAAGGATTGTAAGCCGCGCCATAACCTTCCCGCCAGTGGCTGATAATCTGGCCAGCCAGCCGACGTTGTGCCTCTATCGGATTAATCACATAAAACTGTTCCACCCCGAACGTTTTCGCTGTTCTGGCAATATCGTGAATATCCATATTGGCAATGGCTGTGGCCACCACTTTGCCTTCTTTATTAATCACCGGATAATGTAAAAGAGCTATATAAAGCATACTCGCTTGGGGGCTTGATCTGTTATCAGGGGGAAAACACCCCAATTAAAAAAGTTGGTTTAGTTACCTTAAGCACATCTGAAAATCAAGACTTTATATCTCACCGAGCTTGATTTTCTCCAAATATATTTTATCTCTTTCGGAAAGTTCTACTTTTTCAAGCAGGTCAGGTCTTCTGAGCCAGGTTCTTTTGATCGCTTCGATCCTTTGCCAACGCTCAATTTGAGCGTGATTCCCCGAAACCAGCACATCCGGAACAGTCCAGTCTTTATAATCGGCAGGTCTTGTATATTGTGGATATTCCAGAAGCCCCTGAGAAAAAGACTCCGTAGTCGTGGACGCATCGTTTCCCAGCACGCCGGGAATCAATCTGGAAACTGCGTCGATGACCACGAGGGCGGAAAGCTCCCCTCCCGTTAAGATATAATCACCAATGGATATTTCCCGATCCGCCAGATGCTCTCTAATTCGCTCATCAACCCCTTCATAGCGCCCGCAAATTATTATAATGTGCTTTTCTTCGGCAAGCCGGGTGGCAATTTTCTGATTAAATGTCTCCCCCTGAGGCGTCATCAGAAGCACCAGCGATTGAACCTCCGCGCGCTTCACAGCTGCCAACGCCCGCTCTACGGGTTCCACCTTCATCACCATACCGCATCCGCCGCCATAGGGGGCATCATCGGTCATATTGTGTTTGTCTTCCGCCCAATCGCGAATATCATGAAGATCAATTTCGATCAGCCCTTTTTCCTGAGCTTTCTTCAACAGGCTGAAGTTGAGAGGGGAATGGAACATTTCCGGGAAAATGGACAAGACATCAAATCGAATCACTGCTAAAGGCCTTCCAGCAATTTTACGGTTATTCTGCGCCCGGCAAGGTCGATCCGTACGATGGCATCGGCAATCGCCGGAATGAGAAATTCTCCGTCTTCGCCACGGCAAACATAAACATCGTTACTACCTGTCGGGAATATGGATTCTATCCGGCCAAGATGACGACCTTCCAGCGTATAGGCCTCGAGTCCGATGATATCAGACCAGTAATATTCATCCTCCGGCAGAACGGCGAGTAAATCCCGCGGCAATAACAGTTTGGACCCCACGAGCGCCTGAGCCGCGTCTAAGTCTGAGATACCCTTCAATTCAAGAAATAGAAACTTCCCGGCAAAATCGATTTTTTTGATTTCATGACGGCTTTTTTTGCCGAACTTTGATTCCAGATAAACACAATCAAGCCCGTTCAGAATATCGTGTGATTCTAAAAAAGATAAAACTTTAACACAGCCGCGAAGACCGCGCGTTTTGACGATCTCCCCGAAAATAAAAAGATCCATTTTTTATTCTATAATTTCCAGAACCGCCCGTTTATGCACCTTGGCGGACGTGGCGCTTAAAATGGTGCGAATGGCTTTAGCCGTTCTTCCCTGCTTCCCGATAACTTTTCCTAAATCTTCCTTTGCCACACGCAGTTCAATAACGGACGTTTGCTCACCGATGACTTCAGTTACTTCCACCTGATCGGGATTATCAACCAAAGCTTGAGATATGTACTTAATCAAATCCTTCATCGTCAGCACCTCCACTGGTTTTGGTTAACGCTTCTGGAATATTCGCTTCAAGATTCGAACTGCCTGTTTAATTTCAGTGATGTGAGGCAATCATCCTGTTTCATGCCTTGACAAATAACGCAACAGCTTTGCTATTTAACACCGGCTTCAATGCCTTTTGTCTTCAATAAATGAGAAACGGTCAGCGTCGGTTTCGCCCCTTTCGACAACCAATCGCGAACACGATCTTCTTTTAAAGATATTTCTGCGGGATTCTTCTTCGGGTCATAATTTCCTAATATTTCGAGGAACCTTCCGTCACGCGGATATTCTTTATCCGCGGCCACAATACGGTAAAACGGTTTACCCTTAGCGCCCATACGAGTTAATCGAATTTTAACTGCCATTTAGTTTTACTCAAAACCTCCTTCAAAAAAATAGTAATTTGTTTTTTTCTATCATAGTTTATTGGGTTTTAAAAGGGGAAATTCCTCATAAAGGACTTTATCCCGCCCTTCGAATTTATCTTTTTCATCATCTTGCGAATTTCAACGTAATTTTTCAAAAGCCGGTTGACATCCTGAACTGTCGTGCCGCTGCCTAATGCAATCCTTTTGCGCCTGCGGCCATCAATGAGCAGGTAATTGTAGCGTTCTTTCTGAGTCATGGAATCAATCATCGCCGTAATTTTCACCAGTTCCTTATCATCCGGCTGCGCATCCTTGAGCGCTTTGATTTTACCCATACCCGGAATCATTCCCATCATGTCCTTCAGTGAACCCATTTTTTTGATTTGCCGAAGTTGATTGCGGAAATCTTCCAGCGAAAAATCGCTTTTACGCAGAGACTGCTCCATCTGCCGGGCGGTTTTTTCATCGATTGTGGCTTGCGCTTTTTCCACCAGCGATAAAATATCCCCCATCCCGAGAATTCGGGACGCCATTCTCTCTGGATGAAACACCTCCAAAGCGTCAATTTTTTCACCGATGCCGACAAATTTGAGCGGCTTGCCGACAACGGCTTTGAGCGAAAGGGCCGCTCCGCCGCGCGCGTCGCCGTCCATCTTGGTCATGATGACACCGTCAATCCCGATCAATTCATTAAATTTTGTGCCGACATTGACTGCATCCTGACCGGTCATGGCGTCCGCCACATAAAGAATTTCCGCTGGATTGACCTTATCCTTAATTTTACGAAGCTCATCCATCAACAGATCGTCAATATGTAATCTTCCAGCCGTGTCAATGATGATCACCTCGTAACCTTCTTTTTTAGCTTGTTCCACTGCATCAGCACATATTTTTACAGGATCGCGAAGGGTGCCTGCTTCAAATACTCCTGCTTTGATCTGTCCGCCGAGAACAGCCAACTGTTCCATCGCCGCCGGTCGGTAAACGTCAGCCGAAACCAGATAAACTCTTTTTTCTCTGGATAGAATTCGCGCCAGTTTGGCGGCTGTTGTTGTTTTTCCACAACCCTGCAAGCCGACAAGCATGATCGGGGCGGGAATCCGCGAGCCAAATTTGATGTTGGCGCTCGTGTTCCCCATGAGTTCGACCAGACGGTCATGGACAATCTTGACCACCTGTTGTCCGGGCGTAATACTCTCGAGCACTTCCTTGCCAATGGCGCGCAGCCGCACATCTTCAATAAAATCCTTGACGACCTTGAAGTTCACATCCGCTTCCAGAAGCGCCATCCGGATTTCCTTGAGCGCGGCATTAACGCTTTCCTCATTAAGGACACCGCGACCTTTGAGTTTCTTAAAAATACCTTCGAGCTTTTCCGCCAAACTTTCGAACATCATCAAAGCCTTTACTTACTGGTTCTTGCCTGCATGCGCTTCGGCAGTCCGGATGATACAATTAGTCTTGACCTTTTTGGAAATCCTGTCGGCGGCCACCTGCGCCTGTGCCTTTGTTTCAAATCCGGGAACGATGATGCGATACCATGTCCCCTTCCCTTTAATGTCCACTTTCACATTCTTTGAGGGATAACCCAACGTGGCAACCGTTTTATGAATCTGAGCGGCTTTAGCCTTGTCTTTCAATGACGCCACATGAACAAGAAATAAAGACGCGTCAGGATGGTCAGAGGTTGAAACCTCTTTTACTTTAGATTTTTTTTCAGCAGGCGATTTTTCTTTGACTGTAACCTTCTGTCCGGAAGCTTCTTTCTTTAGGGTAACGGCCTCCTTTTCCTGTGGCAAAGGAGCTGGCGCCGGCAGCTTTTGCTTCTCGACTTTTTGTTCTGTCACTGCGGTGTTATCCTGCTTTTTTGCCGCAACCGGCAACTGTTGAATCGGCATAGTCACCTGACCGGTTAGGGCATCATGAAATGTCAAATCCATCTTGCTTTTATCCGGCTGAGCTTCTGTACTCTCCGTGATTTTTTGCTGAACCGCAACCTTAGCCGGTCGCCAAAACAAAGCCAGAACCTGTTGCGGCACAGAAGAAATCTTATGGGGATAGGTATCAATATTTTTACCGACCCCAACGCCCAGAACGAAGGAGAGGCACAATAAAACGGTCATCCCGCCGATTACAATAATTAATCCGGTTCTCCCCAATTTTACCTCAAATTTTTTTATATTACCCGAACCCATTTTCCGCCTCTCACATCTTTTCCGGCGCATTGACGCCCAGTATTCTCAGTGCATTCCCCAGAACAATGCGTACCGCATCGACCATTACCAGACGCGCGGCTGAAAGCGCCGCATCTTCCGTCAGGACTTTATTCTTATTATAGTAACTATGAAAGACGCCCGCCAGCTCGTTCAGATAGAAGGTGATCCGATGCACCTCCAGCGATTTCGCTGCGCCTTCCAGCATTTCGGGATAACGCGCCATCATTTTAATCAAGGTTCTTTCTTCCGGCTCCACCAGGAGCGAAGAATTCATGTTTGCATAAACCGGCAGCGCCATGCCCCTTTCCTGAGCCATCCGGATAATACTGCAAATTCTGGCATGCGCATATTGAACATAGTAAACCGGATTTTCGTTGGATTGCTTTTTAGCGACTTCCAGATCAAAATCCAGATGGCTGTCCGACCGCCGCATCAGAAAATTATAACGGGCCGCGTCCTTTCCCACCTCGTCGAGCACTTCGCGCAATGTAACAAATTCACCGGAACGCGTGGACATTGCCACCGGCTCGCCCGCGCGCAACAAATTCACCAGTTGAACCAGAATAATTTTCAGGTTGTTTTTATCGTATCCCAGAGCTTGAATCGCGGCCCAGAGGCGGGGCATATACCCGTGGTGATCCGCGCCCCAGATATCAATCAGTACGTCAAAACCGCGGGTAAATTTATTTTTATGATAGGCGATATCGGCGGCAAAGTAAGTCGGGTCGCCGTTTTTACGGATAACGACGCGGTCTTTTTCATCCCCGTAGGCTGTCGTTTTAAACCATAATGTTTCACCGTCCGAATAAATAAAACCCTGTTTTTGCAAAGAGGACAAAAGATCGCTTAAGCCGTTTTCCTTATATAATTCCTGCTCGCTGAAATAGCAGTCGAAGCTCACGCCGAAATCCTTCAAATCCTTTTTGATGCCCTCGAGGATAACGGCTCCGGCAATGCCGTTGAAATAGCGAACCGTCTCCTGTTCACTTTCCGTCAGATAGCGATTGCCTTCCTTCTGAATAATATCATTAGAAACGTTTTTAATATAATCACCTTGATAGCAATTTTCAGGAAATTCAATTTTTTCGCCCAGTAGTTCCCGATAGCGATACAGTACGGATTTTCCCAGGTTGTTCATCTGATTGCCGGCATCATTGATATAATATTCCTTGGAAACGCGATAACCCGCTATCTGAAGCAGGTTGGTCAGAACATCACCGACCACAGCACCCCGCGCATGGCCAATGTGCAGAGGTCCCGTGGGGTTGGCGCTCACGAATTCCACCTGAACTTTCTTCCCCTGGCCGATATCCAGGCAACCGTATTTTTCCTTCTGATCCAGAATGTCTTGCAGGATTTTCCGCCATAAATCATCTTTCAGACGAAAATTCAGAAAGCCGGGACCGGCAATTTCTGTTTTTTCGAGAATGCCTTCCGGGTCGTTCAGGTTTTCCTGAATCGCTTGGGCGATCTTGCGGGGATTTTGTTTGGCCTGGGACGCCAGAATCATGGCAACATTGGAAGCATAATCGCCGTGCTCCGGATTGGCCGGCACTTCGATTTCAATATGCGACAGTTTCACATCCGGCAGCAGGCCTTTTTGCGTGCAGGCCGTCACAGCATTGGTGATCAGATCAGCAAGTTTCGTCTTCATGCAAGCGTAAAAACCTTTCTTACAAAAAAATGACAAGCGGCTTTTATCATTAGCCGCTTGTCATTGCAAATATTATCAATATGCTGCTTTTCTGTTGATTATCTTTTTAACATCATCAACTCTCTTACTGGATGCGCCTATCCCTCCAATAGATCATGTTCGTCATGTTTGACGCTCCCGGTGGATTGAAGTTTACTCTCTGGGTGCTGGCCGAGCTCAGCCCTCCGCCGCTGACAGTAACATAGAGGTCCGCCGTTGACCCGGTTCCTCCGGGCGGTTTTATTGAGACAATGGGTGCGGAAGCAATCCCCGTACCGATGTCGATCTGGCGGGGAGTAGAACCGCCGAAGACGCCTGCGCCTGTCGTAAACTTGACACCATTGAGAGTAGCAGTTCCCGCCTGCTCACAGGGATCACTGGGGTTGCCGGGTGTAAAGCTCGTGAAATAGGCAACGCCACCAAAAATCGTAGGCTCCGCCAGGATCTTTTGGCCACTCCCGGCTAGCTGTATGCGGTATCCGACCCGCGTGGTCGAAGAGGGATCGAAGACCCCGCTTGCGGTGGTAATATTGCTAATATCGCTCACGGTATAAGTATTGGTCCGGTTGTCTTTCACTGCGTAAAAGTGCTCCTGGGCATTGGACGCCGTGGGGTCCACTTTGTCTCCTGTACCCCAGAAAACCCACAGATTCCCAATCCCATCCTTTGCAACACCGGCACCGGTATAGATCGGCCGGATGTTGCCCGAAGAGGAATCGAAGAATAAACCGCCGCTCCAATCGGAGGTCGTGCAACTTCCGGCACTGAGCATGGCTGACGTACAGAACTTGAAGCGCCACATGTTACCACCCAGGTCGCCGATATAGGCCGTATCGATGAACCCGTCATTATCCGTATCCACTAGAGCAGGCGGCGCCGGCAAACTGTACTTCATAGCGGAATTCCCGGCCAGTGTAAAACTCCACAGGATATGACCATCGCTCAAATCCACGACGAAAAAACCCTTTCCTCTCGGGTCGCATGTGCCACCGCCGGAGCAGTTATCCGCATTGTAGCCGCCGCCGACAAATCCGACCCATTTTTCCGTCTCGATCGAACCGGATTTCATCAGAATGCGACCCATACCCATCTTGCTCCAGGACTCCCCGATATAGGGCGCCTGAGTGGTCGCATGAAATGTGTTCAAGCGCCACATAAATGTCGGGGACAGCGAATTCGTCACATCGAGGGCATACGTACCGCAGTAGTTTGTGCAAGTTGGGCAAGTTGAGGGAGCATACGTGCCCGACATATTCACTCCAGTGGTAGCGCAAGTTGAGGATGAGCTCCAAAGACGCCCCGTGCTACCCCTGCCCTCGCCGAAGACAAGGACGGTCTTCCAGTCCGCACTGGACTTTGACTTGCCGTCGCCGCTGCCCACCCAAACGTCGGCGCCGGAAACGGGTCCGTCAACGAAGTACTGGTGGACCAAACCAGTGGGCTCCGAAGTGTGGACAATGGTTTTCAACTTTGACAGGAGATTGGGGGGGATGAAGCTCCAGGCTTCGGTCATGTTGCCGGTTTTGAAGGCATGAAACTGACCGTCATTCGCCCCGGCGACGATGACGCGGTTGCCGAGGGCGGACGTTCTCTGGTGATTGCTCCGATGGGCGGCGAAGGCATTGTTTGCATCCCGGTAGTCTTCAAAAAAAACTGATGGAGATCCGATCGTAATGGGTGTGGACCGGAAAACATCGCCCAGTTTCCAGTTGTCCGGGTTGTATGTCGCATTTCCCTGGATGTAATTGACGATGGTGTCCCGATCCGTATTATCGGTAGCATCAAAATAGCTCTTATCGATGCTGGTTGTGAAATTGTCCAGGGTAGAGGTGCAGCCGATACAGGTTTTCATGTTCCTGCTTGTATAAGGCGTTGATTGCAGGACCGTTCCCGCATCAAGGAGCATGCTCCCGACCGTACCATCAGCATTGATCTGATATTTCTTCAGATGTCCTAACCAGAAGGGATCGCCATTGACGGGCTGGAAGGATCCTTCATAGACAAAGTTCTCGTCCGTGGTCCGGGAAGACTGGATCGACGACTGGGAAAAGGAGTAGGTGGCCTCCCGGATCAGGTTCATCGCCGTTTTCATGGCGGTGGCCAGTTCATCCGCGTCCCCCGCCAGGAAGGCGTACCCTGAAAGCGCGAGGTAGCCGGGGTCATTGGCACTGGCGCGGAAGTTCGACGTTGAGTTGCCAGTACCCGGATACGGGCTTGAGGAATCATAGCAGGCGGCTGTCACGGCAGCGCTGTCCGTTGCGCAGCCCGTCACGCCGGAGGGGTAGCAGGCGGCTGCGTTGCTTGACATATTGCAGCAGGCCGTGGGGTTGGTGATGGGGCTCGTCCACACGTCGCAGCCGGTCGCAATGCTGTAGCCCGCGGTGTTCCCCGCGTTGGCGGCGTTGGGATTGTCCGTCCGGCCGTAGTAGGCCATCCAGTTCAGCGTGTTCTGCAGGTAGGGGGGCATGGTGGAACCGAAGCCGATCACGAAGACCTTATAGCCCGCATCCGCCAGGGCCTTGGCCCGGGCCACGGATTGCCGCCTGTTCTTGTACCGGTTGCCGTCGCATTCAGAACCGTTGGCGCCGCAAGCATAGGTGTCCGCTCCGTCGCTGATCAGGATGACGAACTTCTGACGGCAGGCTTTGGCGCTGTCCGCCGCCTTGTGGGCGTCCAGGTAAATCTTCGCCTCCCCGAGGGCGGAGGCCAGCGGAGTGCCGCCGGCGGCGGCGGCGCCGCCGACGGAGTATGACCCGGTGCTGCCGACGGTGCAGCTGGTGTTGCTGTTGCAGTAGATCTGGCTATATTTGGAGTTGATGTACCGCCTGCTGCCGCCCGAGCCCGGTATCTGGATGCAGCCGCTCGTGTAGCTTCCGTCCGTTTCATCGCTATTGCAGTTGTAAAACTGCATGTAGCCGATCCTCACGCCGAGGCTGCCCTCGTCGGAGCTGTTGATCTTATTGTCGTTGTTGTCGTCTAAGACATTGAAGATGGCGCGCTTGGCGATGGCCAGGCGGCTGCAGTCATCTTTGCAGTTTGTTTTCGAACTGCCGCAGAATCCTCCTGAACACCCCGAGCCCGTGCATTTCGTCGTATCCGCGGTGCAGGAGGGGCTGCTGCCGTAAGGCTTGTCACCCCCCGCCGGGTTCCAGGCCATGCTCCCCGAGAGATCCAGCAGGATGAGGGCGTCCGGGGCGACGGATGTCGTGAAGAGGGCCTCCTCGCCCCCGGCCGGAGTATCGGCGTTTCCGGCATTGGCAAAAAAAACTAAAAAGGCGATTCCCGCTATCAGGGAAATAAGTTTCTGTGATTTCATAGGACCTCCTTAACGCAGTGCGGTTGTACTTTCAACGGGACCGTAGCCCACGCCTAATCCCACATCAACTCTTGTATTATAGACTGTGTTACGTCCCGTCACATCGACATTGTAAAGCCGCCGCCCCCATGACTGACCGCCGGCGATGGAATATCCGGACATGACCAGAAAGACCGGACCTTCCGTCGGCGTGGTGGGTATGTTGATGGTATAGACGGAAGCGGGATCATTTGTTGCATCCACCTGGACGTTGGTTGCCGCCGATGCCGCCAGATTCTGAGGATCGAAATTCTGTATCATTTGATGAATCCCCGCCTCCGCAGCGCTCATGGCCTTCTTTTCGCCCACAGTTTTGGAACTGACCCGCAAATCGCTGGTCGATAAATTGATAATCAGAATGGCAAGCGCCAAAAGGATCACGCAGGCCAGAATCGCCGTAATCAGTATAAAACCCTTCTCTGATGATAGTATCCTTTTACTGTTGTATCGCATGGTTCCTCGGTATGACACTCGTCGAATAGATGAGCCTTTTGGGTTGTCCTGTATTGACATCGTTAAATTCTGTTTCTACCGCCAGCACAATCTCAATCCGGCGGATGTCCGGTATGCGCCCCCCCAAGTCTGAGCCGCTGACCGAAATCTCCGCCCCAGCGCCGTCATAATACCGGAAGACTGGAATGGGCGTATTGCCCACACCGGCCGTGTCGTTGATCACCCGGACGGTCTTACGGCCGGCAACCGTGTCACCCAGGAAGGGCTGGCCGCCACCGCAATTCGTTGCCCGCGTAATGTACTGATTGCCCGTATCGTAGTTGTAACGGATAACTTCATTCGGATCTCCCAGCATGCCGTCGCCATCGCCGGCGGCGGAACCGCTGATATCCATTTCAACAACAATGGAATTGTCTGTTGCCTCCTGAATGCCGCGATAGATCTGATTCGTCGCGGTCGCCAAACAGGTGCCGACGGGATTCACCCAAAGATTGGCGGCCTGCCGGCGGTTATAAGAGGCCATACCGATCTCCATGGCCATGAGCTCCAATGCAGGTTTCACATCTTGCTGAGCCGTCACTCTACGCTCAATAGACGTAGAATGGCGTTGCGTGGCATTGATGGCCATATAGATAGCAGCGAGAAGACCCACCGCTATGCCTATAGCAACCAGCAATTCTACCAGTGTGAATCCTTTCGCGCCTTTTATTGGCATGCGCTCCCTCCTACGACACACCCGCCAGGAAAAACAAACCCATCCTGCCGTGTAACGACAAGACTCTCTGAAATCCCCGCATGGCCGGTCCAAGCTACCCGCACAGTCACTCTCCAAAGACTCGTTGCCAAGCTCGTGATCGTCGTGTTGACGTTGAACTGTGCATCGCCCGATTGAGCTGTCGTTTGGCCGCTGGAGTTAACGGAGATCATGGGTAAAGCGCCTGTCGTAATGCTGCAACATGGATTCATGATTCTCGCTTCCTGTCTCATCAACTGTTCATACAATATCCCTGACGCCCTGCCCAGTAAGTCCGAGCGGCTAGTCGTCCGCCAGGACGGAGATACGAGTGAGAAAATGGCCAGTACGGCCACAACGGTCAAAAACATGGCGATGAGCACCTCTATTATGCTCATGCCTTTTTTATTGCATACCGAACGTAACATAGGTCTTTCCTGTAGTATTGAATGTGATTCTTGCCCATGATGCCCTATTATTTCTCAGCTCTATCGTACCGCTGGGAGGGCTTAAAGTCCCCCTAGACAAAAAAGTCAATGTATAAGTTGCTCCCCCACCGGGCAGACTAAAAATATAGGTACTGCCATGACCTTGTTCAGTAGGCGCCAGTGACTTAATTTGCACGGTTGTGCCGTTCATTGTATATGTATTTGATGTCTGATTAAAGTCAATGGTATAGGTCGTATCAGTTTTGGAAACCGCCATTGATTTCATGGCATTGATGTCAGACGCCAGATCTCTTGCCGCGCTTCGGAGATTAGCATTGGATACATATCTGATCCAGGCATACGATGATATTGATGCCAAAATGCCGATGAGGGCTATCACGATCATCAATTCTACTAAACTAAAGCCGCTAACCGTTTTTCTTTGCATCGCCTCACCTGAAAAATTCACTTTTTAACCAATGTAATTAAAGCAAATGATATGCCATAGACCAAATTGTTTCAACCGGCAAACTAATAATATTATTTAAATATTAGTATCTTACGTTTTAAAATATATTTCGTCAATTGTTACCATGCCTAAATATACAACGATTAATTGGTAATTTGCACATATGAACGGTATTTTTCACCTCTAACATGCCTATTGTAAAAACAGGAATCTCATAAATATCTCACCCAAGAAAATATAGGCAATCGCCGCCAGGGATAAAAAAGGTCCGAAAGGTACGGCGTATTTCATGTCCTGCTTCTTGATTATCATTGCCGTAATCCCTACAACCGCCCCGGCTAATGAGCTGAAAAGGAGAACAAATATTAATGATTTCCATCCCAGAAAACCACCGATCAGCGCCAGAAGTTTGATGTCGCCGCCGCCCATGCCCTCTCGTTTGGTTATGAATTCATAAACTAACGCAATAAGAAAAAGCACGCCGCCGCCGACAAGCAAACCGATCAGCGCCTCATGCCAGGGAACTTTTACGATAAAAACGGCCGCCAGAAAGAAAACGGGGATACCGGGTAGAGATAGGATATCAGGAATAATCTGATGATCCAGATCAATGAAGCTGATAACGATCAAAACGGCGGTGAAAATGAAAAAAACCAGAAAATTGAACGTCAAGCCGAATTTCATAAACAGCAACAGGGCCATCAGACCGGTAATCAACTCCACCATCGGATATCGCCAGGAAATCTGTTCACCGCAATCCCTGCATCGGGCACGTAAAAGGATAAAACTGAGAATCGGAATATTATCATAAAAGCGAATCGGATGGTGACAGGAAGGGCATTGGGAAGATGGCTTGACGATGGATGACTCAGCCGGTATGCGGAAAATACAGACATTAAGAAAACTACCGATGGCGCCGCCGAAAATGAAGGCAAAAATATTTAAAATCATGGCAAATCCTTGTAAGTTTAAACTTCTTTTAATGGGATTTTTTAGGAGTGCTGGAATTGTTTCAAGCTGTTCCGGCAGTCCTGCCGCCCTATCCCTTAAAGACTTAGGCCAGTAACTTTGCGTGCCACCTTTTCAGGTGGTTTGCCTTTTTCAAGCTTTGAGTCAGTCCTTACTCATTTTTTCTTCAGAAGTCAATAAACTTATTGTGATTCCAATCATAAATTTATTGCATTGGTTTGATCATTGAGATAATAAATTTTTTATGAAGGATGAACACTATATGAAGCTGGCCTTGAAGCTGGCGGCCAAAGGTCGGGGCTATGCCAGCCCCAATCCGATGGTGGGCGCTGTATTGGTCAGGAATGACCGGATCATCGGGCAGGGCTATCATCAATGCTGCGGTGAAAATCATGCTGAAGTTAATGCAATTCAAAACGCAACGGAAGATGTTGCCGGTTCAACACTTTACGTAACACTGGAACCCTGTTGTCATTCCGGCAAAACGCCTCCCTGCACGGATAGGATAATCCAACATCAAATTGCGCGCGTTGTGATCGGCGCTGTCGATTCCAATCCGCTGGTTTCCTGTCAAGGCATTAACGGCCTGCAAAGAGCGGGTATTGAAATTAAAACAGGTGTTCTGGAAGATGAATGCCGCGATCTCAACGAAATCTTCTTTCATTTCATGGAGACGGGACTGCCTTTTGTCACCGTCAAGTACGCTCAAACGCTGGACGGACGAATTGCGACAGCAACCGGCCAATCCCAGTGGATCAGTTCGCCCGAATCTCTGAAATTCGCTCATCAACTGCGGGCCGAGCACGACGCCATCTTAGTGGGGATTGGAACCATCCTCAAAGATAACCCCGCGCTGACCGTTAGAAGAGTTCGCGGCCGCAATCCGTTGAGAATTATCGTGGATTCCAATTTGGCCATCACCACGAAGGCCAACGTTATGCAAAATCTCTCCAAGACCCCAACCCTGATCGTCACAACCCAAAAAGCCTCCAATCCGCATTTTCAAAACCTGGCGGGGGCGGGCGCTGAGTTGATCACCGTTGATCCTGATGAAAGCAATCGCGTCAATCTGAAAAAACTACTGCAGATACTTGCGGTCAGAAAAATTTCTTCGATTTTGATTGAAGGCGGCTCACAAATGATTACATCTATACTGAAAGACAATCTGGTCAATCGACTGGTCACAGTCATTGCACCCAAGATCCTGGGCAAGGGTGTCGAAGCGGTTGGCGATCTGAATATTCGCGATTTGAAAAATGCAAAAATATTATCCGTCCGGGCCGTGTCGAAAAAAGGCGTGGATGTGATCATGGACAGCCGTTTATTGCCGCAATCGCATTCTGCGCGGCCTTAATGCCGTCCAGCGCCGAACTGATTATCCCTCCGGCATAGCCCGCGCCTTCCCCACAGGGATAAAGTCCCCGGACATTTTCGCTCTGAGAGTCAGCCCCGCGGCAAATGCGCACCGGCGATGATGTTCGAGTTTCCACGCCGATTAAATGAGCCTCCTGTGAAATAAAACCCGGCATTTTTTTATCAAATTGCTTTATCCCGATTCGCAGGGCATCCGCAACAAATTCCGGCAGTATTTCTGCAAGCCGGGCGGCTTTCACACCGGGCAAGAAACTCGTCCGGCCGACAACGCCGGAAAATTTTTGTTCGATAAACTCTGAAAGTTTCTGCGCAGGAGCACAATAGCTTCTGCCACCCGCCACAAAAGCTTCTCTCTCCCAGGAACGGCGAAAGGCCAGACCGCTCAGAGGATTTCCCTGGGCGGCAAAGTCCTCCACCCGCACATTAACCACGACAGCGCTGTTGGCAAACTCTCCGCTGCGCCGCCGGTTGCTCATACCGTTGGTAATCAGAACTCCCGGGATTGCGCTGCAGCCAATTACCTGTCCACCCGGACACATGCAAAAAGTATAAATGGAACGATTCAGATCGCCTGCAGCGGCGGTAATAAAATATTCCGCCGGTGGCAGATGGGGATGATTCGACCACCGGCCATACTGAATCGCGTTGATGAGTGCCTGTGGATGCTCGACGCGCAAACCCATCGCAAAAGGCTTAGCTTCCATCTTTACGTCTCGCTCATCCAGTTTATGATAGGTATCATCAGCGCTCTGGCCGATTGCCAGGATCACATAATCTACTTCTACTTCTTGCCGGCCGTTGACAATCACAGCCGCGATTGTGTCATGACGGATTATAAAATCCGTTACCCGGGATTCAAATTGACAGATACAACCCAGCTCTATAAGTTTTTCTCTTAAATGCATGATGACTTCGCGCAATCCATCCGTACCGATATGAGGTTTGGCGTCCGTCAGGATGGTCTGCGGCGCGCCCATTTCCACGAGCACTTTTTTTACCCAAACGGCATAAGGATTTTTTGTCCGGCTGGTTAATTTCCCGTCGGAGAAAGTCCCGGCGCCTCCTTCGCCGAAAAGAACGTTGCTTTCCGGTTCCAGTAAACCTTTCTCCCAAAAGGTTCGCACATCCTTAACGCGATTATCAATAGGGCGCCCTCTCTCCAGCAGTAAGACGGATACTCCCCGCACAGCAAGCATATATGCGGCAAAAAGACCGGCGGGACCACTGCCGATGACTACAACGGGAAGCTTTCCTGATGAAGCTCCTGATATCGCGGTTAATGACGGGCTATTGGCCGGTTCCTCATTAAACATCTTAATTTGTATGCCTTCCGGCAGCGTATCCGGCAACGCCACATTATCCGCCAAGCTTATTTTTACCGCGTAAACAAAGTGAGGAGGTTTGCTGCGCCGGGCATCCAGAGCCTTTTTGATTATGAACCATTCGACAATGCCGCCAGCCGGAATACCCAATACATCAGCAGCCTTTGCCACCAGGCATTCTTCTGTTTCGTCCAAGGTCAGCTGTAAACCGTTAAGCTGGATCACTCTCATTTTTTCTCCATTGCAAAAACGCCATACCTATTGTAAATATTTTTTAAATTTTTACTGGACTGATTCTCAATAAATCAAAAGTTGGTGCCTGGCCATGCCCTGGTATGCCGTTCATACAAAAAGCCGTCACGAATACAAAGCCCTCACCGGTCTCACTCAAAAAGATCTGAAGGCATTTTTACCGGAGATGGAAGTTTGGAGCAAGCGAAAAGACCGTAAAAAGAAGATATCCGTGCCGCTTTTTCCCGGTTATCTTTTTGTGGATGCCTCCTTAGACAACGAAACAAAACTGACCATTCTCAAAACAGCAGGCGTTGTCCGAATTCTGGGGAAAAAAGAAAACACGGAACCGTTGCCGGTACCGGAAGCAAAAATTATTGCCATCCAACGTATTATGGATAAAAAGGTGGAGATGTTCTCCCTGCAGTATCCGAAAGCCGGGGAACCGGTGCGGATTATGGACGGCCCGTTTGCCGGCATTGAGGGAACGGTGATAAAAAGCGATCTGGAAAAAGAACTTTTCGTTATTTCAATTGATTTGATGCAGCGGTCGGTGGCCTTCAAGCTGGAAGGTTTTCAAATCAGCAAGATTTGATGATCTTTTCCTCCTGGCGCGTATGGGTATCTAAAAAATCTTGACATTATGAACATTATGCGCAAGATAGCATCCGCCGCAAGGAATCGATTAACCGGTAAAAACTGATCTGGGGACATGTTGTGAAAGGATCTATCAAGATTAAAAAGGAACTTTGCAAGGAGTGTCAGCTCTGTATTCATTTCTGCCCCAAAGGCCACATCATGCCGTCTAAAGAATACAATGTTCAAGGGTATCATCCCGTATGCGTCAACGAAACGAAGGAATGCAACGGCTGCGCGATTTGCGCCACGATGTGTCCGGAAGTAGCCATTGAGGTTTACCGTGAATAAAGTATTGATGTCAGGAAATAATGTGATCGGCGAAGCCGCGATTCGCGCGGGATGCCGCTTCTATGCCGGTTATCCGATTACCCCTCAGAACGAACTGACTGAGTATATGGCCGAGCACATGAGAAACGCCGATGGAGGTGTCTTCATTCAGTCGGAAAGTGAAATTGCCGCCATTAATATGATCGCGGGCGCTTCCGCCACCGGCGTCAGGGTGATGACCTCCTCCTCCGGTCCCGGGATTTCTTTGAAGCAGGAAGGTATTTCTTCCATGGCCGCTCAGGAGCTTCCCGGAATTATCGTTAACATCATGCGCGGGGGGCCCGGTCTAGGCAATATTCTTCCATCACAAGGCGATTATTTTCAAGCCACACGCGGGGGAGGGCACGGCGACTATCGCACGATCGTTCTGGCGCCGGCAAGCGGCCAGGAACTGGCGGATTTAACCATGGACGGATTTGATCTGGCCGATAAATATCGCACGCCGGTCATGGTCCTGGCCGACGGTATGATGGGACAGATGATGGAACCGGTCATATTCAAAAAACCGAAACCCCGCCAATATCCCGAAAAATTCATGCTGCGCGGCGCAGGTGCGGGAAAAAGCAAATTCATCCGAGGCCTTCTTCTGGACCCGGTAGACAGCGAAGCACATAACTGGAAACTGGCCCGGAAGTATCAGGTGATTGCAGAAAACGAAATCCGCTTCGAAGAACATCTCTTGGATGATGCGGAGCTGGTTATCGTCGCCTATGGAACCGCTGCCCGCATTGCCAAAGGAGCCATTAAAAGATTACGCAGCCAGGGCATGAAAATCGGCCTTCTGCGTCCGATTACGCTCTGGCCTTTTCCGGAACTGAAATTGCGGACCCTGTCGGAAATCGTCAAAAATTATCTGGTTTTTGAAATGAGCACCGGTCAGATGCTTGAAGATGTCCGTTTGGCGCTGCAGGGTTATGCCAACATTAAATTTCATGGACGTCCGGGCGGCGCCGTGCCAACACCTTCAGAACTGGCCAATGTCGTCGCCAAGATCTACGCAAAAAATGATTATTGATTGACAAGGATTAGAAATACATGGCCAAGATCGTTTTTAAACATCCCGAAAGCTTAAAGGAAAACATTTTTCACTATTGCCCCGGCTGCGGTCACAGTATTGTCCACAGGCTTGTCGCCGAAGTCATTGACGAGATGGGCATTCGCGGCATCACCATCGGCGTTCCTCCGGCGGGATGTGCCGTACTGGCTTATAATTACTTTGACGTGGATATGATTGAAGCGCTCCACGGACGCGGCCCGGCCATGGCAACCGCTATCAAGCGCTGCCTTCCCGATCGCCTCGTTTTTTCCTATCAGGGGGACGGAGACCTTGCCGCCATTGGCATTGCCGAAAGTTTTCACGCCGCCAACCGCGGTGAAAACATCAGTGTCATCTTTATCAATAATGCGGTCTATGGCATGACTGGCGGACAGATGGCCCCGACCACCATGTTGAATCAGAAAGCAACAACCTGTCCTGGCGGCCGCAAAGAAGCTTTGGACGGTTATCCGGTAAAGGTCAGCGAAATCTTTTCTCAACTGGACGGCACAACCTATCTGGAAAGATGTTCGGTCAGTTCTCCGGCGGGCGTGAACAAAACCAAGAAAGCCATCCGGAAGGCTTTTCAGTGCCAAATGGACGGCCTGGGTTTTTCACTGGTGGAAGTACTCTCGTTGTGCCCCACCAATTGGAAGATGACGTCTGTTGATTCCTGTAAATGGATTGATGAGGTCCTGAGCAAAACTTTCCCTCCCGGCGTATTTAAAGATAAAACTGCCCCGGCTTCGAGATCGGCGGAGGCCAAACCATGATTATCAAGACGATCTTTTCGGGCTTCGGCGGTCAAGGCGTGATGATGATGGGAACCAGCCTGGCCCAAAGCGCGATGAACAAAGGCTACCAGGTCACTTATCTGCCCGCTTACGGGGCAGAAATGAGAGGCGGAACGGCCAACTGCACCGTGGCCGTGAGCGATGAGGACATTGCCTCGCCTGTTGCATCGGAGCCGAACTATCTGGTGGTCATGAACCTGCCTGCCCTCTTTACTTTTCAAAACAGAGTAACGCCCGGCGGAAGCATCTTGATTAATTCCTCAATCGTTGATGCAAACCCCACCCGCGAGGATATCCAATCTTTCCGTATTCCCTGTTCGGATATGGCCCAGGAACTCGGTAACAACCGCGTCGCCAACATCGTCATGATGGGCGCCTTCGTCAGAAAATCGGGCATTGTTTCATCGGAAATTTATCTGAAAAGCCTGGAAACCATTATGGGTAGCAGAAAAAAAGCCCTTGCGGACATTAACCGCAAAGCATTTGCCGCCGGATATGATTACGTTTAAGATGAGTGAAGGATACTTATGGCCGTCAAACAAATTTCAGTTCTGTTAGGCAATGTTCCCGGTTCTTTTGCCAGGTTGACCCATATTCTGGATACGGAGGATATCAGCACGATCGCCGTATCCGCCGCCAGCATCGAACATGATAGCCGTGTCCGTCTGGTGGTGAATGATCCCGACCGCGCCGCCGCGCTTTTAAACAGTTTTAATTTCAACGTGGAGGTGACCCCGGTGCTGGCCGCCGAAGTCCCTCTCCATGCGGGCCGCATCAACGCCATTTTGAAACCGCTGGCCAATGCGGAAATCAATATTCTCTACCTTTATACGACGATTAACCGTATCGGCAAAGAAACCATTGTTATTATTGGTGTCGATAAACTTGAAGAAGCCAGAGAAATCCTCACGGAGAACTGGATTCATCTGATCGGCGACGAAATTTACGCAATCCCTTAATTTTTTCAGAACCGATTATGCCGGTGTCCGCAGAAAAAGAGAAAGCGCTTGCTGCCAGAATGCAGGCGCTTGGCGTCTCCGAAAACGATTTTGAAGAATCCTTCGTCCGTTCTTCCGGGCCCGGAGGACAAAAAGTCAACAAAACCTCTTCCTGCGTTCACCTTGTCCACATCCCCACTGGTCTTGCAGTTAAATGCCAGCGGGAAAGATCTCAGACCTTAAACCGTCATCTGGCACGCCGGCTGCTTCTGGATAAAATCGAAATGCAACAGAAAGGATTCATCGCGGACGAACAAGAAAAAATTGAAAAACTCCGCCGCCAAAAGAGAAAACGAAGTCGGCGGGCAAAAGAAAAAATACTTACCGCTAAACATCAGCAAGCGCAGAAAAAAGAGTTGCGCTATAAAGTTCTTGTTGAGGAATGATAAAGGGAAATAAAAAAGGGAGAGAAAGTCGATGTACGCTCCCCCTCCCTGTTCTTATAATAACACTAATGATTAGCCAATGTACTTAAGCAGAGGATTGGCATAAAGCACGATCAGCGCGATAACCAGCGCGTAAATCGCCAGAGATTCAATCATTGCCAGACCGACCATCATGGTGAGAAGAATTTTGCCCTGAGCTTCAGGATTTCTACCAACAGCGTTTGTCGCACCATTTAAACCGGCGCCCATACCATTACCAGTTCCGATTGTTCCAAATGCAATCGCCAGTCCTGCCGCGATCAAAGAACAACCAACAATGATCGCTTTTGTGTAATCAACAGTCCCTGCGGGAGCCGCAGCAGCCGCTTCCGGAGCCGCCAGTACGAAAGGAGCAGAAACAATCACCAACACCATCGCCAGTAAGGAATAAACTAAACTCTTTTTCATTTACAGCCTCCTAATTTTTTTGTTGTAGCAAATTTAATCACCAGAACCGTCACGTGAATAATTTTTAAAACCTCCCTTCCGAAAAATTTTGACGACTACTGGTCATTTGCGATCATTTCTAGCGATCAATAAAGCGCTTGTCAAGAAATATTTACAAAAATATCGACTTCAACGCTGATCTTGATTTTATTATTCAAGCAGGATAAAAAGAATTGCCATGAACACATTCACGATACCGGAAAAAAAAGCCGCACGAATCCTTCAACGCGATATGCCACTGACCGATAGGCCTTTTGCAGAAATTGCCGACGCCTGCGGCCTTACTGCCGCACAATTGATCAGCCTGTTAAAAAAACTTTCCGGTAACGGCATTCTGAGAAAGTTCGGCGCGATTTTACGTCATCAGCAAGCGGGCTTTCAGAAAAATGCGCTGGTGATGTGGTCCGTGCCGCCGGACGCAGTAGAAAATGCCGGACACATGCTCGCCTCACTTTCATACATTTCTCATTGTTACGAAAGAAAACCGGCTTTTCAAAATAAGTATAATCTCTTTACGATGCTGCACGCACAGAATGACGACATCTCGCCCTTGATCACCACCATGTCCCAATTAATTCATAGTAAAGATTTTCTCATTCTGGAAAGTCTGCAAGAGTACAAAAAAACTTCTCCGGAGTATTTTTAATGACTCAAAAAACAGAAGATCAATTTGCCGCGGCCAGTCAGGTGATCGCCGGAGGCGTGAATTCACCTGTGCGCGCATGGAAATCGGTTGGTGGCGACCCTGTTTTCGTGAGCCACGCTCAGGGTAGCAAGATTTACGATTCCAAAGGGAAAGAATACATTGACTATGTTCTTTCCTGGGGACCGATGATTTTGGGACATGCGTGTCCGGAGGTCATTGCCGCCATCTGTCAGACAGCGCAAAAAGGAACAAGCTTTGGCGCGCCAACCGCCGCTGAAACGGTAATGGCCCAACTGATTTGCGAAGCCATCCCCTCCATTGAACGAGTCCGGATGACCAACTCCGGCACGGAAGCCACCATGACAGCGATTCGTCTGGCCCGTGGTTACACAGGCAAAAATATGATTATTAAATTTGACGGCTGCTACCACGGTCATGCCGATTCTCTTTTAATCAAGGCCGGATCCGGCGTTACGACTCTCGGCATTCCAGGCTCACCGGGAATTCCCGAAGCACTAGCCAGAATCACGTTGAGTCTGCCCTACAATGATATGAATGTTATGACCAAAGCCATTGAGCATTATGCATCAGAACTGGCAGCTGTTATTGTAGAGCCGGTCGCAGGCAACATGGGTGTTGTTCCCCCGCAAGAAGGCTTCTTGAAAAAATTGCGTGAGCTGACGGCAAAAAACGGCATCGTGTTGATTTTTGACGAAGTCATCACGGGATTCCGCTTTACTTTCGGAGGCTACCAAAACCTCATCGGCATTACACCCGATCTGACCTGCCTTGGCAAGATCATCGGCGGCGGCATGCCGGTAGGAGCGGTGGGCGGGAAAAAAGAAATCATGGAAAAACTTGCCCCCATGGGAGACGTTTATCAGGCTGGCACACTTTCCGGCAACCCTTTGGCCATGAGTGCAGGGATTGCCACACTTCACATTCTGAGAACAAAGATCGATTCTTTCGCATCATTGACCAAGCAGGCAACTGGTCTGTGCCGGGAGATGGAAAAATTGTTTGCTCAGAAAGGAATTGCTGTCTGCATCAACAATATTTTTTCGATGTTCACCATTTTTTTCCACCAAGGACCTGTTTATGATCTGACTGGCGCCTTGCAATCGGATACCAATCTTTACGCCCGATTCTTTCACGGCATGCTTGAGCAGGGGGTTTGGCTGGCACCGTCGCAATTTGAAGCGGGGTTCTTATCTTTTGCGCATACAGATAAAGACATGGATCAGACACTGTCCGCTCTGGCGGAAACATTAAAAATTCTGTAACCGGTTCATTGACAATGAATAATCGATACGGTAGGAGTATTTTACTCGTTTGTCTTCAGAGGCTGGACTAATCAAAAATATGGCTTAACTATCTGTCTTAAAAAGACAATCGACTGACAAAGAAATAATCGTCTTCCGCCAAGGAAGAAATGAACGGCAGTCATGTTTTTAATTGACTTTGTGTATCGCACATGCTAAGGAACGCATCACTAAATGGATAACGAAACCAAAAAATTGAGTATCCAGATGGCTTATGCCAGTAGCATTGGAATCGCAATGGTTCTGGCAATTTTTGGTTGCCTCCTTTTAGGAAGTTACTTAGATCGGAAATTTGATTCCGGCCATGTATTTACCATCGTTTTTTTATTGATCGGGATTTCAGCCGGATTTCGTAACATATATGCTTTAATAAAAAAAAATTTCAGGGATGATGAATCCATCATTAAGAGTTTAAAAAGTGAACCGCATCGCCAAAGACCCACTCCAAAGAAAACTTGAAATTGCCAACTGGATCATTCTGGCAATCCTTTTTATCCCTTCATTTCTTTTTGCGCCGACAAAATTTTGTTTAGGCGTTCTTCTGGGCGGCTTTATCAGCATCCTCAATTTCCATGGAATGGAATTTGGGTTAAGAGGTCTTTTTAGAAATCCTTCCGGCAATGTCAAGCGCCCGACTATGATCAAATATTATATTCGTCTGGCACTGACCGCTGTTGTTTTATTTTTTCTGATTTCCACCCAGACGGTTGATATGATCGGCCTGATTATTGGACTTTCCGTGGTAGTCATCAACATTGTTTATACCGTGATCACTGCCCTGGCAAAAAAAAACTTTATTGAGGAGGTTAATTAGAGACAAATGGAACCCCTATTATTCTTCCACACAACTTGGCTGCACGATAAGGGCGTTAATATGACCATCGTCTTCAGCACTTTGTTTGTCGTCCTTCTGTTGTCCGTGCTTTCATTTCTGGCCACCCGGCGTTTGCAAGTTTACCCGGGACGGTTGCAAAATGTTATGGAGGTCATCGTGGATGGTCTCCATTCACTGCTGATCGACACGATGGGACAACACGGGAAGAAATTTTTCCCTCTGATTGCAACGATTGGACTTTTCATTCTGACATCAAATCTGATTGGCATCATCCCCGGTTTCGAATCACCAACAGCCAACATCAACACAAACCTGGCCATGGCGCTTGTTGTATTCTTCTCCACGCATGTCGTCGGCATCATGACCCACGGCTTCAAGTATGTAAAACAGTTCCTGGGCCCGGTCTGGTGGCTGATCCCACTGATGTTGCCTATCGAACTCATCAGTCATCTGTCACGGCCTTTGTCTCTGACCTTCCGGTTATTCGGTAATATTGCCGGTGAAGATATTGTTCTGCTGGTTGTCCTGCTGCTGGTACCAATGATTGTTCCTCTGCCCATTATGTTTTTGATGATCTTTACCTCAGTCGTTCAGACATTGGTCTTCATGCTCCTGGCTATGATGTATATCGGCGGCGCGATGGAGGAAGCTCATTAACATCAAAGTGGGGTGGCATTAAATTAAGATAGCGCCCTCATTAGCAACTCCATAATCTTTGAACAACAAAAAGCAGCTGAAGGCAACCGCATCAGCTGCTTTTTTCTTCTTTATCTGAGGCTGTCTAATCCTTTATTTTATGGCGAATTATTCTAAAAATCTGATCTGATGCTTGACGACACGGTTCAATCGTAATATTGACCGCCAGCATCAATTTTTATAAGGAAGTTTTTATGCACAGCATGGGAATCAATATCGGCTCCTCAAATGTTAAGATAGCCGTACTGCAGGACAATAAGATCATCTGGAACGCTGTAGAACCGCATGAAGGCAACTTTCTCGACACACTCAAAAAAATACTTTCATCCCGAACGCTACCAGCAGACATCAAAACGCTGGGCACCGGCACCGAAGGCCGGCATCTTTTAAATATCAACAGCGTCATTGAACCGCTCTGCATTGAGGAAGCCCTGAAAAACGTCCAGTATCAAATTGACGCCCTCGTTTCCCTGGGCGGGGAAGATCTCGTTGTTTATACCATCGACAAGAACAATAAAATCATTACCAGTTTTTCGGGAAACAAGTGCGCCTCGGGCACCGGTGAATTTTTTAAGCAGCAATTGGCACGGATGAACATGAAGATCGGTGATATCAACAACGTCCCCGCAGACAGCCGCGTATTAAAACTTTCTTCACGCTGCTCGGTCTTCATGAAAAGTGATTGCACACATCGTCTGAACAAAGGTGAAGCCACAACAGGCGATATCGTATTGTCATTAAGCGATGTGATGGCCATCAAGGTTATCGACTTTCTAAAAAGAGCCAGAATCGAGAAGGGAAAGGCGCTTCTCGTCGGCGGTGTGACGCAAAATCAGCACATTTTGCGCTTCATCCGCGAACGCATGCCTCAAATCGAATTTCTCGTTCCCGAACAGGCAGCCTATTTTGAGGCGTATGGCGCGGCCCTGATGGCCGGAACATCCGGCAGCACCTTGCCGCATTTGAGTTCGTTATTCAGAAGCAGCCCCATTCAATTTAAAAGATTTAAAAGCCTGCAATCCGCCCAGGGCAAAGTCACCTACCTGCCTTCACAAAAAGGTAAAGTCGTCGCCGGCCGTGAATATATTCTTGGCGTCGATGGCGGTTCTACAACGACAAAAGCCTGTCTGATCGACATCGGAACCAACGAAGTTACCGCGTCTTTTTACGGTCGCACACACGGTGATCCGGTCAACGCTCTCAAAAACTGCCTTCTCGAAATAAAAAAGCAGATCCGCGAAGATATCGGTGACGGAAAAATCAACATAACGCTCGCTGCGACAACCGGCTCATCGCGAGAAATTCTCGGTGTATTCCTGGAAACACCTGCCGTTTACAATGAAATCATTGCCCATGCGGTGGGAACATCATTTTACCGGGATAACATTGACACCCTTTTCGAAATCGGTGGTCAGGACGCCAAGTATGTTTCATTGAAAAATAAAGTGCCGATTGATTATGCCATGAACGAAGCTTGTTCAGCGGGAACCGGATCGTTTTTGGAAGAGTCGGCTCAGGGAGATTTGAACATTCCCGAAGCCGACCAGATCGGTGATATTGCGCTGGCAGCAAACCAGCCTTTGAAGTTCGGCGAACATTGTTCCGCCTTCATCAATTCCGATATCCGTAACGCGATTCAGCAGGGCGCGTCGCGTGAAGATATTACTGCCGGCATTGTCACTTCCATCGTTTCCAATTACCTCAATCGCGTTGTGGGCAACCGGACCATTGGGAAAAATATCGTTCTGCAGGGCGGTGTCGCCAAGAACAAGGCCGTCCCGCTGGCTTTTGCGATGCTCCTGGACAAGGATATTCTGGTACCGCCCGATCCTGAACTCATGGGTTGTTTCGGCGTGGGCATTCTGGCCAAACAAAAAGTTGCCGAAGGGTTCCTGGCAAAAGCCGTCTATGACATTGATCAAATTTTGTCAACAAGCATTATTCATGAAAAGGAATTTCAGTGCAAAGCTTGCGACAATTTCTGTCCGATCCGCCTCTTAAACGTCAACGGCCACAAATACATGTTCGGCGGTCGTTGTAATAAATATGCCAATATCCGGAAGAAAAAAGTTTTCAATGAAACCGAAGTGGTTGATTACATCGAAAAGCGCAACGAAATCCTCTTTAAAGAATGCTCACCCAACCCCGAAGCGCTTGTCAAGAAGAAACCGCTTGTGGTGGGGATTCCCCGCTGCTTTTCCATCTATACGCTCTGGCCTCTCTATGCCTGGTTCTTCCATTCTCTGGGCATTGAAACATTCGTCTCGGAAGAAATTTCACACGAGGGAACGGCCCGCGTGGAAAGCAGCTACTGCTTCCCGGCCGAAATCGCGCACGGGGCCGTCCAGGACATTTTCAACCGCAAGATCGATTACATTTTCCTGCCGCATTTCCGGGACATGGAAAGCTATGAGAAGGATGCGCCGGCCAATTTCTGCCCCATCACGCAAAGCCTGCCCTATTACATCAAAAAGGCTTTCCCGGAAATTCCGGACGAAAAATATTTAGCGCCGGTGGTCAGCTTCATGTACGGCATTGAAAAAGCCTCCGAACCTTTCATCGCAATGGCCGCAACGCTGGGATTTCCTGAAAGTGAGGCCAAAACAGCCTTTAACATCGCTTACGAAAAACAAATAGAATGTTTCGCCCGTTTTTCTGAATTGGGTAAACAGGCACTCGACGAGGCTCGTCAGGCCAAGCGCTCGGTGATTGCGATTCTGGGACGTCCCTATAATTCTTTTACCGCCGACGCCAACATGGGCATCCCCCGGAAATACACCTCCCGCGGTTATTCGGTCATCCCATTCGACATTCTTCCCTTCGAGGATCAGTCCATATATCCAAACATGTACTGGTATTACGGCCAGCAGGATATGAAAGTCGGCACTCTTTTGAAAAACGAGGACAACATCTTTCTCACCTATATTTCCAATTTTTCCTGCGCGCCCGATTCCTTCATGCTGCATTATTTGAAGTGGATCATGGGTGCCAAACCGTTCCTGATCCTAGAATTGGATTCCCATACAGCTGACGCAGGTGTCGATACACGCATTGAAGCGTTTCTGGACATTATTGAAGGATATCGCTCCAAGCTCACGAATAGCCGTGAAGAGCGGTATGATAATGGTTTGCGTTTTATTAACAATCCGGGTGAAGCCATCCACATCAAAAATGACATCACCGGCGAAAAGATACCGATTAAAAACAATTCACGCATTAAACTGCTCTTATCCAACATGGGCAGACTCTCGGCGGAACTGGTCGGCGCAACGATTCGCGGACTGGGTATCAACGCGGAAACTATGCCTGTGCCGGATATCTATACACTGCAAATGGCGCGCAATCACGCTTCCGGCAAGGAATGTCTGCCGTCGCATCTCGTTCTGGGCAGCGCTCTCAAATATTTATTCTCCGAGAAATATCGTAAGGATGAAATCTATATTCTGTTCGTACCCACAACAACGGGACCCTGCCGGACCGGCCAGTATTTTGTCTTCTATGAAAACCTCTTCAGGGATTTACGTCTGGAAAACGTATTGGTCTTTACAATGGATTCAGATAATTCGTACACCGAGTTAGGATCGGAATTTACCAAATATGCCTGGTGGGCGGTTGTTATTGCCGATTACATGAAAGATGTGGAGACATCTCTGAGGACATGCGCCGCCAATCCGGCCGAAGCGATGAGAATTTACGATCAGATCTGGCAGAAAATGATCGGCGTTGCCGAGCGTGATATTACGAAAGTCCTTCCGGTGCTTGAAGAAATTGCCGATACTATTTCCCGTATTCCGCTGGCCCGGAAAATGAACGACTGCCCGAAAGTGCTGATTGTGGGAGAAATCTACGTCCGGCGTGATGATTTCGCCGTTGATGAATTAATTCAACAGTTCAGTAAACACGGCATCGTTGGCAAAGTATCCAATGTCGCCGAATGGTTTTACTATTGCGACTTTGTCCGGCATTACGAACTCAAAAAGAAACTGAACCTGGCACCGTGGTACCGGCGCGTATTCGCCCGTGAATTTCGGGACATCATCAACTGGAAAATTGAACATGCGTATAAAAAAAATGTGGAAAAAAATATCCGTAATACATTGAGTGCAACCGGCCTTGTTCCGCATTCACCGCATGATATGCAGGAAATTATGAAAAACACTGAAAAGCATTTCGTCGGCCTGGAGTTGCATTCGGAAATCAGCATCTCCAGCGGCGTCGCTGCCACGGCGATGATGGACGGCTACTCAGGCATCGTCAATATCTCACCGTTTGCCTGCCTGATCGGCCGCGTTATCGAAGGGCTGTTTACACCGTGGGCCAGAGAAAGAAAATATCCGGCCATCTCGATTGAAATCGACGGGAATCTGCTACCGCCCAATGTGCTCAGTAAACTCGAGATTTTCATGCTCAACGTCAAACGATTTCGAGGTAAAAGGGATGCTCACTCCATGGTTGAGTGTGAAGACACACAACCTGTCGCCATTGATCGAAAAATTATCCAATAAGCCCGACAATCGCCCAAACCATAAGAAAAAAAGAAACAATCCCCAGAATGTTCCGGTTTTCGCCATGTCGCCTGGAGTAAAAGCCGACGCAACCGAACCCGCGGCAAGTGTCCGGCCGGAAGGTGGAAATCTAAAAGGCAAACTCAGAACAACAATCAAGAGTCAATAAAAATGTATGGAAAAAATTTAATATTTCGACATACACTGCTTATCAGGGTAAGGTAATGTATCTTTTAACGGGGGGCTGACCCATGAAAGTTAGCATGACGGGCATTCTTCTTGCGGGTGGTCAAAACACACGCATGGGCGGTAACAAGGCGTTTCTGAAAATTGACGGCGAACGTTTGATCGATAAAACGCTTAGCGTCTATCGGCAGATTTTCCCGGAAATCATTATCGTCACCAATGATCCTCTTTCCTACATCGAATTTACCGACGCCACTATTGTGACGGATCTACATAAAGGCAAAGGTCCACTGGGCGGGATTTATGCGGGACTGTTTTATGCAAAACACCAGCATGCCTTTACCTGCTCCTGCGATATGCCGTTTTTGAACGAGGCGTTTATCGCTTACATGATTGGTCAATCGGAAAAACACGACGTCATTGTTCCGGAACTTCCCGAAGGCTATCAACCTTTGCACGCCATTTATTCACGCAACTGTCTGCCTTCCATCAGGCGTTTGATTCTGATGGACAAGCTCAAGATCACCGGATTTTATCGGGACATGCGGGTTCTGCCAATCAGCGAAGAACAAATTCGTTCCTTTAATGAAGACGGCCGTCTTTTTCAGAATCTGAACACGCCGGAGGAACTGGAAAAGGTGCAAGGCAGAAGATAAAAGTTCAAATACTTCCGTCAATTCTTCCCTTGAATCTTTCACTTTGTTCCCTTTCTTCCAAACGGAATAACCAACTTCTTCACCGACTTAAAACGTCCGCACAAAAATCATTGACACCTCTGTTCCAGTAGTGTAGGTATTCTTCACTTTTAATGAATGAATGTTCATTTATACAATAAGGCTGATTGATGAATAAATCGGATAAACGTTCTGACATTTTGCAGGTAACCTTGGAACTGATTGCCGAACGGGGTTTTCACGATGCTCCCATGTCCGAAATTGCCGGCAAAGCCCATGTTGCCGCCGGCACAATCTATCGGTATTTCGAAAATAAGGACATTCTCATCAACGAATTGTTTCGGGAAATTGGAGATAAACTGCTTGAGGCTATCCTGAACAATTACCCGGAGGGAAAGCCGGTTCAAGAACAGTTTTCTCATGTCTTCGGTGAGCTTTGCCGGTATTTTTTAACGAACCCGCTTCATTTCCGTTATATGGAACAGTTTTTCAATTCCCCCTACGGAATTTCCAAACGCCGTGACAAACTTTCGGGTAAAAACATCCATCAGGATAAACGTGACACACTCCAGGAAATCTTCGACGAAGGAATCTCAAAGCTGATATTAAAAGATTTACCTATGAGCGTGCTTTCTTCCCTGGCGATCGGCCCCATGCTTTATGTGATACGTGATCATACTCTTGGTTTTGTGGTCCTGGACGAATCCCTGATCCGCCGAATTACAGAAGCCTGCTGGGATGCAATTAAGAGATGACCCTTTGTTTTACAATCAATATTTTACTTTGAGGTGCATATGAAAAAAGAGTACAGACACGGACTGATGACGGCCGCGGTCATTATCGCTACGGGTTTGATTTTTGGTGGGTGCAGTGACAAGGCGGGCGGCCCGCCTCCGACTCCCGAAGTTGCCGTGGTAACGATAGAGCCAAAGCCGGTGACATTGACCACTGAATTGCCAGGGCGGACAGCAGCCTACTTAGTCGCCGAAGTGCGCCCTCAAGTAAATGGTATTATACAAAAGAGACTGTTCACGGAAGGCGCTGATGTCCGTTCCGGCCAGGTTCTTTTCCAAATCGATCCCGCCCTCTATCAGGCGGCGCTTGACCGGTCCGAGGCGCAGCTCTCCACGCTTCAACTCAAGGAGAAAAGACTCAAGGAACTGCTTTCTGACAAAGCAGTCAGCCGGCAGGATTACGACGACACATCAGCCGCATTAAAGTCAGTTCAGGCAGAGGTGCAGGCGGCGCGAATCAACCTGAAATACACGACCATTACCGCGCCTATCTCGGGCCGCATCGGGAAATCCAGCGTCACGGTAGGAGCGCTGGTAACAGCCCACCAGCCCGTGGCGTTGGCGACCATTCAGCAGATGGATCCCATGTATGTGGACGTCACCCAATCCACTGCTGACATCCTGCGTTTGCGCAACCTGCTGGTCAAAGGCCAGCTGGATCAAAATGGCAAAAATCAAAAGAAGGTTCGCCTGAGAATGGATGACGGCGCCGAATATCCGTTGACGGGAACGCTCCAGTTCCGCGACATCAGCGTTGATCCGTCAACCGGATCGGTGATACTGCGCATGGTATTTCCCAACCCGAAGGACGTTCTGCTTCCGGGCATGTTTGTCCGGACGGTCGTGCAGGAAGGCGTCAACAAACAGGCCATTTTAGTTCCGCAACAGGGCGTGTCGCGTGATCCCAAGGGAAATCCCCTGGTATTCATCGCGGACAAAGATGGAAAAGTCGAACAGCGTCCGCTAACCCTGGACCGCGCTTTGGGTGATGCCTGGCTCGTTTCATCGGGTCTTGCGGCAGGCGAAAGGGTGATCGTCGAGGGAATGCAAAAGGCGAGACCGGGCATCAACGTCAAAACCGTGCCTTTTGAAAAAAAGGAAAAATCCGGCGGAGCAAACAACCCTCAAACGCCGTCTTCAAAAACAAACTAACGGGAGCCGCTGATGTTATCGAAATTCTTTCTTGAACGACCGGTTTTTGCCTGGGTTATCGCCATTATCATCATGGCGGTCGGCGTCATTGCCATTTACAATCTTCCTGTCTCCCAGTATCCGGACATGGCGCCGCCCTCCATTTCCGTGACTGCCAGCTACCCGGGGGCATCGGCCCAGACCGTGGAAAACAGCGTCACCCAGACCATCGAACAGAAGATGACCGGTCTGGACAATCTGATCTATATGTCCGCCTCCAGCGATTCGGCGGGCGGCGCCCGGCTGGAGTTGACCTTTGCTCCGGGAACGGATGTGGATATTGCCTGGTCCAAGGTGCAAAACAAGGTCCAGACCACCCTGCCCGGCCTCCCGGACGTAGTTCAAAACCGGGGAGTCACGGTCGCCAAATCCACGCGCAATTACCTGATGATCGTGTCCCTGGTTTCCGAAGACGGCCGCCTGGATCACATCGACCTCGCGGATTACGCCGTCTCCAAACTGGAATCGGTTCTCGCGCGCGTGCCGGGCGTGGGAGAGGTGGAAATCTTCGGCGGCGGCTACACCATGCGCGTCTGGCTTCATCCCGACAAACTGACGGATTATCGGCTGACCGTAACCGACGTCATTGCCGCGCTCCAATCGTACAACGTGGAAGTATCCGCCGGTCAGTTCGGCGGGGCGCCCGCGGTGAAAGGTCAGCGTTTGAACGCCCCCATCGTGGTCCAGAACATGCTTTCGACGCCGGAAGAGTTCGCCAATATTCCCCTGCGCATCAATGCGGATGGCTCCATTGTGCGCATCGGGGATGTGGCGCGCACCGAACTGGGCTCCGAGGTATATGACATCAAGGCTCTGAGTAATGGAAAAGAAGCCGTGGGCATCGCCATTCGTCAGGCCGCCGGCGCCAACGCCCTGGATACGGCCAATGCCGTCAAGGCCAAGATGGCGGAAATGAGCCGGTACTTCCCTGAGGGAGTCAGCGTCTCCTATCCGATGGACACCACACCGTTCATCCGGGTGTCCATCAATGAAGTGGTCAAGACGCTCTTCATTGCGATTTTTCTTGTATTTTTGGTAATGTGGCTTTTCCTGGGCAACCTCCGGGCCACCCTGATTCCGACAATTGCCGTGCCGGTGGTGATTTTGGGAACTTTTGCCATTCTGGGGTTCTTTGGGTTTTCCATCAACATGCTGACTATGTTTGCCATGGTTCTGGCCATCGGATTGTTGGTCGACGACGCGATCGTCGTCGTGGAGAACGTGGAGCGGATCATGGCCGAAGAGGGGCTCCCGCCGCGGGAAGCCACGGGCAAATCCATGGAACAGATCACCAGCGCACTGGTCGGCATCGGTCTGGTCCTTTCGGCGGTTTTCGGCCCCATGATCTTCTTCCCCGGATCCACCGGCGTTATCTATCGCCAGTTTTCCGTAACTATTATGTCCTCCATGCTCCTGTCGGTGGTCGTTGCGTTGATCCTCACGCCGGTGCTTTGCGCCGAGCTCCTCAAACCGGTGAGGGCCGGACATGAGCCGGCGGAAAATGCGCACCCTCTGCTGCGTCCGTTTTTCCTGTGGTTTGACCGTGTGTTTTTCCGGCTGCGAGACCGGTATGTGGGAATGGTCGGACACTCTCTGTCCCGAAAAAAACGCTACATCGCCGTTTTCCTGGTGATCATCATGGTCATGGGGGTCCTGTTTCTACGCATGCCCACCGCCTACCTTCCTGATGAAGACCAAGGGGTAGCCATGGTCCAGGTGATGATGCCGACAGGCTCCACCATGGAACAGACCTTGGAGGTTTCCCAGAAGATCGGGGACTATTTCAGGGAAAATGAAACAGAGGCGATTGAAAATGTGTTTTCCCTCACCGGTTTCAGTTTTTCCGGCAGGTCACAAAACAACGGGATGGTGTTCACTAAGTTGAAGGATTGGGACCTCCGCGACCGCAAGGAACTGAAAGCGCAAAACGTGGCGGCAAGGGCCACAATGGCCCTTGCGAACATCCGCAACGCCCTGGTGTATGCCTTCACGCCTCCAGCCGTCGTCGAACTGGGCATGTCCACCGGATTCGACTTTCAGTTGCTGGACCGTGGCGGCCTGGGCCATCAGGCGTTGATGGACGCGCAAAACCAGCTTTTGGGAATCATCTCGAAGGATCCGAGAGTGACCAAAGTACGGCCCAACAGCCGGGAGGATGTGCCGGAATACCGCATCGACGTGGATTGGGAAAAGGCCGGCGCGTTGGGAGTTCCCATCTCCTCCATCCATCAGACGCTCTCGGCGGCTTTCGGCAGCGCCTATGTCAATGACTTCATGCAGGGCGGCCGGGTGAAAAAGGTGTATATCCAGGCGGATGCTCCCTACCGTATGCTGCCTAAGGATCTGGAGAAAATTTACGTCCGTAACACAAAAGGGGAAATGGTTCCCTTTGCCTCTTTCGCTACCGGCCACTGGACGTCGGGTGCCCCCCAAATGAACCGTTTCAACGGATTTCCGTCCATTAATATCTGGGGGGAGCCGGCGCCGGGAAGGAGTTCGGGAGAGGCCATGCAGGCCATGGAAGAAGCGGTCGCCCAACTGCCCCAGGGGATCGGATTTGACTGGACGGGGCTTTCCTACCAGGAACGGATGTCGGGTTCGCAGGCGCCTCTTTTGTACGCTTTTTCGATTTTTGTCATCTTCTTGTGCCTGGCCGCTCTTTATGAAAGCTGGACCATCCCGATGTCCGTGCTGCTGGTCCTGCCTCTTGGTGTGATCGGCGGCGTCATCGCCTCGAGCCTGCGGGGAATGGCCAATGACGTCTATTTTCAGATCGCCCTGCTCACCACGCTGGGACTGACCACGAAAAACGCTATTCTGATCGTCCAGTTCGCCAAAGGCGGCGTGGAAAGAGGCATGGGGATTGTCGAAGCCACTCTCGAAGGGGCCAAACTGCGCTTCCGGCCGATTATCATGACATCGCTCGCCTTCGGCTTTGGGATATTGCCGCTTGTTATAACCACCGGCGCCGGCGCCGGCGCGCAAAATGCCATCGGCACCGGCGTACTGGGCGGAATGATCACCGCCACCGTTCTGGTGCTTGTTTTCGCGCCCCTGTACTTTGTTCTGATCGAAAAGATTTTCGGCAAAAAATATAAACAAACATCAGACGGCACAGGCAATAAAAGTTCATTCTTCCCTGCATTGAAAGAAAAATTTTTTGGCAAACGTCAAAAACAGAAGTCGGTTGACACAGAGAACGCGAACCCATCAGAGGTTAAATGATATGAACAGGAAATTACTTCTTCTACCGGTTATCATCGTCTTCTTTCTGGGCAATTGCACAATGGCCCCGAAATACACACGACCGGAGGCCCCGGTGCAGGCTCAATGGCCGACCGGCGCGGCCTATGACGAAACAAAGTCCGGCGCATCCGCAAAAAGCGCAGGGGAGTTGCCATGGCGGGAATTCATCACGGATGCACGGCTACGGGAAATCATCGAAAATGCCTTGAAGAACAACCGCGATTTGCGGGTGGCGGCGCTGAATGTGGAAAGGGCGAAGGCGTTGTACGGTATTGGACGAGCGACACTTTTGCCTTCGGTCAATGCCGTCGGAAGCATGTATAAAGAACGCACGCCGGCAGATCTGTCATCCACCGGCAGCGCGTACACCGCCGAAAGATACGACGTCAATCTCGGTATCACTTCCTGGGAAATTGATTTTTTTGGCCGCATCCGCAGTTTAAAAGACAAGGCGCTGGAAGAATACCTGGCCACGGATCAGTCTCTGCGCGGTACACAGATTCTGCTCGTATCCACGGTAGCTCAGGCGTATATGGCTCTCGCCGCGGACCGGGAGGCTCTCCAGCTCGTATCGAAAACGCTTACGGCACAGGAAGCCTCGTACAACCTGATCCGGAAGCGTTATAACGTCGGCATGATATCCGAGCTGGATCTCCGTCGGGCCCAAAGCCAGGTGGATATAGCCCGGGGTGACGTTGCCCGTTATACACAACAGGTCGCACAGGATGAAAACGGTTTGAATCTTCTGGTTGCCTCTCCCATCCGTCAAGAGCTAATTCCCCGCGATTTGGAAAGCATCAGCGCGCCCAGAGAGACATTCCCTGGACTCTCCTCAGAACCACTCCTCAACCGGCCGGACGTGCTGGCGGCGGAACACCGGCTCAAAGCAGCCAACGCTAATATCGGCGCTGCCCGTGCGGCTTTCTTCCCCCGGATCGCTCTCACAACCTCTGTCGGAACCGCCAGTGCCGATCTTTCCGGACTTTTCAAATCCGGCTCGGGTGTGTGGACTTTCGCCCCGCAGATCGTTATGCCGATTTTTGACGTCCGAACATGGTTTGCATACGACGTCACTAAAATAGAAAAGGAAATGTCTATCGCCCAGTATGAAAAGGCCATCCAGACAGCCTTCCGGGAAGTGGCCGATGCCCTTGCCGTGAAAGGAACAATCAACCAGCAGATCGCGGCGCAACAATCACTGGTTGATGCTCTGGCGATCACTTACCGCCTCTCCGAGGCCCGTTACTCAAAAGGAGTTGACAGTTACCTCTCTGTTCTGGACGCACAGCGTCAGTTATACGGCGCAGAGCAGATTTTGATCGTGTTACGTCTCGCCCAGATGAACAACAGCATAGAACTTTATAAAACACTGGGGGGTGGCGGTCAATAAATTCATCTTTGAACAGCCCGTCTTCTGATGTAACTTGGTATAAAAAGGATCGCACGCTATGAAACGAAGATCTTGGTTTGTCATGGCGCTGATTTCCCTGTTCCTCTTCATGCCTTTGCCATCCATTGCCGGAGATGAAAAAGCAAGAGAAGCGAACACCTTAACCTTTTATCTGGAGAATGATGTTCTTTTTAATACGGACCGCTATTACACCAATGGGATAAAGGTCTCCTGGATTTCCCGCGATCTTTCGAAGTATCGCGATCTAGTGACTTCGCCTTTACTACGTAGGATTATTGAACGACTGCCGTTGATCAACGCTCCGGAAAACCAGCACACTGTTTCTGTATCCTTTGGACAGAGCATGTACACACCGGAGGACAAGGAGCGGACCGATCTGATCACTGATGACCGGCCCTATGCAGGATTTACCTATCTTGGGCTGGGACTGCACAGCAGAAACACGAAACAAATGGACACACTTGAACTGGATGTCGGCATCATTGGTCCCCATTCATATGCGGAAGATTGCCAGGGTGAGTTTCATAAATGGATTGGTGTTAATGTTGCAAATGGTTGGGAACATCAGCTCAACGACGAACCCATCGTCAACCTGTACTATGAGCGCAAGTGGAAAACGCTACAGGTCAGAAGCTCAGAAGGGTTTGGATTCGATTGCATTCCCCATGTGGGCCTGGCCTTAGGCAATGCCTATACCGGGGCTAATCTGGGCGGCCAGGTGCGTTTCGGTTGGAACATCCCGAATGATTTCGGAACGTTTCTTATCCGGCCCGGATCAGACAGCAGCTTTCCCCTCGATGACACCGATCCCCGCTTCTTCAGTCTGTTTCGCCGAATAGGCGTGCATCTTTTCTTTGGTGTTGACGGAAAAGCTGTGGCACGGGATATTCTACTTGACGGAAACACTTTCCGGGACAGTCACAGCGTCGATAAAGAGCCTTTTGTCGCTGATTTTATCGGTGGCGTCGGGGTCATCATTCACCGCGTCAAAATCACCTATTCCCATGTGTACCGGACAAAAGAGTTTGAAACGCAAAAGGATGAACAGCACTTCGGAGCGATTGCCGCTTCGTTCACGTTTTAATTCCAAGAGCATACCCGCTCGCCTTAAGGCATTGAGTTATCGCTGTTTGCCGTCCGTCCGCATCGTGACTGACCCATATGAAAAAAAAGATTATGATATAAAGTATCCCGGATTTCCGCCATGTTCACCTCCAGACTTTTTCCTTAAGCCACACAAAAGAGGAGAACCTATTTTTTCATCGGTGTCGGTTGCACCCATTTTTTATTGTCACCGTCGTAATACCATTTATCGGGAAATCCACGACGGCGGATGAATTTGGGGTCATCGGCCCAGCGCAGCAAGTCTTTATAGGCCTCATGAATTTTACGGAAAGTGGCTGCCTTGCCACCTACATCAGGATGATGAATTTTGACTTGCCGACGATAAGCGTTTTTGATTATTTTAACCAACTCGCGGGAATCCAGATCAGCCTTCGCAATATCTAGGCAAATTAAATTTTCCGGCTTTACGGTTGGAACTTTAATTAATCGTGGGCGTGTAAAACCTTCAGCAATAGTCAATCGTTCGGCCAATTCCAGGACACATCGTGAAGCCAGATAATTTCTTGCTGTTCTTTTTTCTTCTTTCCACCAGGCATTGCCGAGCACATTGGTCATCTTGCCGAAATCTTCCGCTGGTTTAATGCCATCCGTACGCAATGCTGAATAACGAAATATCTCACGGATGCCGTGGGGAACAACATCCAGAATAATGAGTGTATCTGTAAAATAAAATGTCGCGTAACGCGCGTTTAAGGCCTGCAATAAGCCGCTCCGCGTGGTGAGCTTCTGACGCAGGTGTTGCCGGCATTTGATAGAGCAATAGCGCCGCTTCCCGATATTTTCCACCGTGCCACAGGACAGACAGGCGTTTTGATTTGGATGTTTCGCGTATGATTTGTTTTTGATTAACATAATAAAATGAAAAACAGCCGGTTCATGCCCCCTTATTGAACCGGCTGCTTAATCCGTTCTCTAAGATTATCTATTTTATTGCAGCCAAATACTCCTTGGCCAGTGCCTTGTTAACATGCAGAACACCTTTATTCATATCCTTGAGCGGATAGTCAGCAGTGATTAAAGGCAGAGCATCCGCTTCATCCTGGGTTTTGATGACCGAGCCGACAGGCACAAAACGTCCATCAGCTACTTTGACGCCCATTAAAATAACACCCGGCTCAATAACACAGTTTTTCCCGACAACGGATTTAAACACCAGCACTTTCATGCCAACAAAGGTATTATCCATAACCACGGCCGGCCCGTGAATCTGCGCCTGATGGGCCAGCGAAACACGGTTCCCCACATAGACCGCGTATTTCTTTCCGCCGACTTCGACCTGATTCTTTTCCACCGGCTTACCGTCCAGCTCGGTCTCCAATGCATGGATAACCACACCGTCCTGAACATTGGTATCATCGCCGACATGAAGCGGTTGACCTTCATCGCCGCGCACGCATGCCGTGGGCGCGACCATCACGTTGTTTCCCAGAATCACATTGCCGATCACTGCCGCAAGCGGATGAACAAAAGTACCCGATCCGATCACCGGCTCGGACACTTTTGCGCTAAAATCCGTTTTGATGTTTTTTTCAATCATTTGTTTACCTCCGATTTTTATTATGTTTCGTGCGGTTCAAGTCTAAGGGTTGAACCGTTCAGTTTCTCTTATTTTTTTCCCGTTCCAGCAAATTCCGCCATACTTCGGCTACTTTTTTTTCTGTTTCGTGAATAGTGCATTGGTTATCGATCACAACATCCGCAAGGAGAACCTTCTCACGAATCGGCATCTGGCAATTCAATCGCAGTTCCGCGTCCTCACGACAAACCGCATTACGGGCCATCAGGCGGCAGATTTGCTCTTCCGGTTCAATTATTACCAGAATCGTCAGATCAAAAAGATGCTGCATCCGTACCTCAAACAACAAGGGGACATCGGCAAAAATGATGGCATGCGGGTTTTGCGTTTTGATGGTCTCCAAACGGGCAAGCCACTCTTTAAAAACATGCGGATGAACAAGGTCATTGAGCTTCCGAAGTTTTTCCGAATGATTGAAAACAACCGCCGCCAGTTTATTGCGATCGATTTTCCGATCCGGCTGCAAAATCTCTGAGCCAAAGCAGTTGACAATATCGTGCCAGGCCGGCTGTCCAGGCTCTTGCACTTCGTGAGCCAGTTTGTCAAAATCAATCAGATGACCGCCCTGACGCACAAACATTTGCGCCACGGTCGATTTTCCGCAGGCGATCCCGCCCGTTAAGCCGACATTCAACATGATTTATTTCTTATTGAGTTCATAAATGATACGCAGGCCGTCCAACGTCAACATCTCTTCAATTTTATCAATGCTCTTGGTTTCCTGCGCGACAACCTGCGCCAATCCTCCCGTAGCAATGACCAAAGGATTGGTTTTAACTTCCGCTTTCATCCGGTTAACAATACCATCAACCAGTCCCGCGTAACCGAACATGATACCTGCCTGAATGGCGCTTACGGTATCCTTGGTGATGATGGTCTTCGGCCTACCGAATTCGACACGCGGTAGCTTAGACGCACGCGCAAAAAGTGCTTCGCTGGAAATCACGATACCTGGGGCGATGCAGCCACCCATGTATTCACCTTTGGGCGAGACATAATCAAAAGTAGTTGCGGTGCCAAAATCAACAATGATGGATTCTTTGCGATACTTATCGTAAGCGGCCACGGCATTGACAATTCTGTCCGCGCCGACTTCTTTGGGATTATCATAAAAAATCGGCATACCCGTTTTAATTCCTGGGCCTACAATCAGAGGCCTGATGCTAAAATACTTGACACAGAGGGGCTCCAGAATATTGAGCATTGGAGGCACAACACAGGAAATAATAATGGCTGTAACGGCTTTAATCTCCTTGGCTTTCATTCGGATGGATTGGTATAAGTTATAAATAAGCACACCATATTCATCGATGGTATGATCAATCTCCGTTCGGATTCGCCAATCATGAATTAATTGGCCCTCATCAAAAAGTCCCAGCACGGTGTTTGTGTTACCTACATCAATGACTAACAGCATAAATATTCACCTCTTTAATATTGTCGCGTCTCCCGCTGAAACCTTCACTGTTTCATTTTCGGATGTCAGAAGGATCAGTGAACCATCCTCATCAAGGCCAATGGCCTTGCCGCTGATCGCTTCTTCCCGAAACATGACCGAAACAGGCTTGCCGATCATCGATGACAGGCTTAGCCATTTTCCCTTGATCCGGCCGAACCCGTTTTGTTGGAGCTGCTTATACCATTTTGTCAGATTTTCATACAGGCTAATTATCAATTCCAGACGTGATATTTCGCGGCCGGTCTCAATAGCCATCGATGTAGCAATCTCTTGAATATCCTCAGGAAATTTTTCATAGCTCATATTGACATTAACGCCGATGCCGACAATAACAAAATCAATAGCGCTTTCTGACATTTTCATTTGCGCCAAAATTCCGCAGACCTTTTTCGTTCCGATCAGTATGTCATTGGGCCATTTGAGACATACTCTACCCGGACAATATAGGTTGAGGGTTTCGGCCACCGCCACACCGGCAGCTATGGAAATCTGTGGTGCGTTCGACGGTTCAAATGTTGGACGCAAGATAATGGATGCGTAGATATTGGTGCCGGCCGGAGAATGCCAGACTCGTTGCATTCTTCCTTTGCCCGCTCTCTGGCTTTCCGCAATCAGTAATGTTCCTTCCGGCGCGCCGCCCACACCCAGACGAAAAGCCTCATCATTCGTCGAATCGATTTCTTCGTAATAATAAAATTGATTGCCGATGAATTTTCGGGTAAGGCTTTGTTTGAAGGATACGTGACTTTTGTTCATAGCGTTTACTGCATACTTCACAAAGTGCGAGATACAAACTGCGATTCATGCTCTAGGCATAAGTGGTCAGCATGTGATCTTGAGAGAAATATCCGCGGCGCGGACGGAATGGGTAAGCTCACCTACGGAAATCAAATCGACACCTGTCGCGGCAATTTCGGCAACCCGTTGCAGAGTGACATTCCCCGATGCTTCCAGCAGCGCACGGCCGGCAACATAATAGACGGCTTTCTTCATGGCTTCAATCGTCATATTATCCAACATGATGATATCCACACCGCATTTTAGGGCTTCTTTGACTTCCTTGATATTCTTGGTTTCAACTTCGATTTTCAAGGTGTGAGGCAAATGTTTTCTTTGTGCTTTCACCGCAGCGGTAATGCCGCCAGCGGCTTCAATATGATTATCCTTGATGAGCACGCCGTCATACAGGCCGGTGCGGTGATTGGCGCCGCCACCGATGCGCACGGCCATCTTGTCCAGCACGCGCAGGCCAGGGACGGTCTTGCGCGTATCCAGAATTTTAGCTTTGCTGCCGCGCACGGCTTCAACGTATCTCAAGGTCAGCGTGGCAATCCCACACATACGCTGAAACAGATTCAACGCGACGCGTTCCGCCTGTAAGATATTCGAAAGCTTGCCGGCAACTTCAGCAATGACATCGCCTTTCCTTGCCCGATGGCCGTCTTCGATCATCTTTTTAAATTTGATGCTTTGATCCAGGCAATGAAATGTTTCTTCGAAAACATCAATGCCGGCAATAATAAAATCACTTTTGGCTATCGCACACGCCCTGCCCTGCTTTTTCGGGTTGACGATGGCCTGTGTGGTGATGTCGCCTGTGCCGATATCTTCTGATAAAGCGGCTTCAATGATGTTTCTGATTTGTTTTTTCATCACACCGTAATCTCCTTGAGTTTCTTCATTGCACCTTCCAGGGCGGTGAATTTCTCTTGGAAACCTTTTAATTTCTCTTCTTCCTTTTGAATAATTTCGGGAGCGGCCTTCGTGCGGAAATCGCTGTTCGCGAGTTTCTTTGAGGATTGCTGGAGATCCTTTTCCACTTTCGCCAACTCTTTCCCCAAACGCGCTTTTTCTCCCGCGATATCAACGATACCGGCCAGGGGAACGAAAATCTTTGTCGTACCCACGACACCGGTCGCCACGCCTTTGGGCTCGACCAGATTCACGTCGACAGACAAGGATTCCAGATTGGCTAGATTCATTATATAGCCTCCACCGGCATTGATGGCCTTTTTACTTTGTTCGTCCGCTACGGAAATTAAAACCTTAAGCTTCAGAGACGGCGGAATCCTCATTTCACCGCGGATATTGCGAATTGAGGTGATGATCTGCATGAGTATCTCCATTTCTTTCTGTGCGGCTTTCTCCTGCCACGCCTCCTGAACAACCGGGAATTTGCTGACCATAATGGAATTCTCTTCGTTTGCATGGAGTGTCTGCCAGAGCTCCTCGGTTACAAACGGCATGAAGGGATGGAGCAGTTGCAGCATGACGCCGAAAACCTTTTTCATCGTCCGCTGGGTCACCTGCTTTTGTTCGGGGCTGATCTTGCCATAGAGAGCCGGTTTGCTGATCTCCAGATACCAATCGCAGTACTCGTGCCAAATGAAATTATAGATGGCGGCGGAGGCATCGTTGAAACGGTACTCATCGAGGCTGCACGTTACATCTTGAACCGCTTCGTTTAACTTCGCCTTAATCCATTTCTCCGGCAATGAATCCGGAGCCGTTATGGGCACGGATTCATCGAAATCCACCAGATTGCTGAGTGTTAGTTTGGCCGCGTTCCAGATTTTATTAACGAAAAACTTGTAGCCTTCAATCCGTTCGGGCGACATGCGCACGTCACGCCCCTGAGCGGTGTAGGCAGCCAGTGTGAAACGAAACGCGTCCGTACCATACTGGTCGATCATCACCAGCGGGTCGATGCTGTTTCCCTTGGATTTGCTCATCTTCTCGCCTTTTTCATCGCGCACCAACGCGTGGAGATAAACATCCTTGAAAGGCACGTCCTTCATGACGTAGAGGCCCATCATCATCATGCGAGCCACCCAGAAAAAGAGAATATCGAATCCTGTAATTAAGAGCGATGTCGGATAAAATGTCTTGAGCGCCTGGGTTCTCTTCGGCCAGCCCAAGGTGGTAAACGGCCAGAGCGCTGAACTGAACCAGGTATCCAGCACATCCTCATCCTGCTTAAGTGACGTGCCGTCACAGATGGGACATGAGGGGGGATCGACCGTGGACACGATCACCTTTCCACAGTCTCCGCAATACCAGACGGGAATGCGGTGCCCCCACCACAGCTGCCGCGAAATGCACCAGTCACGGATATTGTTCATCCAGTCAAAATACGTGGCTTCCCAGGAGGCGGGAACGATCCTTGTTTTTTTCTTGGTAACGGCAGCGATGGCCTTGTTAGCCAGCGGTTTGATTTTGACAAACCACTGTTTGGAGACCATCGGCTCGATGTCCGTTTTGCATCGGTAGCACTGGCCGACATTATGTGCGTAAGGTTCAGTACCAACCATAAAGCCTTCTTTTTCCAGATCGTCAATCACGTTTTTTCGCGCTTCATAGCGGTCCTGCCCTTTGTATTTGCCTCCGAATTCATTGATAACACCCTGACCATCTATGACGGAAATGATTTCCAGATTATGGCGCTGGGCCATGGCAAAGTCGTTGGGATCGGAACCGGGGGTGATCTTCACCGCACCCGAACCGAAATCCATCGTTACATAATCGTCGGCGATGATCGGTATTTGTTTGTTCATGAGTGGCAGAATGACAAACTTACCGATTTTATCTTTATAGCGGGGATCATCCGGATGGACGGCCACGGCCGTATCGCCCAGCATCGTTTCCGGCCTCGTTGTGGCCACGACAATGTCTCCACCACCGTTGGCGTAGGGATAACGGATATTCCATAAGAAACTTTGATCCTGCTTGAATTCCACTTCCAAATCGGAAATGGCAGTGTGACATCGGGGGCACCAGTTGACAATGTAATCACCCTGGTAAATCATATTTTCATTATAAAGCCGCACAAATACTTCCCGGACAGCCTGGGAAAGACCTTCGTCCATGGTGAAGCGTTCTCGCTCCCAATCGCAGGAGCAGCCAAGACGTTTCAATTGATTGATAATGACACCGCCATATTTTTCTTTCCATTCCCAGACGCGAGCGATAAATTTCTCTCGGCCCAGATCATGGCGCGATAATCCTTCTTTTCTTAATTGTTGCTCCACCACATTTTGCGTGGCAATGCCCGCATGATCCATTCCCGGCATCCACAATGTGTTATAGCCCTGCATCCTTTTAAAACGAATGATGACATCCTGCAGGGTGTTGTTGAGCGCATGCCCCATGTGCAGCATCCCGGTCACATTTGGAGGTGGGATAACAATGGAAAAAGCGGTAGCTTCACTTTTATCCCGTGCGTGAAAATACTTATTTTTCAGCCAGTAATCGTATAATCTTTTTTCGGCCTCGGCCGGTTCAAACGTTTTACCTAACTCTTTTATTGCCATGAAATATTACGCTCCCCTCTATAAATACATAAAAGGGCTTGCGCCCTTTTCGACTTCAATTTTTATCGTCTGTCCGTGCTCAATATTGAAGGTTTGCCTCTTTAAATATTTTCCCGACTTTTAGCCAAACTTGACTTTATACGTAGCTTTAGTGCGATTTTAAGTCAAGTCAATATTGATGAGGATTCAAATCGATTGCTGAGAGTTTTTGCCGATTAATCCGACTTGATTATCGAAGACAATCTCTTTTCTGAATGGAATATCTCTATGGTTTTTTGAATTTCCTCAATTTGATCCGGCGCAAACCAGTTGATGGTTTTATCTGCCGAGAACCACGTCAACTGCCTTTTGGAATATTGCCAGGTATCCCGATTAATTAGATCGAGCACCCGATCCCATGCACACCGGCCCCGGATAAATTCAACAATCTGCTTATAGCCCAGTGATTGCAATGGCTTGAGCTTTTCGCTATAACCCCGCGCCAAAAGTCCGCGCACTTCATCAACCAGCCCCGCTTCTACCATCTTTTCGGTTCTCGCGGCAATTCTTCTTTTCAATTCGTTGCGCTCGACACAGAGGCCTATTTTGCAGACATCATAGGGGCAATCGGCAAATGCATGTTTTTGCTGCAAAGCGATAATGGACTGGCCGCTTTGTTCGAGAACCTCCAGAGCCCGGATCACCCGCATGGCATCGTTGGGATTTATACACTGGGCCGCCCGGGGATCTCTTGCCCGGAGCAGTTCGAAAAGATATCCCTTGCCCTGTCGATCCCGAATCTCCCGATAATAATTACGGATACTTTCATCGACCGGCGGTGTTGCAATAATCCCCTGCAAAAGCGCCCGGATATACAAGCCCGTTCCGCCGACCACAAAAACGTGCTTACCAATGCTCGTCAACTTTTCAATGATTGTCCGTGCCCGCTCGGCATAAATGGCGGCGTTAAATTCTTCATCTGGATCCACAACATCGATCAGATGATGCGTCACCCTTTCTCTTTCTGCGCGCGTTGGTTTTGCCGTACCGATATCCAGATAACGGTAAACCTGCAGCGAATCGGCGTTAACGATTTCACCAACCACTGCCTCTGCCAGTTCAATGGCGAGACGAGTTTTCCCTGTCGCCGTGGGCGAACAGATGACAACGAGTGGAATCCTGGGCATTTTACTTCCGTTTAAACATTCTTTCAATTTCATAGAGAGAAAACTGCACACTGATGGGGCGTCCATGCGGACAGGTGGCATTAAAAGGTGTTTTTTCCAGATCACTGCACAAAGTTGCGACTTCCTCTGAGGAAAGAACCGTATTAGCCTTGATCGCGGCACGGCAAGCCAGGGACACCAATATCTTTTCTTTTCGCTCCACCAGCGATGGCAATGCTTGCTGATCGCCGAGCTGATCGGCCAGATCGGAGATGATATCACACGGTGGGACGTGTGGCAGAGATGCGGGCATGGCTTTCACCACAATGGTGTCGCGGCCGAATATTTCCAGTTCCAGCCCGATGTCACAAAGTATCGGGAGCGCACTTTCAAAAAGACTGATCTGCGCGGGGGTCAGACTGACAACCTCCGGCATGAGTAAAGGCTGGCTGACTGCTTTCGTTGCGGGCGTAACCTTTAAACGCTCTAGGATAATCCTTTCGTGCGCTGCGTGTTGATCTACCAGCATCAGACCATTGGAACCGCCGAATACCAGATATGTATCGGCAAACTGACCAAGATATTTTCGATTCGTAAACGTAATCTTTTCCCCGCAGGAAACATCTTCAACGTGACTGGGAACATCCGACAGATCCCCCGAACGCGCAAACAAATCATCATAAATCGCCTGCCGCAGATTCTGCCGCGAATAAATTTCACGCGGCCGTTCCAAAGATGAATAGGAATCTTTAGGCCTCCAAAACCCGGAGGCAGCAGCTGTTGCTTCGCGGGGCATTAAACGATAAGTAAGAGCGGCAGGCGATGCCTGGGCGCCGGCAAGACTTTGTGCCACCGTTTTGGAAACCAGATCGTAAATCTCCCGGGAATTTCTGAAGCGCACTTCCAGCTTGGCCGGATGAACGTTAATATCGACCTCTTCACCCGGCAGATCAAGAAACAATACAGTCGCGGGATAGCGACGCGGTTCGATCACCTGCCGGTAGGCGGCGAGCACCGCATGCGTCATGCTATTGTCTCGGATAAAGCGTGAATTGACAAACAAATAAATACTTTTTGAGTTGGACTTTGTAAATGCCGGCGTTGAAATAAAACCTTTGATCCGGCTCTTGTCCTTTTGCTCCCGTACCGCCAGGCAATGGCTGGTAAAATCTTTCCCCATGACCATGGCGACTCGTTCGGAAACATCCCTGGCAGCAGGCGCTGCAAAAACTTCCCGTCCATCGGCCGTCACAACAAAGCGGACTTCAGGATGCGCCAACGCCAGACGGGTGATCGCGTCAAGGCAAACACTCTGTTCGGTGGCTTCTGTTTTCAGAAACTTCCGGCGCGCCGGCACATTGGCAAAGAGTTCCGTCACGGTAATTTGCGTGCCGGCAGGCGAACCCGTTGGAGATATTTCAGAAATAGTTCCGGCTTGCACCACCGCTTTTGTGCCGGCCAAATCGTCAGGACGGCGCGTCAGCATCTCCACTTTCGCAACAGACGCGATGCTGGCCATCGCCTCGCCGCGAAAACCGAACGAACCGGCATGATAGATATCTTCCAGCTTGGAGATTTTACTAGTGGCATGACGTTCAAAAACCAGCGCCACATCTTCGCGTTCAATGCCTGAACCGTTATCTGTAATCCTGATGGATTGACAACCGCCTTTTGTGAGCTCGACGCGGACATCCAGGGCTCCCGCATCGATTGCATTTTCGACCAGCTCCTTGACAATCGACGCTGGTCTTTCCACCACTTCTCCAGCGGCAATCTGGTTGGCTACCTCTTCGGATAGAACGACAATACGTTTAGACAAACTCGATTCCTTTAATTTCTGTTTTTACGGCCTTGTAAAAAAACCGCAGCCACCAAAGCGTTCGTGACTGCGGCCTATTGATTTCATGCGACAATTTCAGGTTAATCCAAAACGATCATGACCCGGCACTTTTTCATAAAAGATGCATTCTCCGTGGAAGCGCGAATCTGCGCCGCATCGGCATTACTGATAATAAGGTCGGCTTTCCCGGGGCCGCTGGTTTTCAGCGCTTTCGCCGTCAAGGAATTGGCTGTTACGCGTTGATTACTTTGTGCCGCCGTCAGGTCGCGAGCGTATCCACTCATGCCCTGTTGGACAACGCATTCACGATCAACATTGGCGGAACCATAAACTTCTTTGCCGTTTTCATCATAAAGGTGCGGTGACATTGCCGGATGCGCCCCAATCCCGCGGGCGTCAACCACTAATCCTGTAAAGACCACAGAAGTTGGAGGTGCGGTCCCGGCAGGTGCCGGGGCTGACGGAGCAAGCGCTGCCGGTTCGGACGGCTGAACTGATTTCCGTCTTTCAATTGACAGCGGGATCATGATCAGAGATAAATTCCCATACAGTGGCATTCTGAGCCTGACTTCCACGGTGCCGTCGGACATGTATTGCTGATCAACCACTTGCGCGCCTTTAATCAGACCTTCGACCTGGGTGTTGACGATGTCGCTCTCTACTGTAAAGTCTTTGATAACGGTTCTGGAGTCAACCTGAACGCCTTTGGTAATTTCCAGCAAATTGCGATGGGCATCAACTTTTGCGGCGCGTAAAACCATCGGCCGAGCATTTATTTTACTGATGGTTCTATCCGGCGGCGCACTGATACCAACCGCTTCAATATAGCCTGCCGACCAATTCACAGAACCCTGGCCGATCTTTTCCACCCATTCGGACATGCTGACCGCATTTTGACAAAGACCTGTTTGCACTAATAAAAATACCATTCCCACCAGAGCGGACATGGAAACAAATCTCAACTTCATACCATCCTTCTTTCATGACCATTTTAAAAACAATCGGATCTCTAAAAACCACTGCAAAAGTAACAAAATATTCTCCAGGTTGCAATAAGAATTCACAGAGAACATATTGATTTTAACCACCAAGAGTTATGCTTGAAAGTCCTATGCTTATGTGATAGGTGACCTTTTCTATTTTTTGAAGAAGATAGGAGTAACAGGAAATGGATTACAAACAGACATTAAACCTTCCCCAAACGGATTTCCCGATGAAAGCCAATTTGGCGCAAAGAGAACCGGAAATGCTCAAAAAGTGGGAAGACATGAATATTTATCAAAAGATCCGTGAGAATGCCAAAGGCAAGAAGCCTTATCTTCTTCATGACGGTCCTCCCTATGCCAACGGCAATATTCACTTAGGAACAGCTCTTAATAAAATCATTAAGGATATCGTTATTAAAGCTAAAAATATGACCGGTTTTGATGGCGTGTATGTACCGGGTTGGGATTGCCATGGCCTGCCCATTGAGCATCAAGTCGATAAAGAACTGGGGGGCAAGACATCGGGGACGACGCAGATGTCGCAGGTGGATAAACGCCGCGCCTGCCGCGTCTATGCTGAAAAATTCGTCGGAATCCAACGCGAACAATTCAAGCGCCTGGGCGTTTTTGGTGAATGGGAAAATCCTTATCTGACCATGGCTTATCCTTATGAAGCTACCACCATCGCGGAATTCGGCAAGCTCTATCTCAGCGGCAGCATTTATAAAGGGAAGAAACCCGTTTACTGGTGCGCTTCCTGTAAAACAGCACTGGCCGAAGCTGAAGTGGAATACGCCGATCATTCCACACCATCTATCTATGTGAAATTCGCCTTTACGTCTGATCTTAGCCAGGTTTTGCCGAAACTGGCCGGTGAGAAGATTCACATGGTCATCTGGACAACTACCCCCTGGACGATTCCCGCCAATCTAGCAATTGCCGTCAAGGATGATTTCATATACGCCGCCGTGAAGATTGACAAGGAAGTGCTGATCGTCGCCAAGGACATGCTCGATTACTGTCTGGATGCTTTCGGCTATCGCGATAAAAATTACGAAATTCTTGATGAGTTTAAAGGCGAAGTACTGGAAGGCCAGAAGTGTGTTCATCCACTGGTAAAAAGAAACAGTCTTTTAATTCTGGCTCCTTTTGTCACGCTGGAAGCTGGGACCGGCGCCGTCCACATTGCCCCCGGTCACGGTCAGGAAGATTATGAAATCGGCCTGGAATATGGCCTGGACAACTACGCGCCGGTGGATGATGCCGGGAAATTTACCGAAGACGTCGAACATTTTGCAGGCCAGTTTGTTTTTGACGCAAATGACAACGTCATCAAAAAGCTGGATGAAGTGGGCGCACTGATGGGGCATGTTCCCATGCAGCATTCCTATCCTCACTGCTGGCGCTGTAAAAAACCCATCATTTTCCGCTCCACTGAACAGTGGTTCATCTCGATGGAGAAGAACGATCTACGCAAAAAAGCGCTCGCATCCATCAACGAAGTGCAATGGATTCCGTCCTGGGGTCGCGACCGCATCTACGGCATGGTGGAAAACCGCCCCGACTGGTGCATCTCGCGCCAGCGTTTATGGGGCGTGCCGATTACAGTTTTCTACTGCGTCAAGTGCAAAAATGAAGTTCTGACGAAGGAAATTCTTGATCATCTGGTAGCTCTGGTGAAAAAAAGCGGCGCGGATGTCTGGTTTGAAAAAGAACCAAAAGATCTGATGCCCAAACACACCACCTGCGCTCACTGTCACGGAACGGAGTTCACCAAAGAAGTGAATATTCTGGATGTCTGGTTTGACTCCGGTGTAAGCCATGCGGCCGTTCTGGAAAAAAGGGCCGATTTGAGTTCGCCCTGCGATATGTATCTGGAAGGCAACGATCAGCACCGTGGCTGGTTCCATTCTTCTCTTCTGGAATCCGTGGGAACCCGCGGACGTGCGCCCTACAAAAGTGTTCTGACGCACGGTTTTGTTGTTGACGGCGAAGGCAAAAAGATGTCCAAATCCGTCGGCAACGTCATCGGCGCGGAAGAAGCTGTGGCCAAATACGGCGCGGAAATCCTCCGGCTCTGGGTGGCAGCGGAAGACTACACCGATGATATCCGCATCTCCGAAGAAATTCTCAAGCGCCTGATGGAAGCCTATCGCCGCATTAGAAATACCAGTCGATTTATTCTGGGCAATCTCTATGACTTTCATGTGGATGCCGATAGCGTCGCCTACGAGCAAATGACGGAAATGGATCAGTGGGCGCTGCACCGTCTGCAGGAAGTGATCAAACGCGTAACCGAAGCCTATGAGCGCCATCAGTTTCACGTGGTCTTCTACACGCTGTATAACTACTGCACGGTTGATTTAAGCGCACTTTACCTGGATGTTTTAAAAGACCGCCTATACACAAATAAGGCAGCCTCGTCGGCGCGCCGTTCCGGTCAGACGACGATGTTTATCATTTTAAATGCGATGACCCGTCTGCTCGCTCCGATCCTCACGTTCACCACGGAAGAGGTCTGGGCGGCCCTGCCCGCCTGGGACGGCAAAGAAGAAAGCATCCATCTGACACAGTTTCCGCAAGTGGAAGAAAAGTATTTCAACGTCTCTCTGGGCGAACGCTGGAAAGCCATGATTGACGCCAAAAGCGAAATTGCCAGGGCCATCGAACAGGCGCGCAAAGAAAAAGTAATCGGCCATTCGCTGGATGCCCGAATCAGCATCGCGGCGCCGGATAAAATGAAAGACCTGTTTGCCGCGCATCTGGAAGACCTGCGCGCGCTGTTGATTGTTTCGCAATTGCAACTGGCCGATGAATCCGCCATCGCCAACCCATACAAAAGCGAGGAAATCAAGGGGCTGGCGGTCGGCGTGGAAAAGGCCCGCGGCGCCAAATGCGAACGCTGCTGGATTTATGAAGAATCGGTCGGATCCGACGCCAACCATCCAACGGTCTGCGGCCGTTGCCTGCCGAATCTGTAAATGAGTTAGGGAACCATCGCGGCCACCCACGCCCTGAAGGGCGCACGTGCGGGTGACAGGACCGTTCTCTGTAAAATGTTAGGAGTTATTTTTGAAAAAAAATCTTTTAATATTTTTTCTGGGCGCAGCCGTCATTGTCGCGTTGGATCAAATCACCAAATCGGCGATTACCACCCGTTTTGTTCTTCATGAAGCTTATCCAGTCATTCCCGGATTCTTGAACCTCGTCTATGTGATGAATCCCGGAGCGGCATTTGGCTTTCTGGCCAACGCTTCCGAAACGTTCCGCTATGTTTTCTTTACCGGCGTCACGGTTTTGGCGACAGGCCTCATCGTTTATTATCTCGTCAAAAGTCATCCCCGGAATTTGCTGCTGGCAGGTTCTCTGACCTTGATTTTCGGCGGGGCAGTCGGAAATTTGATCGACCGGATACGTTTCGGCGCTGTGGTGGACTTTCTGGATGTGTACATCGGCGCCTCGCACTGGCCCGCCTTCAACGTGGCGGATTCCGCAATTACCGTCGGCGCCATCCTGATGATTTGGGAAATGCTCCGCAACCGGAAAAGCAAGCAAACCTAGCCACCCTGATCGACAACCATCTGTAAGGTTATACGCTATCTGATTAGATCGGGGGAGACAGAAGCAAGCATATCTTTCAATGAAATCTCCGGATGGCGGTAGCGCTTTTTATTTCTGGTGCCTTTGCCGTATTGGATCGCCTCTTCCGGACACCACTGGATGCAGGCAAAGCACTGTTCGCAGCGGTGCTTCCAGACGGGCTCGCCCTCAATCATCTTGATATTCCGCGCCGGGCATATTTTTTCACAAATCCCGCAGGCGCTGCATTTTTCATCGGCAAAAAAAGATTTATCCATCCCGGCGACATGCGGCAGGGAGATTCGGTAAAGCGCAGATAATAACCAATTCTGCCAGAAGGGCCCCTTCTCAGGAGGACGTTCTTCCCTGCTCCGGATTACTTCCGCGATCCGGTTTAATTTATCGAGCGCGGCGTCAAATTTCTTTTGTTGTTTGCGGGGGGCCGGGGCCCCGCCCCAGGGAATATAATTGCTGGGCAGATCGATGGAAAATCCAGACGAGAGACAAAGCTGCTTCTCCCGTAAAATGCTCTGCAACTGGATCAACGTGGCGGCGGGCTGGCCGGCGTTGACGGCCAGCCCGAACAGGTATTGGGCCGGA
>ENA-UOWG01000475-UOWG01000475.1-activated-sludge-metagenome-genome-assembly--contig:-NODE-475-length-53399-cov-9.340919_pt1 | contig 53399 bp, 26 predicted proteins | sample MGYA00238147_ERZ761563 | MGnify/ENA primary metagenome ERZ761563 (study PRJEB28884, sample SAMN05720216) | anaerobic digester metagenome | isolation source: active sludge of municipal...
AGGTTCTTTTTAAGGAACTCCCTGATCTTCCGCTTCTCTTCCTCCAACAACTCTTTGTCCAGCCACACTGGTTGATTTACGATCTCTTTCAGCCCTAACCGGTCAAGCAGGCGTATGCGTGGTGAGGAGGAGAACAACATCGCCGGTTTACCGTACTGCAGCGCCGCCACCGCAGCGTGCACCCGGTCGGTCATCGTCAGCGCGGCGTTCCCGTAAACCTGTAAATAAGGGTACGGCGTGTCATTGATCAGCATCCGCGGGCTGCGATAGGTCTTAGCGCGCATAAGCGGGTGCGGGCGGTGGTCGAGGCGTACCACATCATAGTTGCCGATTTTCTCTTCCCTAATCCCGCCAAACAGTATCCCTTCCAGGAACATGCCGTAACGCGAACTCCGCGCCAGCCATTGCCTGAAACGCGGGAAGTTGACCTGCCAACGATCCCCGGCAAAATCAAAGGAGGAAACTTCTGTGGAAGAATTGATGTTGATCGAGATGCGCGGCTCGGGGATCTTGTCAAAATTCATCGCGACTACATTAGCGAGCGCATCGATATTATGAACCGGATAATAATCCGACAGAAAGAAAGCGAAATCGATGCCATCCAGGCTTTTTTCTGACAGGTCGCCCAACAGATTGAAGGTATCCTTGTCACGGGTCACCATCAACGTCGGACGGAAGCGCGAGAGAAAGCTGCGGTACAACCGGATATCCGTATCTGCGTAGGTCATTGCGCCGACCCCCAGCAGGATCAACCGGGTACCGCTGGTCATGACTCTTTCAAGCGCATCCCCCCAGATGGAAAACATCTCGCGCCTGAAGACAGGTCCCATCAACACAAGGTAATCCGGTTTCAGTTGATTCACATAATCAAAATAGTGGGTGGGGTTTCCTCCCCTGCGGTTCCAATAAGATGGATAACCGGGCTGCTCGGGGATCAGGTGGATCTCGTCATCAGGAAATACCTCGCGCAGCACCTGGTAACCTGCCAGTTGAAAGAAGGCATTGCCAATATTGACCGACCATCCACCCAGAATATGCGCAATCGTTTTCATCAGTTTTCCCTATATATACTTAGTGTTCACAATAATTAAAATGAAGATGATATCTATATATGTGATCTATCTATCAATTTCTCACTCAATGACCATACTGAATCAGGCTTTTCTCCAACCTGATCAAAGTGATGCTTAAAAACCTGCATGAGATATTTCGCTGCACTCTGGGGTGTGATGAGGTCACGGACACCCTCGCATTGTGATTTCATCGTCGCGATTCTGTGCGGGTTTTTAGATAGATCAACCAGCAGATCAGCAAGCTGCGCAATATCCTCGTTTCGGAAAATCATCCCAGTACCGGTGCCCTCCAGCAGGATTTTTGCCCCTACCCGATCACTGACTACAACCGGTACACCTTGCATCAAGGCTTCATTGACAACCACACCCCACCCTTCATGGCGGCTGGGTACAAGCAGCAGGTCATAAGCGCTGATGATCCTCTGACCATCCCCCTGTGGATACACCCCCTTGTAGGTAATCCCCAGCAGGTCATCAATTAGATACTTTCTAATGTCACCGGGTCCATAAATATCCAACAGAACCCTGACAGTGGCAGCGTTCACCCGCTGCACCGCGGCGATGGCAATATCCAGCCCCTTGCGCATGATGAGCGACCCGCTGAATAGAATTCTCAATACTTCCATATCGACCTTCTGTGCAGGTGCTACGTCCCTTCTTTCCAGACTATATCCGAACGGGTAGATCACCTTTGAGGGGAAGCCCACCCGGCCAAGTTGTTCCTCCGCCAGCGGAGAGACCGCCAGAACGCAGGGCATTTTACCCCTGGATGCCAGACGCAGGACCTGCCATAATATCCGGTAAGCAATACGTCTGCCCAACACCTTTAAGTGCGAACGCAACCAGCCTTCATCCTTCCAGTAACCGTGCGGTGTGGTGGAGTACGGCTCAAATATGACCGCCACCTTGTGCCTGCGCCACAACGCGCGCAACAAAACACCGAAAAGCCGCTTATCCCCCCAAAAACTGAGAAAGATATGGGTAGCATCCTGGTTTTCCTCCAGAATACCCATTGATTTTTCAACAAAACCGTGGCGGGGCAATCGAGTCAGCGGGTTCACTGATGGATCGACCAGCTGCTGCGCTTTAACCTGTCGGCGGGTGAAGGTTTCCTCTACAAGAGCGTAGTGGATGGTCTCATCTGTCAGTTCCTCAAAACGAGTCAATGTGTCCAACAGGTACGTATCAATGTACTTGCCCCAATAAACGATCTTCACAATTTACCTATCCCTGCCTGCCCGGCAGTGTGATTTGCTTTTCGAATAGCTGCTTCACCTGGGTCATGAAGTAATCGTCCCTGAGAAGCAAATACACGGCCATCGCCAATAATAACGCTGAGTAGATCAGCCTGTACGGCCAATTGATACTCAAACCCACCATGACGAGAGAAACCACCATCGGCAGCACTGCTACCAGCAGATCAGGCAATAAACGCCTCCATATCTGCCTGTCATTGAACCACCTGTATAGAAAAATATTCATACCCAGCAGCAAAACCATCACAAGGTTGGCAGTCCCCGCCCCGATCAGACCGAATTGCCTGGATAAAAGGTAAACCGCCAGCAGCATGAGGATCGAAGAAGTCAAATACGCCATGGCAGTGAATTTGACCTTGCCAAGCCCGACCAGGGTCTGGTGTGCCGGTCGGCTGAGGCTGAGGATGCCGTATGCCAGAATAATAATACTGAAGAAGAAGCTGTTGGCTTCTGCGTACTGCGGAGAAATCCACACCGAAAGCAGTTCTTTCATCCAGACGATCAGCAACCCTCCCGCCAGGGCTGCGATCAGGCTGACATAGCGGGATACCTTGCGCACCGTGCCCTTAAGCGCCTCCCACTCACCCAGCGAGTGCCTGCGGCTGGCGTAAGGCAACAGCACCTCGGTGATGTTTCCGGCAATGATCGACATGCGCAACCCGACCCCGGTGGCCACGCTGTACACGCCGGATGCTACGGGGCCAAGCGTAAGCGCTACCAAGAGGCGGTCAAACTGCTGAAATAGCGTGATGGAAGCCGATTCGATAAACATGAACCCTGAAAATCCCATCATGCGTTTGATGGTCGCCTGTGTGGGCAGCCAAAGTAAGTGGATCACACAGCGCGTTTTGAGGATGTAAAGACCCAACACCAGGAAACTGACCAGCAGGTTCCACAATGAAAGCAGGAACAGATCTCTGAAAAGAAACGATAAAAGCACACCCCCGAGCAGCGGCAGTAGAGAGTTCAAAAGGTCCATCGTACGCGCAAAGCGGTTCATGATCTGTGACAGGAAGAATCCGTGGAAAACCCGGATCAGGAACTGGGGAATGATCACCACCGCGTATACTGCAAGACTATTTTTCAATTGCTGCAGGAATTCAAACGACGGGTTAATGGCCTCCGCCAGTGGATTGCGCAAGGCGAACAGTGCGACCGCGACGATCAGTGCCATACTAAAAACGATGAGCATGGCGGAAGAGAGGATATTCGCTCCTGCGCCTGGTTCATCGTTCACCTCGGAACCGAACTTGTTAACGATGGAGTCGATCCCCAGTGTGCCAATGACAGAGAACTGCCCGACTGCGAACAGGATCATCCACAACCCGTAGAACTCACCACCCATCACGCGGATGGCAATGGGAGTCAGCACCAGGTAGGCGAGCGAACTGACCACGAAATACGCGAAATTATAGGTCACTGCCTTAGTGTACTTGTTGGGTTTCATAGGTTGACCATTGGGCGTTGCGGTGTCGGTGTCTCCACCTCTGTCTATCCCTTCAATTATACCAACGGGCACATATCCGATATTCAACTTTGATGTCATGGATACAGGAGCGGTTTATACAAAAGTTCAGGTTTTGATCGCATCGATATGATAAAAATCTTATACAAACTTTATCTGATTTATAGTGTATTGCGCTATGCTCATTTACAATTGGGAATTGATCGATAGCTCTATTGTTTACTGGTTAAAGAAAAGAAATTACGAGAAAACAGGAGAAAATATGACAACCCCTTATGATGTGAATTACACAGAGCGCGAAGGCGTTGCTGTGATCTACCTGGCAGGCGGCTGCTTCTGGGGGCTGGAAAAACTGATGCAATCCATCCCGGGGGTAGTGAACGCCACCAGTGGATATGCCAACGGCAAGGCAGATGAGGTGCCTGATTACCAGTCTGTCTGTAGCGGCCGAACAGGTTACCGCGAAACCGTACGCGTGGAGTACGAACCTGACAAGGTCAGCCTGGACGCGCTGCTATTCGCCTTTTACCACGTGATCGATCCGACCGTACAGAATGCCCAAGGGAATGACATCGGGACCCAGTACCAGACCGGTATTTACTTCACGGATAAGCAAACCGGAAAAACTGTGCAGCGCATTACCGAGATCGTGAAGAAACGCTACAACAAGTTCTATGTGGAAATTGAACCCCTGGAACGATTTTATAACGCCGAAGAGTACCATCAGAACTATCTGGACAAGAACCCGGGTGGATACTGTCACATTTCGAAAAAGGAGATCCATTCGTTAAGCAACATGCTCGTTGATCCGGGTGATTACCCCCGCCCGTCAGATGGTGAGATAGAAACCGCATTAACCGCGGATCAGTATAAAGTCACCCAGCAAAACGGTACCGAACCGGCTTTTCAGAACCGGTACTGGGATCACCATGAGCGTGGTATTTATGTGGACGTGGTCACGGGTGAGCCGCTTTTTTCCTCCAGTGACAAGTTCAACAGCGGCACTGGCTGGCCTAGTTTTTCAAGGGGAATCGATGAAAACACCTTTTTTATCCGAACCGATGGTGCCTTTGGGATGAAGCGCTATGAGTTGCGCAGCAGAGCAGGGGATTCACATCTGGGGCATGTGTTTTACAATGATCAGGTTTCCCCCAGCGGAACAAGGTATTGCATCAATAGCGCTGCGTTGAGATTTGTGCCATACGAGGAGATGGAAACCGCCGGATATGGTTACTTGTTGGATTATGTAAAATAACCGGTAATATCGCTTTCTAAAATGGATCAGGGACTACACTGCTGACAGGCAAATCTGTCAGCAGTAACTTTTTTGATCGGAAAGTGATATTTATCTGGGATTTATCACTTATCAGAAAAAGCGCCCTCCCCTGTCTCAAATGTCAATTCCGGGCGAGTGGATTTTGATATACAATTCAAAGTGAGAGATAATTATCAGCCGGATTCTGTGACTAACCCGGAAAAACGCCCAGGAGGCAGCATGTTCCAGACATTTGACGATTCAGCAGCCTTTATTCGTGACAACAAGATCGAAATGGTCGACCTTAAGTTCTCGGACCTGTGGGGGCGTTGGCACCACGTTACTCTTAGCGCTGAAGAATTCTCCCCGCGCACGCTCACTTCAGGTGTAGGTTTTGACGGCTCCAGCGTGGGTTTGAAAAGCGTTAAATCCGGGGACATGGCGCTCATCCCGGACCTCAGCACAGGATTTGTGGATCCTTTTTGGGAGGCACCCACCATGAGTTTCATCTGCAGCGCGGTAGAAGCTGACACCAAGAAACTTTTCACCCGTGATCCACGCGTCATCCTGCACAGAGCTGAAGAGTACCTCAAACACACCGGCATCGCAGATAGGAGTGTTTGGGGTCCGGAACTGGAATTCTACATTTTCGATAACGTGATCATTGAGAACGGCTGCCAGACCGCCAACTACCGTGTGGATTCAAACGAAGCGAACTGGAACAGCGGACAACCCGGGCACGGTCATTACATCCCCATGCACGGAGGTTACCACGCCAACCCGCCGCGCGATCAGACTTACGCGCTGCGTACCGAAATGGTCAGACTGCTACAACGTTGCGGTGTGCCGGTGAAATATCATCATCATGAAGTGGGTGGACCCGGCCAGTGTGAGATCGAAACCCCCATGATGGGGAGCATGAAATCCGCTGATGGCGCGATGCTGATCAAGTACATCGCCAAAATGGTCGCGCATCAGGCGGGCAAGTCCGCCACCTTCCTGCCCAAGCCGTTATTTGGTGAGGCAGGCTCCGGAATGCATTTTCACCAGCAATTATTCAAAAACGAAGTGAATGTGTTTTATGACGCGACCGACCGAAACCTGCTCAGCAAGACTGCGCTGTATTACATTGGCGGGTTGCTCACCCACGCCCCGGCTGTACTTGCGTTGACCAACCCCTCCACCAACTCCTACCGCAGGCTGGTACCGGGATACGAAGCCCCGATCAACGCTTTCTTTTCCTCCGGCAACCGCAGCGCCGCCATACGAGTTCCCAGGTATGCCACAGAGCCGGATGAAGTGCGTTTCGAGTTCCGACCGCCGGACGCGACCTGCAACCCCTACATTGCCATGGCCGCCATGCTGCTCGCCGGGTTGGATGGGATCAAAAACCAGATAGATCCCACAGTTGCGGGTTTCGGACCCATCGATGTCAATATATTTACCTTGTCCGAAGAGGAAAGATCACACATCAAACAGCTGCCGACCTCGCTGGGCGAGGCATTGATTGCGCTGAAAAACGATCACTCGTTCCTGCTTGAAGGGGATGTATTCAGCGAGGAGATGCTGCTCGACTGGATCAAAACCAAGTCTCGCGAGGAGCGCGACCTGCAGCTGCGGCCACACCCATACGAGATCGAAATGTATTACGACCTGTAAAATAACCGCGGTTTCAGCTGCCATTGAGTTCAATTGCTGATAATAGAAAAAAAGCATTTTCCATCTGGAGAATGCTTTTTATTTTTACTATCCAAAACTTGAACCTTATTCCGTAAACAAAGACTCCATCCCCAGTTCTTTCATCTTTACTAGCATTAAATCCTCCGCTGGCCTTTCAGTAAACCGGTCTGCTGCGTCCAGTACTGTTGGCAGCAACTGTGTGTCTCCGGCAGAGTTTAGGAACAATCCCTCCTGTCCCAATACCCAATGGACAGCCAGGTCAATGGCGGATTGCTCCTCAAGCGGGCGGTACCAGGTTGACCGGGTATGTGGTTTATCACCCCACGGGGTATGCACGAGGGATTTGATCGTTTGTACAGCTACATTTCGTTCTCTGCATACCTGGACCAGGTTCCAGAAATTACTCTTATAGGTTTCATTCTGTTCCATCAGAAAACTGTAAGGTAATAACACAGAATCGAAATCGAAACGTTCAAGCGCCAAGCGGTGCATCATCGGTACGGTGAGTCCATGTCCGGTGACTCCAATAAAGCGCACCAATCCTTCTTCTCGTGCTTCGATAGCGGCTTCCAACGCTCCGCCATCCCCCAGCGCGATCTTCCACTCCACCGGTTCGACCAGGTTATGTAACTGCAGCAAGTCAACCTGATCGACCTCAAGCCGCTCCAGCGACCGTAGCAGCTCCTCACGAGCCTGTGTTTTCGTGCGTTCGCCCGTTTTTGTAGCGAGGAAGAAAGTTTTACCATGCCGCTTGATCCAACTGCCGACCCTCAGTTCTGCATCACCGTAACTGGCAGCCACATCCACGTGATTGATGCCATAAGAGAAGGCCATTTCGATCGTTGCATCAGCTTCAGACTGAGTGACGCTCCAGAACGCTGCCGCGCCGAGTAATACCCTTGAACTCAAGTGACCAGTCCGTCCAAAAGTGTGCTGTTGTATCATGGTCGTTCTCCTGTAACTGATATTATCGCATAACAGGTTCAAAAGAGTTTGATTGTCGCCCAATTTAACTATTCGACGATAACCCGGTCGCTGCTGCTGCGGCCAAACACCTCCGGAGAGTACATCTCCTCTGCCTTGGTCGGTGGGACGATGAAAGTGCCCGGTGTGGTGGCGCGGGCGAAGTAAGTGTACTCGTACACGCCGTCCCATAACAATGAAGTGAAGGCTTCCGCCCGGTCGTCGCGCAGGTTCTGATGCTCATACCAGGTGCCCCACCACCACCAGCCGTAAGGACGGGCAATTGGATCTTCCTGCGGCGGATTCTGCGACACGGCCAGCGCGGGGTTGATGATCTCCAACCCGGCGGGCAGAGGGTCGACCAGCGCTACGTGGTATCGGCGATTGTCCGCCACCATCTTGATCACCACTTTCACACGAGCCCCGGCCTTGATCTGCCAGCTGCCGTCTTCGTTCCGGCTCACGTCTGCCGGGTCATCCACCGCCTCGTAACGGCGTTCGATCACGAATCCCATGTCCAACGCATCGAGGTTGAGGTCAGTTGGCGCATACTTTAACCCTAGGCGATAGTACAACCTGCCGCTGCCCTCTTTGCTGATGATGATGTTGCTGGTGCCATCCCCACCCGCAGTTTCCTTCAAAACGATACTCATCGGGATAGAGATCTCGTGAATGTCTGTGGTGTACCCGCTGAACTCGCTGCTGCCCGCGTAGTTTTCTCCCAGCCACATGCGGGCGACAAAATCAGGTTCCTGCGCTTCGTAGGTCTTGAAATAACGGTCCAGAGCGATGAGGACGAACACATTCTCCTGGGTGTTCTCCCAGCGACCCTGCTTACGGTGGGCGAGCAACCCGGTGACCAGTTTCGGGATCAGGTCGCTGTCAGGATTATCTTCCATCAGCGCGTCCAGCAGGATGGCATCTGTGCGGCGGTCTGAACTGAGCAGCACGTAGGTCTGATCGTTGTAAGCGGTAGTGAAGTTGGCCGCACCAGCGGTTTCCACCACATGATTGTTCACGTATGTGCGAATTTCTTCCAGTTCGTAATCCATATCAATGACCGACCATAACCAGCCAATGGCTTCCATAGAGAGTCCATCAATACCGGCTTTGTTGTACAGGTTCAACGCCTTGCCCGCATCCCGGTCACCCCACAGGTTGCGCACGTAAAGCGCATAAGAGCTCAACGTTCTGCGTGTCTCCTCTGTGTACCACCAGGGGTAATGGGTCTCGATATCCCGCAGATAGGTGAGCGCAGCGGAGAGCATATCATTCGGAACGGCGTAGCCCTTCTGTTGCGCGCGCGCCAGGGCGTGCGCCACGTGAATGGTATGGAAAGGAATGGACTCGAAACCGCGCCGCCAGTAAGGGAATCCACCGTCATCGTTCTGCAACCCTTGCAGGGTTTCAATATCGCTGAGAACCCTCTCCTCCAAGATATCTGGGGCTGGCAATTCGGCGGATTTGAAAGCGGTGAGCACATCGCGCAGCGAGGCGATCCCTATAATGCGCGAAGCCAGCTGCTCAGAACACTCGAACGGGTACTCCACCAGATAGAGCACCGCATCCGTGAGCGCGTGCAGGGCGGTGGATGAGGTGGAGATCTCCAGTCCACCGAACTGGGAATACACATCGGTTGGATGCAGGATAGGCTGAGCGATCGCACCATTGTCGATCACACCATACGTGGCAAAAGCTTCGGTGGTGGCAGGAGTGTATACCGGAATTTCAACCACGGCAGCATCAGCAAATTCTCCAGAGATGGCAGCTACCTGTACCCGCGCAGTACCCGCCATGATCGTGCTGGCAGGGAAGCGCACCTCAATGCGATCGTTGGCAGGAACTGTCACGCGAAGACCAGGTTGCTCCAGTTCAAGGTTGGTCGCGCGCGCTACCACATCCACAACCAATGGCTGGTCTGTCTGGTTCTGCAGGACCACCGGCAACTCGAATTTATCGCCGAAGTTGAGGAACCGCGGCGCGGAGGGGCGCACCATGAGGGGCAGCCGCGCGGTAAGATTGGATTCGCTTTTACCGAAGCGCCTGCCGCCCTCATCCACCGCGACCACCATGATACGGTAGCGGGTGAGGTTATCGGGCACTTTTATGGTGATGCTCGCCTCACCATTTGCGCTGGTGCGGACCTCGGGTTCAAACACCGCCAGGGGATTGAAATTCGTGCGCACCGAGATTGCCTGCCCGGCTTCACTTTCCATGGTTTTCTCCATGGCAGGAGCTGACGCCATTGGCGCTTCCATTACGAGCGCAGCATCCATCGCTTCCCTGCCCCCGCCCCCTCCGCCCATGCCCACAAGGCCCTGGGTCACCAACGTTTCAGGATTGGCGAGGACGACGCTGTTTCGCCCGTAGTAACTGGAAACCCAGGCATCGCGATCGGAATAGAACACACTCAGCGGATCTTTCATCTGGTAATTGGACAAAGCGAGGACAGCATCATCCACGACCACCACCGCGAGCTCAGCATCCGGCACCGGTTTACCAGCGGCATCGGTCAACCTCACATTGAGAGTGGTTTCACCTCCCGGTTCAATCTGATTTGCTGCGGGTTCCACGCTCAACGAAAGGGTACGCTTCAGTGGAGGAATGCTCAAGTTCAGTGTGGCAGTCGCAAAAGCCGGTCGCGGCTCAGCGCCTGTTAAGATATCACCTTTGTCGTCGATGCGCTCAGCAGCCCCTACCAAATCCACCTGGATGTGCAGATTGGGTATGTATTCCTCTTTGATGGGGATGCGCAGAACTGTAGATCCCTCTTCAACCTGGAAGGACTCCGTGTAGAGGAAACCGCTGCGGCTGACCGTGAGAAGTCCCTCAGCCGGGCTGAAGGGTGATTGCACGAGAATCTCGGCCACATCACCGGGTTGATAGGTTTCCTTATCCGGGACGAGGGTAACCTCCTCCTGTTTTACGTCGCGCGCGGCCGGGCGCTGCCCGCCGCTCACCCAACGCGTGAAGCTGGACTGGTTCACCCGCCCGGAATCATCAGTTACAATGGCGGATATACGGTAACTGCCGCCAATCGGGGTTTCAAAGGAACAGGTGTCCGGTTTGTCGCTCGAGACCTTCTCACAGGTTTGTAAGTCGGTTTCCTCCTCGCTCCATTCACCTTTCTTATACTTCCACTCAAGCCTCGCGGCGCGCAGAGTAACCGCTTTACCAGGCACCACGTTGCCATCCAGATCAGTAACGATGAAATCCACCTTGATTGGAACGCCCTTGTTCACAAAATAGCGCTCGCTGCGTATGCCGATGTAAAGATCAGCAGGATGCACGAGCAGAGTGGTGGCACCCGCCCAGACCTGGCGATTAACATCCATCACCGATGCTTGCGCCACCACTGATTTAGGCTCGGGTTTGTCACCCGCCTCACCAATCTGTTTGAATTCAAGTTTCAGGTAATGCTCGCCGTTAGCGTCGGTTTTGCCTGAATAGTTTACAACTTCACCTTCCTCTTCTGGCCAGTAAGAATCATAACGATATACATCCCACCACCACGGTTTCCATTCGCCGAATACGAAATCCGGCCAATTCGGGGGAGAATATCTACTCGGGGAGGTTTTCACTTGCCAAGTCACCTCAGCGTTGGCAAGTGCGCCACCGGCGTAATACTTCGCCTCTGCTGCCAGCACCGCTTCTCCTCCTGCAAAGTACGGCGGGCTGGTGACGTTGCGCGCCTTGACCTCAAACTCGGGGGTGCGGAATTCCTGGATCTGCAAAGAGTGATAGTAATAATTTTCAGCCACCCCGCTAATACTTCCATTTGCCCACAACTGCAGGTTGGCACTGCCCAGGTTGACCGGCTGAGGGATGTTGAACGAGAAGTCAAAACCGCCCAGCGCGTTCACATCCGCGTCTCCGCTGAACACCATGTTGCCTTGCGTGTCGGTTAACTTGTAGCTAATGGAAGTGACATCCCCGCCGAGCAGGCTGATATCACCATCCTGCAGACCGCCCAGACGACGCAGCCAGCCCTTAATATGTACTTCTTCACCCGGCCTGTACATTCCGCGGTCATCGAAAACAAACCAGCGCAAGGTATCGGAGGGTGTCGTTGAAGTCCAGCCGGAGGTGTCCCAGGGATATGGCGAGTAAAGCAGCATGCCAGTATCAAGCCCCTTTTCAGCCACTACCGAATATGCGCCATCATGGATTGGGAAGCGCACCAAACCATCCTCATTAGTGGTGTAACTGGTTGCTCCTGCGCTGGTACGTACACTTACGTCACCAAGCGGGCTGCCATCCCGCAGGTCATTCACCCACACGATCATTTCGGAATGGTCAACGTAGGCATCTATCGCGAGGTTGGTCACCTGAACCCAGGCGTGCACGGTCTGGTTGAAACGCTGCCATTTCTCGTTCTCACTCACGAACATGCCTTCAGGGGGTTCCACCTTGACTATGAACTGCCCGAAACCATTTATCAAGTAAGGTGTAAGATCAATTCCCACTTCGGTCAGAACATCATCCTCAAGTTTCAGATTCATCGTTTCATCCAGAACCAGTTTTCCGGGAAGCTGAAGACTGCGATCTGTCTGCTGCCATTTCTCAAAGTAATCCGCGAAACCAGTCCAATCTTCAGGTTGAACCGAGTAAACCTGCACTTTCAGTTTGGCGTAATTGACCGCATACACGGAGAAGACCTTTTTCTTCGCCGCCGGATCAAGTGTGACAAAGTACTTTTGCGGCCCGACCAGGCGAGGCTCCGCTTTACCAACCTTGAAGGCGAGATCAGTGTCTTTTCCAAGTTTTTGACCAAATTCATCCTGCAGTTCTTTGGATAGGGTCACCGTGTAGGTGGTCTGTCCTTTGGTCTCACCACTTATCTCAATGCTGCTGCCGTAATTATTGACAGACATTCCCGGAATCAGCGGGTTGACCGAGATCATTTCTTCAGAAAACTTATCCATATCCAGGGGATTGTTGAAGTCGATTGTGAACGGTGCTAAAGGTACGCAGTGATCGCTATACCAATAACAGCCGTAATTCACAACCCTCAGAGGGGCGTAGGTCTGGAATGAAAATGATTGAGATGTGGTGGTCACCAGTGGGCCTTCTGCTGAAGGCGTACCGGGACCTACTGTGATGGATACAGTTGTATCTGGCAACAGTGCCTGGTTGGCTCTGAAGACCATCCAGCGCCCTTCAGTGGCATTTTCAACCATCTTTTGTATATTCTCATCAGCCTTGATCTCATCTTCAGTGGCCAGGCGTAATTCCGCCTTGCCAGCACCGGCGTAGAGGGTGATCGTATCCAACACCTTTGCCGGATCGATGCGCTGGTCAAAATGCAGGAAAATGAGCGGTTCCAGCGCCTGAGGGATATTTTCAGGGTACATGCTGATCACTTTGGGCGCCGGGGTGCTGAAAGACCAGGTTATTGCTTCAGCCAGTACGCCGCCGTTGACGGATTTCGTTCCGGCGGGTATGGATACCGTGTATTCGGTGGACTTGGGCAGCCGGTCGATCAGGTCGGAATCGTATTCAAAGGTGAGTGTTTTCGTGCCCAGCCAACGCCAGGTTCCGGATAGTTCAGGGGTGATGACCACTGGCACGTCTTTAGCCGTCAGATCATTGAGCCTGCCCAACGGGACCATAGGCTGATTGAAGGTGACGGATACGAACGGGGCAAGCGGGATTTCCCCTTGCGGTGCGAAACGCACCACCTCAAGGGGTTGAATTGAACCCGCCTGCGGGGTTGGGATCGTCTCCTGCGGGGGGAATTGTTCTTCGATCACTGTTTCGAGTCGTGGAGGAGGAAGCAATTCAACCGGGTAATTGAATCCGCTCTGGTCTTGAGCAGACACAGGCAGGTCGGGCAGGCGATCAAATACAGACTCGATCTCTGCCTGAGTAAGAGGTTCACCCGCTTCCACCCGGGAGGGTTCAGGTGTTGCCTGAGCAGGCAATCCCTCACTGACGCTTACCTGTATGTTATATGGGTCCGATTCGTTACCGGATGATTGTTCGAGGGGCGTTTCCGTCGAGTTCGGATTGGATTGAGTCAGCATTGGCGTCTCCTGTAGGTCACCGGTACAGCCGGTAGAAAAAATCATGAGGATGATCGTAATCATGTTGAGGAAGATTACAAACGTGGTGTGGAATTTTCCGGGTGTTATTAGTGACCTGTTTTTTGTTTTCATGATGATTCCCTCCACGAACAAAGACGGTTTTTTCAATCCACAGGTTCCCCTATTAAGATCCAAACATGATTTACGACATCTAGCCGTCGCTTTAAATACTATCACATGACTCCATCAGATGAATGCAAAATACGAAATATAAACGCACCAGGTCGGGAAACGTAGGTTACTCAGATTATTTTTTAATTTTTCACACCATTTCGAAGGCGCACGGAGCATCATTATTCAGGATATAATAGGCGGGTATGTTCACCTATCATCAGCATAGATTGGAATAGCTCAATGGATGTGAACTTTTTTATTCTGGTCCTGGTCGGGTTTATCGCCCAGATCATTGATGGCAGTCTGGGCATGGCCTATGGAGTCTCTGCCAACAGCTTTCTCTTGACGATTGGACTCTCCCCGGCCATCGCCAGCTCCAGCGTACACGCATCCGAAGTTGTCACCACATTGATCTCAGGGTTATCCCACCTGAAATTCGGCAACATTGACAAGCGCATGGTTTTACGGCTGCTGATCCCCGGCATCATCGGTGGTGGTCTGGGCGCTTACATTCTGACCACGATAGATGGAAATGCGATCAAACCATGGATCTCCATCTACCTGCTCATCATGGGAGTGCGGATCCTGTGGAAAGCTTTCAGACCCACCCCTGAGCATGATCGGGAACCCAAAACTAGCCTGCTGGTGGCGCTGGGTCTGGTGGGGGGCAGCCTAGACGCCATGGGCGGCGGCGGCTGGGGTCCTGTGGTCACCTCGACCCTGATCTCCACCGGTCACTCACCACGCAAATCGATCGGATCAGTGAACTTTTCGGAATTCTTCGTCACACTGACCGAGTCGGTTGTGTTCATTCTCACCATCGGGCTCACCCATTGGAAGGTTATCCTCGGTCTGCTGGTCGGCGGAGTGATTGCCGCGCCGCTGGGCGCTCTGATCACCAAGAAACTGCCGCGCAAGGCGATCATGATCATTGTTGGCGTACTGATCATCTTCCTGCAACTGAGAACCCTGTACCAGATATGGTTCTAGATGGATTTCTTCGAATCGAAGATACTTGAATAACTACACAAGTAAAGCGAACATATAAAAATGCATAATGAGATCCACCCCCACCAGCATTCGGTCACCCTCGAAGACCGCAGTCGAATAAAGGGGCATTTGCCCCTGGTTCTGTGGATGACCGGGCTTTCAGGCAGCGGTAAAAGCACGCTGGCGAATGCGCTTGAGTACCGGTTAGTGAAAACTTACGGCGCGCACACTTATCTGCTGGACGGGGACAACGTCCGCACTGGTTTGAACGCGGGGTTGGGCTTCACAGAAGCAGACCGCAGAGAGAACATCCGGCGGGTCGGAGAAGTCGCCCGGTTGATGTATCAGGCCGGGTTGATCGTGATCACCGCGTTCATCAGCCCTTACCGCTCAGACCGGGAGATGGTACGGTCGCTGTTGCCACCCGAAGCTTTCTGGGAGGTGTATGTTTCCTGCCCGATCGAGAAATGTATTGAGCGCGACCCGAAAGGCCTGTACAAGAAAGCGCTCGATGGAAAGCTCAGCGAGTTCACCGGCATCGACTCACCGTATGAAGCCCCAGCAGCTCCCGAGATCTGTGTGGACACCGGTCAATTCACGGTGGATGAATGCGTGGAAATGATCATCGCGCGCATGCTGGAACACCAGATCATTCAACAAAAATAACAAGGATACATTATCGATATGGAACATTTGAAAGAACTTGAATACCGCAGCGTGTATATTCTGCGTGAGGCCTATGCCAATTTTAAGAATCTGGGCATGTTGTGGTCAATGGGAAAGGACAGCACGGTTCTGTTATGGCTGGCGCGCAAAGCCTTTTTCGGGCATGTTCCATTCCCGCTGATCCACATCGATACGCATTACAAGATCCCCGAGATGATCGATTACCGCGACCGCCTGGTGCGCGAGTTGAAACTGACCATGGTGATCGGTGAAAACCGTGAAGCACTGGCAGCCAGGAATACTTTTCCCGATGGCGTGGTGGACCGCCTGACCTGCTGTAAACTGCTCAAGACCGACGCGCTGCGCCAAACCCTTAACGGTGAAGGTCCACGCCGCATCTTCAACCATGACACTGACCGCTATGAGGAGGAAAAGAATCCTGAACCCTTCACCGGCGTGATCGTGGGCGCGAGGGCGGATGAAGAAGGCTCGCGTTCCAAGGAACGCTACTTCTCACCACGCGACAAGCAGAACGAGTGGGACATCGCGGAACAGCCGCCCGAGTTCTGGAACCAATACAAGACCGATTTCGCGCCCGGCACCAATGTGCGCATCCATCCCCTGCTGGATTGGACCGAGCTCAACATCTGGGAATATATCCTGGCGGAAAACATCCCGACGGTTTCCCTGTATTACAACCAGGGGGATGGCAAACGCTATCGCTCGCTGGGGTGCTATCCATGCACGTTCCCGGTCGAATCGAACGCCAGAACCGTACAGGAGATCATCGACGAGCTGAGCGTGGGTAAATTTGCCAACATCGCAGAAAGATCCGGACGCGCACAGGATAAGGATGACGGCGGCGGACTGGAAACCTTACGCCGGGAAGGATACATGTAATGGCACAGAACGTTATGGATCTCTCCAAAGAACAGATGCATGTGGTCGTGGTCGGTCATGTGGACCACGGCAAGAGCACAATCATCGGCCGTTTACTGGCAGATACCAATTCCCTTCCCAAAGGCAAGCTGGAAGCGATCAAAGAAAAAGCGCTGAAAAGCGGCAAACCGTTCGAGTTCGCATACCTGATCGACGCGTTGAAAGATGAACAGGCGCAATCCATCACCATCGACTCTGCGCGTGTATTCTTCCAATCCAGCAAGCGCAATTACATCATCATCGACGCGCCGGGTCACATCGAGTTCATCAAGAACATGGTGACCGGGGCATCACACGCCGAGGCAGCCATCCTGGTGATTGACGCGGAGGAAGGCGTGCAGGAAAATTCACGGCGGCACGGCTATCTACTGGGCATGCTGGGTATTAAAAAGATTGTCGTGGTGGTCAATAAGATGGACCTGGTAGGTTACAGCGAAGCAGTTTTCAACGCGATTGTCTCGGAATACAGCCAGTACCTGGCGGACCTGGGTATTCAGCCCATGTATTACATCCCGGTTAGCGGGCGCGAAGGCGACGTTGTGGTCAATCCAACCAGCAACCTGGCCTGGTATTCCGGACCAACGGTGCTCAACGCGCTTGACCTGTTCAACAAGGAAAAACCACTGGAAGACCTGCCATTGCGCATCCCTGTTCAAGACGTGTACAAGTTCAACAGCTACGGGGATAACCGCCGGATCATCGCCGGCAGTATTGCCAGCGGACAGGTCAAAGTGGGTGATGAGATCGTGTTCTATCCCTCCGGTAAACGAACCAGGGTAAAGACCATCGAGGCATTTAACGCGCCCAAAGTAACCAGCAGCCTCACTGGCCAATCGATCGGGTTCACCATGGTTGAACAGATCTATGTGAACCGCGGACAAATCGCCACACGGGTTGCGGACACCCCGCCATATGTCAGCTCGAGACTGCGCGCGAGCATTTTCTGGCTCGGCAAACAACCCCTAGTAATGGGCAAGGATTACGTACTAAAACTGGGCACATGCCATGAAAAAGTGCGCGTAGAGGCGATCCACAAGGTCATTGACGCCTCGGATTACAAAAATCAGAACGACCGCGCTGAGATCGGCCACCATGATGTAGCAGAAGTCACCTTCAAACTGGCGCATCCAATCGCATTTGACACCTCTGATGTATTTCCTGAAACCAGCCGGTTCGTGCTTGTGGACGAATACGAGATACGCGGTGGAGGGATCGTACTGGAAGCATTGACAGATGATGAAATGCAGATCCGCGAGGATGTGTACACACGCAACCTGAAGTGGATCCCCTCGGACGTGACCATGGCGCAACGCGCGGAAATGTACAATCAGCGCGCGTCCATTGTGGTCATCACAGGGACGCGCCACGCGGGCAGAAAGACCCTTGCACGCAAACTTGAAAAGCAGCTGTTTAATGACGGCAAACTTGTGTATTACCTTGGCATTGGGTCGCTGCTGTACGGCGTAAACGCTGATCTGAAAAGCCACGATGCCCCCGGCGGCTGGCGGGAGCACGTGCGCCGCTTCGCCGAAGTGGCGCACCTCTTCCTTGACGCTGGTCTGCTGCTCATCGTTACTGCGATCGAGTTCACACAGGAAGACCTTGACATCCTGGAGACAGTCATCGACAAGGAAATGGTGCATGTCATCTGGGTGGGTAATAAAGTGACCACCAACATCGAATACGACATTCATCTCAAAAATCGGGAAAATCTCGACGAAGGTGTGGTAATGATCAAACACCTTCTGCAACAACGCGGGATCATGTTCAAACCATAGGAATCCAAATAAGTTAGTGAAGCCGGAAAAGAGACCCTCATTCCGGCTTCTTTTGAATAAGCGCCAGCATGGTAGAATATCTGAATTGGACTTATCAAGTTAATGAAGAACTGAAAAGCGCGAGAGTTTATCTCCGAACAGCTGCCTCAATAGCCTGGCTGACCCTTTTTCATAAGGTAAACTGATTGACTTCAATACTGATCATCATCGACAATAAAGCATTTGATATCCTCATCTACGTTGGAGGTCCAGTCAGCCTTTGACACAGACGCCAAACCAGAGGCATTGATGGCAGTTAACAATATTATCAGGCATGTGACAGGCATATTTGACTGTTGACTTGATAGAATTAAGCGAATGGCAGGTAATCATATGAAGAATTTTGCTTTGATTGGCGCCGCAGGGTACATTGCTCCGAGGCATTTGAAAGCGATACGCGATACGGGCAACCGGTTGGTGGCAGCCGTTGACCCGCACGACTCGGTTGGATTGCTGGATTCGTTTTCATTTGAGACCCGTTTCTTTACCGAGATCGAGCGTTTTGACCGCCACCTGGAAAAATTACGGCGCGGTCCGGAAGAAAACCGCGTGGAATACGTGAGCATCTGTTCACCCAACTACCTGCACGATGCGCATTGCCGACTGGCGCTGCGCGTGGGCGCGGATGTGATCTGCGAAAAGCCGCTCGTCATCAACCCGTGGAACCTTGAGCCGCTGCAGGAGATCGAGGCAGAAACCGGGCACAAGATCAACACAGTGCTGCAGCTGCGCCTGCTGCCTTCCTTGCTGCAGCTGCATGATGAATTGCAGACCAGCTCCAACCAGCAGCACGACGTTTTGCTCTCCTACATCACCTCGCGCGGCGCGTGGTACCAGACCTCATGGAAGGGTGTGGTGGAAAAGTCAGGCGGCGTGGCGACCAATATCGGCATCCATTTCTTTGACCTGCTGCAGTGGCTGTTTGGCAGGCACGGGGATGTGCGCGTCTTCCACTCGGACCCCAAGCGCATGTCGGGTTTCATCGAGATGGAGCGGGCAAAGGTGCGCTGGTTCCTCTCGGTTGACCCGACAGACCTGCCCGCGGAAGTAGCGGCTAATAAGAAGACGACCTACCGCTCGATCACCGTGGATGGCAAGGAGATCGAGTTCTCCGAAGGGTTCACTGATCTGCACACCGAGGTATACCGGCAGATCCTGGCCGGCAACGGGCACGGCATTGATGTGGCGCGACCCTCCATCCAGCTCACTCACCAGATTCGCACCGCCCCGATCACTGAACCCGGCGACCTGGGGCATCCTTTTCTTACCAAACTGCGGGGATAGTATGGCATCATTTTTTGTGCATGAATCAAGTTACGTGGACGACGGCGCCGAGATCGGCGAAGGGACGAAGATATGGCATTTCAGTCACATCATGGCACCTTCGCGCATCGGCCAAAATTGCAATATCGGGCAGAACGTGGTCATTTCACCGGATTGCGTCATTGGCAACAACGTAAAGATCCAGAATAACGTCTCGGTTTACACCGGGGTCATTATTGAGGATGACGCGTTCCTGGGACCCTCGATGGTCTTTACCAACGTGTTCAACCCGCGCAGTCACGTGGACCGCAAGCACGAGTACCAGCGCACGCTGGTGAAGCGCGGAGCATCCATCGGTGCGAACGCCACCATCATTTGCGGGGTCACGCTGGGCAGCTACAGCTTCATCGGCGCGGGCGCGGTGGTGACGAAGGACGTGCCGGATTACGGGCTGTGCTACGGCAACCCGGCGCGCCTGCATGGCTGGATGTGCCAGTGCGGGGTGCAACTGAGACGCCTGAAAGAAAATCGCTATTTCTGCCCCTCCTGCGCTGACCAATACTCATTGATCGAGGATCGCCTGATCCCCTGCGGAAAGGATGCCGGATGATCCCATTACTGGATCTCGTCGCGCAATACAACTCCATCAAACCCGATATCGACGCTGCCATCCAGGAGGTGTTGAATTCGGCCAAGTTCATCCTCGGACCCAATGAGAAAGCCTTCGAGCAGGAAGCCGCGGAATACCTGGGCGTTAAGCACGCGGTGGGGGTGGCATCCGGGACAGACGCGCTGGTCATCGCGCTACGCGCATTAGGGATCGGCCACGGCGACGAGGTAATCGTTCCGGCGTACTCCTTCTTTGCCACGGCGGGCACAGTGCTGACCGTGGGCGCCACACCGGTTTTCGTGGATATTGACCCGCAAACCTATCTGATCGACACCGCAAAAATCACTCGCGCCATCACAGAACGCACCAGGGCAATTTTGCCGGTGCACCTGTACGGCCAGGCCGCGGACATGGACGAGATCAACCAGATCGCCGCCCGGCACGGGTTGAAAGTGGTGGAAGACAACGCGCAGGCCTTTGGCGCGACGTATCACGACAAGCATACCGGGGCGCTGGGAGACCTGGATTGCCTGAGCTTCTTCCCGAGCAAGAACCTGGGGGCGTACGGCGACGCCGGCATGGTCACCACGGACGATGACAAGCTGGCAGAGGTTGTGACGATGCTGCGCACGCACGGCTGGAAGAAGAAGTACTTTCCTGAGATGCTGGGGTATAACTCCCGGCTGGACGAGATGCAAGCGGCCATTTTGCGGGTGAAACTGAAGCACGTGGACGCGTGGAACGCCAGGCGCAGGGAGATCGTGGAAGTGTACAACGCGAGCCTTGGAGCAGCAGGTATCGCGATCCCGACGGCGGCCCCTGAGCGCACGCATGTGTATCACCTGTACATCATCCGCAGCAAAAAGCGCGAATTGCTGAAAGAGCAGCTCAAGGAGCGCGGGATCGCAAGTGAAGTCTATTACCCGCAACCGCTGCACCTCTCGGCGCCCTGCCGTGAACTGGGGTGGATTGAGGGCACGCTACCAGTGGCGGAACAGGCGGCGCGGGAAACCCTTGCGCTGCCGCTGTACCCGGAGATGACGGACGAACAGATCAACGCGGTGATCACGGCGGTGATCGATCTGTCTGAATAAACATCAATTCTTAAAGATCAGTACTCGCGGCGAAATGCCGCGAGTTTTTTATTAGATAAGCTGCCTGCTATTAGCCTCCGTATAAGAGGATCAGTTCCTGTTTGCCGATCTTGCCGGTGGGGGTCATGGGCATCTTTTCGATGATGAGCAGCTCAGCGGGCGAATCTTCTGCTCCCAGGATGGCGCGGCAATGCTCCAGCAGCTGATCAGGGGTGACCGGCTGATCCGGGTAGATCTCAACGATGGCGAGAGGGATCTGCCCCAGGGTTGGATGCGGTTTAGCGATCACACCGGAGTAGTGCACCGCCGGGTGGCGAAGCAGGGCTTCCTCCATGTAGCGCGGAAATACCACTCTGCCCTGAATGATGATTCGTTCAGACCAGCGACCGAGCAGGGTGAAGTAGCCTTCCTCATCCATCACACCCATATCCCCGGTATGCAGCCAGCCATTCTGCAGGACACTTTCGGTCTTTTCGGGCATGTTCCAATAACCCAGCATGACATTGTTGCGGATGAGGAGCTCACCGGGCTGCCCCACGGGCACCTCGCGGCACTGCTCATCTGCCACGATGGTCTCGCGGTCGGGCAGAGCGCGACCAATGGCGTAAAATTGTTTCTCCGGCTCGCGCCGCGGGTAACCGAGAGCGACAAACCCGCCCAGTTCAGACTGACCATAGGACTCCACAATGTGGACGTCAAACTCATCGCTAAAAGCCAGCTTTACGGCTGGAGGGAGCGGAGCGCCACCGGAGATGCAGCGGGAGAGCGCGCGGGGTCTGGCGCCTTTCTCACGGGAGAGCTTGAGCAGGTCCCCCAGCACAAGGGGATTCCCCGCGAAGAAGGTCACGCCACGTTCGTCCATTTCCTGCCAGGCTGCTCGCGGGTCCCAATCCTTGCGCACACCGATGGACATGGCGCGGTGCACACCCGGCAGCAGGTTAGCCACCAGGTGATAAGAACTGGAAAGCGAGGTCACCCCCAGGGAGACATCAGAACTGGACAGGTTGAGGCGCTCGGCGATGGTATGGGTGGCGCGGGCGGTGTAACCATGCGCCAGCAACGCGCCCTTGGAAGGGCCTGAGGAGCCGGAAGTATAGGAAAGGTGCGCTGCGTCGAGATCACTGACCCTGACAACCGGAGGGGTCGGCGCGGCCTGCAGCAGGTCGCTCCAGCCGTGCGCGAACTCACGCGGACCATCAAAGCAGATGAAGTGCTGCACGCCCAGGTTTTGCGCGCGAATCTGCGCGATGACCTCGTGCATGTCACCCGTGTAGATAAGCACTTTGGGCGTGGAGTCATTGATGAAATACGCCAGGTTGTCCTTCTGCAACACGCTGATATGCGCGGAGATTGCGCCAAGTTTCCAGATGCCAAACATGGCGATGACGTAATCCAGCCCGTTGTGGGCAAAGATGCCCACGCGATCGCCCTTCACCACCCCCAGTGCGGCCAGCGCTCCGGCAGCCTGGTCAGACAAAGCTTCAGCGCGGGTATATGTGATGCTGCGTGCGCGGTCTGACCAGTAGATGAACTCGTGGTCCGGCTGGCGCCAGGCTGCACGGCGCAACATGTCATTGAACGTAGTGAAATCCATCATGAACCTCCTGTTGAGATGAGTTAATTATGGGGTTTTTGGCGAAATTCGCAAATGACATCGCGCGGGTCATTTCACAGGGAACCCATGGTTTCGATAACTACAGGAACAAACAAGAAACAAATAAAATTTTGTAAGGTGGGGTGTAAACCTTCTGAGGTGTAAAAAATCAAATTGCATGGCACTTTGATAATTCGCCAATTCTCATGTAGGCCTATATACATATCACATTATAATAGAAAATTTATTCTAATACTATTATAACACGCCTGTCAAATAATTAAAAACCAGCCCCCAACCTTTCGGATGGGGGCTGGTGAATCTCATGAGGTTTAGGGCACTAAGGCGATCTTGAACATGCGCACCTCGGACCAGGGGCCTTTATTGCCTACGTCATCGATTGCCCGAACCCGCCAGTAGTATTTGCCATTGGGAAGAGGTTGGGTTTCATAGATCGTATTGGCACCCGTGGCTTTATCGTAAATGGTGCTAAAGTCACTCAGTTTGCTGATCTGCACAAGGTAAGCGCTGCCCTCCACGACCGGATCCCAATCAAGGATGATCGTATCATCATCCGTGATGACCTCACCGGAAGCTGGATACTGCAGGGTCGGTTTGGCCAGCGGATCACGGGTGGTGAAAGGAAGTGCCACCGACCAGGTACCCTTTACATCCCCATAAAACGGCTGGATACGCCAGTAATAGGTTTTTCCGCGCGGAAATGGGGATGTGTAACCACCATAAGTGGACTCTATAGTTTTCGTGTTGACCAGCAGGACGCTGAAATCTGATTTCGCGGACATCTGGATCTTGTAACCTGTCGCGCCAAGTATATCGGTCCAATCAAAAGTGACAAAATTTGAGGTCAACTTTCCATTGTAAACCGGCGTGGTTTCGATGGCCTGCAAAAATATGGAGGAAGAGGCAATTCCACCCGGCTGGTTGACCACGCGCAAGAAGAAAATTTCGGAGACCGTCTGGTTTGCCGGATCCACCATAAAGGACAACTGGTTTTTGCTGATGAAGGTGGACTCAACTTTGTTTTCCTCCCACCAGATAGAAGAGGCGGAGCTGAATTTACTGCCGTTGATGATCAGTTTCGTGGAAGGTTGACCGGCGACCAGGAAGGGTTTGGAGAGCGAGGTGACAACCGGACGGTCTGGAATGATGTAATCAAGGTGTGTACAATCTCCATCCCCATCCGCCTGCTCGACCCAACCATGAGTACCTGAACCTATCTCCACCACGCCGGAATAATCAACCTTCCAAATCCCGTCCATATTTGCTATCGCAGTCTTAAAGTATCCACTAGTGGCATCCTTTGCGAACGCGAGTATCTCGATGGTAGAACCGGGATCTGCGGTACCGGACACTGTATCAGCGGCCTCGTCGATCGTCGTGATGGTCAAATCACTGACCCAAAGTTGTTTACTGAGGTTACCATCACTCACCACAATCTCATCCCAGCGTTGGATATCTTTGATGCCGGAAAGAGCGAAAACAAAAGTTCCGCGGTTAGACACGGTGGTTGAAGCGGTATAAGAATCAACGGTCAGGGTGACCTTCGCCCCCGGCCACCAGCCCCATCCGCTAATCTCATCCTCTGCGTAGTAAGCGTATATTTTGGGATCAGGCGTGTACCATTCCATCCAGGTCGCGTTGCCATTGCCATCAAATTGCTTTACACCAATGGATTCCCCCGGACCGATATCTGCCAAATCGGAAATTTCAGCCAGCCAGATCCCGTCCGCGCCTGTTGTGACATTTTTTGAAATCGAGAAACCCATTGGATAACCTGGTATTCCCACAATCACTTCGCTGCCCGGCGCGGCCTTGCCCGTGATCGTATCCGTTTGTGTGTTGATCGACTTGACCTTAAGGTTGGCAACAGTGTGCTTCATGATAATTCCACCACCGGTCACTTTTACCAGCTGCCCGGCAGAGATATCGAAATAAGGACCATCATATCCAAACGTCACCCGCCCTTCAGCATTCGAAGCAGACTCCGCCACGAGCGTTCCATCCACAACCAGTTTAACAGTCGAATCCGGCGTCCAGTTGTAGACCTCGACAACATTATACTGAGGGGCAACAACAAAATGGGGAGCCGAGAGATCGCCTGCAACGAAACCAGCCGATCCCTGCGGGTCGGGGTTCTCCAATTCATTTGGCGAAAGGGATATGGAATCCTCAGCGCGGGACTGAGGAACGATGGATGCCGCTTCAGCCGCGACTGCCGGCTGACTGCTGAACATCCCCATGGCGAAGACCATGGTCAACAAAACATGAATGAACAACGCGGGCTTTGATGGTCGGTTCTGCTTCATAGTTGTTACTCCCTTTACGATGCTATTCAATTGTTTTTAACCGGATTCAGCGCCTGAGATCCGGTACATCGGTCAGTGATCAATATGAACCAATAAGAACCGAGTTAACTTTCAAACCGGGTTTAGAGTTCTCTCTCCCCCATTTTTCGAGACGAATATGATGCCAATATCCAATAATTTATATAGCCGAAACTCAAAATGGGCAAGTGATTTTTATGGGTTTTCCGAATTCCCGCGCAAAAGCAGTCACCACCTGGGCGGATGGTGACTGCGTCATTACACGGGATTACAGGACCAAAAGCTTAAGGTACTACGATCTTGAACCAACGCACCTCAGACCAGGGTCCCTTACCGCCGGAGGCATCGATGGCGCGCACACGCCAGAAGTACTTGCCCTTGGGGAGCGGGTTGGTCATGAACTCTGTTTTGTCTGTGGTGGTTTTAAAGTACGTGGTGCTGAAGTCGGCCAGTTTGCTTATTTGCACCAGGTAGGTAAAGCCGTTGGTTACCGGATCCCAATCAAGCGTGGGCGTGTTGCCACTGGTGATGATGGCTCCGGGTTCCGGGCTCAGCAGCAGGGGTTTGGCGAGGGGATCCATGGAGGTGAATTTCATTACTGGCGACCATGGCTGCCAGAAACCTCCAATTTTAGGCTTGATGCGCCAATAGTGAACAGTGTTATAGGCCAGCTTGGTGCCAAAAGCATAAGATGAATCTACGGTGCCGGTACTGACAAGCAGAATACTGAAATCCTTCTTCGTTGAAAGTTGGATCTTGTAGTTTGTCGCACCTGGTACATCCTCCCAATCAAAAGTGACCTTACTGGTGATGAGTTTCTGATCAAATTGCGGGAGGGTGCCGATAACCTTAAACGCAAGTGAATCCGAAATACCGCCACCCCACTCCGGGTTGAACACCTGGATACTGACTGCCATTGGTGAAACCAATTTTTCTGCGGGTACAACAGCACTCAATTGACCATTTGAAATAAACATGGTGTCGAGTTCAACTCCATCCCAAATAATGCGTGAGGCGGGATAGAAATTCACACCGTTAACGGTCAATGTAAATGGATCTGCGCCGACAGCGGAAATCGTTGGACTGAGAGTGAATACAACCGGCACTTTATAGATCTCATAAGTACTATCTGTAAAATCCCCGTCCTCATCCAGCTGTTGCACGAAACCCCAAGTACCCGGAGCCATGTCCTCGTACCCCGAGAAATCGACGTTCCAGATACCTGAGGGATCGGACATGATCATCATTCCTGTACCGTAGGAAATCTCATCAAAGGCAACTACATGTACCTCGCTATTAGCATCCGCTGTCCCGGTCAGGGTATCCTCCAACTGGTCTATAGAAGTAACCTTAACATCAGCGATCGTTAAATCCTTTGTGGTTACCCCATCGGATGCGGAAATTAATTGACCGGGTTGAAGATCAAGACCATGTGAAGACTGATTCAGGTAGAAATGTCCAGAAGTATCGATTATCTTTGTGAAGATATTTCCGTCAATGTTCACGGTAATCGTATTTCCAGGCGTCCACTCCGACCCTGACACACTGTCACTTCCTAAATAGACACCTATATTAGGATTCGGGATGCTGAGTGAAACGTAGGTTGAATTTCCAGCCGGATCATATTGCCAGGCAGAAATATCCGAGCCTGGTTCTATGTCCACATCAGTTGAAAAATCAGCCACCCAAACACCGGACGCATCAGCAACAGGATAACGCATATCGCCGTAGTAACCACTACCATCCCATGCGAGCACGGTCAATTGAGACCCGGCTTTGGCAGTTCCTGTAATAGTATCTGAAACCAGATCATAACCCGAGATCTTAATCTTAAGTACTGTATGTGTTCGGGTATAAACGCCGTCGGTCATTTTTACTACCTGACCTGTTTTGAGATCAAACGGGGCAAGGCTAAAATAGACAGATCCACTTGCGTTGGATGTGGTTGACTTTTTTTCGATACCGTCAACAAAAATCTTTACAGTGGTGTTTGGCGTCCAACTGCTCCCTGAAACATCATCGTATTGCGGATATACGCGCATATATGGATTTGGCACATTCCAATTGAGAAGAGTAGCGTTTCCTTCAACATCATACTGGTAAACCCAGCCGTATGTTCCAGATTTAATATCAATCTTGGTAAAGGTGGCTGCCCATTTTCCATAACTGTCTGCTGTTGGGTATAACCATTCATAAGAATTCCTATCATTACCGTATATGATCAATGCGCTGTATGGATCGGCTACTCCCTTGACCTTGTCGACATCCGTAAGAATCGATTTAACGGCGGCTTTGGTCACGATGTGCGTGCGGGTGTTCGACCCGTCTGTCATGGTGATGATGTGCCCCGGCAACAAGTCAAACCCGTACAAACTGAACTTGACGTCGCCATTTGAATAGGAAGGACGGGAAACTGAGTAATCTAATTCTGCTGTTGCAGGATCATCGATGGTGAGGGAAATACTGGTACCTGGAAGCCAATCACGCCCTTCAACACTATCATCAATTGGAAAAGCCCAAATGTATGGATCGCTGATCGACCAGTAAATTTCAGTATAGTTCCCCTGGTCATCATACTGGTCCACCCAGCCAGAAGCCCCAGGTTGGAGGACAATTGAGGTGAAGACATAGGACCAAGCACCTGATCCATCAGTAGTGACTGTCACATCCTCCCATTGGGATCGATCGGTGGCCGAAATTCTTACTTCACCCGGAACAGCAGTGCCGGAAAGTGAGTTCGCCACAGTATTGATATCGGTGACAGCCAGGTCAGGTATTGTGTAAGTGCGGGTGTAACTACCGCCTGTCATCGTCAGAGTCTGGCCGGGAAAAATATCAACCGGAATGTTAGAGAAATCAACTTCTCCTCCGTTGTCGGAATATTCATAAAAGGTCTGCGCATTGACGGTGAGCGCAACTTCGATATTCGCCGGCCACCGTCTTCCGTAAATGTCATCATAAGTGAGGTACACAAAAAAGTAGGGGTTGGGTACATACCAATCCAGGTCGGTTCTGTCACCATCCGCATCATATTGAAACAAGTAACCACCCGTATCATCATTTATGTCCACCAATCCAGAAAAGTTCGCTGACCAGGATCCATCCGCCAACGTTGAAATGTTTAAATACTCCCATTCGCTGTCATTGGACGCTTCAATCTCAATCGCCCCCGGGTCCGCTGTTCCGGCAACAATATCATTTAACTCGTCGATCGAGGTCACCGCCAGGTTGGTTACTGTGGTGGTTTTTTCTTTATAACCATCTGAGACCACGATGACATCACCCGCCTGGATATCCCAATCACTCAAGCTCTTGGAAAAATAACCTTCATCAGATGAGACATCAGTGGTTGTGTACTCATCCGTATTGATCGTCACAGTGATGGTTGAATTAGGCTTCCATTCCCAACCACCCACATGGTCATCTATTATGTCTGCATAAAAACACGGATAAGGGTCCTGCCAATAATACTCTGAGTGATCTCCATCGTTATCCGTCTGATCGAGCCATATACTCGAGCCTGGATCAAGATCTACGAAAGCGGTGAAATCAAAACTCCAGACACCTGAAGCATTAGCGGTGGGATATTGGTCGCCGCCGGACTCTCCAGCAAAATTGTAGGCGAGGAGGCGTAATTCACCCGGATTCGCTTTTCCAACAAAAACATCGGTGGCCGGGTCAAACGAGGTGATACCAAGATCAATCACAGTGTGAGTCTTGGTAGTGGCCCCATCCGTCATTTCTATCACCTGGCCTGCTTGAATGTCCTGTGGTGGATAAAATGCGAAATTGCCATACTCATCAGAGAGAGGCGATCCAACAATTTCGGAATCAATTTTTACTGATATATTTGAATTCGGTAGCCAATCATATCCAAATACATTTTGTGTGCCAATTATGACGTCGATTGTCGGACTGGAAACTGCCGGTTCGAGTCGTTGTGAAAACGGTGCGCGTTCAGGATGGTCTAAAGCCTCAAAAGCGGGGGCGGGATCGGGCTGCTGTCGCCCGGAATCCCATTCAAACCTGGCATCCGGCGGACGCGCGAGCATTTCTTCCACTGGGAGAGTTCCGGAATGGTCTTCCCCATCGGCCACCGAAACCAGTAGCGCAATGCGGTCAGAGCTGCCGGCTGCGTCTGTAACCACAATGGAAAACAGGTCTTCTCCCGCAAAACCGGGAGCAGGCGAATACTGAACCTCAACCCGGCTGCCATCGGCCGCGAGGGTGACAGCGCCAGACCGGGGTGGCGCCTGGACCTGCCATGTGAAGCTGCCATTAGATGGCGGATCCGCCAGTTCCAGGTTGAATAGCATGACCTCCCCTACGAGGGTAGAGACATGCAGCGAATCGCCCTGGCTGATGTTCAGAACACCGTCGAGAGACTGGGAAGCCGATCCCGGGTTCGCGCTGACCAGCGAACCCTGCTGCAGCGATGCGAACAGACCACATACCAACATCATAATTAATGCGAAATTCAACACTCGTTTGGAAATTGCCTTTAATTCCGATTTCATCACGATCCCTCCAAAAAGACTTAAGATGAAGTGCGTCGAAACATAATCAGCGAGCTTTAAAGGACTGTTGGAGCGAAATTAAATTTAAAATATAGTTTTGAGCGCTGCTGGAGGTGCTGGTGGTGGTAGCCGTTTGATCCCCCTGGTCTTCCATGATGGATTTACCAATTTAAATATTACAATAGAAAACAATAATAATCAAGCGTTTTAGAACCAGCCCCCAACCTTTCGGTTGGGGGCTGGTGGATCCTAAAAGGTTATGGAACAACGATCTTGAACCAACGCACCTCAGACCAGGGTCCCTTACCGCCGGAGGCATCGATGGCGCGCACACGCCAGAAGTACTTGCCCTTGGGGAGCGGGTTGGTCATGAACTCTGTTTTGTCTGTGGTGGTTTTAAAGTACGTGGTGCTGAAGTCGGCCAGTTTGCTTATTTGCACCAGGTAGGTGAAGCCGTTGGTCACCGGCTCCCAGTCAAGCCCGGCGGTTGTGTGCAGCGTAACGCCGTTGGCCGGCCAGGTCAGAACAGGTTTCGCCAACGGATCCATGGAGGTGAACTGCCAGACAGGTTTCCAGCCGCTCCAGACTCCATTCACCTTGGCTTTGACACGCCAGAAGTAGGTGGTGTTGTTGGTGAGCTTGGTCGCGTAGGGATAAACGGAATCGACCGAGGCCGCGCTGAAGAGCAGGGTGCTGAAATTGGATTTGGTGGAGAGCTGGATCTTGTAAGCCGTGGCGCCAAGGGTGTCCTCCCAGTCGAAGGCGACCTTGCTGGTGGTCAGTTTTTCGAGGTAGGCGGGGTAGAAAGGTGCTTCCACATCCCAGCGGACTTCGGTGAAATCTCCATCATCCTCTCTTATATTGACATAGCCATAATCGCCTGGATGCAGGTCAACACCAATTCCGGCGAAATCAGCCACCCACTTCCCTGAACCATCAGCTATGGTATAAAGATCATGCCAGCCGCCATCCCCCAGTTCCGCCCAGGTACTGATCTCTGTTCCAGGATCAGCGGTTCCACTCACCTGGTCGGTGAGGTCGTCCACCCTGGTCAACGCCAAATTCCTGACTACTAGAGACTTGGTTGTCAGGTCGTCCCGGACTGTGACGGTATCGCCAGGAAGGATATTAAACTCGGCTATACCGATATCAACGATACCCGACTCATGCACTGTGGCAGTGGTCACATCGATACCGCGGACATTCACGGTTACTGTTGAACCGGGAACCCATTCATTACCCCAGATGTAATCCCAGTTTAGGTTAACTCCGAAACGCGGTGCCCGCACATGCCAATCGACCCAGGAAACATCGTAATCCTCATCGAACAAGGCGACCCACCCATTTGTACCAGGCACGATGTCCACAATCCCGGAAAAATCGGCATACCAACGACCCAATTCATCGGAGGTAACCCAAAGTGTTGAATTGCCACTCCCATCAGGGAATTCCGCACTGACCATAATCTCGGTATCCGGATCGGTGTTCCCTGTGACCTTATCCAGATCCCAGTTGACATCCGTCACCTCAAGAAGAGGTACCGTGTGATTTTTAGTCGTATCGCCATCGGTCATTTCGATGAGGTCTCCAGGAGTGATTTCAATCCCCAAGTCCTCAAAGGTTGCCCGACCCCAGAAATCTACCGTGGCGTAGAATGTACTCGTATTAACTTTGAGAGTAAGGTCAGCAAACGCAGGCCATCCATTAGCGTAGATCACACTGGTAAGCAGATTTATAGAGACCCTTGGATTGGGAATACGCCAGGTGACGACCGTGTTATCGCCATCCTCATCCCACTTATCGAACCAGCCTTCAGTGCCCGGTTGGATATCGACGATGCCGCTGAAATCGAAGGACACCACACCACCATCCTCTACCTCATAATCATAGATGTCATTACATCCACCATCGGAACAGATCACGGCGTGCGCCCAGGTGCCGGGGTCAGTGGTGCCGGTCAGGGTATCGAGCGCAAGATCGTAAGCGGTAAAAGCGAGGTTATACGCGGTGAGCGACTTTGTGGTGGTGCCGTCGGTCATTTCAACGTAATCACCGGGGGCAAGATCAAAATCCATGAAGCCAAAGCCAACATTACCACCCTCATCAGCGGTCAACGTACTGGTGTAAGCGCCTGCAGTTACGGTCACCGCGGAACCGGGCGTCCAGTTTCCTCCCCAAATGGCATCCTCTACAATATTTATTTCGAACCAGGGTATGGGAATTTCCCAGCCTACTTCGGTATAATCCCCATCGTCGTCAAAGATGGCAGGGAATCCCTTAGTTCCAACTGTAATATCCCAGACACCTGAAAAATCAGCCGACCAATTGCCAGCGCTATCAGCGGTGGTAGTAACTATGCCGGTTTGCTGCCAGTTCTGGTCAAAAGTGGCAACGATTATCTCCTTTGCCGGGTCTGCAGTACCACTGACCCAATCGGCAAACTGATCTACTCCAGTTAAAGTGAGATTTTCAACAAATGTTTGTTTTGTGAGTGTCCCATCTGAGACGCTGACTGTTGATCCTGGTTGAATATCCACGTCACCCAAAAAAGCGTTTCCATTAAAATCAGTTTCAATTGTGGTCAGATCCTTTCCATCCACACTCAAAGTGAGAGTGGTAAAAGACGCCCAACTTTGGAATGAGACGTAATCCTGGTTCAGGTTAACACTAAAAATTGGATCAGGCGCACGCCAGTAAACCATCGTGGCAGTGTTATCATCCTCGAAAAGATGAACTCCACCATCTGAACCGGGGATGATGTCGATCACGCCTGTATAATTCACCTCCCAGTATCCGGTTGCCGGATCTGAGTCCGCGCCGATCCCCTGACAATCACCGTTGGTGCACACCCATGTGCCAATCGATGCGCCGGGATCGGTATACCCACTCAGGGTGTCAGTATCTACATCCGCATTTTCCACCGTTAGATAATGCACCTTGTGCGCCTTGTTGACCGCGCCCGCGCTCATCTCCACGATATCCCCCACGACAATGTCGCGCTCTAGATCATTAAAATCAACATCTCCGTTTTCTTTGGAAGTGCGGAAGTACTCATCTCCGTTGACGGTGAGCTTGATCTCCGTCAAAGCCGGCCATTCCCAACCCCACACTGTATCTTCTTCCGGTTTGACCTCAAAACCCGGATTGGGCAGGTACCAGTAGTAAACCGACTGGTTGCCTTCGCCATCAAATTGGCGCGCTCCGCCATCCGAACCGGGCACAATATCAATTGAGTATTGCGCGGTCCATTTGCCGGCTGAATCAGCAGTGGTATCCACATCCTCAAGCACATCTCCCACTGGACTCCAGGCATAGGTTTTTACAAAACCGGGGTTGGAAGCAGTACCCGAAACAGTGTCATTTACCGGATCGATGAGATCAAAGCTCATACCGGTGATCTGGTGGGTTCGGGAGGTTTTTCCATCGGTCATCACAATAACTCTACCGACAGACAGTGATTCGGTGATATCCCGGAATTCAACGTAACCCCAGGGATCGGATACAGCAGAACCATAAGAGACACCGTCGATCGAAAGGTTGACCGGGGTGGCAGGCCACCAGTTAAAGCCAAAAATATCCTGTTTATCAGGATACACCCGGATGTGAGGATTCAAGATCTGCCAATTAATGACCGTCCCATCCCCATCGCTGTCCCAGCGACCGATATTACCACTGGTACCAAGTACCAGGTCAACCCCGGCCACGCCCATTTTGGCTTTGAACACCCCTTCGGTATTAGCCGTGACGTCGACTGAGATCCAATTATCGTACGCGTCCAACGCTCCAACATTAACCACCGCTCCGGGCTTGGAGGTGCCTTTGACGATATCGAGTGCCTGGTCAAGGCTGGTTAAGGCTAACTTCTGCACTTTATGCGATTTTGTGAAAGAGCCTGAGACAAGCGTGATCGTTTCCCCGACAATAAAATCATGCCCGAGATCACCCCAATCACAAATTCCATTTTCATCTGAGGTGCGGACGAAAGTACTTGTTCCGACCGTCAGGGTAATGTCCGCATTAGCCGGGAAACCCCATGATTGGAGAAAATCTGCGTTCGGATCGACCCAAAAACCATAATCCGCATCGGACGAGATCCCTGCGAGCGTCGCGGGTGGAATGGGGGCATGTAAAGCCGGCTGTTCTAAATCCTCTAAAACGGCAGGCAGACGGTCCGGTCGATACGCCGAACTGGCTCCCGAATGCTCAACCGCAGGCGCAGGGCGCTCGAAACGCTGGGCGGAATCCGGCAATGAGTACGGCTGACGCTGCGCATCGTCGTATGGCATTCCGGCGGGGTCAAAGCCCACCGGCGGGGTGTCTGCCGTTTTACTCGCCTGTTCCTGGCTCGCTTGCACACCATGCAGAGGTGTACTCCCCAATAAACCAAAAACCATGATAAAAACAATTACCAGGTTCAAAAACCCAAAAAACCGTGCTGTTAACTTCGTTCTCATGCCTGTTCTCCTGTTCATTAGAATATTAAGCCGGATAAAATAACTCCTGTCCGGGACAATCGCGTACAGGAGTAATAAAATGGATTAAACACAACACCAGCCTGCATAAGGCTGGATGATGCTCGAGATCACGCGGGGCGCGATGTAAGGCAGGATTGCTTACCCCTTTAGAAAATAAAGATGAATAACAAATGAATCTGAGTGATATAGTACTGCAAATCTTTCCGAAATTCAAGCACGAATAAAAACAACCCACCTGAATATTCAGGTGGGTTGTTTCGGATCTTTGCAATTTGCCTTCAATTAGTCCTTTATGAAATCGGCCAGGGCAGTTCGAGGGTGAAGGTGCGGATGAGGCTTTGCGACTGGTTGCCGGCTTTATCGAGCGCGCGTACGCGCCACTCGTAAACGCCCTCCTTCATATCCAATGGCTGGTAGGAAAGCACGCTCAGCGGCGCGGAAGACACCCAATCAGCTTCTGTACCTCCCGCGGGACGGTAATCAAAGATGTAGAACTTCGCACCTGAGGCAGCATACCAGGCGAACGCAGGGACGGACTCCTTGACAGCGCCATCCTTAGGCCGCGCCAACACGGGGGCCGCCGGCGCGGTGCGGTCCACCTTGAAGATCCACACGGCTGACCAGGGACCTTTGACGACCGCGCCATCGATCTCACGCAGGCCGCGCACGCGCCAGTAATACTTGCCTTCAGGGATGCCTAACAACACTTTTTGCAGTTCCGCGGCGGGAACAGTGTATTTGGTTTTGCCTACGAACATCGAGTTGGTGGCCACCTGCAGCAGGTACGTCTCAGCGCGGTCCGCTGCGAGCCATTCGAGGGTGACATCGTCAGCGTTGGTGTGGGATTTACTTGCAGGCGCTGACAACATGGGGGCTGCCGGTGGAAAACGAGAGAAGAAGGTCAGCACCGGTGACCACTCCCCGCTCCAGGTGAGACCGTAGCGTGGTTGAATACGCCAGTAGTATTGCTGCCCATCCACCAGCGCGGCTGGATAGGTGTAGGAGGAAAGCGAGGTGCGCGCGCTGAGCACCAAAGGATCGAAGTCCTCTTCAAGGGAGATCTCAATCCGATACCGGGTCGCGCCAGGGATGTCATCCCAATCAAAGGTAAGCGTGGTGAACGCCAGTTGAGCGCCAGGAGCAGGCGTAAAGCCAATAACCGGAAACGACAGGGATTGGGGAGACATACCGCTATCGAAGTAATCGTTATAGACCCTGAGCGTGGCTGTACCCGCGACTGCCAGGTCCGCCGGGCTGAGCTCGATCGAGAGTTGTGTGGCGCTAATGAATGTGGTGGGTCGCGGTTCGTCGTTCCAGTAGACGGTGGAATAGCCTTCAACGAAACCACTGCCGCTGATCAGCAGGGTGAGCGGCCCAGAGCCCTTGGTGGTAAAGCTGGGGTTGAGCGCGTTGAGCACGGGTACTTCGTGCGTGATGTAGAAATCGGCACGAGAATAATCCCCATCTTCGTCCGTCTGGATCACGTAGCCATAAGTGCCGACCTTAAGATCCTCATTGCCGGAAAAATCCGCCAGCCAATTACCAGACGCGTCGGCGGTTACATCGATACTTGAACCATATCCAATATCATCGAACCCGGCAACGCTGATGACTGCATTTGGCGCCGCAGTTCCAATGACATCGTCTGTGGTTTGATCGATGCGCGTGATGCCGAGGGCGTTAACGATATGTGAGCGGGTCACAAAACCGCCTTGCAGCACCACCAATTGACCAGGTTGGATATCATAGAAACCGGAGAGTGGAAACTCCACGAAGCCGTTGGCAGCAGCGATGCTTGAATCGGTGTAATCCCCGTCAGCGATATCAAGGTTGACCCGTGCACCTGGTGAAAAGCCAAATCCCCTGATCAGGTCGATCTGGGGGTAAACCACCATATACGGCGCTACCGGGATATCCCAATAGATGCGGGTGGAATTGCCCATGGCATCAAACTGCCGGATGGTACCATAAGAACCAGGGATGATATCCACATGCTCGTAAGCAACCGTCCAGACGCGTGAAGAATTTACCACCGCATCCTTCCATTCATAGGAAGGATAGGAATAGGCCATGGTCTTTATAAAACCGGGGTCCGCGGTGCCGCTGACGCGGTTTCTGTCAATATCGACTGATGTGACAGTCATATCGATGATGGTGTGCGCGCGGGTGAACCTGCCATCAAACATCTTTACCAGCATGCCGGGCACCAGATCCACGCCCAGGTTTTCAAACTGGATTGCGCCATTTGTACCCGGCAGCAGCGAACCGTACGGTTCCCCATCCAGGGAGAGATAAACCAAGCGGCCGGGGATCCAGTCATCACCGCCGACAACGTCCGTACCGGGATAGACCCGGACGGTCGGCTTGTCACCAGCCTGCCCATCCGTCACCTGGAGGATGAGGGTGACCGGCGAGGAGTTGCCGGCGAGATCGAGGATCGAACCTGAAAGAGTATAAGCGCCGATCGGAAAATCATCGGGGATCTGCAGATCGATATCGGTTGACTGCGAATCATGCTGGAAGGCGTCCAGCAATTGAAGGGTATCCCCTTTGATGTAGGCGAATGGATTCACACCGTTGGCCACACCCAGCATGTAGGTCAACTGCGCTTCGGGCAAGGCGCGCGCGTTGAAATAGATCTCAAGGTCATTCGCTGTGAGTGAGGAGTCTGTGAGATACAACGCAAAGTACTGCGCCGGAAGCGGTTCATTGACGGCGGTACCCGGTGCAAACTGCAGCGCGTGCGACAACGCCGGGTCATTTAACGTTTCAAGGAGAAAACCTGTAGCAGGATCCCCCGGCAGAGGGTCTCCATCCGCTGTGAGACCGGTTAACGTGAGCAGTGGAGCGGTATCGTCATCAAAATGGACTGGCAGGGTCGCCTCAGCCAGTATATGGCGCGTGGTGAAACCGTCCGCGGAGATGATGGAACGGATGTTTAGCGTGGTATCAAAGGCGACCGGATAATCACCACGGTGGATGGTGATGGCATACACCTCCACGCGACCGGCATAATCGGTGTTGAAGTTAGCTGCCACCGCGGCAGGGATCAGGTCGGTGAGCCAGAACTGCGTGCCCGGAACCAGCACGTTGGTGACGTAAGCCTTTGGTGCGCCACCATTGATAGCCAGGGTGATAGTCACCCTGCTGCCGGCCGGTAAGGCATTGCCCAGGGTCAGCAGGGTGTTGATCTTGTACCCTTTAGAAATGAGGATGGAGGGTATGCTCAGCGGGTACGTTTCGGTGAGGGAGCTGAGGGTGCCGGTGAGCGTGGTATTGTCTTTGACATACTGCACGGCGGCAGGCTCATCCGCCGGCAAACCAACATCCAGGGTGATCGAATCTAGCACTTCCAGGGTGACAAAATCATCCTTTGAGATAATGGATTCGATCTGCACAGTGGTGTTGACGGGTTCGGGGTTGCCGCCGCCACTGGTGATGCTGATGGCGTACACCTCCACGCGGTTGGCGTAGACGGTACCAAAGTCTGCGGGTACTGAATCAGGGATCAGGTCAGTGACCCAAAACTGTGTGCCGGGGATCAGCACGTTGGTGACGTATGCAAAAGATGGACTGCCATTCACTGACAACGTGATCGTCACTGTGCTGCCGGCTGGCAAAGGCTCGCCCAGCGTCATGCGTGAGTTAATTTTGTAGCCCTGCTCTACGATCGGAGAAGGGATACTGAGAGGAAAGGCGGCGGTGAGTTCATCCAAAGTGCCAGTCAACGTGGTGTTATCTTTCACGTATTGCAGCGCGGCGTCAGCATCAGCCGGGAGGTTCACATCAAGTGTGATCGCGTCGAGCACCTCCAGAGTGGCAAAATCATCCTTCGAGATAATGGATTCGATCTGCACTGTTGTGTTAAACGGCTCAATGTTGCCGCCCCCACTGGTGATGCTGATAGCGTACACTTCCACGCGGTTGGCGTAACCGGTATCAAAGTCTGCTGGTACTGAATCAGGGATCAGGTCGGTGACCCAAAACTGCGTGCCGGGGATCAGCACGTCGGTGACATACACAAAGGATGGGCTGCCATTCACCGACAACGTGATCGTCACTTTGCTGCCGGTTGGTAAGGCCTCGCTCAGGGTCATGCGTGAGTTGATCTTGTAGCTTTCATTAATAAGGACAGAAGGGATAGTCTGCGGGAAAGCAGCGGTGAGAGCGCTGAGGGTACCAGTAATTGTTGTATCGTCCTTGACGTACTGCAATGCCATAAGAGGGTCAGTGACATCCTGGACCAGGTCAAACTGCGCGGACTCCAACTCGTAGAGGTCGGCGGTGAAATCATCCCGCGAAATGATCGACTGCAGGGTCAGCGTCGTATCCAGCGGCACCGGATTGCCCGTAAAGGTGATGACATAGGTTTCAGAATCGCCGCCGTAGCCAGCGTCAAATGGCGCGGCGTAAGAAAGCGGGTAACCAAACAGGTCCGTCACCCAATGCTGCGTACCGGTGAAAGTAATATCGGTGAGATAAGGGAAACCATTGCGGGTGATGGTGACCTTTGTACCCGCTGGGAGTTCCTCCCCCAGAGTGATGCGGGAATTGATCTTGAAACCGGCATCCACCACAACCTGCGGGATGACCGCCGGAAAGGTGGCTACAATCTGTGTGGTAAGGTCGCCGGTGATGATCGTTTCATCGCGCACCTGGATCAGCGCCAGGTCCAGTTCATCCTGCGCGTTGACGCTGTGGATCGATAAAGAAAGGCTCGAAACCAGGAACGCGATCGCGGTGATCAGCCTTATGGCAACTTCAATGAATCGGTGCGGAAAAACCAATAAACACCTATGGGTACCAGTCATATTCATCTCTCCTGCCTGTTTGATTTCCAGTATTCATTACAATGAGGAGGTTTTGTGATTTATCGATGGATGTACGCAGTGATCCCCTCTGGCAGTTCATGTCATTACTATTAAAACATGAATTCGAAAATCGATTTTTGAATCCATCACGATATGAGAACATCTATATATTATGGTTGTTTGTCAGAATATTCAAGTATTTTTCAACACTATTTCACTGCAAGTGAAAAACACCACCGCCTAAAATGATGACGGTGGTGGATGAATCAGGTAGTAATCCAGGCAATGCTGGTTTCTTATGGAGAAGGAAAAACCTTGAAAACAGCGGTCGTTGACCACTTTCCTTTAACACCCAGCGCGTTGATCGCCCTGACACGCCAGTAATACCTGCCATTGGCCAGCGCAGTGGTGGTGTATGTCGCCGAGGTTACCTGGGCGGTTTGTGTTACAGGTGAAAACACGCTTGAGTAGCTGATCTGCACTAGGTAGCCGGTGACCGGAACCACAGGATCTAAAACCTCATCCCAGGTGAGCGTGGGGGTGGATGTAGCGACGACTTCCTTGTTGATCGGGGATAAGTTCACTGGTGCTACGGGTTTTGTACTGAGATCGAAGGCATACACGGGAGTCCAGTTGCTCCAGCCTTTGGCGGTATTCACCTGCAAGCGCCAGTAGTATCGCCCGTACTCCAGAGGGGTAAGTGGTGAATAGCTGAGCGTCGCGGCACCCAGCAACTCATCCAGGACGATGTCAGAGCTGCCTTCCGGGAAGTCAGCGGAACGCGCGACCTGGAGGCGATACTGAAGCGCGCCACTCGCCGGCGCCCAGCTCAAAGTTGGAGTTGTGTCGGTGACAGCTGCACCGTCAGATGGACTACTAAGGACATTGACAATCATCCTGCCAACGTCCGTCCAGGCGGATGCGTTGCCGACCAGGTCAAGCGTACGCGCCCGCCAGTAGACCTGGCCGAAGGGCAGAGCTTTCGCAGCGCTTAACTGAGAGGAAGCCGCGGAACTTACTCGATCAAAAAGGAGAGTATTGAAGTCTGCGTCAGTTGAGAACTGGAGCTGGTAACGGCTGGCTCCATCGATATATTGCACCTTGAGTAGGGGTGTAGTGGTATTAATGGTCAACCCTTCCGCGGGACTCACCAGTTTAGTCGGTGGTGGTGGAGTTGTATCGAGAGTAAACCAGCGCGGCTGGGACCATGCTCCGGGAACGTCCAGATCGTTCACCGCGCGCACCCGCCAGTAATACGACCCATCACCGGGCAATACGTCAGTGTTGACAGCGGTAGCCCCTTCCACGGTCAGTGTTTGGACAATACTAGAAAATTCCGGTGTACTGCTGACTTGAACCTGGTAACGGGCAATCTTCGATCCGGTAGCTGATGAAGGTTCCTGTGGAGGGACGTAATCGGGCAGGACCTGGTCTTTATACAACCACAACAAGGCATCGTCGAAGTAGTATCCCCACATGTAAGGCTGGTGAACGCCACCGGGATTTTCAATGTATTTTATATTTTCGGCAGGCACTCCTCGTGCTTTCAATGTTTTTACGAGCACCTGAACACCTTCTAGAAGTACCCTGGGATAAGTTACCGGTCGGCCTTTCGCATCCAGAACATCAATAGGCCTCCCTTCGCACTCCGCGGTGCCAATGTAAGCAAAGAATTTAACATTCTTAGGCACAGGATTACTGTTGATGTAATTGATGATCTGGTTGTTAGACAACCATGCCCCGCTGGTTTCAGCGAACCATAAGACCGGAGAGAACATGATCACGCTGGAAAAAACCTGCGGGTATTTCAAGCCGGCGTAGAGTGAGATGATTCCGCCCATGCTCCCACCACCAATGGCGGTATTCTCCCGGTCAGGCAGGGTGCGGTAGCGTTTATCGATCTCAGGCTTAACAGTGTTGATCACAAAATCCAGGTACTGATCGCCCTCCCCACCTTCAGTGCTACTGGCATTCCAGGCAAACCAGCGGTCCATGTTGCGATTGATCCAGGGGCTAAACTCATCCCACCGGTTGTCACTGTGGTCAATGCCGACCGCGATCACACCCTCCAATTTACCCTCCTGGATCAGTGTTTCGAGGGTTTCATCGAGATGATATTCATTGTTACCAATGGTGTTGAACATTTGAACGCCATCATGCAGATAGATCACAGGATAAGATTTACCACTAGTCTGGTAGTCAGGCGGAAGGTAGACATGAATCTGACGCGGATGAATACGCAACTGAGGAGCCCAAAGGGTGAAGACTTCAACCCAGCGCAAGTGAGGCGTACTATCGCCAATCAAAGCACCAGACATCGGACCGGACAATACGGGGTGCTTAGGTATAGAGGAGGTAATAGTGATCGCGAAAGGCGGTGTCCAGTTGCTCCAGCCTGTCGTTGTTTGAACCTGCATACGCCAATAGTATTTACCATAAGCTAACGCGCCGCCGGGAGTAAAGGAGGTCTCAGTGGACATTGTCTTGTCACGGATAATGTCCCCATTATCCGCATTAAACTCTGCAGTACGAGATATCTGCAGCCTGTATTGCTGCGCACCAGCCGCAGCGCTCCAGGTAAAAGTGGGTTTCTGATTGGTGGTGATCGTTTTATTGGCTGGTGATTTGAGATTGTTAACATTTATTGAGCGGATTGAAGTCCATTCCGAGAAATTACCAACCCCATCGACGGAACGCGCGCGCCAGTAGAGCATTCCAAAAGGCAAAGTCTCTGCAGTGGTCAATTGGTAGACAGCTTTGCCATTCACCGCAGAAACTGAAGAACTTTCAGCCAAAATCGTTAGAAAATCCGCTTCAGCAGCCACCTGGAAGTGATAATAACGCGCACCTGTAACTGCCGCAACGACAAACTTAGGCGTGGTAGTTTGCACGAGCGCGCCATCAGCCGGTTTCAGCACCGCAGGCAGGGCTGGTGGAACTGTATCGAGTTTAAATGACCATGTTTCAGACCATGCGCCCTGAACATCAACGTCATCGTACGCGCAAACATGCCAGTAATAAAAACCATCAGGCAGGCTCGTCGCTGAGTGGGCGAGCGCACCAGGCGGGAGTGTCACATCCTCCACCAGCGCATCAAAAAGAGTCGACGAACTGATCTGCACCCGGTAGTAGGCCCCGTTTTCAACGGCTGCCCATGACAGGGTGGATTGGGCGGTTTTTGCACCGGAAAGTGGAGCGAGCAGCTGTGGCGCAACCGGCGGACTTATGGAAGTAAATGACCACGTTGGCGACCATTCGCTCCAGGCTATGCCATCCCAAGCGCTGGTACGCCAGTAATAAACAAGATACGGTTCCAACGCTGTTTCTGTGGGATATGCGGAGATCTGGGTCTCCTGATCCAATAGGAGAGAAGCAAAATCCTCTGTTGCGGCGAGTTGAAGCTGGTAAGACAGCGCACCTGGAACATCCAGCCAATCAAATGTGACCGTGCTGGTGGAAAGTTTTTCATTTGGCTGTGGATCTATTTCAGCGACAGTCACCATGTAGGGATTGGATTGCACGACTTCCGGCGTAGTATTTAAAACAACAAGGGGGATTTCACCGGGAGCAAGTTGGATTGCCGGGATAAGCGCGGACAAGGTGTTTTCATTTATATATGTGGTTTCAAGCGTAACCGCCTGCCACATGATCACTGAGGATGTTGTGAAACCTGAACCGCGAACTGTGATGAAGAGGTCAGTACTACCTGTATAAATGACAGCGGGGTCAATAGATTCAACTACTAAAGAAGACGCTTCAAGCAGTTCAGAATCGAAAATCGGGTTAAAGGCCTCGGAAGGTGAATCCTGTTGGCGAGAGCCGAAGATTTCTACCGTATCAGTCGGTTCTGGGGAAGAGGATTGGGCAACGACGTAGTGAACAGGAATCTGGCTGGTAATCAGGGCGAGAACAAGCAAATTAATAATAAAAGAGCGAAACCCGCCCAAGCGGTGCAATAAATGGATCATAATTCCGACAGCCTTCCAATTAAGAATTGCGATTCTACTTAACAGAATCGATTGATTATAAACCCGTCATTTATGTAAGACAATCATGTAAGCATTCAGTTATCAAGACCACTTCAGGGATTTAAAGTAGCTCGCAAGAAAAATGACCAGAAAGCCAACCTCTGCCAGCCCAACCAGGCAAACGATTTCCATCTGTAATCAAAAAATCTAAAGAAGTCCCTTCCCAACGGTCCTAACAATTGGGGCCTGCTAACGCCTGCTGTCAGCACTAATCCAGAGTGTGGAGCGGAGTGGATAACCATTTCAATGGATCAACAGAATTAACACCAGGACGAAATTTTCTCAGGGTGCTAGAACTAAATCCTCCAAAAAGATATTCAGGGCTGGATGGACCAGCGCCACTGGTACATTACGACGCTTGCACCGCCCAGGATCAATACATCATCCACATCGTACTGAGAGACGAACTCGGAAAAGGACCAGTTGTAATCCGGGTACTTGCGAATATCCACGCAATAGGTGTGGCGATAATGAGACGCCAGGAGTGGTTCAATGGCGTTGGTGAAGGAATCTCCGATGATGAGGAGATTGCGGTCTGAGCTATTCTCTGAAACATATTCAAGGAAATCCACATCCGCGCCGTAGTAATCCACATAATGATCGGCGTATTTTTCAGTGGAGTATTGACTAGCCAGGTACTCGTCCTTATTGTTGTAATTGATCTCGTTTCCATCACGGTCTAAAATGCGGTAAGGTGGCAGGTTCGCCAAGTAAACCGAGAAAGGCTCTGTTTTGGCATTATGATCCAATAATCTCGCCCAGCGGCCGAGGAAAGCGATCTCCGGGAAGGTATGGATCTCTCCGGTTGTGATCATGGGGGAGATCTCCGGATAAGAATCAGCCAACAGCTGGTAGATCTGCTTGTAGCCTTGAAGAATTCCGTAAACATTCCAGTGATGATCAGTGCGGTAGTAATACTTCAGGTGATCATCAAAGCCAGAAAGTCGCAAAGCGTCCAATTTTAAGCGTTTAGGTTTGTTTTCGGCGAAGAAATCATACGAACGGCCTGCATCAGCGTTTTCAGTCTCGCTGTTGACAGGGTGATAGGGTGAGTAATCGATCAACTCAAGGTAGAAAGCGTGGAAATTGATATCGCTGTTTGCCTGGATAATCTTTTTATACTGCTCGATCTTTCCCTGAATAATTTCCTGTTCCTTTGTTGTATAGAGGGAAGGCTCACCGAGCAATACACTTTGACCACGGATTTTATAGATATCACCATCCCCGTATTGTCCAACATGCTTCCAGTGCAGTTCTTCTCCTTCATTGTAATCTGATACTTCGGGTTCATAATCAAACAGGTTACCTAAGTAAATAATTTGAGCAGGTTCCTGTTGCTCCATTTGAGCCGGATTGGGATTACACGATACCATTATGAAGAATAAAAGTATCAGCGCAGAAATCACGCGTTTTCTTGGGTTCATTGAGTTACTCCTTCCCGACCTTGCAAAAGGCCGCCTAAGTTGAGTATAACACGGTTTGTATACACGCAGTTTTCGGTGCAAGTTATGTACCGGGTAACTCCAAGTTTAAATATTCAAATTGATTGGGGAGTTTAGAAAAGGAGTTTAGTAATTACCGTTGATGAACTTGTCCTGAATGAAGGTGGTGGCTTCAGGTTTTGGCAGCTTAACGTGACGACCGTAATTTGTGGTGTTGGGGGTGTAAAGGTCAGTAGGAATGTCGACGAATACCAGTGAATCCTTATCCAGTTCCTGGATGAAACAGATAAATGTATACACATCCTTCAGAGTCAGGTCGGTGACGACTCCCTTCTCGTTTAGCACCTTGAAACCCAGGGCGGGCAACTTTTTTAGATTCTCCGGTTGGCGCAGTTTTTCGATCAACGCATTCATGATGACCGATTGACGCATGATGCGGTAACGGTCAAGGTCAGCTTTACGCTGGCGCACAAACTCCAGCGCGGCTTTACCATCCATGTGGTGGTTGCCCTTGGAGCTATACGCCCCGATAGGTCCATCCAGGTAAAAATCAACCCCACCCACAGCATCGATCAATTGTTTAAAGACATTAAAATGAACCGCGCCGTAATGGTCAAATGTGATGCCGTAATTGTAATAAATGGTTTCTGAAAACTTGACCACACCCTGCCCCCGGCCATTAAAATACTCGCCGTAGCCGTACGCGGCATTGATCCTGAATTGGGTGATGTTATGCTGCTCCAGGCCGGGAATGGGCACCCAGAAATCACGCGGGATGGAAAGGACAAGCACGCGGCGATCCGTGAAATCGACACGGATGAGGCGGATCACATCTGCCTGTTCGACCTCGTCGATACCCAGACCCAGGATGAACATGGGTTCAGTCTGGCCACATACAGCAGGGGAAGGCGTGGCGTTCAAAGGGTTTTCTTCCGTTTTGCCATGGTCATTTATTTGAGGTCCGGTTGTCGTTGCTGCGAGATCAGTGGCGGCCATGGAAGTGCTGACCGCGGGGAGCGGGGTAAAGGTCTGCAACAGTTGGCCAGTGAACTGCGGTAGACGGGCGCCGAACAACGGGTTGGTCCACACCAGATAGAACAAACCCGCCAACACCACGATCACGAGCAACACCCAAAAGACGCGGCGGCGCTTCTTTGTTTTTTGGGGCGTATCCTGCTCCTGTTCTACAGGCTGAGCCGGTTCTTCTTCATGAGCTGGGTTTTCCACCTCTGTGGCGGGAGGATTTTGCGGTTCAAGTCGTGATATTCTTTCAAGAATACGCGGAAAACCAGTTTTGATGAGATCACAAATTTCTGAAGCAATCGTGCTTGGATCTTCGTCCTGCGAGATCACAGGGTCTGGAATATCGTACACTTGACCGGTGCTGATCTCTGTAAGCATGTAGGTCTTACCGCAGGCTGAGGGGAATTCATTCTCAATGGCCTCTTTTTGTCCCTGCGTCATGACAATAATGAGATCAGCCGCTGTTACCAGATTGTTATTGATCTCCCTGGAGCGGACGGACTCCACGTTAAAGCCATGTTGTGCTGCAAGATCAACCGCTTCACGCAGCGGCGGGGCTCCATCCCTCGCCCAGATGCCGGCAGAGCTGACATTGATCCTATTGGAAGGATCGTTCTGCGCGAGCAGGTGTTGAAAACACCCCGCGGCGAGAACCGAGCGGAACCGATTTGCGCTGCAAACAAATAGAATACTGGACACTTCCGCTGCAAGAATCCTTTCCTGTTAAATTAATTTGGAATGATGAGCAATTCGCCCATGTTCAGCAAATAACCATCAGGCAGTTCGTTATATTGCTTTAATAATATTGGGTCGAGCTTCATGCGTTCGGCGTAGGCCTCGATGGTCAATCCTGCTGTGGTGATCTCGCGTACTGAAAACTGCGGTAAGTTGGTTACATCATCTGTATTGAGCGGGATGACCAGGATCGTGTTCACCCAGAGGGGATCAGGCAATTCAAAATTGATGGCTTTGATGGCTTCGACCGATGTACCGAACCTTTCAGCCAACCGGATGTAACCCTCTCCTTCTTGTAGCTTATGAATAACCAATTGAGGGTTGTTTCCAAAGGGGGTTTCGATAGCCCGCGGCGTGACGCGCGAGGGGAAAACGATGGCATCTGTAGCAGTTGGACGCGGTGTAGGAGTAGGCTCTGGGGTAGAAGTGGATTGGAATGGTGTGACGACGACCGTTGGAACCGGGATAGTGGCTGAAGGGGTTGGAAAAATAACCGGAAGGCCCAGGCCGGGTAGTCTGATCAACCCCATGACCGCTGCCACGACAAGACCAAGCAGGATCACTGCTAATAATATAACAAACGAGAGCCAGGTGCGAGTGCGATGAATCTTGGGACGTTTCCCGCGCAACTCCTTGGGCATGGACTCAAGGTCTACAGTCTGGTAGACCGGGCATTGCGGGTAATCCTGGGTGAGACAAACGCTGCGTTGGTGCGCAAGGCTGACAGATGTGATGGGCTTACAGTGGTAACAATAATTGTACGAGGCTGGATAGGCAAGAGCAGTCTCCGGGTCATCCTCAAAACCAAGGAAAGGGCAAAAGCCTGAACCATGGCCTTTACCTTCCGCCTTTTGAATGAAAGAGGACAAGTCGTCCGAAGGAGTACCAGCGGTCACTTACCTAACCCCTTTGATTGATGTTGTCGTCATCAACCTCAACCAGAGCCGGGGTCGAATCTGTACCAGTCTTGCCGTAATGTTTGCTGTAATAATATTCCCGGTTGTAGTAATAACTCGACCGTTGCACCTTTATATTATTTAACACTATCCCCAACAGCCTGGCATCCAGGCGCTGCAGCTGTTCAACGGCCTGTTGGATTGCGCCGCGCTTCGTCTTTTTTGGATCAATAACCAAGATGACCCCATCCACGCTCTTGGCCAGGATTAGCGCATCAGTGACCGCGAGAAGAGGGGGAGAATCAAGAATGACCATGTCAAAATGCTTGGCCAGCAGTTTTATAACATCCTGCATCTTGTTCGAAGCCAGTAATTCCGATGGATTAGGAGGCAGGCTGCCGGATGTGATGAGATTGAGATTATTAACAGCGGTTTTCTTCACTACGCCGGTCATCTTGTCAGGTGTGCGGATGAAGTAATCGGATAACCCAAGGCGATTGGAAAGTTTGAAGAGTTTGTGCATAGTTGGCCTGCGCATATCACAGTCCACAATGACAACATCCTTATCACTCTGAGCAACAACCGTGGCGAGGTTGGCTGCCACAGATGATTTCCCATCGGATGGCGAAGCACTTGTCACCAATAATGTTTTCAATGGAGCTTCAATTCCACTAAATTGGAGATTTGTGCGCAGAGAACGGAAGGCCTCAGATACCGGCATACGCGGTTTGCTCATAGTTATGAGCGGTTCCTGGCTGGCAGCAAAGTTCGTAATTACGCCGATTACTGGTACCCCCCAACGGCGTGATATTTCGCTCGGGTCGCGAATCTCGTCCTGTAAGTAAGCAACCAGGAAGACAGCGCCCGCTGCCACCATAAAACCGACCACGGCTGCCAGAGCGCCACTTTTAAGAGGCTGGGGTTGGATTGGAGTGGGGTTGGGAACAGCCTGGTTTAGCTGGCTGATCGTGGTAGCCGATTGAACCTCTGTGAGGCGGATCTGTTGCAGGTTTGCAAACAACGAGGAGCGGTTGGATTGATACTGCGCCTTAGCCAGCTCAAGCTCAGAGCGATCGACGTAATCCTGCGGATCCCGTTCCACCGGGATTATGGGAAGGCCATCCGCCTCCAACTGCTTGTTTCTTTCAACCGCTGCCTCATATTCGGCATCTTTGATCTCGAGTATCGCTAATTCAGAATTGACCTGCGTCAGTTTATTATCCAGGTCAGCGATCTCGGCTTCCAGGCTGGATTTCAACTCCAGATACCGGGAAGCCTGGTCGCGCATTACCTTTTCGGCAAACGCCGCGATGACCGCATTGGCGGTATCGGCTGCTTTTTGCGGGTCTGAATCTGTTACAGTGATATTAAAGATAGGTGAGTTTTCGACAGATGTGGCTTTTACAATTCCTGTAACCGGATAACCCAACTTTTCGGCTACCGATTGCAACAGCGCTTCGGTTACCAGGGTCTGCGCATAAGTTTCTGCAAGGCGCTGACTGGTGTAGGTGGCGGTATACGAATCGTAGTAATCTGTTCTGGAAACCACGTTTACGATCGCCTTGGCGGAAGCTTCGTAAACCCGCGGCTGCTGATCGGTCAAGTAATAGGCAACGGCGCCAGCAGCGATGGCTACCAGGAGAAGGAGCCATAACCAACGCCACAATATCTGAACGTAATCCAGTATGCTTTCCAGACTGCTGCGCTCTTCGATATCATTTTCCATGCAAATTGACCGCCCTTTCTAAGGATAATATTATAAGTATAAATCAAAACCTGATCTAAGGGTAAATATCACGATTATTGAGCTGTTTGAGGTTAATACCATTAATTGGATATCCTGATATCAAGACGCGAATTCTTCGCTGATATTGGTCAACCAAATTATATTCCGTAGCTTACTAAATCATATACTCGATAAGCCCATCGGACAAATCGTGTTCCATTTACCAATCTATTATTTTATGCTATCCTTTAGTGAAAGGGACTTTTTCTACACATGTTCTCTAGCGGGGTTTTGCACCAATACCTAAGGAAGGCGTTGGTACCATTGCTGATATTGGCAATCGGTTTACCTTTGGCTATCCGCGTCATCTCACCAGAAAGAAACGCTCACGCTCAGGACGGACCCGACCGGGTGATCTGGATCACAGTGGATTCGACTGATAATGAATGGTGGCTGGCATATTGGTCAAATAATCGCATCGCCTGCCAGTTCACGATCGACCATGACGGTCCACCCACTCCGGAAGATGTTTTACTCGTCTGCGGGAATTCTGTATACCAGGAATGGCTGGATACCCCGGTTTGTAACGCTGTAGAGAATGGCGGAAATACGTCAAGTTGTAAAGGGCTTTACCTGCAACAGGGTGTTAGTCAGCAAACGACCAATGAGATCCAGGTGGAACTGCCTGCACCGGAAGTGTGGATCTCGATCTCGGGCAACCTGATCGACAGCACCGAAAACAAATGGGCAGGCGAACCCACCATCATCCTGACCGGTGAGGAAAAGATCGCCAATGAGCGCATCGTTCAGATCAACGGGGTTTATGACGGAATCCCATTCTCCTGTGAAGGCGACATCTGTGAACTACCACTGGCCACCACCAGTGACCGCGGGGTGACACTCACCTTCTGGGGAGCATCCAGCTATGGCGATAGCACCGAGGAATACACCGCGTTGCTTCGGGTATTGCCATGGGGTGAAACCACTGAGGGTTCCACGGTACCGCAACGCATTGGCTACTATGTGGATATTATCAGTCCGCAGTGGCGAGGTCAACACAATTCAACGTGCGCGGGCATTTGGCAGTCCTTCCCTCCTGTCGAAGGATTACCGGATTGGCTGGACACTCCAGACACCGCCGATGGGCTTTCATCATCACTTTCTCTGCATTACCTGGCAGCGATGCTCATCCAGAACGGTGAAGTGGATGCCAGTGATTGCCCGGGTGGCGGACTTGATTACCCGACTGCGGCGAACCTTTGCGGGGTGGAGAAGGCTGAAACAGCCTTGAATGCCTGGCAGAACCAGTTCGATGAAGAAATTCTGGTAACTTCAACAGAAACCGGTATTCCAGCAAAATTGCTGAAAAATATATTTGCTCATGAAAGCCAGTTATGGCCAGGTATCTACCACGATATAGAAGAAGCGGGACTTGGACAGCTAACCGAGGAAGGCGCGGATACCGCTCTTCTTTGGAACCCCGAATTCTACGCGCAATTCTGCCCGCTGGTGCTGCTCGATACCACCTGCGCGAAGGGTTACGCCACCCTGCCGGATGATCAACGGGCGATCCTTCGCGGCGCGCTGGTGAAGAAGGTCAACGCAACCTGCGCCGACTGCCCGATGGGGATCGATCTGACGCAGGCAAACTTCAGCGTGCGGATCTTCGGCGAGACCCTCGTGGGAAATTGCGCTCAGGTTGACCGCATGATGTACAACCTCACGCGACAGACTTCAGGGCTGCTCACCTCTTACACTGACCTGTGGCGCTTCACGCTCATCAACTACAACGCCGGTCCGGGCTGCCTGTGGACTGCCCTGAGCCGCACCTGGAAGGCCGGAGACCCGTTGGATTGGATACATGTAGCCGCAAACCTGGAACCCGCCTGCCAGGGCGCTGTGGTGTACGCGAAAGAGGTTTCAGAGGGAGACACGGCGGGAATCGCTGTCTTTTCCACCATGGTCCCCTCACCCACGCCCACCATCACACTCACACCCAGGCCGGTACGACCGACCTCCACGCCAAGGCCAACAAATACATCAGCCAATACGAGAACACCCACACCGACCGGGACGATCCGGCCGACCAACACCGGCACGCTCACTGTTACCCCGTCACCGACCAGCACCATGACCCCCACTCCAACTGCAACACCAATTGTTGGCTGGTGATTGAACCCTCACACGAGATAAAATAACCGCCTGCAAATGCAGCCGGTTATTTTTTTAATTATTAGGCTTGTTTGAGGATCAAGGTGTGATCGTTAAAGGTATCCAGGGGGTTACCTGCCAGTCTGCACCAACCCTGGCTTCCATCTTCCAGTAGTAGGTACCCACAGCGAGTTTGTTCGCTGCGGGGAGGGTATGCAGTGTTACTGGGATCAAACCATCGACGTAGTAAATGAAGGGTTCGACTCCATCGTCATCAATGATCAACCGGTAGTTATCCGCGCCGGTCACAGCCACCCACTCAAAAGTCGGTCGTTTAGTGCTGGTAACCGCGCCGTACTTGGGCAGCTTCTGGAAAGTAATGAGCAGCCTGCGCGCAGCGGACCAGGTTGATCCATTTGTGGCGGCATCAAACGACCTTGCGCGCCAGAAATACTCACCGTAAGGCTGCACATCCGGCACCGACCATTCCAGACCAGCTTTCTCATCGCTCTGGGCCACAATGGTGTTGAAATCACTGTCAGAAGACAGCTGATATTGATAGAACTTGGCGCCAGTGGCAGCCAGGACCGACAGAGTCGGGGTGGTATCCGCCAGGAGTTTATTGTTCGCAGGTTTGTTTAGCACCGGTTTTGAAGGCGGAACCGTGTCTACTTTGAACATCCAGACATCCGACCAGGTTCCTAATTTGACACCACTGGAATTGAATGCTCTCACACGCCAGAAGTACTTTCCATCCGGAAAATCATTCAGAGTGAAGCTCAAAGTGCGTTCTTTACCCACGGCAAAGACGGTCTGCTTGACCACTTTTTGGGTAAAAGCCTCATCCTTTGCAACGATCAATCTATATGAAGCACCGTCCTGCACAGTCTTCCAGACCAGGGTTACATCATTGACGTTGGTTTTCGTTTTATGAGCAGGTGAAACCAGCGGGGGTTTGCCAACCGGGTAGATGTACACAGTACCCGTAAAGTCGATCGCGGTGGCGTCAGTATCGATGAGTTCGACTGTAGCCGATTCCGGATTGAATACATAAACGTCGTCCTGCGGGGTGATCGTGTAAGATCCGGCAGGATTGGTCAACGTGTAAACACCAGATGCATCCGTCACCACCGTTTGACCGTGATCATCAGAGACGAGAACGCCGGGTAGCGGGTCTCCCTGGACAGTCTTGATCGTACCGGAGATGCTATAGATGGGACTGGCTGCCGTGGCAGTGAAGTCAACACCGGTGACGTTGTCATTGGTGATACTGGCCTGCCGCGACACCGGGTCAAAGGTGTAACCCAACCGCGACGGTGTGATCGTATAGTTACCCGCGATTAGACCGTTGAAGGTGTACTCACCCTGCGCATCCGTCCAGACCGTTTTTCCTTGTCCGTTCGAAACAGCCACACCCGCCAGGGGAGCACCTATTGAATCCAGGATGGTTCCGGAAATGTACAACAGTCCTGATACAAGATGGGTTGCGGTGGCTGTTGAAGCGTTGTAGAAGCCATCGCCAGCGAAGGAAGCGGTGAGGACCGTGTTCCCAGGTGTGAAAGAGGTTAATTCGCACGAGCCAACGCCATTGACGAGATCAGCAGTGCAGGTATTCCCCTCGTCATCTGTGACCGCAACCGAACCGGCCGGTTTATCAAAACTTCCTTTCACCTCGACCGACACGGTGTAGGGTTCGCCTGGAGCAGATGGGTCAGGTATTTCGCTAGTGATGTGCGTGGTGCTGACCCGTGTGCGCAAGGCTGGATCACCAAACAGGATGAATGTATCCATCAGATCCGGTGAAGCACCCGCTGTCCAAAGATTCAGTTTGCCCGCGAGGGTTGCTTCACCAACTGACTTCACACCGGTGGTCAGTAATGCCTGCAGGAAGCCGCGGTTGAGATAGTCATGCCCGCTAGCCACACCCTGGCCGGTAGGTGACCAGCTGGCGATGGCGCCCCTATCAGCGGTGCGCGTCGCCACTTCGGCTACTGCAGATGAAGAGGGTTTGGGTTGAAAATAATTACCCTCCAGACAAGTCATCCCCAATACGATCGGCTGCCGGGCACCGTTTGTTAACAATGGAATATCGGCAGTCCTGAACAATACGGTACCAGGTTGCCATGGCGGAGGGCTAACGCCTGCCCAAGTGCTATAGGAGCCATGACCGATGTAATTCAGGATGAGGCTGCCATATCCGGCTTTAATGGCGTTCTTAGTGGCTGTGTCATCAGTATGGGTAACCATGTAATAGATCTTTTCCACTGAGTAAGGTGTAGGAATACAACACGAAACCACTTTCTCTGACAGGTCAAAGAAGTCACCACCATCATCAATGTTGTCTGCTACCATCAGGATTTTGTTACGCCATGCCCCATCGGGCAG
>ENA-UOWG01000478-UOWG01000478.1-activated-sludge-metagenome-genome-assembly--contig:-NODE-478-length-53256-cov-6.706058_pt1 | contig 53256 bp, 32 predicted proteins | sample MGYA00238147_ERZ761563 | MGnify/ENA primary metagenome ERZ761563 (study PRJEB28884, sample SAMN05720216) | anaerobic digester metagenome | isolation source: active sludge of municipal...
CGTTGCAGATCACATATTTCTTCGTGCTTTCCGTCTTGGCCACCGTCTGCCATTTCAATCCCGTTGGATAGCCGGCTCCGCCTCGTCCGCGCAGACCGCTTTTGACGATGGTTTCGATGACCGACTTGGGCGTCAGTTCCAAAATGACATCGTGCAGGGCTTGGTATCCCCCCGACGCGATGTAGGACTCGATCCGCAGAGGATCCACCTGCCCGCTGGTTTCCAGCACCACCGAGACTTGTTTCGAAAAAAAGGGCTGTTGGGTATCGATGGTATTGACGGAGGTGGTCCCGCCTTTCAGCGTTGATACCAGAGAGGCGGTGTCCTCGGATCGCACTTTCTCATAAAGCGTTCCGTCCGGATCCTTTTGCACCAGCGGGCCCTGACAACAGAGACGCATGCAGCCGACTCCGCGCACCTCCACTTCGTCGGACAAGCCTTCTTCTTTCACGGCCTTTTCCAAACCGTCCTTGACGGCTTGGGCGCCTGACGACAAGCAGCCTGCCGCCACACAGCAACGTAAAACGTGCTTCTTTTGCCCCTGACGTTCCTTCTCCGCGATTGCCAATAGATCAGCGAGATCCATGTTTCGACCATCCTTTCACCAAGCTCAATGCATTTTCCGCAGTCACCTTGCCTGTCACCGTCCCGTCAAATACCACCGCGGGAGCAATTCCGCACGCGCCAATGCAGCGGGCGGTGATCAGGGAAATCTGGTTGTCCGGCGTGGTTTCCCCCGCCCGGATCCCCGTATGTTTCTCCAGCGTGGCCAGAATTCGGTCCGCTCCCTTCACATAGCAGGCCGTTCCCATGCAGATCACGCAGGTGTGCGCCCCCTTCGGTTTCAGGGAAAAATACTGGTAAAACGTCGCCACCCCAAACACGCTGCTCGGGGGAAGTTTCAAACTGGTGGCAATGTGCCGTAAGAGGTCATTGTCCAGATAACCAAACAACTCCTGGGCCGTATGAAGCACCTCGATCAAGGCATCCGGATTATACTGATGCCGCTTCATCGTGGTCTCGAGAATTTTATACCGCTTGTCCGCGGCCGGTGGCGCCGCAGATCCGCCGCTGGCCGGTGCTGTTGGTGTCGCTGCGTTCATGAGCATGCTTTATCAGGAATCCTTACAGACCCAAATTTGGCGGGCAACGCTGAAGTAAGAAAACTAATCCGTCAAGCCCGATCCTTCATTCTAATTACTTCTAGGAATCTTCGCGGTCGAATGCCGCAAGTCGGCCAGCGGCCGATTCCCAGTCGGCCGTCGCTTGCTGAAGGCGCTCCTGAAGGTCCTTAAGCTCGAGGTTGATCTCCACAGCCTGACGTGAATCCTGATAGGTCTCGGGTCTTTCGAGGGCCGCTACCAATTCAGCCTGACGGGATTCCATGGTGCCGATGTCCTTTTCCAACTGATGCACTGTGTCCTCGTGGACCTTGCGTTCGCGATAGCGGGCCTGCCGTTGCTCGGCGGCCAGGCGTTTTTGTTCCCGGCGTTCCCGGTTAAGGCTTGAGGTTGAATTTTTTGCGGAGTTTTCAGGACGGGCATTTCTGCTTTCGATCGCCTGGCGGGCGGCCGTTTTATCGAGGTAATATGGGTAATCGCCGGGATAATGGATCAGAGAACCGTTTTCGACATGGACAACATGATTGGCGAGCGATCGAATGAAGTAAACATCGTGGCTGATGAACACCAGTGTGCCGTCGAATTGGCTCAAGGCGTAAAGGAGGGCGTCGACGCTGGAAAGGTCAAGATGGGTGGTGGGTTCATCCATGAGCAAGAGGTTGGGAGGATCCAGCAACAATCGGACCAACGCGAGCCGGCTTTTTTCGCCGCCGCTCAGGACACTGATCTTTTTGAAAACATCGTCACCCCGAAAAAGAAAACAGCCGAGCACGCTGCGAACGAAGGTTTCTGTGAGGCGTTGGGGCGTATTGAAAGCCTCTTCGAGCACGGTCAGGTCGGGATGAAGACATTCGACTCGATATTGCGAATAATAGCCGGCTTTGACCTGGTGTCCGAGCTGTCGGAGGCCCGATTGCGGATGCAGCACCCCGGCGCAGAGTTTGAGCAGCGTTGATTTTCCCGCGCCATTTGGACCGACTAACACGATCCGTTGTCCTCGCTCGGCGCGAAAATCGATACCATCATAGACGAGATTGTCGCCGTAGCCAAACCGGACCTGGGACAGGGTGAGGACTTTGAGTCCGCTGCGCGGCGGTTGCGGAAACTGGAAATCGATCGTGGCCTCGGCAGCCTCGGGGGCCTCGATTTTATCCATGCGCTCGATTTGTTTGAGCTTGCTTTGGGCCTGGCTGGCCTTGGTATTTTTTGCCCGAAAACGATCTACAAATAATTGCAGACGAGCTATTTCTCGCTGTTGATTTTTCCAGGCGGCCAGCAGTTGTTCCTCGTTGGCTTCCCGCTGGTCCAGGTAGTCGTCGTAGTTGCCTCGATATCGAAAGATTCGTGCCTGCCTGATCTCCACAACACAGGTGACCAGTTGATTCAGGAAATCGCGGTCATGGGAAATCAGAATGATGGCGCCGGGGTATTCGCGAAGATACTCCTGGAACCAAAGGAGCGATTCCAGATCAAGGTGGTTGGTAGGTTCATCCAGAAGCAACAAATCGGGCTCATGAACCAGCAGACGAGCCAGATGCGCTCGCATCACCCAGCCGCCACTGAGTTCCCGAGCCGGTCGATCAAAGTCCCTTTCCCGGAATCCGAGACCACTCAGGATTCTCTTGGCTTTACCTTCCAATTCCCATCCGCCGAGAAGCGCAAAACGCAACGGATCGCCGGGATCCTTTGACGGTTGTCCTATGGATTCTGGAGCCAAATCTTTCCTTAAATTGCTCATTTCCAACGTGATGGCCATTGCAAGCTCCAGCACTGTCACCTCCCCGGTGGGGGCGCTTTCCTGGGGCAGATGTCCCACGCTTATGCCGCGCAGCATCTCGATTCGGCCTGCATCGGGCATTTCTTCTGCCAGGATCAGCTTGAAAAGGGTGGACTTCCCCGCTCCGTTTGGGCCGACCAAGCCGATTCGGTCTTCACGGTTAACCTGCATGGACACGTCCGAAAACAGGGTCCTTGCTCCGTAACTCTTGCCAATTTCAACCAACGTTAGCATTCCTGGCGTGGATTCTGGGGAATTTTTGATGGGTTAGGCAAGAAGGGAGTGGGAGAACAGGAGGAAAGGAGGATCGAAATCCGTGATGGCCGACACCGGCCAGAGACCCTCGGACCGGGCAGGTGAACGCCCAATTTGTGGGGGGGAGCAGCGAACCGAGGCCGCTCCAAGAACGGCGCGTTACTTGACAATCACGCCCTGGGGCTCGATCCCGGACGTTTGAGATTCGGGATGCTGATGGGTGAAGAGCAACAGCCAATCGCCTTCTGACGGGGTGGCAACTAAAAGGCTGTTTCCATTGATGGTGCCCGCCACCGGGAAACGAACGCCGCTGCGTGGATCGATCCATGTCCCCTGGGCATTGACGGGCAGAGCCGACAAACGGAGTTCAATCGTGCGGTCTTCTGGAATGTAAATCAGGGCTGTGTCGTCCATCTCGGTTTTTGCCGATGCGACATAACGCCGGGGATTTTCGCGTCCGGGCTGGAGCAACACCTGGTTGGGGGCGGGGCGTAACCGGCCGAAGTCAATAGAACTGAACACGTCGAAAACGACACGCATTTGCTCGGCGGCCGGCATCTCAAGGGCCTTTTGCCAGGGCAAAGGGATTCCTGAGTTGGGATGATCGACGGGCGGTTGGGTGCCATTGTCCCATCCCCAAACTCCATGGCCACCATAGGTGACACCTGCCGGCGGAGCGTTGAGAAGACTTCAATAGATCGCCCGACGGACGGTGTGGGCGCTGATCGGGGTGCGGGATTGGTAAGCGACATGGTTTTCGTAGGGGGGTTCCAGGTTGAGAAACGGGCGGACTGGAGCCTGGGTCCAATCGCGGGTGGGCGGTCCGGTCAACATCCATTCGAGGGTCGAATCGCCATCTCCATGTCCGCTCTGATATCCAAACAGGTCCAGCCAGGGTTCCTCGCGGAACTCGTCCATGATCCAATGCATTCCGCCCGGGTGCATGACGACAGGGGCATGGGGGAGATTCCCAAACACGGCGCGGCCGATTCGCCGCCACCGAGCGGCTTTCTCGCCTCGGTAATCGCCATCGCCTCCGAGGATCCATACGACCGCGTGGGCTTGCCATCGGGCAACCAGATAACGCGCCAGCAGGATGGCCTGATCTTCCGGGAGCGCGTAGCCCGGATTGATGTCGGGCTGACTGCCGCCGCCAATCGCCCAGAGCAACACCGGCGCGTTGAGCAGGCCGGCCTTATTGACGGCATCTGCTTTCTCGTCGAGCCGCTTGAAGAAATCGGGATTGATGACGATGCGGTCTTTGCCGGTAAAGGCGGTTTCCTGGAGCCGATCGCCCTTGGGGGCGGCGCGCCATTGGGTGGCTACCCACTGGATGGCCGTGAACTTTTGGCGAGAACGCACGGCAAGATAATGTTCCCATTCTTCGGAGGTCGACATCAGGGCGCCGTTCCACGCCGTGTCCCCCAGCCAGAAAAATGGGGTGGTGTCTCCGTGCATCAGATACCGCCGATTGGGAGAAAGCCGCAAAGGTCCATGTTGACTGAACCGGGTGGTCTCCGGATTGGCGGTGCAGAAGAACGAACCTGACACACCGTGCAAACCGGGATTTTGGGAATCCGAACAGGTCGAAGTGTATTTCCATGTGCCGATCTCGGTGGGCAAAAAACGCACTCGCCACTCTCGATTCTCATACCAGAACCCGTCCACGGTCTGCTCCTCCCCCAAAGGAGCCGTAATGGTGACTTTCACTTGGACGTCTTGGACTGGATTTTCATAGGCGACGGCGCTTTCGAAAAGACGTTCAAACCGCCCCCATTTCGGCACAACAGAAGGCGATCGTGGCGCAGACGCCGCCTCAATCTCGGGCAGGATCAGGCCCAACACTGTGGCCATCAGCCAGACCGCCAGCCGGAAAGATCGAAAGCTGAGGTTTTTTTGGCACGACTCGTTCGTGTGGTTGTTCATGGGCTGTTCGAATGAATGGCAGATGGATTTGATGACAAATCTTCTGGAACGTCAGACCTCCCAACCCTCCCGATACTGGCGTTTGACGTGGCGATTGACGTCGGGCTTGTTGGTGCAGGCCATCTTTTCGACATCCCACTCGATCTTGCTACCTTTGCCGGCAAACTGCGCTAAATGCCCTGTCAGAGCCATCGAAGTCAAGGGCGCTGCCGCGTCGGGGAAATTCGATGCGGGCGCGCCGCCGTTTCGGATGCACCAATAAAGGTCCGCGATCGGCCCGTCGCCGTGAGCGCGGGGAAGTGTCTTCGCAGGGCGCGGGAACTGATCGTGCTTTTCCTGGGGGATCATCAATGCGTCACTTCCCAGCATTCCCTTGTCGCCGACAAAAAGGGTGAACTCGCCGAACTTGCGGTCTTCTTTCTTTTCGGTTTCTTTCATGACCTCCGGTTTGAGGCCTTCGTGGTCATAGAGAAACACCTTGCAGGCGGGGAATTTTTCGCGCGCGGGAATGTGATAACAAACGACATTGTCCTGGGGATACTTTTCCTCGCTGCCATTTTGGGTATTGAGACATTCCACCGTGAAGTGTTTGACTTCCCAGAGTCTCAGAGCCATGAAGGGAACCGCCAGATGATGGCACGCCATGTCCCCGATCGTACCGGTTCCGAACTGCCGCCAATCCCGCCAGCTGAAGGGATGCAGCCCCTCATGGTAATCCCGGTAAGGCGCCGGCCCCAGCCATTCGTCCCAGTGCAAATTCTTCGGCACTGGCTTGCTCGCCGGACGCCCGCCGCTGCCGCCAAAATTGCGCCCCAGGATGGTATGGGATTCGAGCACCGTGCCGATGGCGCCCGAGGCGACATATTCAGCCACCCGCCGGATTTGGTCGCCGCAATACCCCTGGTTGCCCATCTGAGAGCAGACCTTCTTTTCCTGGGCGGCCTTCGCAAGGGCGTAACATTCATAGATGTTATGGGCCAGCGGTTTTTGGGCAAAGACATGCTTCTTGAGATGGATCGCCCGGATAGCGGCGGGAGCGTGGTGGTGGTCGGGGGTGCCTATCAACACGACATCCAGATCGCGGTGGCATTCGTCGAGCATCTTGCGATAGTCATGGTAAATCTTGGGTTTTGCCCGATCCTTCACCTTTTCCTTCATGACGCTGGCGATGGTGTTATCGTCGACATCCACAATGGCGACGAGGTTTTCGCGCAGGCCTTCGTCCATGCTGTACCCCCCCATGCCACCGGCGCCGATGACGGCGACGCCCAGTTTTTGGCTGGGATTGGCAGCGGCAAGCAGGGCGGGGGATCGCAGCAGGCTGACGGCGCCGGCTGCGAACAGGCTGTTCTTCAGAAAAACGCGTCGGGAATGAGTTCGAATCATAAGGAATCTCCTCAGGAGTTAAGACAATCGCAGTTCGGGTGGTGGATGATGGTCGTTTCCACAGCAGGCAGGATAACGTGTTGGGCTGAAGCTGCAAAGAAAATCCGAGCTGGAAGCGAGACTCGCTCGACAGACTGGACCGCGGGATTTATCCCGCCGTGCCGGTTGCTGCAGGCTCTCAGGCAGTCCATCGATTTTCCAATCCTTCAGGTCCTCCACATTTAGTCTGCTATGATTCGCGGTTATTGGCGTCGATTCGCAGTTAGGTCATTTTTTTGCGGTTCAAGGCTGCACTTCTGGCGTTGTGCGCGGAGGTGCGGTGTGAGAGCATTTTGTGAATTGCATATGACACCGGAGCGATTCCGTTCCTGTTGGGCTTTGAGCGCGCAAACCGTGTTTCTTAATCACGGTTCGTTTGGGGCTTGTCCTCATCCCATCCTGGCCCGGCAGAATGAACTGCGGGCGGAGATGGAATCCGAGCCAGTCCAGTTCTTATGGCGTCGGTTCGAGGAACGGCTGGAACCGTCGCGAGCCGAGCTGGCCCGGTTTCTGAAGGCGCGTCCGCGCGATTTGGTGTTTGTGACCAATGCCACGACCGCGGTGAACGCCGTCGTGCGCTCGTTGAAGCTTCGCCGCGGGGACGAATTGCTGACGACCAACCAGGATTACAATGCCTGTCACAATGTCTTGGCCGAAGGCGTGCGGCGCGTCGGCGCCCGGCTCGTGGTGGCCCAGGTGCCATTTCCAATCCGTCATCCCGATCAGGTGTGCGAGGCTGTTTTGAACGCCGTGACCTCTCGCACCCGGCTGGCCATGATCGATCACGTCACGAGCGGCACCGCCCTGGTCTTTCCGGTGCGCAAGATGGTTCAGGAATTGCAGTGTCGCGGCGTCGACACCCTGGTGGATGGCGCCCATGCCCCGGGCATGTTGCCGCTGGCCTTGAACAGCCTTCAAGCCGCGTTCTACACCGGAAACCTTCACAAATGGGTCTGCGCTCCGAAAGGCGCCGCCTTCCTGTGGGTTCGCGAGGACATGCAATCCGATCTACAACCCGCCGTCATCAGCCACGGGAACAACACGCCCCGCCCGGGATACTCATCGTTCCAGGACCGATTTGACTGGGCAGGTACTTTTGATCCGACCGCCTGGTTTTGCGTGGGCGACGCGATCCGCTGGTTGGGGGGGGTGCTGCCGGGGGGCTGGTCCGAGCTCCGCCGACGGAACCACCAGCTTGCGGTCGCCGCCCGCCGATTGCTATGCCGACACATCGAGGTCGAGCCGCCTTGCCCTGAATCGATGCTGGGCTCGATGGCGACCATCCCGTTGCCCCATCGCTTTCAGGGTGCGCCGCGCAATGGCAAGATCGATGAAGAACAATTGCGTCTTTACGACCTCTTCCACATCGAGGTCCCCTTCTTTCGCGTCGGGAATCCGGAACTTCGCTGTTTTCGCGCTTCAGCCCATCTTTACAACTCGCTGGAAGACTATCGGCGGTTGGCGAAAAGCCTGGTCGCCTTGTCGGCCGCGGGCCAACCCGACATAGCTTAGATGAATAAACTGTGCCGCCAGCAGAACCGCCGGTTGCGCGACATCACCAGCCAGACCGCCAAAACCAACAGACACAGGTTCTCCGCCAGTTTCCGGCAGATGTAGACTTCACCGGCGCCACAGCCGCAGTCGAACTTGATTGCGCAGAAAGGCAGGGATAACACCGCCTGAATGGCCAGGGCGCGCTTGACGAGCACCAGGTTGAATCCCACGAGCATTGTGCCCAGGAGCAACGCCGATCCGCGCACTCCGATCCCAGTGATCAGCAGCAGACCGCAATAGACCTCGAACCAAGGCAAACTCGCGGCCAGGGCGTTGAGCAGATATGGGTGCTGGATCATTTCGTATTGGCGCACGAGCTTGAGAAAATCGACCGGATCCAGGGCCTTCGCCAATCCCATGTAAATGAAAGCCACTCCCAGCAACCAGCGCACGCCTGGAGACCAGACATCCACGCGGCTTTGCCATCGGCCGGCAGGAAGGGATGCCGCGCGAATCATTCCATCAGACCCTCGGGCTCCGGGCTCCGGATTCTGCCTGTTGGATTCCGCGCTCATGGTGGGTTTGTCTCGGACGGGGATGAAGGAGCCGAGGATTGTCCGGGAAGCAGTTGGCCGCTCTGGCGCGCGCCAATTTCGACCGGCAGGTTATTGGTTTTCCATTCGGTCATGCCCCCGCCGTAAACCCAAAGCCTTTCCTTCAGCACACCCGCCTCGATCAGCATCAGCGCTGAGAACTCGCTGTCCTCGCACAGGCCACCGTTGCAGTAGATCACCACCTGATCCGCGGTCTGGCATACCGGCAGAATCGTGGCCAGGTGTTTCTCGGCCCGGTAATGATCAAACTGATAGGCCCCTGGCACATGACCTTCTTGATAATGCTGATCATCTCGGGCATCCAGGAACACCACCAATTCGCTCGCATACCGCGGATCCCGAAAAAGTTGGATGACCAGGTTGCTATCAGCCAGCTGCAATCCCTGAGCCTTGAATCGTTCCTTCAGAGACTCCTCGGAAATGGCCGCCAGCGCGTTGGTCGATTCACTGTTGCCTGCCGGCGGCGCGGCAACAACCGGCCGGCTGACGATCCCAGGAACCGCGCCAGGAAAATAGTTGCGGCTGAGAACCACACCGCGCGGGGATAAGTGGTTGGCAACTAAGGCCAGCGCGCCGCCGGCAACAAGGATTACCACTGCCTCCTGGATCACCCGCCATGCGGCAGACCGAGAATTCGATCTCGGATTGAGCGGCTCGGAATTGTTCACGCCTCGAGGGAAGTTGGGTTACTTGCTGGAAATGCCTCCCCAACGTTTGATCGGGACCCGGATCACAGGAAACCGCGGATGGTTCGATTTCACGTCCAGCTCGATGTTGTCGTTTTGGGCGATCTCGAATCCCTCGGGGAATACGAGCGTGATATTATAGAATCGACCCGGTTGCGTCTCTCGCATCTGCAGGTCAACTCCCTTGGCGTTGATGGCCGGGTCCGACAAAGTCAGGACGTTGGTCCCGTTGTTTCGAATCGAAACATTGTAGGAAGCCTTGACCCGAAGGCCCCCGGGGGGCAGGGCGACCATCGCTGGCAACACCGTGATGGCGTCCTGCACCAGCGCGAAGGCCTTGACACTCAGCAACGGCATCTCGGTCGAAGAAGTCTTGATGTGGATCAGGCTTCGGAGGTTCTCGGTGGCGGAGGCGGGCTCCGCATGCACCAGTAACTGGAATTCCTTCCCCTCCTGGATCGTTTTCAACTCGGCTTTGATCTGCTGATTGGTGCTCTCCGGAGCGGAAAGTGTGATGGGCTGATCCAACATATTTGTGATCTTGACCACTTTCGGCGCGCTGGCGGGGCCATCGGTCGTGACCGTCATGTACACCGACTTGGGCGTCACCTTGATCGGCCACCAGACCTTGCCCATCAGGCGAAGCGAGACCCGTGACTGATGCGGATCGTTGCAGGAGATCAGGATCGCCTTTGAAACCGGTCCGTCAAAATCGGTGGAATCAAACTGGATCGGAATCGTTCCCGTTTGGCCGGGCTCGACTTTTCGAGACCAATCTCCGGCCGTCGTGCACCCGCACGATGAACGCACATCCGTCACTTCCAGCGTACGATTGCCGGTATTGGTAAAAACAAACTCGCACTTGACGATCTGGCCGCCGACGATCTTGTCCAGATTGTTTGTCACCGAGGCGAATTGAATTCGCGGGGTCGGGATGGCGGGCGAAGTGGCGGCGGGGTTGCTGGACTGAGTAACGACGGGAGGAGCAAAGGCGGGAGGCAGAGGCGGCGACTCTCCCCCTAGAACCGAAGGAGTTCCCCCTCGCTGGATCAGACCCGCCAGCAGGATGATTCCCAAAGTCTGCCAGATCCGTTGGGCACTCAAGGCGCACGCGCCGTGGTTTCTTGGTGTCTTCATGTCTTGCCTGTCAATCAAACCTATAAACGATAGTGCATGCAGTCTCCGAGTCAATTTCCAAAAAAACGCCATGAGTTCGAATAGGCCCTACCTCCGCCTGAGACCGACGAGTGCGTCTGCCGAAAACCTTGGCTGGCCCAACGAGCATGGTCCGCTTCGGTTTTGGCCGCATCCGAAGTCTGCTCCCATCGAGTTATTCATAAACAGCCATTATTTCCTTAAGTGGTCTTTTAATTTGCCGAAATATCCTGTGGGGCCCGCATCAGAGTCGCTCCGCGGGCAAGGGGAAACGCCGGGATGGCCTGAAGGGGTTAACAAGGGGAAAGGCCATCCCGGTGCTCTTTGTGGCGCCGAACCACCAGCTTATGGAAGTGACACAATCCGGCAAATCGATATGCTTCGGTTGTGCGCACGAAGACGAAGAAACGGCTGGGCGTCTACGCGGGGAGTTTTGATCCCCCAACCATTGGGCATCTCTGGATGATTGAACAGGGAGTGAGCCTTTTTGACCGTCTGATTGTGGCGGTGGGAACCAATCCCGGCAAACGCTACACCTTCCCGCTGGCAGAGCGAATCAACATGCTCCGCGAATCCCTGGCGCAATATCGGAACTTGACGGTCACCTCGTTCTCGAATCGGTTTCTGATTAATTATGCCCATGCCATTCACGCTACGCACATCCTGCGTGGCATCCGTTCCGAGAGCGACTACGAGTTCGAACGAACGATGCGCAACATCAACGGAGATCTGGATTCGAGGATTAGCTTCGTGTTCTTGATGCCGCCCCGCGATATCGCGGAGGTCAGCTCCAGTATGGTCAAGGGATTGGTCGGGCCTTTCGGTTGGCAAAAGGTGGTCCGAAAATATGTCCCCGTTCCTGTCTATCGCCGTTTTCTAAACTCTGGCGCATGATATTCAATCAACAAACTCGAAAACCTAGCCTTCCATCCGTTCGGATTCCCGTTGTTTCAGGGTTCCAGATTAAGTCCTTTTTGATCCGAGGCGCCATGGGTCTGCTGATCGCAGGATCGATTCTCCTGCTGCAGGTTGGCTGTGGCAAAAAGGAGCCTGCTTCGAAGGTCGATACGCGTTCGCCACACAACACTTCAACGACCGCTCAAGCCTCGGAAGGCCTCCCCAAAGCCTGTTGGCCCAGGCTCGATGACATCAGAAAAGCCGGTCATCCCGTATCGGCCGAGGAGCTGGACAAATGGTACAGCCCAGTCGCCGCCGATGAAAATGCCGCCCGGATCTACTCCAAGGCGTTTGCCCTGTTGAAACGTCCGGAAGGCAAAGATCCCGCCCTTCCTATCCTGGGCGGTGCTTCGTTGCCCAAACCATCCGATCCCATATCCCCCGCGATGGTCAAGGTTACCGGTGATGTCCTGTCTCAAAACCAGGCCGCCTTAGAACTTCTCCACGAAGGCGCCAAGTTCCAGTTGTGCCGGTATCCGGTCGATCTCAAACTGGGTTCAGCCGCCACGCTTCCCCATCTGGCGGCTATCAAAACGAGCGCCCAAATGCTGAGTTTGCAGTCAATGGTGGCCGCGGAAAAGGGGGAACAAGATCAGGCCGTGAAGGCGATTCTTGCCGGATTAAGCCTGGCGAACTCGCTGAAGCAGGAACCGCTCCTGATATCGCAGTTGGTCCGCTTCGTGGCAGTGAACCTGACCGCAAATGCTCTGGAGCGGCTCTTGAACCGACACACTCTCTCCGACCAGCAATTACAGAAGCTGCTGGCAGGCTTTGATTCAGTTGAGCAACCCGAGAGTATCACCCGCACCCTTATTGGCGAACGTTGCATGATCATCCATGGCTTCGGGGATCTTCCCCGGCTGCTTCAGGAGTTCAAAAATCTGAAAGGTGGTTTGCCGCATTCCATTCCCGCTGATTACCAGAAACAACCCGTTTTCATCGAGGACTTCGAGATGGCGATGGACATTCTCGACGATCTGATTAGCGCCCGACAAAAACCGTTTCCCGAAAAACTCGAGGCCGAGGACCAGCTGGCTGTCGCGATTGCGGAGGCCCGAGAGAAAAAATTGTTGGTGACCGGAGTTTTTACGCCCGCTTTCAGCAGTCTGTTCACCAAGGAAGCTGAGTATACGGCCACCGTGCGCCTGGCTCAAACCGCGCTGGCCCTGGAGCGATATCGGTTGGCCCACCAGGATGCCTTGCCCAAAGCCCTGGACGAATTAACGCCCGCCTTTGTCAAATCGGTGCCTCAAGACCCGTTCACCGGTAAACCGCTTTCCTTCAAGTCGCGTCTTCAAAAAAACTATGTGCTTTATAGTGTTGGCAAAGACTTGACAGATGACGAAGGCGCTGAAAAGCAGGCCCGTCCCACCGACGCCCACTACGACATCGCAATCGGTGTCGCCAGATAGCGGAGGCACTCGATGGAACGGACTGGGATCACAAGACGCCGCTTCTTGAAGTGGTCGATGGCTGCCTCCGGATTGGGGTTCAGTATCGGCCTTTATACCTGGCGTTATGAGCCGCATTGGATCGAATTGACCGAGCGGACTTTGCCCCTGTCAAATCTCCCAGGCAAGTTGGCCGGCAAATGCTTGGTGCAATTAAGCGACCTGCACATCAAGGATGGATCCTGTGCGGTCACACCCATGGGGGACAATGCAAACCGCCGTTCCTCCCACCGCCTCTGCTCCCGGTGCGAAACCGAAAGTATACAGCCGGTTTTTTTGAATTGAATGGCCATCGTCGGATGTACATCAGCCGTGGCGTGGGCCATTTGCTGCGAGTCCGATTCAACGTCCGTCCGGAAATCACCCTCTTTCGCTTGGAGTCGGCCTGAGACCGTTTACGAAAGACTGAAAAAGCCTGGCGGGCATCTGGCACTGCAACGACCAAAGCGCCAAGCACCAGCGACGACATCCCCTGCGGCCCCTTTGCCAACGTCCATAGAAAGCCAAGCACAGAAGCAGTGGGCTGAGGCGCATAAACGCAAATTGAATGAATGTATTCCGGATAATTATCGCGTCCTGCTCGAGAATTACTACACAATGAAACTCGGTCAAATATCAACCGCGTTGAACAATCTTCAAAGGCCACAAGAAGAAGTCCTCAAGGAGCAGCGTGAGGAGTCCGATCGTCTTATCGAGGAAATGCGTGCGCGAGGTCAGTTCACACCGAGGCCCGACAGTCAGTAATGTTTCATGCGATAACGAAGAACTTGTCGGTGCAGCCCGTACCCAAACAGTATTCCTGATCGTCGAAGGGGATCTTGTGGATTTCTGGGTCACGCATTTGCAGCGCATTGACGAATAGCCGGGATGATGCCCTTAAGGGTCCGTGCAAAAATAACTTCCGATTTTGGCGGGAGCGCCGCCGGGTCAGATGCTAGGCGCGTGGGCGAGAGTGTATCCTCGGTGATACTCGACCGTCCACGCAACAACGCAGATGACCCGGCGGCGCCCCGCCCCGGAGGGCTGCGAGGCTTTGGCTCGCTGGCTTCGTTACTCCTCGGTCAGAGACCCCTGCGGGTATCTTCCCTCGTCGAGCCTCGCCAGCGAGCCAAATCCTCAGCAGCAAAATCGGAATTTATTTTTGCACGGACCCTAAGACTGGAACTGCGCCCCTGCCTAAGGCCGCACCGAAACTGGGGCAGCGGGAATTGTGTGAACCGCAGATGACACCGATGACCGCAGATTGCAAATCAGTTCTTGATAAGAACTGACCCCGCAGCCCTGGGCTGAACCTGAACCGCGTCACTCACTTTCATTGGGAGGCTCATCATCCAGGATCAGCTGCCATGTCGCTTCGGAGCCAGGAGATTCAATTTTTTTCATTCCAAAGGCGCGGAGGCGGGAACAAGAAACCAGGAGTCTGAGGCTCATGCTCGTATTCCATCCCTCGTGGACCTCAATCGGCTGCCGGAAACTCGAGCGAGAAGCAGGCGCCTCCCCATTCACTGACCTTGGCCTGGACGGAACCCTCATGGGCGCGCATCACGTTGCTGACGATCAGCAGCCCAAGACCCGTTCCCTCTTTGGATCCCGTGTTTCCATTCGCGGGATTCGCCGCAGTCGCTCCAGGCCCAATCGTTCCTGACAGTCCGGGTCCGCTGTCCGAAACATTGAGGGTGATGCGTCCCGGCGCGCTTTTGCTCAGTTCTAACAGCACCCGCCCCTGGGGAGGCGTAAAGCGCAGGGCGTTATCCAGCAGGTTCGCGATCGCTTGCTCGATCAATCTTGGGGCGCCTTGGATCCGATACGGCCTGGTGTCCATGCGTGTTTCCAGGCGGATATTGGCCGCCTCGAACGCGGGACTGATTTGTTCCGCCAAATCGAGAGCGATTGTGGCAAGATCCAATGGCTCGTAAACATCCCGGAGATCTTCACGCGCCAATCGCGCCAACAACAGCAGCTGATCTACCGTGTGTCCAAGCCGGTGCGCGTCCTCGATCATGCGCCCGATGGTTTCCTGATACTCCAGAACAGACCGTTCTCTCTGCAAGCAGACCTCCCCCGATGTCCGCAAGGATGCCAGCGGATTCCGCAATTGGTGCGCCGCATCGAGACTGAAACGATCAACTCGCTCTAAAACCCTTTGATAATTGTCAAAAGCCTTGTTAAGCGTGACTGCTAGTTGTCCCAATTCATCGTCCGCCACCGGGGTTTTAATCCTCTGATCCAAACCGCCCCGCCCGATTTCCCGGGCCGTCCGTATCATGGAGCGAAGCGGACGGATCAACTGGTCGCTCACAATCCACGCCCCGCCCACGGCCACAGGCAGTATGGCGGCCATTAAACCGTAAATGATGAACAACTCCTCCCGTTCTTCTTCAACTTCGTCAGGATGCTCCCGACGCTCGTGCAGGTTGAAGGCATACAACGCCCCCCCAAGGGCAAGGTAAATCGCTGCCACAAGAGCCATCAGCCAGAGCATGAGCTTCGTTCTCAGACTCAGGGACACGGCTCCTCCTTTAACAGGAAACCGACTCCTCGAACAGTGTGCAACAGCCGCGCCGGCTGCCCTTTGTCCAGCTTCTCCCGCAGACGCGAAATATGCACATCGATCGCGTTGTCCAGAGATGCTGTCCACGCGCGCTGATGCCAGATTTCGCGCGCCAGCATCTCCCGCGTCACCACGCTTCCCTGGGCGCGAACCAAACGCACCAACAGGTCGTATTCCCGCGCTGTTAATTCGAGCGCCTGGTTCGCTCGGGCCACCCGGCGAGCCACGGGGTCGATTTCTAGATCGCCCACACGCCATGTCCCACTGCCGCGCTGTTGCGTTCGGCGCAGGAGCGCGCGCACCCGCGCCAATAACTCGACAAAGGCATAGGGCTTGACCAGGTAATCATCCGCTCCTCCCTCCAAACCGCGTAGGCGATGATCCAGTTCGCCGCGCGCGGTCGTGATGATCATCGGTGCTTCGGGCGCCCGTTCCCTCAAAACCTGAATCAGATCCAATCCATCCCCGTCCGGCAGTCCCAAGTCAAGAACCACCAGATCGACCGGCTCCTCCAGCCGCTTCTTGGCAATCGCCACAGTTGAGGCATGAACAACCTCAAAACCGCTCTCGGCGAATCCCTGAATCAGGTTCTTCGCGAGACTGACATCATCTTCCACCACGAGCAACTTCATCCGGATCCGCAATCTTACAAAATCTTAAGGCAACCTAATTTGAACATTTCCATTCGGTAATGGACTATACACCCGGTGGTCAACAGATGACAACACAAAGCCCATTCTTGCGCGCATCGCTCACTGCCGTTCTGGTCCTGTATGCAGGCGCCTTCCCGCTCGCCGGCGAAAGCCCTGTCACGATCGGGGGCACGAATGCGCCCGCTCGCGAACAGCCTCTTTCCGCGGTGGCGCAGATTGTGTTCCGCGGCACGTCAACGCTCCACGATTTCGAGGGGCGCGTCACAACTCAACCTTTTGCGTTGTTGCTTGCCACGAATGCCTGGTCCGCTCAGGCGGAGGTTTTCGGGGGGGAAATGACAACGGCCAATGATCGGCGGGATCGCAACATGTGGATGATGCTTGATACAAACACATACCCTCGTCTTTCAGGAGCTGTTCGCAACGCCCCGTATCCTCCACCAGGCGGAACGAATATCCTGCTCTCGCTTCGCATTCGCGGCCACCAGCTCGACTTGCCTGTCACCATCGCCAACTGGTCGGAGACGCCGGACGCGGTGCGATTTCATGCCGAATGGATCCTGTCGCTCAAGGACTATGGTCTCAAATCGCCATCGGTCCTGGGTATCATTCGGGTGGGCGACACGGTGCGTCTCAGTGCCGACGTCACGGCAACGAAGTCCGGGTCCGCGACTGGATCAAGCCGGACGAGTTCCTCGGTGGTTATACAACCATGAAAACTTATATTCACCAAATTGAAACGCTGCTTCCGTCTTACACGGCGCCTCAGAATGTCATTGCCCGCCAATTGGGGGCCTGGTCGGGGGATCCCGCCACCGCGCGACTGATACGCCATGTGTTTCTAAAATCGGGCATCGAGACACGGCACAGCGTTATTCCGGATTTCACGATGCCCGACCAGGCCGAGCTGTTTAGCGAGGATTCACAAGGTCATGTGAACGAGCCCTCCACCCAGGAACGGAACCGTTGTTTTGCGCGTCATGCCGGACCTATGTCCGTGGAACTGGCGCGGCGGTTGGTCGACGGCCGTTCCGGGTTCGCACCCGGGGATATCACTCACGTCATTACGGTTTCGTGCACAGGCTTTGTCAATCCCGGGCCCGACTACCGAATCGTGACGGAACTGGGACTGCCGGCGACCGTTGAACGATATAACCTCGGTTTTATGGGCTGTTACGCGGCCCTGCCGGCGCTTCGGATGGCTCAGCAGTTCTGCCAGGCGCGCCCCGACGCCGTGGTTCTGGTCGTTTGCATCGAGCTCTGCTCGCTCCATATGCAGATGAAATCCACGCCCGATTCCATCCTGGCCAATGCCTTGTTCTCCGACGGAGCCTCGGCTGCCCTCGTAAGTGCCAGGCCGCCCCGGCCCGGACACGCCGCCCTGGCATTGAATCATTTCTGCTCCGCCATCGCGGCCGAAGGCGTTTGCGACATGGCTTGGGAAATCGGGGAGAAGGGTTTTAACCTCGTCCTCTCCTCTTATGTGCCCGATGTGATTGCCGCGAACGTGGGCCGAATCGTTGGAGATTTGCTTTCAAACCATGAGCTGGAGATATCCAGTGTGCCGCTTTGGGCGGTTCACCCGGGAGGCAGGGCTATCCTCGACAAGGTGGAGGAATCTCTGGGGCTTGAGCCCTGGCAGTTGGAGGCATCCCGGGATGTCCTGCGGGAATGCGGGAACATGAGTAGCGTCACCATCTTATTTGTTCTGAAGCGGATGCTGGCCAAACACGGACGCGAATCTGCGACGCTGGCTGCGATGGCTTTCGGTCCTGGACTCACCATCGAGACGGGGCTCTTTGAGATGGTACCGGCCTCGAGAAACCATGTCGGCAAGTTGGCGGACGAAGAACTGATTGAGGTATGCCCATAAACCCGGGAGTGGATTAACCATGGGCGCCCAGTCAACGGTATTCCCTGATCACCCGGAATCGTCTGCCGCCGACGTGATCATTGTCGGGGGCGGCCCTGTCGGTCTTTTGCTGGCGAACTTACTCGGAAGCGCCCATGTCCGGACGTGGGTGTTCGAAAAGCGGGAAACGCCCCTGGAGAGTTCCATGGCCATCGGTGTCACCCCCCCATCCCTTGAGATCCTTAAACAGCTTGGACTGGATCAAGCCTTTAGCAGCGCGGGAGTGCCGGTGCGCTACGCCGAAGTTCATGAGTCGGGCACAAGACTCGGCCGGCTTGCCTTCGATCACTTGCCCTCCGACTATCCCTTCTTCCTCTCGATTCCCCAGGCTCGGACCGTGGAGATCCTGCGAGAAAGTCTTCGTAGATTTTCGTCGGTACGCATTCGTGACGGTACCGAGTTCATGGGGTTGACGCAGGAACAGGGCGGAGTCAAGGTCGTCCTGCGTGATGCCCGAACGCGGGTCACTTTCGAAACCCAAGCCCCCTTTGTCGTGGGGTGTGATGGGCACCGAAGCGCGGTGCGTGAAATCGCGGAATTGCGTGTCCGGGAGAGGACCTACCGCCAGCGCTTTGTGATGGCTGATTTCCTGGACGAATCAGGCCTCGGAATCGAAGCGCGCCTGTTTTTTACGCCCGAAGCCTCCGTCGAGTCTTTCCCTTTGCCCGGCGGATGGCGGCGTTGGATTGTGCTCGGGGATGAATGGTCGAATGACATGTCCCTTCAGTATCTCACCCGAACGGTGCAACGCTTGACCGGTTTCAACTTGAGCCGCCACTCCGCCCGGTTCGTCAGCAAGTTCGGAGCCAGGCGAATGCTGGTGAACCGATATTATGCCGGGCGGGTTTTGCTCGCGGGCGATGCCGCGCACGTGATGAGTTCGATCGGGGGGCAGGGAATGAACACGGGTTTTGCCGATGCCGAGCTGGCCGCGGCGTTGCTGCCAGGATTGTTGAAGAATCCCATTCGAATCCCGGAAGCCTTTGCCACCTACGATCGGATTCGCCGCCGCGCATGCAACGTGGCGGCGAATCGCGCGGAACGCGGGATGTGGCTGGGCACCTTGCGCGGCCATTTTGCGTCCGCATTTCGGAAACACCTCATTCGGGACGTGCTTTTCAGTCCGCTCCTGCGTTCCCGCCTCGCCCCTCACTTCGCGATGCTAACCATCCCCTTCCGCAACCTGAACCAGGTTCCCCCTGAACTCTTGATCTCACACGAATTCAACCATGCCTTTTACCCTGAACATCCGCGCTGCCATTCAAACTCCCGATCACAAGCGGGACTATAATGAGCAGCTTTTCACCCGAGTAGCGACGGAATATGACCTGGCCACTCGCGCCATGTCGTTGGGGCGTGATCGCATCTGGAAACGGCGCCTGGTCAGTCTCCTGCCTGCCGTCGCATCACCCAATTGTGTCGACCTGGCCTGTGGCACCGGAGATGTCACCCGTGAGCTCGCCTCAAGATTTCCCGCGGGCCGGATCATCGGCTTGGATCTGACTCCGGCGATGATCGAAGTGGCCCGCCATCGTTGTCCCTCCGAGAATGTCCGCTTCAGTGTGGCGGACATGTGCCGGACCCAATTGCCGGATGGCTGGGCGGATGTCGTGACGGGAAGTTACGCCCTGCGCAACGCTCCGGTTCTGGATGATGCCCTGCGCGAAGTGCATCGGCTCCTCAAGCCGGGGGGATACGCCGCATTTCTCGACTTCGCCAAGTCGCCGGTCCGTTGGCAACAGGCGCTGCAGTTGCCCCTGCTCAAATGGTGGGGCGGGTTTTGGGGGATCGTCATCCATGGGGGGCCCGAGCATGCTTATATCGCCGAGAGCCTGAGGCAGTTTCCGGATCGCAAGGCGCTCCGGGCTCAATTGGAGCGGCACGGTTTCGAGCTGCAGAGGACGCGAAGCTGCTTTGGCGGAATGCTTGAAATCCTGGTCCTTCGACGCGACACCAACTGAAGTGGATCAGGTCTGCGCTTCAGCCTCGCCAGGATGAGAGCCAATCCCCAAAATTCCTCGATGCTGTCCGGCGGATTGGCGCGATACTGCGTGGAACATCGTGAGGTCGCTTGGCTGGCCATGGCCGCCGTGCTTTGCTGGGGCATATTTGCTTTTCAATCATTGCCCCAGCAGGAAGACCCAACGTTTCCCCGGCATGACGCGCTCGTGGTTACCGTGTTTCCCGGCGCCAGCCCCCAGCAGGTCGAACAGCTTGTCACCCGAAAACTTGAGACGGTCCTTGCCGAATATGATGCCGTCGATGAAATCCGTTCCCAATCGCGCGCCAGCGTCTCCGCCGTGTATGTCATGCTTCACTCGCATCGGGAATCAAAGGTGGCCCAATCCTGGGATGAACTGCGCGCCAAACTCCGCGATATTCCCCTGCCGGAAGGCTGCGAACCTCCCCGATTGGACACGGACTTTCAGGCTACCGCAACCCTCCTGCTGTCCGTCGTTTCCTCTCGCCATTGTTACCGCGATCTCGAGCGGGCGGCGGAGGATCTGAAGACCGATCTTAAGCAGATCGCGCAGGTCGGTCGTATTCGATTGTTCGGAAATGTTCCCGAACAGATTGAGCTGCGTTTTTCCCCGACCAACCTGGCCCGGCTTGGTATGCCGCTTGACGACATCATGGCCGCCCTGGCTTCCCGCAACGCCGTCATTCCCGGAGGCGTGTTCCGTCAGGAAGATCGTGATTCCACAGTCCAGGTCAGCGGTGAGTTTAAGAACGAACAGGAGATTGGCGAGGTCTTCCTGGGCCTTGGACCGGATGGGAAGGCCCTTCGCGTTAAGGATGTTCTTGAGGTGTGGCGGGGTTACGAAGAACCAATCCCCTACAGTGTGGATACCCTGCATCGCAGCAAGGACGGGACCATGACGAAGGATAGCTCGGTGCTGCTTGCGATTGAGATGAAGAGAGGCGAAATCATTGGCGAATTCAACCGGGCCGTCCGCGCGGCGGTCCAGAACGCCAGCCTCCCCGAGGGCATGAAAGTCCTGACGGTATCCGATCAGCCGGCGGCGACAGCCAGCCGAATCGGTCAGTTCATCAAGTGTTTCATCGAAGCGGTGGCCGTTGTGGTGCTGGTCTGCCTGCTGCTGATGAATTGGCGCACAGCGCTGGTCGTCGCCCTCGCCATTCCCTTAACGCTCGCCCTGACTCTCGGGGGCATGAGTTTGCTGGGGATCCCGCTTCAGCAGATTTCGATTGCCGCCTTGATCATTGCGTTGGGCATGCTGGTGGACGATCCCGTCGTGGCCGCCGATGGCATCAATCGGGAACTCGCCGACGGCCGGCCTGGCGGTATCGCGTCGTGGCTTGGGCCCTATCGGTTGCGCCGCGCCATTCTGTTCGGCACCATCATCAACATCGTCGCCTTTCTGCCCTTGGCGCTGCTGCCGGGAGACATGGGCGCCTTCATCATCGCGCTGCCCCTGGTCATCACGCTGGCATTGGCGGCGTCCCGGATCGTCTCCATGACTTTCATCCCCGTCCTCGGCTATCACCTGCTGCGGGGCCAGCGCGGCTTCGAGGGGGGAGGCGAGATTCGGGAATTCTGGTTTTTTAAGCTGATTGACAAATCTCTGCTTGCCTTGCTGCCACGGTACAAGCGGATTCTTCGGAAGGCCCTTGAGAATCCGACTTGGACCTTGTTGATCGCCTATGGACTCCTGGGGGCGAGCCTCGGGTTCGTCGGCTATTTCGGCCAGCAGTTTTTTCCGCCGGCCGAACGCCACCAGTGCCTGATTGATGTGCAGCTGTCGCAGGGAGCTTCGGTCACCCAAACCCGCCGTGTGTGCGATCGGATCGCCGAGATTCTGCGCTCCGAGGCCTCGATCGTGAATGCTGTGTTGTTCTGTGGCGGCACGGCGCCCAATTTCTACTACAACGTCCTTCCCCGCGAACCAGCCCCGAGCCTGGCTCAAGTCCTCATCAATACTCACCACGCCTCCGACGTGCCCCGGCTCATTGCCGGGTTGCGATCCAAGCTCGATCGTGAGATCACAAATGCAACCTGTGTTGTGCGCCAATTGGATCAGGGCCCCGCCATGGAAGCGCCCATCATGATCCGGTTGGCTGGCGATGACTTGAGTGTCCTGCGTGACCAGGCCGACACCGTGGCTAAGGCCTTGCGTGATGCGGGCGGCTACAAGGTCCATGACGATCTCGGCGAACCCGTTCGACGGTTGAGCGTGGAAGTCAATCAGAATCGGGCCAATGCCTTGGGCATCTCTTCGTTGCATGTCGGCCGCGCCCTCCAAAGCGCGTTTCTCGGATTCAAAACCACCGAATTGCGCGAGGACGGCCATCTTCTGCCCGTCCTGATACGCATGCAGCCCAAGGAATGCGACGAGATGCCCGAAATTGGCGAATATCCCGTGCGCGGAATGGGAGGAGTGACGGTGCCATTGCGCGAGGTTGCCCAGGTCCGCGAGGTGTCGGAATACGGCGCCATCTCTCACTCGGCAGGCCGCCGTGCCGTTACGGTCAAGGCCTACGCAAACTTTGGCCAATTGCCTTCGCGCGTGCTGGAGCGGGCGCGGCAAACGATCGACCGCATGGCAAGGCCCGCGGGTTATACGCTCGAATACGCGGGAGAAGCGCGCGAACTCAAGAACAGCCAGCGGGAGATGCAGCGCGTGATGAAGATTTCACTGGCTCTGATCGCCTTGACGATGGTGATCCAGTTCAATTCCGTGATGAAATCTCTGGTGGTGATGCTGACCGTTCCTCTCGGATTGGCGGGAGCATTTGCGGGATTGGCCATCACCCGCGCCTCATTCGGCTTCATGGCGCTGTTGGGCATTGTCAGCCTGGCCGGAGTGATCGTGAGCCATATCATTGAAAATAATTGACTAACCGTCATGATCAAAGCATGCTCTAATCGCACCGTGAGTCATCTTGATTCCTCAGTCTTTGTTGGAGGGGCCTGAGCGGTTGGTTCTATCCAAAAACGAGTATGGCCATGAAACCCTTTCCACGAACTGACATTGTTCTAGTCATTACCCTTGCGATCCTCTGTGGCATTGGCGGCTTCGTTATCGGCAGAAACCCAGCCAAAATACGAGCCCTGCAAAACGACGTGGCCACGCTTCAGCAGCAATTGGACCGCGCAAAGCTCCAGGCAACCCGTCCGCCTAATCCGCAACGACCAAGGCGCCAAGCACCAGCGACAACATCCCCTGCAGCCCCATTGCCAACGTCCGAAGAAAGCCAATCTCAGAAGCAGTGGGAGCAGTGGGCTGAGGCGCATAAACGCAAATTGAATGAATGGTGGGTAACCAACATGGCTGCCGACAGAGACGAGGTCTATACGCAACTGTATTCCAGTCTCGGTCTCGATACGGAATCGATTGCTCGTTTCAAATCCAAGTTGATGGGACTACATAGAAAGGCAAGCGCCGCTGGCGATCCACTCCTGGAACTCGTTATCGCACGGAACAACTACGACGAAGAGATGCGGTCAGCCTTGGGGGACGAAAAGTACGAGCTCTACCGACAGTACGAGGCTCGCAAGCCTGCGCGGCGCGAATACGCCATGTTGCAGGAGTATGCATCAAAGCATGATTTCCAGTTGGATCCCGCCTATGCCAGTCAGATAGTGGATCTGATGCATGCCGCTGGCGCGACCACGACGGAAAGTTGGGACGGTCCCTATGATCCACTTCCAAGTCCCGCGGCGGGTAAAAACCGTATTCTTGAAATTCGAAGCGCCGACTATAGCAACCTTCAGCAAGGTTGGGCAGCGCTTAAGGACGCTGCAGTCCATGCGAATATTCCGGATAATTATCGCATCCTGCTCCAGGATTACTACAAAATGAAACTCGGTCAAATATCGAGCGAATTGGCCGAACTCCAAAGACCATGGGATGAAGTCCTCAAGGAGAAGCGTGAGGAGTCCGATCGTCTTTTTGAGGAAATGCGATTGCGGGGTGAACTGACCCCTAGTCCCGACAGTCAGTAATGTTTCATGTGATAACGAAGATTGCATTTCATCTGCGCAAATCTGCGCCATCTGCGGTTAAGAGAAAGAGGGGGTGGTTAATCCTTGTGGTTCAGGATGGATGTCACGCTGCGTCCGGCCTCCAAGCCCTCTGGCACCACGACTGTCACGCGGGTGCCACGTTCCTTCCATGGTGAACAGCCCGGACCGCTGAGCGCGTGGTCCAGGAGGACATTTACCGTAAGCGGCTTGTTTTCGGGGTTCGAGACGCTGAGGCACACGCCATCGGACGTTTCCTTGAGCAGCAGAAGACACGGCTGATCCACCGACAGGAGGGATCCGTCCGTGGAAATTAAAGTTCCCGGCTGGTGAAACGCGGCCCCCATCAGCTTCAGTCCATTGTGCCGGACGGCTTGAAGGGCAGGGGTGTTGCTCAGCACCTGAACCTGTCGCAGCAGAGTTTCGATCCGCCAAACCTCCGCGCCCGGCAACACTGTGTACGAATAGGCGCCCTGATTGACCTTTGCGCCGTGGTCAATCCACAGGTTAAAAACATTGCATGAAACCGGCGTCGTGTTCCCGGGGCCGATGTCGCTCCAATGCCCCCTCTGGGGTCCGAGCTTTAATCTCAACGCTGTATGGGAAGGGAACGCATAGGTCACTGAGTCATGCGCAATCCAGCGCGTGCCGTCCAACACATGTTCTCCATCGGCGAGCGGATTGGTTTTGCCGGCGACGCGCACGTCACCTTTTCGCAGGCATTGATTCACGGAAGTGCAAACGGGATGGGGCGAATCACAGGTGATGCCGGCGCCCAAACAGACAAACTGGTCATCGAAATAGAACCAGGCTTTCTTTGCGGTCAAGAGGCCGCGGACCAGACTCATGGCGGCCATGCCATAAGTGCCATCGGAAACCCCACCCACAAAGATCGTTTTTCCCATGCTCCGCACTTGCTGGGGCACCAAAGGCTCCGGGCTCTGCTCGATGGTCGTCCCGGGGACTTTACGCCAGTCCCATGCCGGAAAAATGTCGCGGTATTCATCGCCGCTCAAGTAGAGGAGGGCCGCTCCGTCCGCAAGATGATGCGATTGTCTGCCCTCGCCGTTGGTGAAGCCATCGGTATTGGCCAGGCGTGTCGAAAACATGCGGGCCGATGTGAAATAGCCGGGGCGATGATGCGCCATGTAGTCGGACTTCCAGAAATGACGGTTTCCCACCAGGGGCGGAACGGATCCGTCGCCGCGGAGCCGCGCCGCAAAATCTGTCAGTTCTTTTTGTCGCGGACTCTCGGAACGCGCGAGCCGGTCGGCCGCTGTCTCGAGGCCGCGAGCGCTTTTGCCGGCTCGAACGATCTCGCGTCCCACGACGCCGTAATCGAACATCCGGCCTCGAATCATCCACTGCAGACCATCCAAAAAGTATCGCTCCAGGATGGCCAGTTGGTCGTGGGTGGGAACAAAACGGGTGCCGCGCGTGAGTGCAAGGAACCGCGCGCAGTCCATGGCGAAGGCCAGACCGTAACCCCCGGAATACAACAGGGGGCCGTGCTGGTGAAAGCTGTAGTCCGCCTGGATGCCCTCTTGTCCGGGCCCCGAGATTTTGATTTCGGCAAATAGCGCCCGCATTGCCTCACTCACCACATCGGAGGATCCTTCGATCAGGCCCCGGAGAATTTGGTTGTTGGCCAGCCACACCAGGTTGGCCCCAGTCAGCGTGCCCTTGCTGGCTTTTCCAAGGCTGCTGCGGTCAAGGATCTCGACAGCTTTCGCAACCTGCGCGGGAGTCGTTTCGTTCTCGAGGAGGAGCATGATTTCCCCCATGAGACGCGGCACGCCAATCTGGTTGTGCCACCAGTTCGGATTTTTGAAATCGTTCCGCAGCCAGTAATCCAGAGCATGAACCAGGTTGGTTTTCCAACGGGCTTGATCTTTGACGCCAGCCCCTCCAGAACGCCAAGCGCGCGCCATGGACAACACTCGGGCCAGATGGATCGAGGTCGTCCAGTTGCCGGGCGTCTGATCCGAGTAATCAATATCAGGCCACGAGCCGTCCGGTTTAAGCCGTGCCATCAGATCGAGCGCGGCGCCCAAGGCCGAATCGTCCTGTCGTGATCTCTCCGGCAGCAGGGAAGCAATCCATCGTTCCTTGAGAAGCGCCACGTCTTTGTTTTGAATCGGAACGCTGGAAGCTGTGGCCGGTTTGGCCGGCGCCGGGCAGAATGCCGCAGCCAGCACGAGGATGGCCACCACAAAGCCCGAGAGTCCTGCAATACAACGGTGGCGTGCATGCCTGGGTGCGGTGGGGATCGTCTTGTCTTTCTGCCCAACAGCGGCCATGCCTCGGGTCGCGCCCTGGGTGGCGTCGATCGCTTTCGGTGTTTTCGTCATCATTATGTTGTCTTGGTTGTCGGTCAGCAAAGTCGGTCTTCGACCGGGTAAAGTGTGACCAACACTTTGGCAAGCCTTTCCAAGGCCTCCTGATCCGTCGCATCAAAGATGCCCGGCATGTCGGAATCGATGTCCAGCACGGCTCGCACCTCGCCGCCGGCATCCAGGATGGGCACGACGATTTCGGAGCAAGTCGCGCTCGAGCAGGCGATATGGTAAGAAACCTGGGTTACATCACCGACGACCTGGGTGGTCTTTTCGCGGGCGCACCGGCCGCATACGCCGCGGTCAAAGGGAATCGTCAGGCATCCATGCCCGCCTTGGTACGGGCCCACCTTGAGAAGACCAGGTTGTACGACACGATAAAAACCGACCCAGTGGAAGTGCGCAAACGCGTGCCGCAACTCAGCCGCCACGGTCGCCATCACGGCAATTTCGTCGAGTTCTCCGGCAATCAAGGCCTCGATGCGTTGCTGGGTTTGCCTGTAAGCCTCACGCTTTTGCTTTGCGTTCATCACATTGAATAAATGTTCAGTCGAGCGGTCCGGCGAGTGCCGTCACAATCTGGGTGAACTCCGAACCTTTCTTTCCCTGGGCGTCCTGGAGAATCAGCCGCAAGGTGCAAGGGCCTGGTTCGATCCCGGTCAACGGCAACGCCATGAGCTGCGGATCGGTCAAGTCCTGTTGCGCTTGTCCGCATATCTTTCCGCCGGCTCCTTCCAGCGTGGCGACGACCGAGTGGGCGCCCTTCGAAATCTCACCGACGCCCATGACGTCGAAGGTGAACGCCAGATACTTGCGGGGCAGCAGCATCTGGCGCGGGACATTGAGATCCGTGATCATGGGCGATTTGAGTCGCAGGAGCGAGACATTTCCCACGTCGAAGACAAGCCGCGTGCCGTGGGCATAGTCGTGCTCGGAAATGTAAAGCTGCACGCGGCTGATGGACTTCCAAGGGTCGATTCCGGCGTCCGCCGCGGCCATGATCTTTTTCAAAGAAAACCGAACAGGGATCCACACGCGTTGTTCGCCCCCCAGATCGACGGTGGTTCCATAGAGCGTGGATTGTTTATGATGCGACGAGAGGGTTAATCCGATGGGAGTGCGGTCATCGGCGACCTCGTCCCGGTTCGAATCGATCCGAATCCAAAACTCGAGGGTTTCGTATCGGCTCATGTCGAGTTCGCCGGGTTTGAAGTCGCGTCCCAATCGGGGCCAGCCGACGGGGTATTTGCCGCCCTCGCCGCCATCGTTCTTATGGTCAATATCAAGGGTCCATCTTAATCCGGTTTTGTCGGAACGCCGCGCGGATTCTGTCAGATCGATCTTGCCCTCCGCGGTCCCGTTTTTCCATCCGGCGAATCCCACGGCCAGGTCGAACGCCTCAAGGCTCCCAGAGCGAGTGGCTGTATCATACGGGGACGGGTTCTCGACGGGCAGCTTTGGACGAGTAGACGAGGAGATCAGGACCGATGGAGCACTTGTCTTACGGATGGCTGGGAACTCAAGCAGCCGTATTGTGTGTGTTGCCAGACGCCAGCGGATCGCCTCGAATTCCTCGGAAGGCCACATGCCATCCGCCAAATATCGAGGCTGCACGCGGATGGCATCCCACGTCTCCTGCAGGATCCGCCGCCCCGCCTCGACTGCGGCGAGGCAAGCCGGATCCTTCGATGGCTCGCGTTCGACAAGGGCTTGTTGGAGGGTGTAGACATAACGCGCATCATCATAGCCCTCACGGAAACAGGCCCAGTAAACCGCGGGGATGACCTCGCCGTCATCGTCCACTCGCTGTCCGCATCCGGAAAACCGTCCGCGGAGGTAGTCGAAGGGATCCGGTTCGGACGGCCAACACCAGTGCCAGGGGATGAGCGTGGTGTAACCGCTCCGCCAAAGGCCGAATCCGTAGGTCATGCGACCGCCCTTGCACATGGTTTTCCGGTCTTTGATCTCGCCGGCGTTATGGTTGGGGTAACACCAGTATTCGAATCGGTTCTGGGTCGTGATTCGTTCGTAAGGCATCGAATACGGCTGCGAACACCAGACATCGAGGTGCGGGGCATAGTCGGCCGCATCCGCTCCCTGGGGATCCTTGGTGGCGTAGGTGCGCAAGCCCGCGGCCTTGACGGCGGCATAGACCTTGACGCCGAACTCCTTGAAGGCGGCATCGACCTCGTCGATCGGGCAGCAGATGAACTCCGGCCAGCCTTTGGCTTTGCGTTCGATTTCGAACGTCCGAAAGAGCTCTGTCACGCGTTCAAAAAACGCCGGGGGGGGCATTGGGTTGACGCGCCAGTGGCTCTCGTGTTTCCCGCCGGGGGTTGTGTCGCGGTAAATCCGGGCGATCACGTTGTCCGCCGTCACCGGCGCCGGGCCCTTCAGGCCGGTGGCCAGCATCCGCTCCAGTTCGTCCGCATGATTCAGAACAATTCGTTTGCCGTCCTGGCAGCTCAGGTAAAGCGTGGGCAACATGTCCAAACCAAAGTCTATCATGGCCTGATAGTCCTTGTCCGCTGCCATTCGGACAAACGCATCGTCACGCTCTTTGTACAGGGCCTTGTTCCGGACATAGAAATAGGCGGAGAAATGCTTCAGCGGATCTTTTTGGAGCGGGAATCCAAGCACGCGAAGCGCCAACGGAATCTGGACCGCTTGATCGAAGCCATCGTCCGAAACGGTCACCGTTCCCTGGTAAAGGCCCGGCTTTGCCTCCCGGGGCACGTGGACCGTCAGCCAATACCACTGGCACTCGCCCTCGGGAGAGGTGTGAACCGTCACGCGCTCGAGGAGTTCAGGGACGCGCCGATAGGTTTTAAGGGTCGTATAGGCGGGATAGCCAATGTTCCAGTAGGTGGCCAGTCGCACGTCAATCCGATCTCCCGAGATCTCGCCCGAGGATGACCTGAGGGATGAGACGCGGACCTTCAGGTTCTTCAGGGGGTGAATGGGATACAAAGCGAAGGTCAGAGGTTCAAACTCTCCGGGGGTTGCGAAGGCGGCCATCGATTCGATTCGCTCATGAGAAAAGGGACGAGTATTCGGATAGACGCTTTCCGTGATAGGCCGCTGAAAGATCATGTAACCCCGTTCTTTTTCGGGATCCGTCAGGGAGGGTGCGGGGGCGGTCTCGATATAGGGAACTTCCTTTGCCCCCTCAGGCACTGTTGGTTGCGAACGGGCACGACGCACGGGGACAGTATCGGTTGGCTTGGGGACGAGTCGAATGGATGTCAGTTCGGCCGGCGAAGATGCGGTTGCGATCGTGGCAAAAAGGATCAAAAGGCCCCCCTGCAAGGCGAACCGAAGTGTTCCATATCGGGACCGCCTCGGAGGCCTCCCGAGGTTATTCCCGGATTCACTTGGGTCATGGGATGGTTGACGGTGCGCGATAAACGTTGTCAGGTGACGCTTCATAGTTCCTTTCCCGGTTCCGGCTCTCACCGGATGTGTTCGGGTGTCAGATGGACATGACGCAAACATGGGTAATCTTTGTTCGATTCATATTACCGGTTTGGGGCTTTGATTTCACGCACGAACGGATCGCGGGATTTATCCCGCCGTGTCGGTTGTCACAGGAGCTCAGACATTCCATGGATGTTCCCAACACTTCAGACCATCGTATCTGGCTGGACATGAATGGAATGGCTGCTATAAATCCGTTGCGCCTATGAAGGATTATTACGTCTATCTTCCGGGCGAGTATGCGGGATCCATTTGGGGCTGCGTGGCGACATCGGTGGGGTTTACACGCGTCGGGCCGGGTTGTCCTTATCCGCCGCATCGACATCCGATGGATCACCATTTCAGTTGGTCCAAGGGCCGGGTCCTGCAGGCTTATCAGATCATCCTGATCAGCGAGGGAACGGGGATTTTCGAGAGTGAATTCGAGTCTCAGACTCAGACCGTGAATGCGGGGACGGTGCTTTTGTTATTCCCGGGGGTTTGGCATCGGTATGAGCCGGATCCCGGAACCGGCTGGGTGGAACATTGGATTGAGTGTCGTGGATCGGTCTTTGATGAAGCCACTCGCCTGGGGATCATTGCGCCCCAGCGGGCGGTGCTGCGCACGGGATTGGGATCCGACCTCGTGCACTGTTTTGATCGATGTCATTTCCTGGCGCAACGCGGAGCCCTGGCGAATCAGGATATGCTTTCGACCCTCGGCCTGCATCTCATTTCTGTTTTGGCTCGGTTGCAGCGCGAGGAACGCGGCTTCGAGCGCGCCATCGACGAGATCGTGGAACGGGGGCATGCGCTGATCACATTGCGGTGTCATGAGCCCTTGGACCTCCACAAGCTTTGCGCGGAATTGGGCGTGAGTTATTCCCATTTCCGACACGCCTTCAAAACCCGGCTGGGAATCAGTCCCAAGCAGTATCAACTTCAGGTGCGTCTGCAGAAAGCCCGAGACCTGCTCACCAATACCGAAAAGTCAGTCAAAGAAATCGCCGAGATCCTCGGTTTTGAGTCCGCTTTTCATTTATCGAGGCAGTTTAAGGAACGAACCGGCGAGGCGCCGAGCGCCTGGCGCGAAAAGAAGGTTCGGCTCCAAACTCACTCGACGGGAAAAAGCCCCGTCCAGACCGTCAAAGACCGGGAGTCAAACCCGTGAGGACTTGGTTGCTGGACGATTCCATAAGAGTGCCAATCTGTCTATGCGAATTGCCAATCTGTCCATGGTCGATCGAGGTGGCCCCATGGTAACCTGACAAAACATCCACGAACCTACTTTTACTGAACATGCCTATGAAGAAGACCGCCCTGATCTTGATGGTGTTTGCGGCCCTGCAGGCCCTCCATCTCGAGGCTCAAACCAACCTGATCTATTTTGATCCCTTTACCGCTTCAGCCGGGACGCCCCTGAACGGGACGTCGCCTCAAGACCATGGCGGGACAGGGGTAGATTTCTGGATTGGACCTGATACCGGAATGGACCTCGACGGCTCGGTTTTGACAGCTACCGAGGCCCCCAGGAACAACTACCTCCCCTTTTCGCCGCTTGAGGGCTACAAATACCGGCTCTCTGTTGACGCGAACCCGACGCACTCGGGCGCGGATTGGCTGGCGGTTGGTTTTAGTGAGAACACCGTTCCGACGGCGTGGTTCCCGGATGGCAACTCCAGCGGATGGTTCCTGCTTCGGGGAGAGAATCCCGGCTATCCCATGCACTCGTTCACCGGGTACAGCCTGGACGGTGGCGCCGCATTGGGCTGGCATTCCGGCACCCACAACCTCGCCGTGGTGCTCGATACCACCGTGCCAAACTGGACATTCGAGTTTTTCGTGGACGGAGTGTCCGAGCGCGGTCCCGTGCCCTTCAGCGCCAGTCCGGATGTCAATCCCATCATCAACTACGTGGGCGTCGGTTCGTATAACACGGCCCGAGGGACCTTCGACAATTTCAAGCTCGAAACGATCTATCAGGCAACGCTGACCAAACCAACCCTGGTCGAACAACCCAAGAATGCCACCGTGGTCCTGGGGGGGATGGCGCGATTCTCGGTCACCGCCTCAGGCCCCAAACCGATTTCCTACCAATGGTATAAAAATGGAACCGAACTGTTGACCGATCAAATCGGCAGTGTTCTGACTTTGCGCAATCTAACCGCCGCCGACAATGGCAGCCGCTACTCGGTTCGCGTTAGCAATGACTACGGCCAGGTGACCAGCGATAATGCGCTGCTGACCGTCCTCAACGTCGCAGGCCCCCTGGTGCACAAATTCAGTTTTGCCGACGGCACCCCGAACGATTCCATCGGGGGCGTGTCAGGAGTCTTGAAGGGCACTGCGAGCATTGAGGGGGGGCAGCTTCTCCTGGACGGCAGCGATGGTTGTTATGTGGCGCTGGGGGATTATGTTGTTCCCCCGCAGGGCAATGCCACCATCGTAGCCTGGTTTAACGCCGCCTCGAGCTTGGGAACATCGACGCGTATCTTCGACTTCGGCGGCGGCACCCTGAGCTATTTCTACTTCACACCCAGAGAGGGAACTGCCGGGCCGGCTCAACTCGGTCTGAAGACCGGCAGTGACGCCGAGACCGTGGTGGCTCACAGCTCGGGATTGAACGACGACCGCAATCATGTGATTGCCGCGGTGATCGACAGCACGCCAGCCGACATCGGCGCCAACGGAACCATGGCCCTGTATCTGGATGGGGAGTTGGTCGGGGTCAGCGGCCTTAACGGAACAATCGCATTGACCGAGCTCGAGAGCGGTCCCCAGAATTACTTGAGCAAATCACAGCGCATTGATATCGGCGGCTTTTTCAAAGGGGTCATCGACGAAATCCGGGTCTATAACACCGCTCTGAGTCTGGCTGAAATCTCGACCCTGACGCCGGATGAAAATCCCGCGACATCCCCAACCATCCTGGTCCAACCACAAGATACCACCGCTTATCTTGGCGGTTCCGCCACCCTGTCCGTCAGTGTGCTCGGCTCCGAGCCCTTGTTCTACCAATGGCAATTGAACGGAGTCGATGTTCCCGGGGCCAATACCAATCCTTTCCAGATCGATAACGTGCAGATGGACGATTATGGCCAATACACAGTCGTCATCACGAATCGCTTCGGCGCCGTGGCGAGCGCTCCCGCCCAATTGCGCCAAACCCGCTGGAGCTACGCCGCATGGAACGATGACGCTTCCTCCGGCATCGATTCGCAATTCGTCTATACCCACGCTTACAACTTCGGCAGCTCGGAAGCCCCCGAGATCAATGGATTGACCTTCACCGCGATCCCTAGCGCGAATCCTTCCGTCCCCGGTGTTTTCTCCGTGACGGGAACAGGCAACGTTTTCAATAACGACGTGAACAACCTCACAGGCGGCAGCCAGGTCCTCGGGACTGACTTTATCTACGGAGGCGCCCCTGGAACCCTCAAGCTGCAAGGATTAAATCCGGGCAAAGAGTATCTCTTGACACTCTATTCGGTCGCATTCGAAAGCCCGGGCGCCCGACGCATCCAGTTCAGCGCGATGGACAATCAGCTGCTGACTGTCGATCAGGACACATTCGATAACGACAACGGGATTCGCATCCATTACCAGTATACGGCCGATGCCAGCGGATCGGTGGTCGTTACCAACACCCCGCTCGTGGCGGGAGCGACCTTTCATTTTTACGGATTCTGCAACCGGCTTTTACAGACGATCCCCGCCAATGCCCCGCCGGAAATCATCACGCAGCCGGAATCGAAGGCCTCGGCTTTAAACTCGACAGCCAGCCTGGGTGTCGCCGTTGTCAGCGCCACTCCCTTGAATTATCAATGGTGGTTTAATGGCGCTCCCATCCCCGGGGCGACCGGGACCAATTACACCCTTGCCAGCGTCCAGAACGCGAATTTCGGCGACTATTCCGTGGTCGTTCAAAACACCCACGGCTCCGTCACCAGCCTGGTGGCTCGGTTGTCCTTGCTTCGATGGAGTTCTTCGGGCTGGAACGACGACGCCTCATCCGGAGCGGACACCAACTACGTTTATACTCATGCCTACAATTTCGGTCGGGCATCTGCCACCGTGATCAACGGGCTGACATTCACGGGTGTCGCCGGCGCCAATCCATCCGTTTCGAATCGGTTTTCCATCACCGGGGTCGGCAGCGTGTATAACAACGACGTCAATAACCTCACCGGCGGAAGTCAAGCCATGGCCGCCGATTTCATTTACGGCGGCAATCCGGGCACGCTCACTCTTCAAGGGTTGATCCCAGGCAAGGAATACCTCTTGACTCTCTATTCGGTGGGATGGGAGTCCTCGGGGCGCACGATACTGTTCAGCGCGGCCGATCACCAGGAAATGATTGCCGACCAGGATGCTTACGACAATGACAACGGGATTCGCATCCAATACCAGTACGCAGCCGATGCCAGCGGGACGGTATCCATCACGACCAGCCAGGTGGGGATTGGGACATTCCATATGTATGGATTCAGCAATCGCGACTGGAACCTGCCGGAGGCGGTTGTGAGTATCGCTCGAAACAACGACGGCACGGTCACCCTGTCCTGGCCGGCATCCGCGGTCGGATATGCCTTGAGATCTACAGCGGCCTTGGGAGCGAATGCGTCCTGGCAAACCGTGCCGGGCGAGCCAGTCCTGAGCGAGGGATTCTATCGGCAGACGATTCCCGCCATCGAAACCCGGTATTTCCGGCTGCAAAAATAGCCAAGCCATGCGATCTTGGCTTGGCTTGAGATTCGTGTATAACTGAACAAGACAGAGCAACAGACGCAGGAGGGGCTAGGCGCTCGACCTGCGGCTGTTGCTTATCGGTGGTTGTCAACAGGCCTATGAAAAAGCAACCCGTCATTCGATCCGGCCAGCCCTTATCGGCGGTTCTGTTCACCCGGCGCCCACACTTGCGGCTTGGCGCATTTACTCTGATCGAGTTGCTGGTGGTGATTGCGATCATCGCCATCCTCGCCGGCATGCTCCTGCCCGCCTTGGCCAAAGCCAAAGCCAAGGCCACTAAAATGCTCTGTGTCAGCAACTGCAAACAATGGGGCATCGCCATTACGATGTACGCGGGGGACTATACCGAGCATTTCCCGGACAACTCGGCTGGATTCGATCTCAGTTGGATGATGCCCAGCATGAGCAATTTTTGGAGAGGATATCTGATCCCGAACCGTCGTGGCACCGCCTCGAGCAAGCGCGCCCAAAATGATGTGCTTTACTGCCCGACCGACGAATGGCATCGCGCTTATGAAATGGGAACGACCATCCCGGACAACCAGCCGCAGTTGCTCGGTTATTTTTATCTGCCCGGTCGTCCCAAGAATAGCATGCCCGACGCCCGGAGAGCGGGCACCGAGGAATGGTTTTACCGTCTCAAGCTAGGGACGGTTCTGTGCAAGGCGCCCGTCCTGATCGACAAAAACCAGGCGCTAGGCTCCGTTTGCACCAACATGGCCGACCCCCGGTTGGCGTGGACTACCGAGATCGACCGCAAGCGCGTGCTCACAGGAACTCATCGGGGAGCTAAAGGAGTGCCGGAAGGTGGCAACTTCTTATTCGAGGATGGCCACGTCGAGTGGTTTAATCAGCGGAGCATCACCTTGGGGGCATCCATTGGCACCTGGCAGTGCTTCTACAAGATCGCGAACGTGGAATAACCTTTCTCCCGACCTAAGAGCCCCCCACCTGACAACTCCATGCGAATTATCGTTTCCGGCCTGCCACTCCAGCGACATTTCTACAACGAATCGGAGCGCGGGTATGGGGCGGAGCCCCTGCCCGCAGCCCATGGCCATTTCAAGACGGGCTTAGACATTACGGCTGACCCTTCGAACACAGCCGCGCTCCGAGGTATTGCTGGAGTGCTGCTCTCGATTCTATTGCTGGCCGGAGGCTGCCTGTGTTCTCGAGCCGACAGCGTGATCGTTTTCAACGAGATCATGTACCACCCAGGAGCCGATGGGCCGGCCATCGAATGGATTGAACTGCACAATCAGATGGCTGTGGCTGTGGATCTGACCGGATGGTCCATCACCGGAGGAGTCAATTACTCGTTTCCCAATGGCACAACGATGGCCGGGGGCGATTACCTCGTCGTGTCCAGCACGCCCTTCGATCAACAACCCCTGGTGGGGCTCACTAATATTTTCGGGCCGTTTCAGGGTCGGCTTTCCAATGCCGGCGATTCCCTCGAGCTTCGGAACAACAACCATCGTGTTATGGACAAGATCGAGTATGGGGTGGAAGGCGACTGGCCTGTTGGCCCCGATGGCTCGGGCGTATCCTTGGCCAAGCGCAACGAGGATTTCGCCACTGAGCCTCCATGGAATTGGACAAGCAGCGCGCAGATTGGCGGCACGCCAGGCCGACGTAACTTTCCTGAGAACACATTCGTAATTGTCCAAACCACACCCGTGGACATCGATACCCCCTGGAGGTTCCTGGGCGAGGGAGGGGACCCGGGAATCGCCTGGCGCCAGAGCGCCTTCGACGACACCGCCTGGGCTCATGGACAGGGTCTGTTCAAGGCGGGGAATCCCGAGTTGCCATTGAGCGAGCCACAATCGGTGCCCACTTTGTTCAATTCCGGCACCGACAGCAACCACCAGGTTCTAGCCCCAGGCTCGGCCGATCCCCACTACCTGCTGACCCAATCCGCCATGGGCGCCCCCCCTCCGCCCTCGATCGCGGCGATCGTGATCGAGAATCATCCCGCCTGGGCGGCCAACGACAGTCAATCAAGCTGGATCGGCCCCTTGAATCCCGGCACGGCCAATGTCGCCGCCGGCGCTTACCATTACCGCACCCAGTTCTCCCTCGATGGATTTGATCCGTCGACATGTGTTTTGACCCTGATGATAGGAGCCGATAATCGTCTCAACGATGTCCGATTGAACGGCGCCTCGCGGGGCCTGAGTTATGTGGGGTTTTCGACCCTAAGTTCGCCTTTGACGCTATCGAACGGTTTCGTCGATGGCCTGAACACGCTCGATTTTCTAACGGTCAACGACGATACCAGCGCCAATCCAGCCGGATTCCGTGTTCAGTTGTCGGCAACAGCTCGAGCTCGATTCCTTTCCCGCACAACTCTCGCGGACGGCCCCGTGACCCGTTACTTGCGCGCTCGTTTTTTGTTCGAGGGCGCGCCTCAGTTCGCCGCGCTGGAGCTCGGGTGTGTCCTGGCTGGCGGAGCGGTTTTTTACCTCAATGACAGTGAGATCCTGCGCTTGAATCTGCCGCCGGGGCCTCTGTCCGGATCCACGCTGGCTTTGCCAACCGGCTCAAGCCCCCTCACTCAAGGCCCGTTCAGTTGCCCGACTTCGGCGCTGTTAGCCGGTACCAACGTGCTCGCGGTCGAACTGCACTCCTCCATGGATCACCCCGCGGACATGCTGTTCGGCGCCAGCCTCTCCCTGACCGCGACCAATGTTCTTACCCCGCCCCCAATTCCCCTCGCGTTCAACGAATGTTCCTCCACAACGAACAATCCTTTCTGGATTGAACTGATCAATATCAGCTCCAACCCCCTGGATCTTTCCGGGTGTGTTTTATCCCGGCCCGATGGAACGACAAACCGCGAATACGTGTGCCCTCGGCAAGTCCTCTCGCCCGGTGAATTCCTGGTTTTGAACAAAGCACTCCTCGGTTTCGACGCCGAACCCGGAGATCGACTCTTCCTGTATGCGCCGGGACGTGCCAGCCTGATCGATGCCATCGTCGCCCAACGCGAACCGCGCGGACGCTGGCCCGATGGCACCGGGACTTGGCAGCGTCCAGCGTCGCTCACCCCGGGGGCTTCCAACCACGTTGTTCTGCATCAGGATGTGGTGATCAACGAAATCATGTATCATCCGCCCTCCATCGCATCCGCCGCAGCCCAGCCGCTCGAAGAAACCCTCTTGCCCCTCACCGCCCGGTGGCGTTACGAGCCATCAGGGGCCGATCCCGAGACCGGCTGGTTCCAGCCCGCCTTTGACGATCGCGCCTGGCCCCAGGGAAACGCCCTGATGTATGTCGAGGACGCCGCCTTGCCCGCGGCCAAAAACACACCACTCAAGCTCGGGCCAACGACGTTCTACTTCCGAACGAGCTTTGTCTTTGAAGGCAACACAAACGGTCTGGAACTGTGCCTGGGCGCCGTTGTGGATGATGGCGCCGTTTTTTATCTGAACGGCCAGGAAGTCTCCCGAATCAACATGCCGGACGGCCCCGTGGATGCCCAGACCTTCGCCTCCCCGAGTGTGGGCGACGCCACTTACTTGGGGCCAATCATCCTGCCCATCAGTCCGTTGCTCCCCGGAACCAACCTCTTGGCCGTGGAAGTTCACCAGGCCTCGGCCAATAGCAGTGACGTGGTATTCGGGGCTGAACTGCTGGCAAGATATTCGGCAACACCCCCGCCAATTACTCCAGACGCAGACGAATCTTGGATCGAACTGCATAATCGAGGCAGCCAAACCGTCGATCTCGCCGGATGGCAGTTGACCCACGATATCGAATATGTCTTCGGACCAAACACGGTCATAACGCCCGGCGGTTACCTGGTGATCGCAAAGGACGTCGAATCCATGCAATCGAGCTATCCCGGCATTCCGGTGTTGGGTCCATTCAGCAAAAGGCTGAGTCGAAGCGAGGGACGCCTTCGGCTCCTGGATGCCTTGGGAAATCCCGCTGACGAATTGCGTTACTTCGACAGCAAGCCCTGGCCTGACTACGCCGACGGCGGGGGATCGAGCTTGGAACTCCGTGATCCCTGGGCTGACAACTCAAAGGCCGAGGCCTGGGCCGCGAGCCTCGAGTCCCAACGTTCCGAATGGGTTCATTATACTTATCGGGGAACCGCGCGGAATGTTCTCGGCCCGACCCAATGGCGAGAATTCGTGCTGGGCCTGCTCGATGCCGGCGAGTGTTTGATCGACGATTTGAGTGTGGTCGAAAATCCTTCCGGCACACCGATCCAGCTTTTGCAGAACGGGAATTTTGAAACCGGTTTCACCGCCTGGCGCGCGCTGGGCAACCATCGTCACTCTTACCTCGAGCCGGACCCGGATCATCCCGGAAACCGGGTGCTGCATCTTGTGGCCACCGGTCCCACGGAACATATGCATAATCATCTCGAGACCACCCTGGCCAGTAACCGCTCCGTGGTCGATGGACGGGAATACGAAGTCTCTTACCGCGCCAAATGGCTGGCCGGCAATCGTCATCTCAATACCCGCCTCTATTTTAATCGCGTGGCCAAAACGACCGCACTGGCCCTGCCACGACATCCTGGCACTCCCGGCGCCCGTAACTCCACTTTCCTCCCTAATACGGGTCCCACTTATCAGGAGTTGGGGCATTATCCTGTTCTGCCTAAGCCAGGCGAGCCCGTCGTTGTCAGGATCCGCGCCCATGACATCCATGGCATCAGCGACATGACCCTCCGCTGGGCGATCAATGGAGGCAGTTGGCGCAGCACTCCCATGACACCTGATGGCGCGCCGACAGACTCGGGCTACACGAACTACGTCGCCTCACTCGCGGGCAATCCTGCGGGAACCGGCGTGCAATTTTACGTCCAGGGCACTGATCGTTTGGGCGCCGTCTCAACCTTTCCGGCGGGGGGAACGAATTCTCGAGCGATTTTCAAAGTCGAGAGCAGCCTCCCGGCCCTGGGTCGGCTCCATCGCCTTCGCCTCTGGATGACGCCCAGTGAGGCGGCCTGGCTCCATGCGCCCACCAACGTGATGAGCAACGATCGTTTGGGATTGACGGTCGTCTACAATGATCGCGAGGTTTTCTATGATGTCGGCGTTCATCTGCAGGGCAGCGAACGCGGGCGCAACGACTCCTCGCGCGTGGGATTTACTTTGCGGTTCCAGGCCGATCATCTCTTCCGGGGCATCCAGAACAGCCTGGCTGCGGATAAATCCGGCGGTTATTCCGGCCTGGGGGGAAAGCACGACGAAATCCTGCTTTGGCACGCCATCAATCACGCGGGCGGTCTGCCGGGCATGTACAACGATCTCGCCCAGATCCTCGCGCCTCGATCCCAGGAAAATGGCACTGCCCTCCTTCGCCTGGCCGCTTACGGATCCGAATTCCTCGACAACCAGTATGCCAACGGAAGCGATGGTCCGCTCTATAAACTCGAGCTGATTTACTATCCCACCACGACCGCCACCGGAGATCCGCAGGCCCCCAAATTGCCCCAGCCCGATAACGTCATCAACATGGACCTCCAAAACTGGGGAGCTGATCCCGAAAACTACCGGTGGATCTTCCGCCAGGAAAACCGCAACGACAACGATGACCACAGCCTCTTGATCGCCTTGAACCAAGCCCTGAGCCTCAGCGGCGCCGCATTCGAGTCGCAGACCAGCGCCCTGATGGATGTCGACGAATGGATGCGCGCCCTCGCTTTCCTGGGATTGATCGGGGCCGGCGACATGTTCACTTACGGGTTAAACCACAATTTTCTCATCTACTTCAGGCCGGAAGATCAGAAGGCCATGGCCTTTCTTTTCGATATGGATTACCAGTTCGTGCAACCTGTCACTTCCTCGTTTCCGGGATCCGGCTCGCAAAACATCTATCGATTGACCATGCTCCCCAATAACTACCGGCGTTATTGCCATCATCTGCTGAGCCTGATCCATACCACGGTTAACTCCGCCTATCTCACCCCCTGGGCCGATCATTACTCCGGTTTGCTCGGCCAAAACTGGCGCCGCGCGGTCAACTACCTCGTGCAGCGCGGGGATTATGTCCGCAGCCGGTTGCCCCTCAACATTCCCTTTGCCATCACAAGCAATGCCGGCCGCGATTTCAGCGCCACTCAAAACCGGGTTCCCCTCGCCGGCACCGCCCCGCTTACCGTCAACGCAATCGTCGTTAACGGAATTCCACAGCCCGTCGTCTGGACCACCCTCACCAATTGGACCCTCACCGTTTCCCTTCCGGGACGCACCAACCGCCTCACGATCGAAGGCGTCGATTCAAACGGTCATCTCCTTTCGAATGCCTCCGATTCCATCACCATCACCAACCTCAGCGCGCCCTCCATGCAACCGGTGGTGATCAACGAATGGATGGCCGATAGCGCCGGTCCCGGTGGCCTCGCCGATCCCAAGGATGGCGATTACCCGGACTGGTTTGAATTGTATAATCCAAACCACACCGCCGTGGATCTCTCGGGCAGCTTCCTGACCGATACGCTCGCCCTGCCGAACATGTTCGTCATCCCCGCCAATACCATCATCCCTCCTCACGGATTCCTGCTGGTCTGGGCGGATGCTCAGACCCACCAAAATAACCCCGCGCTCTCCGCCGATCTCCATGTCAACTTCCAGCTCAGCAAAGCCGGCGATTTTATTGGCCTCTTCGGATCCGATGGCCTTTTGCAGCATGCGGTGACCTTCGGAGCGCAGGCCGAGAACCTGAGCGAGGGCCTGTATCCCGACGGTAACATCACCACCGTGGTTCCCATGCCCGATTGGTCGCCCCGGGCCAGCAATCGACTGGGTCCGCCGTCCCCGCCCCAATTGCGTGAAATTACGCGCCGGACCGATGGCTCGGTCTCGTTTGTCTTCAGCGCGATACCCGGACGCGCCTATCGTGTGGAAACCTGCCAGGATGTCGATCGGCCGGACTGGGTAGCCTTGGGCTTGAACCTCGTTGCGACAGATCCCTGGATGACGGTCGTGGATGAACCGAGGGGGCTGGAGCGGCGATTCTATCGGGTGATGCTGATTCCCTAGGCTGGCGAGAAACCTGACATGAGAAAAACCAAAGTGGGATTATTCGGGATTGGGCTTGATACTTACTGGCCTCAGTTTCGCGGTTTGAAACGGCGCCTGGAAGGCTACCTCGATGCGGTCCAAAACCGCCTCGAGCGCCCTGAGGTCGAAGTGGTCAATCTCGGTCTTATCGATACTCCCCCCAAAGCCCTCGAAGCCGGCCATCGGTTCCGCCAGGAGGATGTCGATATCCTCTTTTTGCACGTTACCACCTATGCCTTGTCTTCGACCGTGTTGCCGGTGGTCCAACGCGCCAAGGTGCCGGTGATTATCCTCAACCTTTCGCCTGTTCCCGCGATGGATTACGCCGCGTTCAACCGCCTCGGGAATCGCACCGCCATGACCGGCGAGTGGCTCGCCCACTGCGGCGCTTGTCCGGTCCCCGAAATTGCCAATGTCTTCAACCGCGCCCGAATCGCGTTCTACCAGGTCACGGGCATGTTGCATGACGATCCGATTTGCTGGGATGCGGTCAACAGCTGGATCGAATCGGCCCGTGTGGCCGGCATCATGTTCCACAATCGCCTGGGCCTGATGGGACATTACTATTGCGGCATGCTGGATATCGCGTCCGACCTGACTCAACACTGCGCCACGTTCGGAGGCCACATGGAAATTATCGAGGTCGAGGAACTCGCCGCCCTGCGCCGCGCGGTGACCGCCAGACAAATCCATTCCCGAGTCCGCGAGTTTTACCAGGCCTTTGACGTCCAGTCCGATTGTTCGGCGGCCGAACTCGAACGGGCCGCCCGCACCTCGGTGGCCTTGGATCGGCTGGTCAAAGAACACGACCTCGGGTCATTGGCCTATTACCACATGGGAACGGGAAACGAGGAAAACGAAGACGCCATCAGCTCGATTATCCTCGGCAACTCGATGCTGACAGCCCGGGGCATCCCGGTGGCGGGCGAGTATGAAGTGAAAAATGTCCAGGCAATGAAAATCCTCGACAGTTTCGGCGTCGGGGGGTCGTTCACCGAGTATTACGCCATGGACTACAAGGACGACGTGGTCCTTATGGGACACGATGGTCCCGGGCACATCGCCATCGCCCAAGGCAAGACCAAGGTCCGGCCTTTGCAGGTTTATCACGGGAAAGTCGGCCGGGGGCTCTCGGTGGAAATGTCCGTGAAACACGGGCCGGTGACCTTGCTGGCTGTCGTGCAAACGGCCGAGGGCCAATTGAAGTTCCTGGTGGCCGAAGCCGAATCCGTCCCCGGTCCGATCCTGGAAATTGGCAATACCAACAGCCGTTATCGCTTCCGTATCGGCGCTCGGCAATTCGTGAACGATTGGAATCTCGAGGGCCCGGCCCATCATTGCGCGGTCGGCGTCGGCCACGTGGCTGGCAAGATTGAGAAACTCGGCCAACTGCTCGGCATGGAAACCATCAGAGTCTGCTAAACACCATATCCGTATGATGAAACGAATCCGCAATTCATGGAGATCCGGCGCGCGAATCGCCGCCACGCTCGCTTTATGCGCCACCTGTGTCCAGGGAGGGGAATCCTTTGCAAACCTCGAACGCCAATTCCGCGAACTCCCCCTCGAGGCGCGTCGCTTGACCGGTCCGTTGTTCTGGTTACACGGCGACGATACCCGGGAACGCCTCGAGATGTACGTCGAAAAGGTCGCCGAGGGCGGCAACGGTTCCTTCACCACCGAGTCGCGTCCCCACACGGATTGGCTGGGACCCGGCTGGTGGCGGGATCTCGATATTTGCCTCGCCGCCGCCAAGCGTCATAATCTCAAGCTTTGGATCTTTGACGAGAAGTGGTGGCCCAGCCAGGGCGTGGGTGGCAAGGTCCCACCCCGGTACGCCGCCAAGCAGTTGGTCGGAACCGCTGTCGACACCGAGGGGCCTGGCGAATTCAAGGGCGATGATTATGCCGGTGAACATTACATCGCGTCAGTCGCCGGACGCATCGCCTCGGATAACACGATCGACGCCAACAGCCTGATCGACCTCGCCCCTGCCATCCAAAAAGGCCAGCTTGCCTGGACCGTCCCTGCTGGCCGCTGGCGGGTCATGAAGTTTACCTGGCAAACCGCGCCCGGCCTGGGCCAGGGGGGCGGCAAAGAACTGAGCGTCGACGGCGCCAGCAAAGATTGCGTGGATTGGTACCTCCAGACGGTGTATCAGCCGCATTACGATCGATACAAAGCCGACTTCGGAAAAACCATCGTCGGATTCTTCTATGATGAACCCGAGACGCGCGGGGATTGGGGCACCGAACTCAATCAGGTTCTGGCGGAATGCAAGATCGACTGGAAAAAGGCCTACGTCGCTTACAAATTCCAACTCTCGGGCGAAGAACATGTCGGCGCGCGGTACCAGTATCTCGATGCCCGGGCCGAAGCCTGGGGCCGAACCATGTATGGCGGCATCACGCGATGGTGCGAACAACGCGGCGTCAAATCGATCGGGCATTTCATGGAGCACGCCGGGATGTATCGGCTTCCCGACTTCTCCGGCGGCGACATGATGCGGCTCCAAAAATACAGCAGCATGGGCGGCATCGACGCCGTGTTCTCCCAGTTCAAACCCGGCCAGCGCGCGGCTTACGACGCTCCCTGCTGGCAAACCCCCAAACTCGGTAGTTCCATCACCCATGCCTACGGCAAGTCGGACGACGTCAGCATGGTCGAGATCTTCGGCGCCCGTGGCCAAGACTTGTCCTATCCCGAGATGAAATGGTGGACCGATGCCATGCACGTTGCCGGGGTGAACTTCCTGATCCCACACTCCTTCAATCCGCGCGCTCCCTACGATACCGATTGCCCGCCCTATTTCTACAACGGCGGATTCGAGCCCCGCTGGCCGCTCTACCGTCTGTTCGCCGATTACACCAGCCGCCTCAGTCTGATGCTCACCGGCGGACGGCATGTCGCCCCGGTTGCCCTCCTCTTTGCGGGCCAAAGCGCCCATGTCGGACGCAGCGTTCCTCCCGATCAGTTGAGCGAAGTCCTCCAAGACGCGCTCTACGATTGCGATTGGCTGCCTTACGAGGTTTTCGAGCATGACACGTTGATCGTTGAAAAAAACCTCAAGCTCCGACAGGAATCCTACAAAGTCCTTGTCGTGCCTCCCGTCGAAGTCATCCCTTACCCAGTGCTTTCCAAGGCCAAGGCGTTCTTTGACGCGGGCGGTGTCGTGTTAGGCTATGGGTTTCTGCCGACAAAATCCGCTACCCTCGGCAATACCTCCGCCGATATTGCCGCGTTGCGTAACGCTGTCTGGGGCGATCCACAACCTGGGCTGGCCGTCTGTAAAACCAGCCCGAAGGGCGGTCGATCCTATCTGCTTCCCGAAAAGCCCACGCCCGAACAACTCGAACAAACCCTCGCCGGCGACGCCCGGATTCATCCCACCTGCGAGGTCATCGAGGGCAAGACCGATCATTGGCTGCACGTCCTGCATCGAGTCAAGGAGGGACGCGATTTGTTTTTTATTGCCAACCAAAATTATACCGGCGAGCCACGGCAGTTCAGATTTCGTTTTGCCGCGAAAGGCGTGCCCGAGTGCTGGGATGCGATGCGCAACGAAATCACCGGCGTCCCTTACACGCGTCAAGGGGATCATGTGGAACTGACGCTGACCTTGGAGCCCAACGAAAGTGTGTTGTTGGTGTTCCAGCCAGAACAGCGCCCACTCGCCATGCGATTAGAACCCGGCGCGACCGCGCCATCCCGCGTCCTCACCATCACCCGGAAAGCCCTCTCGCCGCCTCCCGAGCCGAGACTCGAGGCCAACGGACGCAAGACCACTCTCAGCCCCGTGAAAGCCAATCCCTACCTCGGCAGTGTCGAGGTTCCATCGAACCTTAACCTTCGCAAAAATCGGGTGTATCTCGAAGTCGATGATCTGGCTCCCGAAGCTGCGGCCCGGGTCAGCATTAATAACCACTTCGTCGGCGGATTCGTGGGCAAACCCTTGAGATTGGAGATAAGCGCCCATTTGAAGCCCGGACAAAACACGATTCAACTGGAACCGTTCGCTCCTGAAACCGCCCGGCTGTCCATTTATCCACGCGATTAGACCGATGGCCTGAAGAGACCCTCCGGTAGTCCACAACATCACAAAACATCATGAAACCTTGTCATCTATTTCTGGGAGCCCTGCTGGCTCATGCGGCGCCGTTGCTGCTGGCCGCGGACAAACTGGAGACCGGCTTCCGACAACCTCCCGGCTCCGCCCGCCCGTGGGTCTATTGGTTTCCGCTCGATGGCAACATCACCCGGGAAGGCATCACGCTCGATCTCGAGGCCATGAAACGCGTCGGGATTGGCGGCGTGCTCTACATGGAGACCGACCAGGGCGCGCCTCGGGGCCCGGCCGCGTTTGCCGGACCTCTCTGGCGCGAGTTATTCCAGCATATCTGCGCCGAAGCAAACCGTCTTGGCCTGGAGGTTAACATGAACAATGACGCCGGCTGGTGCGGCAGCGGCGGGCCGTGGATTACTCCCGAGTTATCCATGCAACGCATCGTCTGGGCTGAAACCAATCTCGTCGGCCCAAAACGCTTCCAGGCTGCTCTGCCACAACCCGCGGCCGTCAAGGACTTTTACCGTGACATCGCCCTCTTCGCCTTTCCCACGCCCCACAGCGATTATGTGATTCCCCACCTGAGCGGCAAATCCGCCAGAACCCGCGAGGAAATTCCCTTGCGCGACGCTTTTCCCTCGCTTCCCGACGGGACCGCCATTGCGCGCGACCGTGTGATCAACCTGACCGATCAACTCTCCGCGCAAGGCCAATTGAGCTGGGACGTGCCCGCCGGTCCATGGACCCTCTTGCGTCTTGGCTGCACCACCACCGGAAAAGACAATCATCCCGCCCCCATCGACGGACGCGGCCTCGAATGTGATAAACTCAGCAAGACCGCCGCCGAAGCCCATTTCAACGGGCTCATGGCGAAACTGATCGCCGACAACAAAAACCTCGCGGGCGAGAACCGCACGCTGGTCTCCACCCACATCGATAGCTGGGAAGTCGGCTCTCAGAACTGGACGCCCAATTTCCGGCAGGAATTCCTGCGCCTGTGGGGTTACGATCCCTTGCCGTTTCTGCCGGTCATCAGCGGGCGGGTCATTGACAATCTCGAGATCTCCGAGCGGTTCCTCTACGACGTTCGCATGACGGTCAATCAGTTGATTCTCGAGAATTACGCCGGACATTTCCGCACCTTGGCCCACCAAAATGGACTCCGGCTTTCGATCGAGGCCTACGACGGTGTCCCGGCCGATGACATGACCTATGCGGGCCGCGCCGACGAACCCATGGGCGAGTGGTGGTCCTATGCGCCTTATTCCGGAGCGCATTGGTGCACGGAAATGGCCTCGGCGGCGCATGTCTATGGCAAACGCATCCTGGGCGCCGAGGCCTTCACTGCCACTGACGCCGAGAAATGGCAGGCCCATCCCGGATCCATCAAGGCCATGGGGGATTGGGCATTCTGCGAAGGCATCAACCGGTTCGTCTTCCACCGCTACGCCCTCCAGCCCTGGAAGGATGCCCGTCCTGGCATGTCAATGGGCCCTTGGGGGCTGCACTACGAACGAACGCAAACCTGGTGGGAACAATCCAAGGCCTGGCATGAATACCTCGCCCGTTGCCAGTTCCTGCTGCAACAAGGCCTGTTTGTCGCCGACCTCTGTTTCCTCGCGCCGGAAATGTCCCCCCAACGATTTAAGTCGCCCGTCAAATCCGGAATCGATCGCCCCGAATACAACTTCGACGGTTGCCCGCCTGAAGTTGTCCTTACCCGCATGAAGGTCAGAGATGGACGCCTCATCCTGCCTGACGGCATGAGTTATCGCATGCTGGTTCTGCCCCGCGCTCCTGTGATGACGCCCGTTCTTTTGCGGAAAATCAAGGAGTTGGTCGCCTCCGGCGCCACCGTGGCCGGCGCGCCCCCGACGAAATCTCCAAGCCTCAGCAATTACCCGCAATGCGACCGCGAAGTGGCCGCCTTGGCCGCCGAGTTGTGGGGCTCCGGCCCGGCACCCGCGGAATTGACCGAACGCGCCTTCGGTAAAGGCCGACTGATCTGGGGCGGTGAACTGACTCCTCCACCGCCGCCCCATCCCGAGGACGACCAGCAATTGGGCAAAGCCAAATGGATTTGGAGCCCCGAGGGTAATCCCGCCATCAGCGCCCCTCCAGGCAAACGCTATTTCCGACGAACGCTCCCCATCGATACGGCAAACCAGATCACCTCGGCCCGGATGCTGATCACCGCGGATAATTCCTTCGAGTGCTGGATCAATGGCCGTCAAGCCGGCGCCGGAGACGACTTTAAACGCGGTTACATCCTCAATCTGGAGTCTTTCCTCAAACCCGGGGCCAATCTGATCGCCGTGGCCGCGGTTAACGCCACGGACAGCCCGAACCCGGCCGGCCTGATCGGTTCGCTTGTCATTAAGTATGCCAACGGCCAAGTCCAGGTAATCCCCACAGACCGAAACTGGCAGGCTACCACGACGGTCCGCGACAACTGGATTTCCGAAATGTCCGATGCCAGCGGCTGGACCGCCTCGATCGAACTGGGTTCCCTCGGCATGGATCCATGGGGCGATGTCGAGTCTGGCCTGGGCGCATCCGATCCGATTCCCGATGTCAATATCCTGTGCCGTCTTCTGACGCGAATGAATGTGCCGCCCGACTTCACGTGCCAAGTCAAGAGCTCATCCGCCAGCCTGCGCTACATTCACAAGCGCATCGATCAGACCGATGTCTACTTTGTCGCCAACAAGAATCCCCAGCCCGAAGAAGCCCTGTGCTCATTCCGGGTCACAGGCAAACGCCCCGAGCTCTGGTGGCCGGACTCGGGCCTCACAGAACGAGCCGCCGCATACGATGAAGCCAACGGTTTGACTCGCGTGCCCATTCGTTTTGAACCACACGGTTCTGTGTTTGTTGTCTTCCGAGAAAAGAGCAAACCGGAACCCGATCGCATTCTCTCGGTGAGTCGTAATGGCGAAATCCTGATCGATACCGCCCATGGCGCGCCAAAGCAAACGATGGCCGCAACCTCCTCAAACCCGCCCGCTTCCACTGCCATTAAATCGTCAACCCAGCAGGATCCCATTCGCCTCATCCGGGAGGGAAGGACGGGAATTCAAGCGCGCGTCTACCAGCCCGGGGCTTACCTCGTGAAAACCGCCAAGGGCCAACATCATTCCTTCGAGATACCCAGCCTCCCGACGCCCTTCGAAATCCCCGGTCCCTGGGAAGTTCAATTCGATCCGAAATGGGGCGGCCCCGGATTGGTGACCTTCAACAAGCTCGAGGACTGGAGCCAGCGGTCCGAAACCGGTGTTCGTTATTATTCCGGCACGGCCATTTATCGGAAGACCTTTTCGCTCGCCGGATCCCACGTCCCCAGTCAAAACTCCCGCACTCTCCTGGATCTCGGCCAGGTGGCAGTCATGGCTGAAGTCACCCTCAACGGCGCCAATCTCGGCATTCTATGGAAACCGCCGTTTCAGGTCGATGTCACTGGCATCATCAAACCCGGCCCTAACACTCTTGAAGTGAAAGTCGTCAATCTTTGGATCAACCGTCAGATCGGGGACGAGCAACTTCCCGAAGACAGCCAGCGCAATCCCAACGGGACCCTCAAGGAATGGCCCCAGTGGGTCCAGGAAGGCAAATCCAGCCCCACAGGCCGTTATACTTTCACCAGCTGGCGCCTCTGGAAAAAAGACGATCCCCTGGCGGCTTCCGGTTTGCTTGGACCCGTGGTGCTGCATTCAGGTGCCGAAATCAAGGTGCGCTGACAGCCGATTCGAGGCTAAACCTCAGAAACATTGCGGGATCGCCAACGGTCATTTCTTGATTCCTGGCTCGTTCGAGAACTTGGCGCATGATCGGCCAAACAGGTTTTGAGCGCCCTTCCAAAAGCTGAAGCGCTCGGGCGGCATGAAGAGCGACATCCGGAGGTTGTTCATTCAATTCCTTGGCCAATAACGGAAGACTGTCTTTGGTTTCATCCATGCCGGCAAGCGCCGCAGCCGCTTCAATCCGAACTACCGGCGAAGGATCCGTGAGCGCCTCTCGCAACACGGCATGCGCAGGTTGCGCGTTTGTTCCTGCTGCCCGCAGTCCCACTGCGGCCCAATATCGAATCCCGTCCTCGGGATCCTTGAGCAGGATCGTCTGTCTTGATACAGCCTCGGGGCGCCCAACAAGGCCGGCCGCATCGAGCAAGCGGGCTAACGGATATTTGCTCTCGCTCTGGGCCAGGTCCAATGGAGTGCCGGATTCACCGATCCGCTCCCGCATCTGTGGTTCGGTTAAGAATCCGGCATCGCGGCTTGAAAGCATCCAGTCGTGAAGAACAGCCCGCAGACGTTCCAGGATTTCCTTGTGCTCGGCCGATGAAGCCAGATTGTGGACCTGGTGAGGATCAGCCTGGGTATCGTAAAGCTCTTCAATCGCTTTTCGGGGAGCGGTGTAAGTGAGCGGACCGCCGCCCAGCTTGTTCTGGTCGGCCTGTTGTCGCAACTCCCGACGGAATGTTGATCCATCTGAATAGGCCTCAGGAGCAAACCACGAGCAGTGCGGCATGAAGTTACGGATATAAAGGAACCGATGATCCCGAACCGAGCGGGATAAATCGAAGGCCTCATCCACACGGTCTCTGGCGCCAAAAACATACTTGCGGGGCGGACGGGCATATCGTCCCAGGAATGCCTCCCCTTGCATATGAGCCGGCGCGCGAATGCCGCAGAGGCTTAAGATGGTCGGCGCAAAATCCACGAAGCTCACCAACCGGTCTGTCGCGGTCCCCTGCGCGACCGGGGCCATCCATCGGTATTTCTCCGGAAACCGGACCAACAAGGGCACCTGCAGGCCGGTGTCCCAAAGACAACGTTTTCCTCGAGGCAATCCCATGCCGTTGTCCCCATAAAAAAACACGATCGTGTCCTCATCAAGCTGATCCTCCGAAAGCTGCTTTAAGATTTTCCCGACTTCCTTGTCCATCACGGTAATGCAATCATGGTACCGCGCCCACTGCCGTCGGGCCTCGAGGGTGTCAGGATAATAAGGCGGCAGCGGCGCCCGGGCCGGATCGTGTCGTTCCTCAGGAGCAAGCTGGCTGCCCACTTCTTTCTCGAATTGCGCGGGGGGCCAGACGCTGGTTCGGGATTGATGGGTCGTCATGAGGTTAAACACAGCAAAGAATGGCTGGCCCGGCTTGCGGTTGCGCCAGTGCGCGTTCATGGAGCATTCATTCCAACAATCGCGGATGAACGCGGCTTCGTTGAACAAGTTGTAATCCGTCTTGACATTGTTCGCGGTAAAATAGCCGACTTCACCCAACCAGGCGGGGAACCCTCGCACGAACTGAGGAACCGGAAACTGCGATCGAAGCCTTTGGGTGCCGAGTGAGGTTGCATAAAGACCGGTGATCAGACAGGATCGCGCCGGAGAACAGACCGGCGCCGTGGCAAAAGCACCCTTATAGCAAATGCCCTGGGACGCGAGAGCGTCGAGGTGAGGCGTCCGCGCATAGGCATCCCCATAACATCCCAAATTCGGGGAAAGGTCCTCGGCCGTAATCCACAGGATATTGGGAGGCCTGGCCGGTTTCGAATCGAGCTTGGAGAAGAAATCCTGACCGCAAAACACATGCGGCCCGGGATGCGCCGTGAGTGTCAGGTTGGTTTCAGCTTGGAAGACGCGGTATGCCGAACGGATCTCCTCCAGGGCCCGGCGCCCGATATCCACAGGAAATCCACCCGGCGCCCGTTCTTGTTCGCCCAGTTCACACACCAGAACCCTGGGGGCAATGCAGGCAAAGATGTCAGAGAAATCGAAGTGCTCTTCCAGGCCTGGAAAGTTGAAGCACGCGCAGTGTCCATTCTTCATGTTGGCTACCGTGGTGAGCCAGCCGCTGCTGCACGCGATCTTGATCCGTGGATCGAGCGCCGCCACATACATGGTTGTCTCGCCGCCCAGTGACAAACCCGCCACACCCAGTCGGTCCGGATCCACTTCAGGCAAAGTCACCAGGTAATCCACGCACCGAAGCGCGTCCCACGTGCGCTCCCCCATGAGAGACCAATTCGTGTGCTGCAATGTGTGCTGTCCAACATCGGGCGCAATGACCACATAGCCCATTTCGGCCAGGGTGCGACCGTACCAGTAGAGGCCTTGCCCCCGAACTACCTCCTCGCCACTGCCGCCGTGGCCGTGAATCGCGAGCACAGCGCCCACTCTGCTTTTCGCTCTCAAGGGCCGAGCCAGCCAAACGTGCGCGCGCCGATCCGGCAATGCCTGAAGAGTCATCTCCTCCAACACATACGAGCTTCCAGGGACTTCGATCCGACGAATGACCTTCGGATCAAGCGGACTTCGCTTGGGCTGAGCACCGCCCATCATCAGGCAAAATATCTTCTCTCGGGCCGATTGCTGCCATGGCTCAGCGTCCGCCGCAGAACCCGCCTGGAACCGCATGACCCGCGTAGCTTGAGCTTGCCCGTGAATGACTCCCAACCACCATAAGACGAGAATAATCCAACGAATCTGTTTCATAACTTCAACCGCTTTGCTGTTGGCGTTTGCCTTTAACAATCCGATATTCTGGACCGATTAACGAGGATGGACCTCCGTAAGATCACTCGACGTAAAGCTGCTTGCTGTCCGGCAAGTCTGAGGTCGATCCCTGCTAGCGGCTCACCCATGGCTCGACGGGCTGACGCGGCCCACCGTGATTGGCGCCCAGAATATCAGGTCGCCCGTCTCCGTCAAAATCGGAAACCAAAATGTCATGTGAGCCACCCTCGGCCACAATCACCTTTCGCCAGCCGTTCCCCCGCCGGTATCGAGATAGATACTGACCTCCTGGGATGGGGCGCCCTGATGCATTCGGGCGGTGACGATATCAGTTTGGCCGTCGCCATTCATATCCCTGGCCGCCAAACTGTGCATGACCATTTCTACAGGCGCGTCCACCACAACATTCTCGAAGCGGAGAGCCTCCTTCCATTCATCGGCGCCTGGAGCCGGTCGAGTGCGGGGCTGGCGATCGATATCTTCAACAACGCCTTCCACGAGGATTGCTGAGGCGAGCAATTCGGGTAGAGGCCCTTTGAGACGCAAATTTCCCGAGGCGGATCCGACAAAATATCCGGTCAGATTCGTGGCCGGATTATTCTGAATTTTGATCGGGCTGGAAGATTCGTTGCGAAGCATCGAGCCGCTCAGGAGGTTGTTCGCAACAGAAGCGAACGCATAGTAAAGATTTACATCCGCACTTGAGTTGTATCAAGATGACTGAGCTCAAGCACAAATCCGATGTCACAATCGAAACCGTAGACGCATAAACCTCATGAGGGCTCCGTATAACAGATTATGAAACCGACTGTTCTCCTATTGCCGCTGTGCCTCAGCATCAGCGCGGTGCTGGGAGCCGAGTTATCCGGTCCAATTCCAACGCCGCAGCAACTGGCTTGGCAGCGGCTTGAAATTATTGGCTTTGCCCATTTCGGCATGAACACTTTTACCGACCGTGAATGGGGCGATGGCAAGGAAGATCCAAAACTGTTTAATCCCACCGATTTTGATCCCCGCCAGTGGGCCGAAGTTATCCAGGACGCCGGCATCAAACTGCTGATCTTGACCGCCAAGCACCACGACGGATTCTGTCTATGGCCATCCCAATACACGGACCATTGCGTCAAAAAATCTCCGTGGCG